>Ga0075434_100001995_pt1 | contig 17710 bp, 15 predicted proteins | sample RhiMethybrSRZTD3_FD_75298 | JGI IMG/M metagenome (GOLD analysis project Ga0075434, IMG submission 75298) | Populus rhizosphere microbial communities from Tennessee, USA - Rhizosphere MetaG P. TD hybrid SRZTD3 | ecosystem: Host-associated > Plants > Roots > Rhizosphere > Soil | place: USA... | reverse complement strand
GTCTCGGTAGACTTGATATCAATCTTTTTAAAAAACAGGATCTTGCCCGTAAAAGACAGCGTCATCCGTTGGATGTCCCACGAGCCGTCCCCAACATCAGCCTGCTCCACAAGGAAGCGTCCGCCCTTATCCAGATGCCCCAAAATTCCCCAGCCGAACCCGACCTCCTTGAACAGCGTCCCGTCAATCTGCGCGATCCGATAGCTGGTCGGATCAACCAATATCACGCCCTGCATGCCAGCTAGCACCTGCTCCGTGTGGGTCGGTGGCTCGTACTTTGGATTGGGCCGGAACTTCAGGCGAACAAGTTCCGAGCCCACCTTACCGAGAGCGGGCTTGCCGGCTTCGGTGCCGTCATATTCGAAAAGAAACGCGTCGGGCATGGCTTTGACGATGCGGCTTACCCGTTCAGCATCCTCCTTCTCGCGCTGCCGCTTTTTCCGAAGTTCTTCAGGACTATTCGCGAGGTCTCGAAGGCGCGCGTCTTCCGCCTGGCGTTGCTCGGGAGTGAGCGGCTTGTCGTCGTAGGCGATGGCCATCCCCGCCATCGCATCCTTGGTTTCGCAATACAGTTTGGTTTGCGACCCGTGGTTGGTCTCCTTGCGGGAGAGGAACATGTGAGGTATCGGTCCTTCCTGTGACGCTCGCAATTCGTTCAGCACGGTCTTGCGAACCAGATCCGCGGGCGGCGTAGCTGGCAGTTGCGCCCCGGCCGCGATCTGGCCCAGCCAGAAGACACCCGCGATTGTCGCGATCCGCACCATGCTTAGCGATCCCGTGCAGAATTTCACTTTGGACAATGTACCGTTAGACGATGCCCGCACATGTACTGTTGCACCTGGAACCGTCTTGCCCCGAGCGCATTTTCGCGTATAGTTTGTCCGGCGTCCAGTTTCGTCTTTGCGAAGGTCCCGCTGAACAACCAGAAAACCTGCCATCCGCAAGCCGATGGTTTAGAATCAAAACTTCCCGCCCAATGGAGCCGGCACTACCGGGATGCCGAAGAGCACGGCGGACCGTAACCATCGGCGGTCGGATTCCATAAACCGCCGGCATTTAGCCCAAGGAGATGGCGCTCATGGATGTACCCAAGAGTGGAGAATTCGCACATATTGGGAAGTCGGTCGTGATTAAAGGGGAGCTTTCCGGCAGCGAAGATCTGTATCTGGACGGTCAGGTGGAAGGCAGCATCCTGCTGAAGGGCAACAATCTCACGGTCGGCCCCAACGGGCAAGTCAAGGCCAATGTGAACGCCAAGGGTGTGATCGTCCAAGGCAAGCTCGAGGGCAACCTTGCCGCCAGTGATCGCGTGGAGCTTCGTAAGTCGGCGGTTGTCACAGGCGACATCTCCACCCAGCGCATTGCCATCGAAGAGGGTGCCTACCTCAAGGGCAAAGTGGATATCAGTAAGGACGGGAAGTAGCCGTCCCCATTTGTTACGCATCAGCAGCTTGGAGGCTGATTCATTAATGTTGGTGGGAAGTACTGTTGATCGGGAAGGGCCCGAGCTCACAGGCTGCGGAAAAGCTCCGCTTGGTGGTCGATCGTGAGGGGTACGAACTCACAGACTGCAAAAAAGGTCCGCTTGCGAGTCGATCGGGAAGGGCACGAGTTTCACTCGTGCCGACAAGGCGCTGAACATACGTTGGCGCTTTAGCGCCTGAGGTGAGCTTCTCTTGGTCCTTGCGAGTCTGAGCAGCAAGGCAATGCTAGGACGCGATTTCGTCTGGCACGTGATCCGGAATGGCGATCGGATCTCTGCAAGACAGCACATGTTTGGACTGGCACCAGATCGCAAAGCTTCATGAAACTGTTTCGAGGCTCAACATCCGGTTCGGACAAGACTTCGTCCCCGGCACAAAGTACTCACAAACTCTCCCGGAAGTCGAGCGGGCTGGGGGAATTGACCCGCCATTGGTCATCGCAGGAAGGCTTATGCATCCTGGACCTCGGCGCCACCTCGGCCGCGAACATCCGCTATTTCACGGAACGCTCGCACAAAATCTACAGCGAAGACCTCCTGACCGCATCCACCGATCCATCGTTGGTTCGCAAGGACGAGCAGGGCGCGACGGTGCTCGACAGCCGTCAATTCCTGGAGGACAACCTCGTCTACCCGGCCGCTCAGTTCGACGTGGTGCTTTGCTGGAACCTGCCCGACTACATGGACGAGAGCCTGGTAAAGCCCGTGGTTGGGCGCTTATGGTCCGTGCTTAAGCCGGGAGGCATGATGCTGGCATTCTTCCACACGCGCGATGCCGGACCCGACGCGCCCTGCTATCGCTATCACATCATGGGCCCGGACACTCTCGACATGCAGCCCATCATCGCGCCCCGCGAAACGCGCCGTGGCCATGCCAGCGGCAGCCATCGGACGGCAGGCGCGAGCTTCCGCTTACAGCGCGTGTTCAACAATCGCCACATAGAAAACCTATTCCGCGATTTTGCCTCCATCAAATTCTTCCTGAGCCGCGACAACATTCGCGAGGTCCTTGCCGTACGCTAGGTGGGCAGTCTCGCCCGTCCGAACTTCGCTCAACAATGGAGCGACGGGCGTCCTCGCCCGTCGGACTTTCGCTGAATTTAAGATCGCATGATTGCGTTTCGAAGACTGCAACACTCGACACTTCTCAGCCGCGAAGCGGTGCAGAAATGAAGCGCCCGGCGTGAGCCGTGGGTGCAAGCGGGGAGACCGCCAAGCCCCGAGGGGGCGGCAGAAATGCACTCCGCAGAAACACTTGAGAGATCTAGCGCGTTGCGCTCACCATATACTGGGCAACCCGAGGCACCTTGGCCAACACACCCACAATCGATCTCCGCAACGGAAGAGGCAATTTCAGCAATTTGCGTAACCGCGACGAATTCCGAAAGACGAGCCCTAGGCGATCCTCATAGGTGCGCACATACCGGGCCGCACTCTCAGCGAGGGCAATCTCCCCTTTGAAAAACGGAATCAGGCACTCCGCGGCCATCGCTCCGCTTCGGAGCGCGAGAGAGATGCCATCGCCTACAAATGGATCGACAAATCCCGCAGCATCCCCTGCGAGCAACACTCCATCCTGTGCAGGCCGGGGTTCGTGGAAGATCAAAGGAGACGTGCTGGTAACCTCCATCAGCAGTTGCCAGGCCTGCGAACGCTTTGCCAATTCCGCGTTGAGCTGGAACACCTCGGGCAGTGTTCGTGCAACGTCCGCTCGCACCATCGCGCAGGCATTGACTCGCCCCCGTATTTCGTTTCCCAACCGGACGGGCTGCACGCCACAGTACCCTCCCTCAAAGAAATACAGGTCCACCGACGTGTGCGGCGATGCCTCCGCAAAATGTGCCTTCAACCCTAACCACTTTTCGCGCGTGTGACCGTTCCCATTGCCGGACTTCGCCGTTAGGTTCGACCACCGGCCCGCCGCGCAAATGACTGCTCGCGAGCCGAACTTTCCCAGAGACGTTTTGACTTCAAACGGTCCCGTGCCGGCCACATCTTCGACCGAACATTCCAGCCTCGCATCAACGCCTCCGCGCTTGGCGGCTTCCCATAAGTCCCAGTCCAGATCGAAGCGTGCGATACTCGCGGCTGGGGGATCGACAGGCGTCGAAATCACGCTGCCATCCACAAACAGGCGCGCCTCTGGAATTTTTACCGCGTCCTCGTCGGCAGCGCGCCCGAGCAGGGCGGCCAACAGATCGAGCGACTCCGCGGAAACGAACTCACCGCAAACACGCTGGCGGGGCAGCTTTCCCCGTTCGAGCAAGAGCACGCGAACTCCTGCGCGCGCGGCGGTGATTGCAGCCGATGTGCCTGCAGGGCCGCCACCGATCACCACAAGCTCGTAGCCAGTGGTCTCTTTGGTCGTCGTCGGTGCAATCACGCTTTCCACACGATCACGCCCATTCGAAATAGATAATAGCTGCCCATCTCAACTCTCACGGCATGAGTGTTGCGCAAAATCTCACACATCTCCTGCTTCGTGTATGCCTGCCGCACAGAGGCGGGTGCGTCATGTCGCGTGATCCGGCTCCGGTAAAGCGGGACACCGGCTACGGCCAGGGCCATATGTAAGGGATGTCTGATGAGGTCATTGATCAGCACCGCCTTCCGGCATACCCGCAGACCTTCCGTGACGAACTGCACCATCTGCTCGGAAGACAAATGGTGCGCGAAGAGGTTACAGCTCACCAGTTCGAAACTTGAATCGCGGAAGGGAAGGGCTAACGCGTCGCCGACAACGGAGCGTCCGCCGTTGGCCATGTGAGAGGCGAGCCTGTCCAGCAGCGTTATCTCCACACGAATGCCTTGGCGGGCTACGAACCTCCGGGTTGCGTCTGCTACATACCCCGACCCGGCTGCCACTTCGAGCATGGAAAGGGAAGTCACGCCCGCAGTCTGCGCGACGTGTTTGATCATCCGCCGCGTAGGCTGGAGCCCTCCAAACCAGCGATTGAACCACCGTAGGTCTGCTAGCGAAGCCGCGACTTCCTCAGGCGTGCCCGCATCCGTGTCCAACAGTTCGGCAGTGGGAGTGCGTTTCATCGGAACCTGCGAGTGGGCACGAATATCGGAGATGCATTTTCAATCGCCAATTGGTAATTGGCAATCGACTAGACTTCTGCCAGTTCTTCTTCCAGCAACTGCTTGTTGTACAGGTCGGTATAGTACCCGTTCCGCGCCAGCAACTCGTCATGGGTTCCGAGTTCCACAATTCTCCCGCCGTGCAACACAGCGATACGATCGGCATTGCGGACAGTTGAAACGCGATGGGAAATAAAAATCGTCGTCCGGCCCTGCATTATCTCGCGCAGGTGATTCAGGATCTTGTCCTCGGTGTGGGTATCAACGCTCGAAAGAGCGTCGTCCAGGATCAAAATGCGCGGATTGCGAACAATTGCGCGCGCAATGGCGGTGCGCTGCTTTTGCCCGCCCGAAAGCGTAATTCCTCGCTCGCCCACCATGGTCGCAAAGCCCTCCGGAAAGGCCTCGATATCGGCAGCGATGCTGGCCGCTTCCGCTCCCTGGCGAATCTCCTCATCGCTCGCGTCTTCTCGTCCGAAGGAAATATTTTCCCGTATGGTGTCGCTGAACAAGAAAGTCTCCTGCGGAACGAATCCCACATTGTGCCGAAGAAACGAGATCGGAAACTCGCGGATTGGTCGTCCGTCAATCAGAACGGACCCAGCCGCGGCGTCGTAGACTCGCGGGATCAGGTTTACCAACGTCGTCTTGCCCGAGCCAGTGGGACCCACAATCGCCAGGCTCGTACCCGCGGGCACGTGCAGACGGATGTCATGCAGCACCGGCGTACCGTTGTAAGCGAAATTCAATCCACGGAACTCGATCTCACCACGTATTTCCGCCCCCGACGGGCTCACGGCCACTACTGAGGGATCGTCGGCAATTTCCGGTTGCTCCGCCATGATCTCGTTGATGCGAACCAGGGAAGCCGTGCCCCGCTGGAACAGGTTAATCACATAACCGAGCGCAATTACAGGCCAAGTCAGCTGTGTGATGTAGGTAAGGAAGGCGACGAATTGCCCGACGGTGATCTTGCCGCTCAAGACCTCTCGTCCACCGAGCCAGAGTACAAGCACCACCGCGAGACCCAACATCAGCTCAAGCGTTGGCCAAAGCATGCCCATCAGCCGCACAAGGCCTAGGCTGCGCGAGATATATTCCCGGTTGGCCGTCTCGAACGCGCGAATCTCGGGTTCTTCCTGCGCGAAAGCTCGAATGACGCGAGCACCCGAAAAGTTCTCCTGAGCGCGCGCCGAGATGTCGGAGAACATAGCCTGGATCTTTTCGAAACGGTCGTGGATTTGCCGCCCGAAATATTGGATCACGATGCTTGCCACTGGCAGCGGCAGAAATGCGTACATCGTCAGGCGGGGGCTGATCTTGAACATGAATGCCAAAGCCGCCGCCGTAAACACGATGGTGTTGGCGGAATACATAATCGCCGGGCCCAGCAGCATCCGCACCGCATTCAGGTCGTTGGTAGCACGCGCCATCACATCGCCAGTGCGCGTACGCTGATAAAACGAGTAGGAAAGCCTCTCGAGATGCGCGAACAGGTCGTTGCGCAGATCGAATTCGATCTCGCGCGAGATGCCGATCACGATCCAGCGTGTCAGAAATTGAAAAATACCCTTGCTAACTGCGATCGCTACCAGCAAAAACGCGTAAAACGCCAGCTGTCGAGTGGACCGTCCGCCGGCCTTCAGGTAGTCGACGCCCCTCTCGATCACTTTGGGAAACAGAACCCAGATCCCGTTCAGCAGCAGCACGCACAGCCCGCCCTGCGCGAACCCGGCGCGATACTTCTTCAAATAGGGATATAGGGGGCGCAGATTCCTGGGCAGCATCGTTCTCTAGATGCGATTCTACCAGCGCTTGGTGCAGTCAATTGTCATCTCGGAAGCTTTCTCACATTGAAAGCACCGCTCCGCAAAGCCCAGCCGTGCAAGTGGAGCGACGGACGTCCGCGCCCGTCGGGACCGGCAGAATGCTCGTCCCATATCAGGAAAAGCCACGGTACGTTAGTAATCTTGTCCGCTGACACCCTGTGACATAACGTCTGTTGTGGGCCGAACCTTGGGAAGACCTTTCTTGGTTGGAGCGGGATTTGCGGAAAACAACCCCCGATATGCCATTGGCGAAGCGCGTCGCCCGCAGGCTACCTGTCTGGACACAGATTGTGTGTTTGCTGGCGCTCAGCCTGCCTCTACTCGCTCAGAAAGTCGACAAAAACCCGCGCAAGCTTATCTTCAAAGAAAACCCACGCTATCCGCTGATGCTGAAGGAAGCTCATATTGGCGGAGTCGTGCGTCTGGAAATCGTCATTTCCGCCAAGGGCAATGTGGACTCCATTTCTCCGCTCGGAGGCAATCCTGTTCTCGTCGAGGCCTCCAGCAACGCCGTCAAGAAATGGAAGTACCAGCCGGCCGATGCCGAAACGAAAACACAAGTGGAGTTCACGTTCGACCCCACCCACTAACGCTCGTCACCTGCGCCTTCGACTGCTTCACCATTACGAACACTTGCGAAACACTGATTTGGGAAGTGCCGACTTCTTGCATTTCCGTTGATTAAGTCAGCCGTTGAAAGGCGCGGGCGGCCTATGGGCCGCCCGTATCTACGACGAAATCAATGCGGCTTCAAGCCGCAAGGATGTCTGAAACACTGCCTACTTCCGCCCGGAAGAAAGAGACCGCTCTTGCCGAAAAGCTGACGCGCAGGCCACCACTAACGCCACAGCCCAACCCGTCAGGAAGAACCACCCCATGCCCATCAACAGGGAGTACACCAGTTCGCTATTGGCGAATGCGGTGGCTGCCACTCGAGCGCTGTTACGCAGCGTGTCCATGGTGGTCCGCTTTAAGCTCGCCCGTACTACGATAGTGTTTCACGATCTCCTGGACCGCATGCATGCGGCCGAGAGTCGTAAGCCCGGGATCGTGCAGTGCGCGTTCGATCTGGTCCATCCAGAAGTTCACCGCGCACTCGATCCCGTCCGACATTTCCATCACAATTGCGTCAATCAGCGCGTCTGCAGTTACAACACTAGCCACGAAATTACCCCGCCTTTCTGATTTTGTTGTTTTAGGTTCACCGAAGCGACAGACAGCTTGTCTGTCGTTATTGAGATTGACGGAAAGCGGATTGCCAGCGTGCTCCCGAGCGTCGCCAACTCGCGATGAAAAAAGGGGGCGGGCCTTGGGAGCGGGCCCCGCCCCACCTGTGCAGACAAAAACCTTACTGGTTCGGAGCGCTATCGGCAGGGGCCGTATCGGTTGTCGGCGCCTGATCCTGGCCTTTCTGGAAGCGCTTCTGGAAGCGTGCCTCACGGCGCGCCTCAAATTTGGCCATTTTGTCCTTCTGGTCCGGTGTGAGCACCTGCATCAATTCCGACTTGATGCGAGATCTCTGCACCGTCAGTTCCGTCATGGTCTGCGACTGCTGCGTCGCCACCGAGCGTACCTTGGCCTCATCAAACGCGCCGGCTGTCTCCAGTTGCCGCAGTTGCTTACGGCTGTCGGACAGTTGTTGCATCAACGGCTTGATGGTCGGCTTCTCTTTGGTCATGATGTCTTTCATCTGAGCTTTTTGTGCGTCTGTCAGATCGAGATAGTCCGCGTAGAAGCCCATCATCGGACCGAACCCATGGCCATGGCGGCCGTGTCCTTCCGCCTTCACCGCTGTCTGTGAAAAGCTCACCGCTGCCAGCAGTGTTACCGCTAACGTCGCGAGCAGAATCTTGAATCGATTGCCTTTCATGCTTCCTCCGAGATCCCGGGTACCACCCGGGATACCTGAAATCTCTTGCACCTATAGAAACACGGGTTCCTGCCAACTGGCGGTAAAGAAACAGTCAACCCGAGTAAAGTTTTGTAAAGCCTCATTCCCCTTGTTTGACAATTCTTTACGCGGGATTTTGGGTGTCATGTTGTACAACAGAAGATGGAATGGACCGTATTCTCATCATTGACGACGACTTCGAACTCTGCAGCCTTGTGACTGAGTACCTCGCCGGCGAGGGGTTCCGGGTCGAGTCCGTTCATGACGGCGAAACCGGTCTGAAGCGTGCCACCTCCTCCGCTTACCTGCTGATCATTCTTGATGTCATGTTGCCCGGCATGAGCGGCTTTGACGTCCTGCGGCGGCTGCGCGCAACCTCTCGCATTCCAGTTCTTCTGCTGACTGCACGCGGTGAGGATGTAGACCGCATCGTAGGCTTGGAGATCGGCGCCGACGACTATCTTCCCAAACCATTTAATCCGCGCGAGCTCGTGGCTCGTATACGCGCAATTTTGCGCCGCAGCGCGGCCGATCCGAAAATAGTTGGCGCGCATCGTCCCCCTGAAATTTTGCGCATCGGCGACATCGAGCTCGATCCTGCCACGCGCACCGTCCGCCACGCCGGTCAGCCCGTGGAATTCACCTCGGTGGAGTTCAACCTGTTGGAGGTCCTCCTTCGGGAAGCCGGCAGGGTCGTGACCCGGGAACAGCTCGTCAGCGCCGTCCTGAGCCGCAAGTTCTCTCCTTTCGATCGCAGCATCGATATGCATGTGAGCAAGGTTCGCAAGAAGCTCGGAGACATGAACGGCGAAGAAGAACACATCAAAACCGTCCGGGGAGTGGGCTATATTCTTGCCAGACCGCGGGAGAAGGTTAAAAGCAGCTCGCGATGAAAAGCCTGTTTCTTAAGATTTTTCTGTCATTTTGGCTGGCGCAGGCGCTGATCGTTGCCCTGGTTGTCATTGCCACAGTTGTATTTCGTCCGCAGACGGAATCCCCTTTCTGGGAATTCATCAAGGAACATACTGCTCAGCAGCTGGTCTCGGCTTATGAGGCCGGCGGCCCCTCGAGCCTAAATCGTCAAATCGATCAGCTGAACAAGACCTTCCGCTTTCAAGCCTACCTGTTTGATGATCAAGGCAAGGAACTCGCCGGACGCACGCCGCCTGCATGGGCTCGAAGACTAAGTCAAGGACAAGAACCGCAGTCCTTGTTGATGCAGCGTTTTTCCTCGCGCCGGTTTGTGACTCACGATGTCACCTTGGACGACGGACATCGCTACCTGATGGTGGCCGAGGTCCCGCCTCGTCCCTGGCTGCCACTCCTTCGCCAGAAGCCCCCGATCACGGGATTCACGATCCTGGCCTTGGCGGTTCTGGTGTCGGGCATCGTCTGTTATTTCTTGGGAAGATATCTGACGTCCGATGTGCGTCGCCTGCGGGCAGCCACCCAGCAACTGGCGGCCGGAGACCTCAGTGCCCGCGCCGATGCACCCCGCGGACGCCGTCGTGACGAGATCGCTCAGCTGGTTCGCGACTTCAACACCATGGCCGGCCGTCTGCAGGACCTGGTCAACGCTCAGTCGCGCCTGCTAAACGACATCTCTCACGAACTCCGCTCTCCGCTGGCGCGATTGAATGTTGCTTTAGGGCTGGCTTGGCAGCGCACTGGAACGGAAGCGCACAGTGTTCTCGAGCGCATCGAAACCGAAGCCACGCGTCTCAACGAGCTAATAGGCCGATTATTGACTCTCGCGCGCCTTGAGGGCGGAGAAGACGGCGTACAGCGCGCTCCCATCGCTCTGGATGAACTGGTGCGCGATGTTGCCAAAGACGCTGATTTCGAGGCGCAAAGCCGCCAGTGCCGGGTCCGTTGCGTGATTCAAGACGAAACCAACGTGTTGGGAAGCCCCTCGCTGCTGCACAGCGCCGTGGAAAACGTCGTTCGCAATGCCATGCGGCACACGCGCGAAGGTACTGAAGTCGAGATTCAACTGGTGCGCGAGTCGAGCGCCGGAAGAGACGAAGCGGTCGTACGTGTCTCCGATCACGGCCCGGGCGTGCCGCAGGAATCGCTCGACAAACTGTTTCGCCCCTTTTACCGCCTCGACGACGCTCGCGGTCGCCAAACCGGCGGCGTCGGCCTGGGACTCGCCATCACCGAACGCGCCGTCCGCCTTCACGGTGGAACCGTGCGCGCTTCGAATCGGCCCGAAGGCGGATTGATGGTAGAAATCCGTCTCCCCCTGGAAGTCGAAATTCAATCCGAGGTCACGCCGGCTCCGGAGGGAACACCGGTTCGGACAGTGTAGAGCAGGGCAGCGATTCAATGCGCCTTGCAGTGCGGGCCTATGGCGAAGCCGGGCTTGTCCGTTTCCTCGCCGGACGTGATCAAGTCCCCGTTGCGACGTTCGAGCCACCTTTCGGCGAGGAGGTTGCGTATCTCCTAAAGACTTACACCCCACAACAGCTGAAGGTCTTCTATGCTCTGCGCCAGGTCACCGAGGAGCGTTCGCGCGAAGCGCCGAGTTCCGTGGACGATCGGATCAATAGTTGGCTCTCGCGATACCTGCCTGCACACGGGTTGAAAGAGCGGCCCAACAATGTTGCTGAGCTCACCGGAGCTTGCAAAGAGCTGTTTCCCGACCTGAAAGACTGGCGTCAGGTGCCGGAGGAGTGGTTCGGGCCACGCAAGGAAGGTCACTGCACAAATAAGTTGGCTGGCGACTCGGGTGATTTTAGGAATCGATACATCTTTCGCTTGCTAGTGGATTGTGCGAAACGGGGAGACCGTGTGTTTGCCGTCGTTGGTTCCTCCCATGTGGTGGTACTGGAACCCGCGCTCATAAAGGAACTTGGCCCACCATTGATGCAACTGAATGGACTGACACCAATGTCTCATTAAGGTAGGCTGGCGACGCAATCGTGGCACTCGACGGAAGTAACGCCTTCAGTAAGAATCCGCGCGGATACCAGCTGCCAAAAACCAGGCAGAATGCGATTGTTTGCTTGTAGCTGAAATCTCTAAACTCGTTGCTCTTCCTACTTGCAGGACGCGCTGGGAATCGGCGCAGGCAACTCCGAGGCCCTCCCAAGATTCCAATAAGTCTTTGCGGCAGTTTGCTCTTCCCAGAATTTCCTGATACACAAATGGAGGTATTAATCCCTCAATACTGGATGGTTCGAGGCGTCAGGCGCGCCTCGCCATCACGAAAAATCCAACAGGAGAACGAATGTCGATGAGGTCTGGCTGCCTTCGGTGTGTCACGGTCCTATGCGCGCTGGCGTTTCTTCTGAGCTGTGGTGGCTCATCCGGAGGGTCCGGCGCCCTTCTATACCTGGTGAGCCAAGGCAGCGACCCCGGCACCGTCAGTGCTTATTCCGTGAGCCTCAAGAGTGGCACCGTCAGCTCCTCGAATGGCGCTCTTCGAGCGGTGGGCAAGGAAATTTCAACCGGGAGCCAGCCATCGGCCCTGCTGTTTGATCCCACTCAGCATTTCGCATACGTCACCAATACCGCCTCGGACAATGTGACGGCACTCACCGTGAACCCGGATGGCTCCCTGACCGCCGGTGCTACCAGCACTGCGGGCAAGCGCCCGGTGGCGCTGGCCATGGATCCCGGCGGGCACTTTCTGTTTGTCGCAAACGAGGGCGTCTTCTTGAATGATCCGACCCAGAACATTCCGGGCAGCATCTCGGTCTTTACCATCGGTTCCGATGGAGCGTTGACAGAAGTAGCCGGATCTCCCTTCGTGATTCAGGAGACCGCTCCGCCGTTGCTGACGACCCCCAACCAACCGCAACCTGAGTCCATTGCCGTAAGCAACCAGGGTAATTTCGTCTATGTCGCCGATCGCAACAACAGTACCGTCGTCGGATATGCATTCGATGGATCGACCGGCGTCCTCGCACCAGTACCAGGCCAGGCCTTCCTGGCAGGAAACTCCCCCAGCGCGGTCTTTTCGCCCCCGGCGGGCAATTTCCTCTATGTGGCGAACGAAGGCTCCGATGATATTTTTGCGTTCAAGATCAATGCAGATGGAAGTCTTAGTGCGGTGACAACTTCGGGCGGCACGACTCAGTTCACTATTGCCACTGGCGTCGGGCCAATCGCCTTGCTTTCCGATCCGAATGCGAAATACATCTTCGCGTTAGCCAACGGCGGCAACGAAATCACCGGATATTCCATGAATCACGTCACTGGCGTGTTGACATCCGTCGCCGCCGCCACCGCTTCCACTGGCGCCAACCCGGTGGCTTTCACGATTCGCTCCGATGGCAGCAAGAACGGAGACTTCTGGATTTTCACCTCCAACTTCGGAGGAAACTCTGTCTCAACCTTCAAACTGACGAACGCCACCGGCGCACTGAACGCCCTTCCTCAACTCACAACGCCGTTGGCTCCTTACGGCATCGCCATTCGCTAATCGAGACACACAAACTGGAGCGACGGGCGTCCTCGCCCATCGGTGTGAAGCGCTGTTATTTTATGAAGGGTTGCTGTTCGTAAGCTGTTTGTCGCAGAGCAACAGCGGAGCAACAACGAGGAATTCCAAATCTCGCAAGCGGCATCTCCGCGTCCTCTGCGAAACCTCCGCTCCCTCTGCGGTTAAAGCTTTTGTCTGTGACCCGCTAAAGGCAACTCACCTTCACCTAAGTCGGCACTTTCAGAATCAAGTATCCCCCAACGAGCGCAAAAATGATGTCCGGCGACCATGCTGCCAGCGCCGGAGGCAACTGGCTCAGATTTCCCATCGCCTCGAACAGCCGCGAAATGGTCTCGTACACCACGGCAATTCCCACCGCCACTGCCACTCCCGTAATCGCTCCCCGTTTTCCCGCTGACAGCGAGAAGGGAATTGCCAGCACTGCCATCACGGCTGTCACCAACGGGAAAGCAAACTTCCGTTGCATCTGCACGCGCAATCGCACCACATCAAATCCACTCTGTTGCAGATCGCGAATGTAGCGTCGCAACTCGTCGTAGCTCATTTCCGAAGACTGCTTGACCTCTTTCTTGAAATACGACGGATTCTCATTGAAATTCGCAAAGGTCGTGACGTCGAACGGCCGGTAGTTCTCGATCGCCTCGCCGCGCAAGTCGCGCTCCCAGCCCTGCTCGAAAATCCAGCGCTGCGTCACATCCGACCAATGCGCTCGCTCCGCATACACCCGGTGCGTGATCCCAAAGCTTTTGGGATCGAACTGGAAGACCGAAATGTTCGCAAACTGATCGCGATCGGCGTCGAAGAACTGGTAGTAGTAAATGTCGGAATGCTGACCGAAGATCCACTTCCGGTCCGGACGCAAGTAAGTTTGCGCTGGCTTGCCCTTGATCTGATTGCGCAAAGCGTCCTGCCGCTTGTTGGCGTGCGGAAGATAGACCTGATCGAAAAAGAAGAGCCCTCCCGCCAGGACCACGGCGATCACTAACACCGGGACGATCACCCGATAAATGCTGATGCCTGTTGCCTTGATGGCCGTCACCTCATTCGACCGCTCCATCAATCCGAACGTAATGAGCACCGCCAGCAGGACGCCATACTGCATCGTGTTGTAGAGGAAATAGGGAGAGACGTTCAGCAAGTACTCGCCCACCACCCACAAAGAGACGCCGTTGCGCTGGATGTCATTCAACAATTCGAAAAGCGTGAACACCAGCATCAGGATCAGCAGCGTCGACAGGATCATTCCCAGATAAACGAAAAAGTCGCGCAGGATGTAGTCGTCCAGCAAGTTAGGGAAGCCCAGACCAGAAACGCGCCAGCGCGACGACACCCGTTCAAAAGCGGCGCCCACGCGGTTCCTCACGCCCAGAGGCTTTCCATCTGCTTCGGAGCGCTTGCGGAAAGGATTGCGAAAAGCAAGCCAGTGACCAATCTCCAGCGGTCTTCGTTCCGCCCGCCAGAGCAGAAACAATCCGCCCACCAGGAATACGAAGTCCGCGAACCAAACGCCCGCTCCGGGCGAAACTTTTCCTTGCCGTGCCAGCGACAGGCCCACCAGCGACGCCGAGTAGTACGCGAACACCAACCCGATCGTCAGCACAAAGCCGGACGATTTCCCGCCTTTTTTCGACGACAGCCCGAGTGGAATCCCGACTAGCGCCAGAACGACGCACGCCGCCGGCAACGCCAACCGCCGATGGAACTCGATCAGATACCAGCGCGCCGCCTCCGGAGGTGCCTTGCCCGCTTCGGCGAGCAGAGCGCTGTTATCCATTTCGCTCACTGGCACGGGCTCTACGTCGGCTTTGTTTTCACTGGCAGGAAGCTCGATCGGAATATCGGTGTCTTGGAAGCTCGATATTTGATAATGATCGGGCGTCTTGGGATCGATCTCATGCGTCGATCCGTTCATCAGGTGAAGGTGAAGCGTCGTCGGCCCTTCACTCACCAGGATCCCCTGTTCCGCCTGCCACACCCGCGGGGAGCCGGCAATCGTCATATCGGCCAGAAAGACGCCCTTCCACATGGCAGCGCGCAACCCGCTACGCACATCCTGCACGTAAAGCACGATCTTCGGGAAACCCTCATAAAACACGCGCGGCTGCACCTCAAACGATGCCTGCGACGTTTTCAGGCGGTCCTGCAAGCGCCCCAGCGCCGCTTGCGCGCGCGGCGCAAGATACATGCCATTCACGAGCGCTAGCAGCCACGTCGCCAGCACAAAGATGGAAAGGATTCGGAGAAAATTCCAAACACCGACGCCGCTCGCTCGCATGGCGGTGATCTCGCTATCCGCAGCCAGCCGGCTCAGTCCAATCAAAATTCCCACCAATACGCCCGCCGGAATCGTGATAGTGAGAGTCACCGGAAGGATGAGAACGATCACTTCTACAACGCTAGTCACCGGAGCGCTGTTGCGGACCACCAATTCGAGAATGCGGCCGAGGTCTTTGGTAAACAAAACAAACGTGAAGATCGCCGCGCCGATGACGGCGTGCGAGACCACTTCGCGCAAAATATAGCGGGTAAGAATCCGCATGGGGCGGTTCCGCAGGGACTAAGCCGAGTCTAGCACGTGACTGCAGCAGCGGGTGATGGCCGGTGGCCAGGAAGGCACGCTGGTGTCTTTAAACTGAAGTCCGAATCATAAATACAGAATGGCTTGAACGAATGCAAAGTGCCATGACGGAGAGCACAGGGCTTTGAAGCCGCGCAAAGCGTCTTGAAAGGGCGCGGCTTCAGCCGCGCCGCATCCATCCTTGCAACTTCGGGCTTTAGCCCCTGAGGTCGGTGCCCGTTGAGTCTTCAACGCATGCTTGCGGTTTATCCTGCCACGCGCAGTTCTTTGCGAAACGTTTCGAGGGAAAAGAAAATCAAACTCACCCCTTCACAATCTTCCAAGTGAGTGACGCCGTATGCAGGACGATCACCGCGACAGAAACAAACCACCAGCGACTTCCGCGTAATGCGGCGGCGGTAGCACAAACGATTGCAGCAGCAGTACCGACGTAGAACAAAACGACGAACGCCGTGGGAGACAAGTCGACCCCAAAATGCAACGTGACCGCTGAACCCAAAGCCAGGACAATACTCAACCAACCAAGCTTCTTACTGTTCATGTTATCGACGCACCCTGGTCCCCGCCGGACTTCCCGATTGTATCGCCGCCATCCCTTGTAGCGCCGGCATCCTGCCGGCTGTCCCAGAGCCTGCCCTGAGCTTGCCGAAGGGGCGTCTCGCCCTCGGCACCAGGATGGCGCGATCAATAACGACCAACAGTCGTGAATGTTTCCTTCTCTTGCATACTCCCGCCACTTCGGTGCACAATCTCTCGCCCACTGTTTGTTTTGGGCGCGATTCTTGATGGCTTCTATGCCCAGGATGCTCTCATGACCCTTCGCCGGATTCTTGCCGCCTGTCTTCTGCTCCTCTCCGTCACCGCGGTCAACCTGGCAGCCGAACCTTCCCCCGATGTCCAGGAAGCCGTCAATCGACTGGCTAGTTCCATCTATACAGGCCCCTCGATGACAACTTTGCGCGAACTTTCCGACGGCTTCGGTGGGCGCCTTACCGGTTCTCCCTCCTACAACCGTGCGGCGGAATGGGCGGCGGCAAAATTCCGCAGCTACGGCATCCAAAATGTGCGTCTCGAGCCCTTCACGATTCCGCACGGCTGGGTTCGCGGGACCGCCGACGGTCAACTGCTCAGCCCACTGCCACGCAGTCTCTATCTTGAATCACTCGGCTGGGCACCCTCGACGCCCCCTGGCGGAATTAAGGGCGACGCCGTCATCATCGACACCGTCTCTCCCGACTCCATCAACGCGCAAGCTGACAGAATAAAAGGCAAAATCGTCTTCCTCGACGTCGCCAAGATCTTCGCGGAAGGCTGGGTGAAAGTCCTTCCCGATGTGCAAGCTTCCTATGCCCTTTTCAAGAATGCCGGCGCGATCGCCATCATCTTTCCCAGCGGCAACAAGGACAATGTCCTGAGTGCCACTGACCCGGACTGGGGAGGAAATCTTCTCCCGTTCCCCGGCGCGCAGATCGGCTACGAAGACTGGCAGTTGATCCGTCGTTCGCTCGACAAAGGGCCCGTCAGGTTGCAGTTTGATATTCAAAATACGATTACAGGCCCGGTTCAGGTGAACAATGTCGTCGCCGAAATTCGTGGAAGCGAAAAGCCCGACGAGTGGATTCTCATCGGCGCACATCTGGACTCCTGGGACTACGGCACCGGTGCACAGGACAACGGCAGCGGCTCAGCATCCGTGCTCGAAGTGGCCCGCGCAATCACCGCTCTCGGAAAGGCCCCGCGCCGCAGCGTCCGCTTCGCGCTCTGGGCTGGAGAGGAAGAAGGGTTGCTCGGCTCTTTCGCCTACACGCAGGCGCATCTGGGCGAAATGTCAAAGTGCGTCGCGGTTCTCAACACTGACAACGGCGCGGGTCATCCCAAGGGCTGGAAGGTGCAAGGCCGCAAGGATCTGAAAGATGCCATGCAGCCGTTCAGCGACTCGACGCTGAAAGATCTCAGCGGGGGCGAGCTGTCGATGGAAACCACTTACGACACAGACCACGGTCCCTTCATGCTGCAAGGAATCCCGTCGCTCGACCTGTGGGTGGATATGACGCATTACTTCGAAGTCCATCACAAACCCAGTGACACGTATGACAAGGTCGACGCACTCGATTTCAAAGCCGGGACGGCGATCGTAGGCGTGACCGCATGGGCGATCGTGCAGGATCCAAAACCAATTGCCCCGCACCTCGACCACGCCGCCGTTGCCGACATCCTGAAGAAAGCCGAACTCGAAAAACTCCTGGCCGCGATCGGCCACTGGAAACCATAACCGGATTATCACCTCGAAATCGGATGCGCAGGTCTAGATTAATTACCACCGCGAATCAGACCGTGCAGATTTACGTTGATTCGTCCACGTCCGCGATCGCTGTCGTCCAGCCGGTTGTGGTCC
>Ga0075434_100001988_pt1 | contig 17737 bp, 18 predicted proteins | sample RhiMethybrSRZTD3_FD_75298 | JGI IMG/M metagenome (GOLD analysis project Ga0075434, IMG submission 75298) | Populus rhizosphere microbial communities from Tennessee, USA - Rhizosphere MetaG P. TD hybrid SRZTD3 | ecosystem: Host-associated > Plants > Roots > Rhizosphere > Soil | place: USA... | reverse complement strand
TAGACGACGATGTTCAGTGTCGGGAACAGGTCGGCGATGTCATGATAAAACTTGATGGCGTCCTGGACGTGCAGCGGCTCGTAGTACGGAACGCCAAGGAGAACACCATCGGCGCCGAGGTCCTTGACCAGGTTCATCTTCTGGACAACTTCACGCGGATTAGGGCTGGTGACGCCGATGAACAGCGGCACGCGGTTTTTTACGGTTTCGACCGTAGCGACGGCTAGGGTTTTGAATTCGTCGAAAAGAAGATTGTAGCACTCGCCGTACGTTCCGGTGGTCGCAATGTTATTGACGCCGTCTTTGATAATCTTATCGACGGCTTCTTTGAGATTATCCACAGCCACCGTTTGCGTTGCTCTGATATCGACGGCATCGGGCGTGGCGAAAGCCGGCATCATTCCGAGAATTCCTTTCAGCTCGTTTGCACCGATCATCTTTCCTCCCCCTTTTTTTGCAAGGTTTTCAGTGGTCGTTTAAGTGATTAGGTCAGCGACATCGATGAGCCTTGTTAACAGGTCTCAAAAGGCGTTGTCAAATCGCCAAACGGCACGTACGACTCGGCCCAAGCAAACACGGATGCTGCGCCGCAACGGAAAATGGCCGGCTGGTGCACGAATGCGGCGACGGTCAGACAAGATTCTGGCAGAACGTATTCTGCCGAGCGACTCTGCCGACGGTTCGGCAACTGCCGGAGAATCGGCGCAGACTTCCCCCCTTTCTCTAAAGCTTTCAAAAGATTGCCGATGGTTCTATGTTTGCTCTTCCTCCGCCGTCCAGCGAACTTAACATGACCTGGAAATAAAGCGGAGTCGATCGACATGTCGTGTCTCTGGTTCTGGCGAGGAGCGCCGCTCGGAAAAGCCGAAGCGAGCTAGCAAACTGGAAGACGCAATGCCGTACATAACTGTGATCGACCGTTCCACTCCTCTTTCGGCCGGAGATCACGCGCGTCGAGTTTTGCGTGTAACGAAGAGCAAGTGAAGCAGCCGCCCAATTGACATAAAGTACTGATGGATTCAATCACGCGTTTCAGGAGACCCCTATGAAGCGGATGCTTTTCGTGTTGGTGCTAGTGGTAGTGTTGGCCTGCATGCTTGCCTATAAGCGCCCCGCATCTGGACAGGTCGATGAGGGGAAACAGGACGAGCTGGCGGCCAAGCTTGATCGGCGCGAGGTCCAACGCTCGTCGTTATCGATTCCGGGTCGCGAGATGGTGCAGGTGGAGACGTTGATTCCCGCGGGAGTCGAGTCGGGATGGCACATCCATCCAGGAGAAGAGGTCGGCTACATCGTTGCAGGTCAGGTCGAAATGAGAGTACAGGGACGTGCTAACGTACTATTGAAGCCGGGCGACGGATTCCTGATCCCGCCACGCACCCCTCATAATGCACGGGATCTCGGCCCGGAAACCGGGCGAATGCTGTCGACCTATATCGTCGAGACAGGGCAGCCGATCTCGACTTTCGTTGATCAACCAGTTCAAAAATAGGCGGACGTGCTCGACGACGCGCGTGGGAAGTAATACACACGAGGTTCAGAATCGGTTTCGCAAAAATATCGAACGCATGCTTCGATTCTGCTGGTCATTCAACAATCCGACTTTCGATTCGGATGAGGCAAAAACATGGCAACACCCATTCTGGTCACCGGCGCGGCGGGCCGCGTCGGCGCAATCGGGCGCACCGTCACCGAACTGCTGTTGAAGCAAGGCAAAGCGGTACGTGCGATGGTGCGAATTGAAGACGAACGCGCGCAGGCGTTGCGCGACATGGGCGCGGAGGTCGTGGTCGGCGACCTGCTCGATCTCGATTCGATGCATAGAGCGATTGCCGGTTGCGAGACGATGTACTTCGGTATGTCGGTTTCGGATACCTATCTGGCTGCGACGGTCAACGTGGCGGCGGTGGCGAAGCACCATGGGGTCAAGGCGTTCATCAATATGTCGCAGATGACGCTTTCCCAGATGAGCATTACCGAGACCACCCCGAGCCCGCAGCACAAACTGCACTGGCTCGCCGAGCAGGCTCTGAACTGGTCGGGCCTGCCGGTCGTGCATGTGCGGCCGACGGTGCTTCTCGAAGGCTTCTTCCTGATTTTGACTCCGGAGTCGGTCAGGCAATTAAACCAGATCAGCCTCCCGTTCGGCGAGGGCAAGACTTCGCCCGTGGCGGTGATAGACGTTGCACGTGTGCTCGCCGCGCTGCTTGCCGATTCGCAACCGCACATCGGCAAGATCTATCACCTGACCGGCCCGCAATCCGAAAATATGCATTTCTATGCGAAGGAGTATTCGAAGGCGCTTGGCCGCACGATCGCTTACCAGGACATTCCAGTCGAGCCTTGGCGGGCCGCGCTACTCGAGCTCGGCTTGCCGGCTAACCTGGTGAACCACCTCGCTACAATGGCCGATCTGCACCGCGCGGGACGCTACGACCGGATCTCGGACGACGTGCTCACGCTAACGGGGCAAGGGCCGCTGAGTATGCAGGAGTTCGTCAGGAAGAATGCGGCGGCGTTCACCGCGCCGGCAAAAGAGGCCTGAGTGTCTGCGGATGCCCCATTCAGCGAATCTGAGTTCAATTCAAAAGGGGAAAAGAACAATGGCAAGGCTGAAGTGTAAAACGCCGAAGAACGCCGATCTCCTGGCGCTCGCTGCCATCGTGTTGTACACAACGACCGCTTTCGCACAAAGCACAAAGGATGCTTGTGGACCTGCTGCTGTAATCCCGCTCACCGGCGAAGAGCCCCCAGCGAAGATCGTCGTTGACCCGCCGCTGGCGGAACCGCTCGCTTCGCGGGGCGTAGCGATTATCCAATACTGCGCTCAGAACCTGCACGTTGTGCCGGTGTTCGGTCCAAATGCGCTGAGTGTCTCACCGCGCGTCGGACACATTCATGTAAGACTCGACGACGCCCCCTGGGTGTGGGCAGATGCGAGCGGTCAGCCGATCATCCTGATGGGTCTTACCCCTGGTCCCCACAAAGTACTCGTTGAATTGGAGAACGCGAACCATCAACCGCTCGACAAAAGCCTGGTCACATTTGTCGTTCCGGAAAAGAGTGCGGTTAAAAAGCCGGCGAAATAGTCGTGGAACGCATGTGAGGAAAGAAGATGGCAAATCTTAAGTATGAAAAAGAGATCACTGCACTCCTTGTGATCGATCCGTACAACGACTTCATTTCCGAGGGAGGCAAAGTATGGGATCGCTTGAAGGGTGTTGCTGAAACCAACAAGTGTGTTCTTCATATGATGCAAGTCCTCGATGCCGCGCGAAAGGCGGACATCCGCGTCTTTTATGCGCTCCATCATCGCTATCGTCCAGGTGACTACGAGAATTGGAAATACATTGCGCCAGTTCAGAAAGCTGCGTGGTCGCACAAGACCTTCGAATACGGCACGTGGGGTGGCGAGATCCGCAGCGAATTCGAGCCTCAACCGGGGGATATTGTCGCTCTCGAGCACTGGTGTTCCAGTGGCTTTGCCAATACGGATTTGGATTTGCAGCTCAAGAAACACGGTATCGATAAGCTCATCGTGATGGGACTCATCGCCCATACCTGCATCGAAGCGACCGTTCGCTTTGCCGCTGAGCTTGGCTACGAGGTCACGATGGTAAAAGACGCGACGGCGGATTACTCGGACGAAGAGATGCACGCCGCTCTCGACGTCAATATCCCGAACTACGCCAGTTCGATTGTGACCACAAACGAAGTCGTCGAGTCGATCTCGTCGCTCTAACTACTGTCCTGCAATGAGCGCGTCTTTAGAAACCAAAACCGCGCCGCCCGCGCCGAATTGCCTGGTCTGCGGCATTCCGCTCGTGGGTTTGACCGCGGTTTTTTTGAGGTGGCGAGGTATCCGTCGAAGCTCGCGTAATCCTAATTGCTGCACACAGTGCGGCGCTCATCTAGAGGAGGGCCGCCTCATCGAGATGACGGTGGTGTTCGCCGATCTCTCGTCTTTCACGGAGATGACGGGCAGCCTCGGGGCAACGACGACCTACTCAGTGGTTGATGAGTTCCTGCGCTTGGCATCGACGACACTTGTGAGCCATGGAGCCTTTATCGACAAATATATCGGCGATGCGGTTATGGCTTTGTTCAACGTTCCCATAAAACGCGACGATCATTCGGCAGCTGCGGTCGCGGCGTCTGCAAAGCTCCAAGCGTTTCTTCCCGAAGTTTCCGGACGTCTCGGAGTGCCTTTGCGCGCTTCGATCGGCATAGCTTCGGGATTTGCTCGCGTCGGACGGCTGGGCTCAGACGACATCAAGGATTACACGGCGATCGGCGATGTCGTTAATCAGGCGGCGCGCCTGCAGGCGCAAGCCGACCCGACCGAAATACTCGTGTCACAGGATGTCTATCGAGAGGTAGCCTCAGCCTATCCCGGCGTCCCAGCCGAGACGCTCGTCCTCAAGGGCTTCCCGCAACGCACTGTGGCCTACCGGTTGAACGGCAAGCCGCGGTCTGCGCTGTCGGCTGACTCGTGGATCCCTGAAGATCGGCCGGCGATGAACTGGAGCGCCGTGATGCTCGCCTTCCTCGGCAGCGGCTGCCTCGGAAGCAATATTGCGGCGGCACTGGTGCTTGCCTTCGGTGGGGGCTCGGCGGGCGCGCTTTATGCACTCGCACGCTGGCTCGACAACAGCCCCGCCCGCGTGCCCCTTCTAATCGTAGCGACATTGATAGCTTCAATCGTCCTGGTCTCACTCGAGCGTCAACGCCGCATGCGCCGCGACTGCATAGCCCGTCGCTCGTGCCTTGAGATGACAGCCCAGGAAAGGCGCCAGGTTCGGCTTGCGGCGGGCTTTGCAGCGGCGTCTTTGATCCTTATCGGTCTCGAACTCTTGATGCACTACGTAATAGGCCATCCATTGGTTACTCTACCTTCCTTATGAGATGCCGGAGACCAGCGATAGCATCCGTCAACACGACGAGAATCCGTATGGAATCTAAGCCGAGCTCATTTCCGTCAACGTGGCTCTTTCGTGAGGCGTCATAAGAGATCGACGAGAACAGAGAGTCATCATGATCAAACGTCAGAACGCCCGGACGATCACGGCAAAGAAGTGGAATGATCGGCCGTCACATTGGGTGCTCGAAGAAAATCTTAAAAGAAACAACTGACGCATTGATAAATTTTCTGTGACATCGGAACACAGTTAAGGAGAAGTATATGAAAATGCGTGCTGTACAAGTCACTGGGCCGACTGGTCCATTAGACATTGTCGAGCGGGAAATCCCGGAGCCAGGCGCGGGACAGGTGCGCGTCAAGGTTGAAGCGTGTGGCATCTGCCACAGCGATGCCATGACCAAAGAAGGGCTGTGGCCTGGCATTCAATATCCGCGAGTGCCGGGACATGAGGTCGCAGGCGTCATCGATTCACTAGGCGTAGGCGTCCCCGGATGGGCAAACGGCCAACGGGTCGGCGTCGGCTGGCACGGCGGACACTGTGGCTACTGCGATTCGTGCCGCCGCGGCGACTTCGTTACGTGTCAAGTCGCGCTTCAAGTTCCCGGCATCGCGTATGATGGCGGTTATGCCGAATACATGATTACGCCCGCCGGCGCGTTGGCGCTGATTCCCGATGGTCTTTCACCAATCGACGCCGCGCCGCTCATGTGCGCGGGCGTGACGACTTTCAATCCGCTGCGTAATAGCGGAGCGCGGCCTGGCGATCTCGTCGCGATTCTCGGTATCGGCGGGCTCGGCCATTTGGGAATTCAGTTCGCCGCGAAGATTGGTTTTAAAACGGTCGCCATCGCGCGTGGAATGGACAAAGAGCCGCTGGCCAAAAAGCTCGGCGCGTCGGCTTACATCGACAGCAAAACTCAAGACGTCGCCGCGGAATTAATGAAGCTGGGCGGTGCCAAGGTTGTCCTCGCGACGGTCACGAACGGTGATGCAATGAGCGCGGTCTTGGGCGGTCTTGGGGTCAATGGGAAATTGATTATTGTGGGGGCGGCTGCAGAGCCGCTTCAAGTCCCGGGGATACCGCTGCTCATGGGACGCCGTTCGATCCTGGGCTGGCCTTCCGGCAGCTCGATCGATTCGCAGGATACGCTCGCATTCAGCGCTCAAACCGGCGTGCGGTCGATGAATGAAGTTTTTCCTTTGGAGCGCGCGGCGGAAGCTTATGAGCACATGATGAGTGGCAAGGCGAGATTTCGCGCGGTGCTGACGATGGGACGTTGATCAACGATGCCGTTAGAGATGACAGATCAGTCCGCTGGTTCCGTACTTCCTCTAAATCCGCTAACGCTTTCCTCAGGCGCGGAAAGAATGTTTCCGACCTTGACGGTCGCCCAGATCGAACGCATTGCGGCGCGCGGCGCCCGGCGTTCCATAGACTCCGGAGCAGTGCTCATTGAGGCGGGCGCGCAGATCGTGCCGTTTTTCGTGATCACTCGAGGCCGCGTGGAGGTGGTCAGGCCATCGAATGGCGCCGATGTGCTCGTCGCGGTGCATGGGCCCGGTCAGTTCACCGGCGAGGTCAACATGCTTTCGGGACGTCCCGCGCTGGTCCGCTCGCGCGCGATCGAAGCGACCGAGGCGATCGAATTGAGTCGCGAACAGTTGTTGGCGCTGATCCAAACCGACAGCGAGGTGAGCGAACTGCTCATGCGCGCGTTCATCCTGCGCCGCGTTGAATTGATCGCGCGCGGGTTCGGCGATGTGGTTCTCGTCGGATCCAATTATTGCGCTGAAACGCTGCGCGTCAAAGAATTTCTGATGCGCAACGGTCATCCCTACTCTTACATCGATTTGGATCGCGATGCGGACGTCCAGGAGTTACTCGATCGTTTTCACGTCACGCCAAGCGATGTGCCGGTAGTCATCTGCCGCGGCGAGTTGGTGCTGCGCAATCCCGCCAATCGAAAGATCGCGGAATGCCTTGGTTTCAACGAATCTCTGGATCGCAGCCAGCTGCGCGACGTGATCATAGTCGGCGCCGGACCGGCGGGACTCGCCGCGGCGGTTTACGCCGCTTCGGAAGGGCTCGATACGCTGCTACTCGAGACGAACTTTCCCGGCGGGCAGGCAGGCGCGAGCTCGAAAATCGAAAATTATCTCGGTTTCCCCACGGGCATTTCCGGGCAAGCACTCGCGGGCCGGGCCTATACCCAGGCGCGAAAATTCGGGGCGCAGATGATCGTTGCGGGGAGCGCTCGACGGCTCGTGTGCGATAACAAGCCGTATGCCGTCGAGATAGACGACGGCACGCGCGTGATCGCGCGCGCGATCATCATCGCCACTGGCGCCGAGTACCGCGTACCAAAAGTCGAAAAGTTAGCGGAGTTCAAAGGCGTTGGCGTGTATTACGGCGCGACCTTCATGGAAGCGCAGTTATGCCGTAACGAAGAAGTCATAGTTGTCGGTGGCGGCAACTCAGCGGGGCAGGCTGCCGTGTTTCTCGCACAAACGGCAAAACACGTGCACATGCTGGTTCGGGGCAAGCTGGCCGACAGCATGTCGCGCTATCTGATTCGACGCATCGAACAGAATCCGATGATCGATCTCAGGACTGATACTGAAATCGTCGGTTGTGAGGGCGGCAGCCATCTGGAGCGCGTGCGCTGGCGCGATGGTAAAACGGGCCATATCGAAACTCGCGATATCCGTCACGTGTTCCTGATGACCGGAGCGGTTCCCGCAACTCAATGGTTGGAGGGTTGCCTCGCTTTCGATGACAAAGGATTCATCAAGACCGGACCGGACCTGATGGCGGAAGATTTGACCGCTGCGCGATGGCCGCTGACGCGACATCCGCACCTACTTGAAACCAGTTTGTCCGGCGTGTTTGCCGTTGGCGATGTTCGGAGCGGCAACGTTAAGCGCGTAGCCTCGGCAGTCGGGGAAGGATCCATCGCGATCTCGTTCGTGCATCAAGTCCTGCATGAGTAGAGGAGAATTAATGGCAGAAGGAAGTTGCGCTCATATCGAGACAATCAAAACCATCAAACACGCGAAGCGCCGCGAGTGCGAAGATTGCGTGAAAAGCGGCTCTTCATGGGTCCCTCTCCGGGGCTGCCAGGAATGCGGTGGTACGCGCTGTTGCGATGACTCGCCGAACCGCCACGCGACGCAACACGCGCGCGAGAGCTATCATGCAGTAATCGCCTCGGCTGAGCCGGGGGAACGCTGGTTGTACTGCTATCCGGACGAGGCTTTTGCGCAATACTAGACGACAGAGACTTTTGTTCAGCCGCCGCTGATGCTTGGCGTGACAAACTCAAGAATAGCCATGCGAGGCGAAGCCGACTCAAGATTATTTTTCGATGCGCAGGAGAATAAGTTAACGCGCCCGCAATGAACTACAGGAGAAAAACAAATGAGCGAAGGAGATAATGAGAACCGCGTTCGCGCATTTTACGAAGCGACCGTGCCAGGGCATCGAGAGTCGCTGCGAGGCCTGCAAGCACCGCACGTCATCTATGATCTGCCGCTGGGAATGCCGATCGGCTGCGGACATTTCGAAGGTCTTCAGGATGTGCTCGAACGGTTTCTCACGAGTTTTTATAATGCGCTCGACGTCCATTTCATCGCAGAGGAGTTTATCGCTGGGGGTGATCAAGTCGTTGCGCTGGGGCGCATCGAAGGACAAACCCGAAAGGCTGCAGTGCCGGTCGATGTGCCTTTTGCTCACGTTTGGACCGTGCGTGATGGTTATCTCCAACGCTTGCGCGCTTTCACAGATACTGCGGTGATCGCGCAAGCCCTGGCACAGAGTTGAATTGCACGGGCTATTTTCCAGTGGTACATCGGCGCGCGGCAGTTTTCGCGACGACGAGTGGAGACTGATGTGTGATGACGTCGCTGGTTGCGGCTTTTAGCCTGGGATTGATTAGCGGGCTGCGTTCTCTCATGACACCCGCTGTTGTCGCATGGGCAGTACACTTGCGCTGGCTCGAAATCGATCATCCGCTCTCCCTGATCGGCGCTCTGCCGTCGGTAATTATCCTCACCTTGCTTGCGATAGGGGAAGTCGTGGCTGATAAGTTACCCTAAAATCCGAGCCGCACTGCTCCTCCGGGCCTGATCGCACGCATCGTGACCGGTGGTTTCACGGGAGCTTTTATTACGGCCAATCTCGTCCAAGGGATCTTACTTGGCGCAGGCGGCGCGGTCATCGGTTGTTTCGCGGGATATCAAGCGCGAACGCGACTAGTGAAAACCTTGGCTGTGCGGGACCTTTATGTCGCGTTGGTCGAGGAATTTAGTCCAAAGTGACCGAGTATCTAAACGCATTGGACGAAATAGGCGAGCGCAGATTTCGCAATGACAGACGCAGATTTCGTAGAGTTTCCGAACAGGAGAATGCTGCCGCCGCTTACGTGATTTTCACTGGCGGGCCGCTCTTCGCATGTCGCTCGGTGAGCTCGAGGGTATACCCGTCCGGATCTTGAATAAATGCGACATGATCTTGGCTGCCGGGCCGATTGGGTTGCGGCCCCAGGGTGAACTTCATTCCTTCGGCTTGCAGTTTTGCGCTTAGCTTGTAGAGATCGGAAACAAAGATGGCAACGTGGCCGTGCCATTTCGGCATTTCTTTGACGCGGCCCGGGCCACCGGTCTCGATCAATTCCAAACCCGGATATTCGTCTTCGCTCCCGTAACCCACGTAACCGACGCGTTCGCTCTTGTCGGGATTTGGGCGAATGCGCTGCACATCCATTCCCAAGAGCCGCGTATAGAAATCCATGCTTCGATCAAGATCACTGACCAGCATCATGGTGTGCCGGATCCGAAATGTGATGTCATTAACGGTTTTCTCGCCGGCCATTTTTCTCGTCAGTACGAACGGAATCGGAAATCTTGAAGTGATCGACTCCAATCGCAAGGAGAGTAGCGTAGATCTCGCGAGCAGTGCAACATCCTCAGCGCTGAAGCTCACCAACCGGATGTGAACTCTGGAAAATGAATGTCAGCGCCGCAATAACCAGTGATGGTGCAGAGTGCGTCGGTGCTTGCCTGCTCCGAGGATCATGACGGCGAGGACCGCGACTGTGATGGCCCAGTGATTCAAAGACCAATCGATGATTGGCTTGAGATGAAGGAAGATGCGGCCAGCGAATTCCCCGAGCATATCCATATGAGCACCTCCGGGAAAACATTCGCGTCGAGCTGAGAAGTGGGGCTGATCATAATCACCGATTCCGTCGTTCCGCAAGAGAGAACCCTGACAGTGACAAAGCCGCGACGGAGCAAAATCGCTCATACGCTATCAGCCGATGCCATTCCTGGACATTTACGCCGGTTTCGGATTTCTGGTGTGAGGACTTCTTAATCGGACCCATATAGAAATAACGACAGGCGAGCGGGTATGCTCAATGATTCTGTAGCTGTCGTGTTGAGCCGTAAGGTGTGTGAACCATTCTAGGGATGATTGTCAGTCGGGAAAACAGCTGTGTGAAAACCCCGGTTCGTCTCGATACGGCATCATTGTTCGTTGCCTACTCAGGAATCGGATGGACCGAGTGCCCGAGTCCTTCGCTACTCTGCTGTTCGGCGGATACTCAGGAACCCGGCCATCCCGAGTAACGGCGAAAAGCCGTGTAACGAGGGAAGCGTGTATCGAGGGCTATAAAAAAATTTTCACACTGCGTGGCATATGCGAACAACTTCATCCCTGGTGGTGGAATTAGGAAAGCGCTTTGAGAAAAGCCCTTCGCAAGAAAACGCCGATCAGGTGGCGTTTATAATCGGCGCCACCCTCGAGATCGTCGACCGGATCAGCGGCATCGGCGAGGACCTGCCCAGCGTCCGCAAGCCGCGTTTCAACGTCGCCCCGGGAACCGGCAAGAAGTTGATTTGTTTTTTCGGATTGAGTCGGTACTGCGCTGACGCTTCCCACAACAGCCGTGGCTTTTTTTATCTGCTCACCTTCCACATCAAGCACCAATGCTAAGCCAAGTGTTGGACGTTCTTTCAGTTGAAATTTGAGATAAGCCGCGCGTTGAGTCTTGCTCAAGATCGGTATTTCGACACTATTCAGAATCTCGTCCGCGCCCAACGACGTTTCGTAGGAACCGGTGATCAGTTTTTCAATGCCGATTGTCTTGGAGCTGGATTTTGCCTGGATGTGGACCTTGGCACCCAGTGCAACAAGCAGTGTTGCGGGATCGGAGTGTGGCTCGGCAAAACAGAGATTGCCGCCCAAGGTTCCGCTCGCGCGCACGCGTACATTGGCAACGTGCGTTTCCATCTCGGCGAACACCGGCAAATTTTGTCGAACAATAGCAGACCGTTCAATCGCGCGATGAGTCGCAGTGCTACCGATCATTACTGCCCCGTTTTTCAACTCGATCTTGTTCAGCTCAGGAATCGTCTTGACGTCCACAAGGTGCTGATAGCGCAGCAGGTCATGCTTCATTGCTAGCAAAAGCTCAGTGCCACCCGCGTAAAGCCTGCCGTTGTCGCCGAATTCGGCGAGAATCTCGGATGCTTCCGCGACCGTCTTCGGCTGATGGATGGTAAATTTTCGTAAAGGCATCATAAAACCGCTCGTTCAAAGTTTAAGATTCAAGGTTCAATGCATTCTCCGTAACCTTGAACTTGGAACTTTGAACATTAAACTACTTCTTTTGCTTCAGCGCCCGCCAGACACGTTCAGGCGTGAGCGGCGCCTGGCGGATGCGCACGCCGACCGCGCGGTCGACAGCATTCGCGATGTTGGCCGCCATCGAATTCAAAGAAGCTTCGCCGCCGCCTTTCGCGCCATAGGGGCCGACGCCGTCTTGATTTTGAACCAGATGAAGCTCGACTTGCTTGGGCAGATCGGAAAAGCGCGGCAAACGATAATCGAGAATCGACCCGTTGACGAGCTGTGAGCCTTCGTAAACCAGCTCTTCAAAGAGACCGATTCCCATGCCCATCGTAGCCGCGCCGAGGTCCTGACCTTCGGCGAGCGCCGGATTGATCGCGAGACCGACATCGCCGACGGTGGCAAGTTTCTCCATGGTGATTTTACCGGTCTCTTCATCGACCGAGATTTCACAGCCGGTCGCCGCGGCTTCCCAAAATACCGGCAGAGCGGAAAACTTGCCGGCTTTGCGAATGTAGGCGCGTCCGATCACTTCGCCATCGGGGAGCGCGTAGAACTTGCAAATGACTTCCGACCAGCTCAACTGCGCTTCACCGTAACGCACACCCCCGCGGACCGTCTGGATCTGTTCGGGTTTTACCTTCAACACGTCGGCTGCCATCACGACCATTTGCTGGATCGCGTCCCGGCTCGCCTCCAGTACTGCGCTGCCCATCAGAGTCGTGGTGCGGCTCGCGCCAGTGGAACGATCGTATGGGGTAATCGCGGTATCCGACGAGACCACGCGGACTTTTTCAAACGGCACCCCGAGCTCTTCGGCGGCGATCTGCGGCAGCACCGTGTGGCTGCCCTGCCCCAATTCGGTGCTGCCCGTCATGATCGTCACAGAACCGTCGGCATGCACGCGAATCGCCGTCGAGGTTAGCGGATAGGCGCCGGCGTCGCTGCCGGACACCGCAACTGTGCGGCCATGGTTTTTCTCCAGAGGCTTGCCCCATCCCACAGCTTTTGCCGCCGTCTCTAGATCTTGCTTCAGGGTTCCGTCGAACGGCCGCATGCCGGGAAAAAATTCTTCGCCAGGCTTTGCCGCGTTCGCCAAACGAAATTCGTACGGGTCTTTACCAATTTTTGCGGCGAGCTCATCAATCTGCGATTCGCCCGGCAACGTCACTTGAGCGCAGCCAAAGCCGCGGTAGGAGCTGGCCGGTACAGTATTCGTGTAGTAGGACGAGTTTTCGATCAGCACGTTGGCAATCGCATACGGCCCGACACAGCGGTTCGTCGATTTCTCGACGACCAGCGGACTGTTCTCCGCATAGGCGCCGGTGTTCATCATGATTTTGGCCTGGCGCGCGATAATCTTGCCGTTAGCATCGACGGCAGTGCGCATCCACGTGAAAGCATCATCGCTCCGCGTGGTGAGCATCGCTTCTTCGACGGTCAGTTGGAGCTTTACCGGTCGCTTCGCCTTCCACGAACAGGCCGCCACGAGCGGCTCGATTTTGGTGTACGATTTGCTGCCGTAACCGCCGCCGACAAACGGCACGATCAATCGAACAGAGCTGACCGGCAGATTGAAAACTGATTTCAGGTCGTGGCGCACCATAAACGGATGCTGGGCTGATGAATAAATCGTCACGTCCTGGTCATTGACATCGGCGATGGCGACGTAGGGCTCCATCGCATAGGCGTACGTCATGGGAAAATAGTACTCGCCTTCGATTACGGCCGCCGCTTCTTTGAAGGCCTTGTCGACGTCGCCCCACTGAATTTTATGACTTTGACAAATATTCGAGCCTTTGCCGGCGGTAACCTCGCCTTCGAAGCCACGGAGCGCGCCCGCTTCAAACTGGCGTTGGTGCAGGAGCGGCGCGTCTTTGGCAGCCGCTTCCTGCGGCATGAAGATCGCTTTCAGCTCTTCGTATTTGACCTCGATCAACTCCAGCGCTTCGAAGGCAGTTCGCTCATCGATAGCCACGACCGCGGCCACCGGCTCGCCGGCATAGCGGACTTTGTCGATGGCGAGGAGCGGATGATCCTTGACGGCATGGCCGTAATACGGATTGATGCCGTCGAGATCGAAACCGGTAACCACACAATGCACGCCGGGATGAGCCTCGGCGCGAGACTTGTCGATGGAAAGAATCTTCGCGTGGGCATACGGGCTACGCAGCACCTTCGCGTAAGCCATGCCGATGAGTTTCAGGTCGGCGACGTATTGCGCTTTGCCGGTTACTTTGACCCTGCCGTCGCGACGCGGCACTGAATGATTGACCACCTGAAAATCGGTCTTTTTCTCGGCGCTCACTTTTTCGACTCCTTAGCGATCGCCTCTGCGGCGCGCTCGATGGCGGCGACAATCGGCACATAGCCGGTGCAGCGACAAATATTGCCGTCCATGTGATGGATGATTTCATCGCGCGTCGGCTTGGGATTCTCATCGAGCAGCGCCTTGGCTGACATGATCATCCCGGGCGTGCAATACCCGCATTGGAAAGCGAATTCGTCGATAAACGCTTGCTGTAACGGGTGCAGCGTGCCATCCGGCTGCTCCAATCCCTCAATGGTGATGACCTTTTTATCGCGCGCCTCGTAGGCGAGATAGGTGCAGGCGCTCACCGGCAGGCCGTCGACGAGAACCGTGCATGCGCCGCAAACCTGCACTTCACACGAAACTTTCGTACCATTGAGATTGAGTGTATTGCGCAGAACTTCGGCGAGGGTGTCGGCGGGTTCGCACTCGACCCGCTGGGGTTTACCATTCAAGTTAAATTGTAGATCCATACAATGATCGGAGTGATGGAGTGGTGGAGTATTGGAGTGTTGGGCGGATTTAAAGCATTACTCCATCACTCCATTACTCCAACACTCCAGTTTAGTTAGTTATATCTCGGTAAAATGTTTTCCGCCCAGAGCTCCATCTGACGATTGAGGCTGTCCATCGTAGGATAGATGATTTTCAGCTCGAAGTGCTGCACGCCGCTTTCAATAAACTCATCGATGCGTCGTCGGACGTCATCGACGGAACCGAAGATGTGGCGATCGAGAGCGAATTGCATGCTGTCGATATCGCGCTCATAGCTCTCGCTGCTGGTTTTCAGGGTCGGCATCGCCAGGTTGAGACCTTCTTCGCGCGTCTTGGCGATCGTCGCAAGCTTCTCTACTCCGATGGTGATCTTGGATGGATCGCGCCCTTTTTCGCGCGCCGCTTGGGCGAGAATATCGCAGCCAAGTTTCATTTCCTTTGGCGATAGCCAGCCGGGGATCCAGCCTTCGCCGTATCTGCCGGCGCGCTTGGCCGCGAGCTTCATCCAGCCGCCGACCCAAACCGGCGGGTGCGGCTTCTGAAACGGCTTTGGGTAAACCTCGGCGTCTTTGAATTGGACGAACTCCCCTTTGTAGGAAGCGATCGGTTGGGTCCAAATCGCTTTCATCGCCTCGATGTATTCGTCCGTGCGATCACCGCGCCGTTCGTAGGGAACGCCGAAAACGCCGAACTCGTCGGACTCGCGCGTCGCCTTTGAACCCAAGCCAACGCCGACGAGGAGACGCCCCTCTGCGAGATGGTCTAAAGTAGAGTACTGCTTCGCGGCATAAATCGGATTGCGGCAAGGCATGACTAAGCAGGCGACGCCCAGAACGATCTTTTTTGTCTCGGCGGCGAGATACGACAATGTCGTTGTGGCTTCGAAGAAATTGGCTTCTTGCGTATCTGTGATCGCTTCGAAGGCGCCCGAAGAAATGTGATGGCGGTGCATCTCGGAGCTCCACACCACATGATCGTGCACCCACAGTGCATCGAAGTTCATGTCCTCCGCTGCTTTGGCGGCGCCGACGATGTTTTCGATGGTCGATAGTGGACCGGAATTCGGCACTCTGACACCGAAGGAGATTTTATTCATATGTGCTCCTGCTAATAAGTTCTGCGTTCCGTGGCAATACTCGGATGTCACTCTGTCATTTCGAGGTGCAACCGAGAAATCTTTCCGGAAAAATTCCTCGTAATCGCTCGGGATGACTAGGCTCCGGTTTCTAGCTTTTCTCAGTCACTTCAACTTTGTGGTACTTCAAATGACGATTGTACCAGTCGACCACATTGGCTGCGACGTCTTCGAAATAATCGTTATAAATGCCGTAATGAGTCGTTTTCCGGTACAGAACCAATTTCTTTGGCTCGCTCGCCCTTTCATATAAATCGAAGGATTGCTGTTCCGGTGTCACTGCATCGCCTTCGACGGCGATGAAGAGCGCGCCACGCGGCGCGATTTTGTGCACCACGTCGATGGGACTATATTCCAAAATCGCTTCGGCACAGGCGAGGGGCATCGCGTCCGGAATCTTATCCGCAACATCTTTTTTGATCGTAGTGGTCTGGCGTTCCGGAGTTTGCACCATGACGCCGCCTTCACGGGCGCTGACGATCGCCCCTTTTCCGGTAAGCGCCCGCTGTTTGCGGTCCGCTTCGATGCTTTTCAAGTAGTCGATCCACTCGTATTCACGCCGCATCGAGTGGAGCCACTCGCGCCCGCTGCTGACGCCGAGGTAGCTGACGCAGCATTTCACTCGCGAATCGATAGCCGCGACATACACGGCGTTGCCGCCGCCCGTTCCGCCGGAGCCATAGGTGGCAAGCCGATCCGGATCGATATCCGAGCGGGTTTCGAGATAGCTCAGCGCGCTCCGGATGTCTTCCGCTTGCCATTTCGGCATCACCCAGCCGCGCTGCTCGCCCTCGCTGTCTCCCCAGCCGCGATAGTCGAAACAAAGACAGGCATATTCCGCGGCGCAGAGCTTTTCGAACATCATGATGTAATGTTTAGCGTCCTTCAGCCCCAGAAAACCGGGGCCTTGAACGATCGCCGGGTAGGGCTTCCCCTGCTCGCTGTCCGGCAAATAGAGGACGCCGGCGAGCTTGATGCCCTCACTGTAGAAATTCACTTTTTCCGTACGCATAAAAACTCCAGGGTTCAATCACTTCGTTTCATTCCATCGCTCCGCTTAGTTCAAATCGTCCAAGCCGTCGGACCCGAATTCACCGAAACAGTTTGAACGGTTCGAACGGCTTGAACCGTTGGACCGGTCGGAACAATTTCTAGGCACGCACCGCCGGCAGCACCTCTTTCCCCAGGTAGTCGATCTGCTGGTACCAGTCGGCATAGCGGAAACGCAAATCGTAAACGATGTGCTCGAGGCCGTTTTTCTCGTATTCCTTCGTGTCCTTGGCGACATCTTCCGGCTTTCCCGCCAAAAGCAAGCCACGAATGTCCTCGTAGGATTTGAAATTGCCGGAATTAACCCAGGTTTTTTTACTGGGGCTGTTGCCTTCTTTGATCAATCCCGGTGTGTTGACTTTGCTGAGCGCGGTATCGAGATCTTTGTCGATGCTGACAATGGGAATGGCACCGACGGTGCCCATCGGTCGCCCGTGCGCCTTGTACTGCTCGCGCAGATAGTCAACCATTTTGATGAACGTCAGCATAGGTATACGGCCGGGCATCCAGCCGTCGCAATATTCGGCTGCGCGCCGGGCGGAAGCCGGAGTCCCGCCACCGTACCAGATCGGGATCGGTTTCAGCGGCTGAGGTTTTAGCTCAACATCGGCAAAATCAAAGAACCGGTCCTTATACGTAACCTTCTCGCCCGTCCAAAGCCTCCGACACAATTCCGAATTGATTTTTGCGAGATCGGCCCGGTCCTGCAGAGTATTACCCTTGAATCCCGCGGCTTCGAATTCGTGTTTGAAGGTTCCGAGGCCGATACCCATGATGACCTTGCCGCCGCAAATATTGCTGAGACCGGCCATCGCTTGGGCCAGATGAATCGGATGGCGATGTGAGATCACGGTGCCGGTGCCCAGAGTCAGTTTTTTGCAAACCGATGCAATCGCCGCGAGCATGAGCAGTCCCTCGATGTGGCTGTTGTCCTCGCCTTCCATCCCATGGGGCTCGAAGACCAAATGATCGCGTACCCAGACCGAATCGAAGCCATACTCCTCGGCTTTTTTCGAGCCTTCGATGCAGCGTTCTACCGAGGCGTATTCCCCGAAATGGGGCAGCAATAAACCGAACTTCAATTTTGTGGCCATAATCTTCTCCTTTGGTTGGCGGGCGATTATGGCCCGCGTTGTTCCAATAATTGATCTAGATCTGCGAGTGCCTTGATCGAGTCCGACTGTTTCGCCCAAC
>Ga0075434_100001987_pt1 | contig 17746 bp, 16 predicted proteins | sample RhiMethybrSRZTD3_FD_75298 | JGI IMG/M metagenome (GOLD analysis project Ga0075434, IMG submission 75298) | Populus rhizosphere microbial communities from Tennessee, USA - Rhizosphere MetaG P. TD hybrid SRZTD3 | ecosystem: Host-associated > Plants > Roots > Rhizosphere > Soil | place: USA... | reverse complement strand
CGCGCATGAAGGCCGGGATCCTCACCGGCTGCGTGCAGCGCCTCGCGTTTGCGGGCGTCAATCAGGCCACTATCGACGTGCTCGCGGCGGAAGGGTGCACCGTTGAAGCGCCCTCGGCTCAAGGCTGCTGCGGCGCGCTGGCTCTGCACGCCGGCAACATCGACCAGGCGCGCGAGCTGGCGAAACGCAACATCGAGGTGTTCGAGAAGGCCGACGTCGATCGCGTTGTCGTCAACGCCGCCGGCTGCGGATCGTCGATGAAGGAGTACGGAGAGCTGTTTCATGATGACCCGGCGTGGGCCGCGCGCGCGCGCGCGTTCAGCGAGAGCGTGCGTGACGTGTCGGAAGTGCTGATGGAACTCGGCGAGCCTCGCGCGACGCGTCATCCGATCAAAGCGCGCGTCGTTTATCACGATGCCTGTCACCTTGCGCACGCGCAGGGCGTGCGCGCGCAGCCGCGCGCGCTGCTGGCGGCGATCCCGGGCATTGAGCTGTTCTCGCCGGCCGAGGCCGAGATCTGCTGCGGCAGCGCGGGCATCTACAATCTGGTGCAGCCCGAGCCGGCGGCGCAGCTTGGCGATCGCAAGGCGCGCAACATCGCGGCGCTGCAACCGGATTTCATCGCGACGGGCAACCCCGGATGCATTCTGCAGATCGCCGCCGCCGGACGGCGGCTCGGTCATGACTGGAAGATCGTTCACCCGATCGAACTGATCGATCGGTCAATAAAGGGGTCGGGAGTCATTTAACGAGGACACTGTCCGCGTTAAATGACTCCCGACCCCATTTAGGAGAGTGAGATGTCGTACGGGCCCTCAATCAGTCTCGAGAACGCAAAGAAGGTTGCCGCAGCGGCACTAGTCGAAGTGCGCAAGAACAACTGGACGATGGCGGTTGCAGTCGTCGACGCCAACGGCGATCTTGTCTACTTCGAAAAAATGGACGACACGCCGCTCGGCAGCACCATCGTCTGCCAGGAGAAGGCGCGCTCGGCGGCGCGCTTCAAGCGGCCGACCAAGGCGTTTCAGGACATGCTCGCCGCAGGCGGCGAAGGCGTGCGCGTGCTGCGGATCAAGGGCGCGGTCCCAGTCGACGGCGGCCTGCCGATCATGATGGGCGGCAAGGTCGTTGGGGGCGTTGGCCTGTCGGGCGGCACAAGTGCGCAGGACGGCCAGTGCGCGAAGGCTGGCGTCGACGCAGTCTCTTAACCACGAAGGCGCTGCGCGGCCGGGCATCGATAAACATTTTCCGGGCCGATTCGATACACCTCTTGAGAGGTGCCGCATGGCTCGTGGACGCTATCGACTCGACCGCGTGAATATCGAGCTCAAAACGGATCGCCCGGCCCGATGGAAAATCCGCGAAGAACCGCTCGTCCGCGGAACCGAGTTCGTCTACGACGTCACCGACGACAACTACGCGCAGCGCAACAACTGGGAGTTCCTTGTGCGCGTACCGAAGAAGAAGGGAAGTTCGATTGAGGTGCGGCCTTCATTCGTGCCGGCGGTCAAAGTGTGGGATGGCATGGACCGCCGGGCGCTGATGTTCGAACGCGTGAGACGCGGGCGCAACGCCGGTGACTGCTACTGCAAGGTCGCGCTCGCGGATCCAGCCGGCGAACGGACCCGCCTGATTGCGCGAGTCGACGAAAAGAAGAAGTTGCCGTACTGGCTGAAGCCATGCAACTCGAAAATGCGATCGAAGGAGTCCGTCCGCCACACGCGTGGCACAGACCGCGACTCACTGGTGATCATCGTGGATCCGGACGATCACCAGCAGATGGTCGCGTTGTTCCTCGCGGCAAAGGCGTGGGTCCTCAAGGAGAGGTTTCGACTGCGCCGGCACAAAAGACGCTGACTTCGTGAGCTTCGTGTTCGCGAATGCCTTCGTGGTTACCAGCCCACGAACATCTCTTTAGTCGCAGCATTAAAGCAAACGGGCGTCCGATAGATCACGTCCATCGTCCGCGTCTTCGGACTCGCGTCGCGGATGGCCAGTGCCGCCGGGTAATTCGACGCCCATTTCATCGTTCCTTCGGCGTCGTGATGGCCGAGGAAAACCGTTGACGGCTTGAAGGCCTTCACGAGATCGACAAGCGGCGGAATACCCGCCTCGAAATCGAAGTAGGGAAGCATCGCCACGTCGACGGCAGGCACCTTCTGGATGAGTGCGCGCTGGCCGTCAGTGATCGGCCCGGGGCTATCGGCAAACAGCAGATGGAAGCCGTTGCCGAAGGTGAAGAGGTAGTTGATGACTCCTTCGTCCGCAATCTTCGGGTCGCGGCTGCCGCGCGCGCGGACGGCGTCGAGTTGCTGCTTCTCGGCGTCAAGGAGCGGCTTCTGCAGCGAGGCCACCTCGAGCGCCGCCGCCTGCTTCTCCAGGAACCCTTGCGGAACCGTCGTGGCAATCACGTTGTGATGTCCGAGCGCCGCCTCGACGGTGACGCCCGGGTACTGCATGACCTCGCCGCCTCTGACGGCCTTGAACTGCCGGGGCGCGGCGCCGCCTTTCATCAGCACCTCGCTCGCGAACGATGCTCCGATCACCGGCGCGCCGGTCTGCTTGGCTACCGCGGCAGCGTCGGACATGTGATCGAAATGCGCGTGGCCGATGAAAATCGCGTTGGCCTTCTTGATATCGGCCGGCGCGACACCGATCGGATGCATCCGCGGGCCGCGATCGTAGTACGCGTCGAGCAGGAACACATCGCCGCGGTACGCGACCTCGTAATTGGTCCACCCAAGCCAGCGGACGACAACGGTTTCCGGATCTTTAGGCGCCGGTCCGCCTGCTGATACTGGCGTCAGGCTCTGGCACGCGGGATCCTGCTGCATCGCAGCCTTCGCGCCCTGAGCGGAGAGTGAAGACCCTGCAAACAGGGCAAGGACGATCGCCACCATCGCAGGCGTCGCGAAGCGAGCTCCTTGGGAGTTGGATGCTGGAGATTGGAAGTTCATCTCAATTCCCGAGGTAGAGTTCTTTCGTCACCGTGTTGATGCAGACGGGCGTGCGCAACAGCGGAGCAATCGCCTTCGACTTGGGGAACTCGTCGCGAATCGCCAGATTCAGCGGTCCCATCGGCATGTCGAGCATCCGGTTGCGATGCCCATCGTGATGCGTTGGCAGCATCACCGTCGGCTTGAACAGCCGGATGTATTCCATCGTGATCGGGATCGCGAGTTCGCCGCCGTAGTACGGGATGAACCCGAGGTCGATGTTGCTCTTGCCCAGCATGATCTTCTTCTCGGCCTCGGTGGTCGGCCCTGCGCTGTCGGTATAGAACGCTCTGAAGCCGTTGTCGAACGTGAAGAAGTACGCGATCGTCCCTTCCGTGATCAGCTTCTCGCGCTCTTCGGCATCAAGCGGCACCATGCCGCCGAGCCTGCGATCGTGAGCCTGCTGTTCGGGTGTTAATCCCCCCTTGAGAGCGCCGACGGCTTCTGCCGCGGTGCGGTCTTTCCGCATGTACTCGTCCGGGACGATGTTGTGATGGCCCTGCACCGCTTCGACGGCGAAGCCATTGAACTTGAACGTCTCCCCGCCGAGTCCCTTCACGACGGCCATCTTCTTCTCGTTGACGCGCCCGGTACCTCGAATCCACCGCATCGATATCGGATCGCCGACGACGAGCGCGCCGGTTTTCTCGGCCATGAACGGCGCATCCCACAGATGCTCGCCGTGCGCATGGCCGATCAGGATGGCGTTGATGTGCTTCGTCATTTCTTCCGGCGTGATGTTGTTCGGCGCCCACCACGACAGCTTGTCGATGGCCGCATCAAGCAGGATGACGTTGTCGCGATACGCGAGCTCGTAGTTTGAGACCCCGAGAAAGCGCAGGACGAGAACGTCGGGATTTCGCGGAAGGGGACCTCCGGCAGCCGCGGGCACCAAGGTCTGGCACGCGGGCTCCTGGTCGAGCGCGGGGTAGCTGCCCTGGGCGGAGACGGGACTGGAAAGCAGCAGCGCGGCGAGCGCGGCGGCGAAACGCATGAGCACGCTCCTTAACGGGGCGTACTGTAGCGCATCGCCCTCCGTTCGCTAAACGCGGGTCGCGCGCGGCGGCCCGAGGTGCAGCAGGTCGAGCAGGTGCGCACCCACGCTCATCGGATGCACGCGCGCCCACGAGTACAGGACGAAGTAGGTAACGAGGAGCGCGACCAGCACGCTGAGTGCGAGCGCCCGCAGGATGGTCGGCAGGAACATCACGCCGAAAATGGCCGGGACGAACAAAATGGCGTTGATCCAAAGCAAAGCAGCCCCGTCGAAGGAGATGTGCTTGGTCGGGACGCGTGGGCGAAGCTCCTGCGACGGCGCGCGTAGATCCTTCATACGGCCTCCTCGGCCTTTCCTGGTATCCCTGCCGCAAATCCTACGCCTATTCCGGTCCGGCGCGTCAATTCGTGAGCCGTGGCCGGATCGCAGCCCTTCCCTCCAGTGACGGCCGCGTTGCCGCCCTGCGTGGCAGTCGGGTAGACTGCGCGGGTTTGCCTTGATGACGGCACTCGTAGAGACGATCTGGCTTTTCGTTCGGGGCGCCGAGTCGGTCCGCGTGATCCGCGCGGCGACTCCCGAGGGGCGCGCACGGCTGCTCATCTACGGGCCAGGCAACACGCAGGCAACGCACGAATTCCACGACGGCGTCGCGTGCGCGCAGCGAGAGTCAGAGATCGAGCGGGAGCTCGTGGCCGACGGGTTCACCCTGGAGCAGTTCACCGATCGCCGAAGCGGCCTCGATCGACGCAGCGTGCCTCGCGGTGATGATCGGAGACGCGAATAAGCTCCAAGCTCCAAGTTCCAGGTTCCAAGCTCAAACGGCAGACTGCTGATCGTGTTCGGACTATTGGAATTTGGAACCTGGATCTTGCGGCTTGGAGCTTTCCAGTGCAGCCAGGCGCCGGTCAAGATCCGCGATTGCCTGTTCGAGCATCGCGCGATGCGCAGCGGCGCACGCCGTCTGCAAGTCGGCCAGCGCCCGCGTGCGAGCAAGCGACAGGATCGCGCGTTCAGCGCGCCGTGCACTGTCCTCAGCGCTTGTCTTCGGTACCTTCGATCGTTCGTCCGCCGCCGCGTCCTGCTGTGCTTCGACTGATTTGCTTTCCCATCCTCTAGCCATCTTTCAATTAAATCCCACTTCGGATACACCCAAGCCGCGGAGATTCAGAGACGCAGAGGTGTTTGTGCGGTCTCGCTCCGTCCGGTTGCGGTTCCGCGGCACCGAGGGGATACTGGGTGACCACAGCTATACAGGTGGTCATCCACAAGAGGCCGGGGTCCCCCCGAAGAGGTCGCACGATGAAGCGCACTTTTCCCGTTCTGGTTTTTATCGTTCTCATTCTTGTACTCATTCCGAGATTGGCGACGGCGCAAGCCGGGTCTACCGCGCAAATTGCCGGCACCGTCAAAGACGACACGGGTGGCGTGCTTCCAGGCGTGACCGTTACGGTGACGCAGACCGCGACGGGCTTCTCGCGTACCGCGGTCTCGGATGAAACCGGAGGATTCGTGGTTCCAAACCTGCCGGTCGGTCCCTATCGCCTCGAGGCCATGCTCCAGGGCTTCCGCTCGTACGTTCAGACCGGCATCGTTCTCACAGTGAACGCCACTCCGACAATCAATGTCGTCCTCGCGCTTGGCGCGGTGTCCGAACAGATTTCCGTGCAGGCGAATGCCGCCATGGTCGAGACGCGCAGCACCGGCGTCGGACAGCTCATTGAGAACCAACGCGTGCTGGAGTTGCCGCTCAACGGCCGACAGGTCACGGACCTGCTGCTGCTATCTCCAGGTGTGACAGTCAATACCGCTGGTGGTTTTGCGTCGAGCCGCAACTATCCGACGGTGCCGATTTCCGTCGCCGGTGGATCACCTGGCAGCACTGTCTATGTGATGGACGGCGCCACGCACAATGACCCTGGCACGAACTTCAACCTTCCTGTGCCGTTCCCGGATGCGCTCCAGGAGTTCCGGATCGAAACGAGCGCGCTGCAGGCCCGTTACGGGCACCACGCGTCGGCGATCGTCAACGTCGTGACCAAATCCGGAACCAATGACCTGCACGGCAGCGTGTTCGAATTCACGCGCGATCACCGGTTCAACGCGACCAACGCCTTTGCATCGATCGATCCGGCGACGGGCAAGCGTCGCGATGACGGCCTGTCCCGCAATCAGTTCGGCGGCGCCGCCGGCGGTCCGATTGCGCGGAACAAGCTGTTCTTCTTCGGCGGATATCAGAGGACCATCATCCACACGCAACCGAGCACGCTCCAGGCGTTCGTCCCGAGCGCCTCAATGCTCAACGGCGACTTCACGGCGTTGGCTTCGCCGGCGTGCAACAGCGGACGGCAGATCGCGCTACGCGCGCCGTTCGTCAACAACCAGATCAGCCCGTCGCAGTTCGATCCGGTCGCGACGAAGTACCTGCAATACATTCCGGTGTCGAGCGATCCGTGCGGGCGGTACCAGTACGGCTATCCGACGCCGAGCACGGACAATCAGGTGGTCGGCCGCGTCGATTATCAGAAGAGCGCCAAGCATTCGATGTACGGCCGGTACATGGACATCCGGTACAAGCTGCCGAACTATTTCGACGGGAAGAACGCGCTCACGACTCCGAGCGTGGGCGTGGACAACCGCGGACGTTCGCTCGTCTTCGGCGACACCTACTCGCTGAGCAACTCGGTGATCAACTCCTTCCGTGCGACGGGGGTGCGCTCGATCAATTTCCGCACTCCATCCATCTTCAAGTCGCCTGCCGACTTCGGCGCGAAGGTGTTCACGACGCCGCTGGCGGGCGCCTTCACCAATCTCAGTGTCAGCAACGCCTTCAGCCTCGGCGGCGGCGGCAACAACAACGCGAAGTACGACTACACCGTGTATGAGATCGCGGACGACTTCGACCTGGTGCGTGGAAGCCATCAGATCACGGTCGGCGTGAATTACCTGCACCAGGTCATGCACGTGTTCAACACGCAGTACTCGAACGGCCAGTTCACCTTTGACGGCAGCGTGACCGGCCTTTCGCTCGCGGACTTCATGATCGGCCGGGTCGGCACGGTGCAACAGGGCGCGGACGTGCACCTGAACGAGCGCGCGCCGTACTTCGCGACCTATGTGCAGGATGCCTGGAAGGCAACGCCGAAGCTGACGCTCAATTACGGACTGCGGTGGGAGCCCTACGTTCCGTTGACCAACGACGACAATCAGGTCCTGATCTTCGATCCGGCACGCTTCGCCGCGAACCAGCACAGCAAGGTGTATGTGAACGCGCCTGCGGGCCTGATCTTTCCCGGCGACGACGGCTTTCCCGGACACGCGTCAAGCAAGGGGAACGTGAAGGAGCTGGGACCGCGGCTCGGCGTGGTCTACGACCCGCGCGGCGCCGGCCGTGAAGTCATCCGCGGCGGCTACTCGGTCGTGTACGACCAGCCTGCGATGTTCCATCACATTCGAAGCGCAAGCGTGCCGCCATGGGGATCGCTCATCACGCTCAACAACGTCTCGCTGTCAGATCCGTTTGCCACCTATCCAGGCGGGAATCCGTTCCCGCTGCCCGTGGACAAGAACGCCACGTTCCCGCTGGCCGGCACCTACTGGACGCAGACCGCCAATGCAACGCCTCCGATGACGCAGCATTACAACGTCAGCTTCCAGAAGCAGTACGGCGAGAACTGGTCGGTGACGGCGAGCTATTTCGGCAACCGCACATCGCACCTGTGGAACGGCATCGAGATCAATCCCGGCGTGCTCACGTCCGATGCGACGAGCGCGAACCTCAATCAGCGCCGCCTGCTCTACCTGCAGAATCCGGATCAGGGGAAGTACTTCGCGTCGGTCACGCAACTGAATCAGGACGGCCGCGCCCAGTACAACGGTCTGCTGCTCGCGGTGCAGAAACGAATCAGCAGCAACTACAGCGTCAACTCGAACTACACGCTGTCGAAGTGCCTGAACGACGGCGATCCCCAGCAGTTCCTCGATCCCCTGTATTCGCATCCTGGCGATCCACACGCCGACTGGGGACCCTGCGCAGGCGACCGCCGTCATGTCGTCAATACCACGCTGGTCGTCAATACGCCGAGCTTCAGCTCTCGCGCGATGAACATGTGGGCCGGCGGATGGCAGGCATCAGCGCTCTTTCAAGCGCTGAGTGGCGGGCCGCTGAACGTCACAATCGGACGCGACCAGGCGCTCACCGGAGCCCAGAACCAGCGACCGAACGTCAGCGGCGATTGGAAGCTCGCCAATCCGACCAACGATCGGTACTTCGACACGTCGGTGTTCTCGCTTCCCGCGCCTGGCACGTACGGAAATCTCACACGGAATGCCTTGCGAGGTCCCGGTACGTGGAGAGTGGACACGGCGCTCACGCGGAGGTTCTCGCTGGGTGGAAGCCGGCAGGTCGAGGCCCGCGTCGAAGCGTTCAATCTATTCAACCACGTCGGCCCTGGAGTCACGCAGCAGATCAACGGCTTCGGCTCGGTTGGCAATCCGACGACGGTCTTCACCAACACGCTGTTTGGCAGAATCACGACGGCGGGTGATCCGCGGATCATGCAGTTCGCGCTGAAATACGTGTTCTAAGGGCAGGAGAGGGAAGGGACACGTCATGAACTCGATACGCAGGCATCTCGTTCTCCTGGTGGCTGCGGTGCTCGCCGGCGCCGCAGGCAAGGCGACGCTGCTCGCTCACCACTCGCAGTCACAGTTCGAGCCGGAAATGACCATCTCCATCGAAGGAACGTTGACGAAGGCAAGCTGGAGCAACCCGCACACGCTCTTTGTCATCGACGGCAAGAAGGTCGGCAGTGCGGACGCGGCGCAGGAGTGGACGATCGAGGGGCCTTCGCCGCGACAGCTCGAGGCGAAGGGGTGGGGCCGCGCCGTGTCGAAGGCCGGCGATAAGGTGACCTTCGAGGGGCGGCCACGCCGCGACGGACAGCCTGAACTGCTGCTGCTGTCGGTAACGCTCGCCGACGGGAAGACGTTTTCCTTCAAACCGGAGTAGCGCGTGAAGACCATCCTCGCCGCGGCGATTGCGGCGCTTCTTTTTCCTGCCGCTGCAGGCGCGCAGACGAAAATCCCGCCGGCATTCCTCGGCAGCTGGGCGAGCCTGGGACTCAATCCCGGGACTCCACCGCTCGGCGCGCCGCCGACCGAGCTGCCGTACGAAGTGCTCGACAAGAAACTCGGTGACTTCGTGGCGCCGTGGGCGCGTGCCGAGCACGATGCGATCGAGTGGAATACGGACGATACGGGTCAGGTGTGCAAGCTCGATGGGATCTTCCGGCAGGGCCACGGCACCGGCGCGGGAAACTTTCGTCTCGTCGAGGGGGTCCGCAACAAGCTGTATCAGGTCTGGTCGTCAGTAGACGAGCACGGCCTCGTGCGCATCTATCTGAACTCGCCTCACCCCCGAAGCGTTCCGCTAACCTTCAACGGCGACGCAAGAGGCCGCTTCGAGGGGGACGACACCTTTGTCGTCGATGTTGTCGGCTTCAATACCAAATCGTGGCTCAACTCCGATCGATGGGTGCACTCGGAGGAATTGCATGTGGTCGAGCGGTACAGGCTGTACGGGAACGGACAGTTCATTCAACTCCGCGTCTTCGTGGACGACCGCCTGGCCTTGAAAGCGCCGTATACCTACACACGTTATTACCGGAAGATTGCGGAACCGACGGAAGGTGGGGAAGCGGTCTGCAACGAGAACGCTCCGGAGGATGATCTCTGGGCGCAGCGAAGAGACAAGCTGCTCGACGAGCACGAAGCCCGCTTCAACGCGTTTATCGCGAAGTACGCGAACGAGGCAGTACCCACGGGCGCGCCGCCGGCGACGGTAGCGACGCCACCGCCCGCGGCCGCTGCCGATGCGGCGCGATTGAAGGTACTGGCTGGCGTGTACGAGCCCGTACCTGCCGGCACGACGATCCCGGGTGGGCTGAAATCAGCAGGCGCGCTCAATGACATTGCGCTATCGTCCGACGCCCAGCAAACAGCGAAAGCGCGCGATCTGGCGTTCGATCCCGCGAAGCACTGTCTGGTCGTGGGACCCTTCCGCATGATGGCGCGCGATGACAACCGCTTCGAAGTCTTGACGACGGGCAATCGCGTCACGCTGATGTTCGAGCGCGTTGCGCTCGGAAACAAGCGCGAGATCTATCTGGGCCGCACCGTCCACTCCACGAAGGGTGACCCTACGTACCTCGGCGATTCAATCGGCCGGTTCGACGGCGACACGCTGGTTGTGGATACGACCCGATTCAACGAGGCGACATGGCTGAATGACCTCGGCGCGCCACACAGCGATGCGCTGCACCTGGTCGAGCGCCTCAGACCCGTTGCCGGCGGCCGGTTTCTGGAATATCAGGTGACCGCGGACGATGCCAAGGCGCTGGCGAAGCCGTACACCTACACCCGCTATTACCAGCGGTCCAGCACGGAGCTCCAGGAAGATTTCTGTGAGGACAGACGGTAAGTTCCAAGTTCCAAGATCCAAGCTCCAAATCCCAAATGTGAAATCCCAAGCGTTAAGAACTCCAAGTTTGGGATTTGGGTCTTGGGATTTGGGTTTTGGGATTTGGGTTTTGGGATTTACCAATAGCCGATCATTCGTCCGCAGGTAACGGCCGTCAGCCACGCGGCCAACGAGATGCCGCCGAATATCGCAAGCTGACGCCGTTCGCGCGGCGTCAGCGCACGCAGCCGCAGCTCCTGCCACGCCGGCGTCATGTTCAGCACGGCGGCGTTGATCACTCCGACCGCAATTGCGGGAAACTTGATCAGCAAAAACGGATTGTCAACGTAGGCCGTCGCTTTGGTGGCGAGCATGGCGGCGCCCGTCGCGACGGCAATCAAGAATCCTGTCAAGGCCACCGGCACCACAGCTGCCGAGAGATCGGCGAGGCGTACACGCCGGCTCCAGACGCCAAGCAGCCGGAGATCGAGAACGAGGACGGAACCGAAGAGCGCGGAGACCGCGAGGATGTGCGTGAGGTTGACGATCGCGTAGGTCCACGGACCGGACTCGCGCATCAGGTGACCGAGGCTGGTTGCCTCGATCCACAGGAGGATTGCTCGCATCTACACACTCCCAATGCCCACCTTCCAACCTCCAAGAAGAATGGTTCGAAGGGATCTTCTTGGGAGTTGGAAGTTGGAGGTTGGGAGTTGCCGCTGTCTAATCCATTCCCGGATACACGTCGTACAGCTTGCCGTTGAAGGTCAGCTTGGTGACCTTGATCTCGTAGGTGTTCTGGCTCTTGTTGCGATGGCCGTGCACCATCACCGTCGAGCCTACGGGGATCAATTTTTCGGTGACGCCGGCCTGCTGCGTCCGGTTCGGCGGCGCCATCGTCACGTCCCAGATGTGCCCCTGCGCGTCCTTGATCTTCATCGTCGCGTGCGGGCCTGCGAGACTGACGCCCGTCGTCACCGTGCCGGTGACGTCCGAGAGTTTGTCTTCATTGCCGCCCCAGCCGTGATGCGCGAACGCGGGCAGCGCCGACACGAGGAACACGGCAACGAGCGTGGCGACTTTCTTCATCCCGTACCTCCGTTTCAACGGACCATTGTATCCGCCTCCGCGCCTGGATTCGGCAGGGCTTCGGCGAGACACGCCTCGGTCATCATCCATCTGACGATCGAACACAGCGTCGAGTCTGCGCCGGAGCGGCCGATCAGCTGTACTCCCACCGGCAACCTCTTCACCTCGAGCAGCGGCAGCGAGAACGACGGCAAGCCAAGCCACGACGCGTAGGACGGAAACGTGCGGCTCCCCGTGAAGGCCAGCCCCCGCGGCGCGGGGCCCGAAGACGCGAGCGTGATGAAGCCGTCGCAGCGCGCGAGGACCGCCCCGGCGGCACGCTGCAGGCGACGGCGTGTCGCGAGCAGCGACTCGTAGTGAGCAGGAGTCATCTGCGCGGCGCGCGCCAGCAGCTCGCGAATCTTTGGGCCCAGCATCTTCGGACCATACCGCGCCAGGTAATCCTCGAACGGCCAGCGCATCTCGTAGGCGACAAGATCCATATGGCCGTCCAGGTCGCGCTCGAATTGGCCTTCGAGATCGGCGACGTCGGAGTCTTCGTCACTCGACGTGATGTCGACGCCACGCGCCTTGACGCGATCGATGAGCGCGGCGAATGCCGTGCGCGAGTCCGACTCTGTTTCCGTCCATCCGCGGGTGAAGAGGCGGATCAGTTTTCTCGGTTGGCGTGCGGCGGGCGCTTCGTCCGCCGAACCCGCGAGAACGCCTATCCCGGGGCTTGGGGCGCCGAGCGAAATCTGTGAGGCCACCTGCCATGCATCCTCGACGCTCGCCGCAATGACGCCGAGATGGTCCGACGTCGCCGACAGCAGATGGATGCCGCCCGTGTGCAGCGCTCCGTGGGTCGGCTTGAAGCCGACAACTCCGCAGTAGGCAGCGGGACGGAGCACCGACCCCTGCGTCTGCGTACCGAGCGCCGCGGGTACCATCCCGCACGCGACGGCCGCGGCGGATCCGCTGGAGGAGCCGCCAGGCGTCCGCGTCGTGTCGAACGGATTGCGTGTCGGTCCCGATCGTCCAATCGCGAATTCGGTCGTCACTGTCTTGCCGACGATGACTGCGCCGGCCTGGCGGAGGGCCGTGACGCAGGCCGCGTCAGCCTTCGGTCGCCATCCCTTGTAGATCGGCGAGTTCATCTGCGTCGGCATGCCCGCCGTCGCGATGATGTCCTTGACGGCGATCGGACAGCCGTCGATCGATGAAAGCGGCTGTCCCGACCTGTAGCGCCGTGTGGCCGCATCGGCCGCCTTGCGCGCCGCGCGAACGTCCAGCGTGACGAACGCCTGGATGGATTTCTCGTGTCTCTTGACAGCCGCAAGACATTGTTCGAGAAACGCACGCGGCGTGCTGCGGCCCTCGCGGAAGGCCGCAGACGCGCGCGCGAACGAGACGGGTTCAGGCAGGCTGCGCCGCACCGAGATGCTGGTCGAAGAAGTCGAGCGTACGCTCCCATGCCTGGACCGCGGCGGCCTCGTTCTTCTTCAGGCCCACCGTATGGATGATGGGATCGTCGCTCGCGAAGGCGTGTCCGGCATCGTAACGGTAGAACGTGTACTTGACGCCAGCCGCCTTCAGCTTCTCTTCGAGCTGATCGACCTGCTCGATCTTGAAGAAGCCATCGTGAATGGCGAAGTGACCCATCAGCGGCGCCTTGATTTTCGATGCATCCACGTATTCAAGCGGCGGAAATCCGTACCACGCGACCGAAGCATCGACTTCGGGGACGAACACCGCGGCGAGAATCGTCAACGCGCCGCCCATGCAATACCCGCTGACGCCGACCTTTGGACTGGACTGCTTCAGGTGCTGGACCGCGCCGCGGATATCCTGGCCCGCAGCGTCGCCGAAATTGAGGCCGGTCATCTGGTGCTCGGCTTCCTTCGCATCGAGGCAGACCGTCCCGCGATACAGGTCCGGAATGAGCACCCGGAAGCCGTGCTGTGCGTAGCGATCCGCCACGCTCTTGATGTGATCGTTGACTCCCCACCACTCCTGAATGACGACGAGGCCGGGCGCGTTCTTGCCGCCGCTGCCTTCAACGTAATAACCGGAGCATTCCTTCCCATCTGGACGTTTGAATGTGACGTGGCTCATGGTCCGGCGATCTTATCCGGGGTGCATCCGCCGTACCTACATTGTTTCTCTGAACTCAACCTTTGGATTCTTTTCGAAGGTATAGCGCATCACCCACTCCGACTCGAACACCAGCACCTCTCGATGCTGTCGATCGACGGCCTGCATCACGCCTGACGTTGGCAGCACAAGCTCGACGCCCGGCGGCTTGACCGGCCATCGCGCGGCAACGTGGGGGAGCCTATCCAGTGTGCACGCGATGCCGTACTCGGACGCCATCCGGGCTTCGACGACGTCGAGCTGCAGCGCGCCAATGACGCCGACGATCGGGTGGCGTATGCCGGAAATCGGCATGAAAAGCTGAATCAGCCCCTCCTCGGCGAGCTGCTCGATGGCTTCATCGAACCGCTTGTGGCGCACGTCCACGGGCCTGAGCATCGCGAATTGCTCGGACGGGAACTGCGGAATTGGCGGGAACTGCACCCGTCGTCCCGCGTAGAGCGTGTCGCCGATCGCGATGCGCCCGGGATTGACGACACCGACGACATCGCCTGGAAACGCCTCGGGAACGGTTTCGCGATCCCGGCCGAAGAAGCGGTATACGCGCGACATGCGCAGCGGTGTGTCGAGGCGCGCGTTGATGACACCCATGTCTTTGGCCAGCCGCCCCGAGCAGATGCGCAGGAATGCGACGCGGTCGCGATGCCGGGGGTTCATGTTTGCCTGAATCTTGAAGATGAATCCCGAGAAATTCGGATCGGTCGGCTCGACTGGCCCCACGTCCGAGTCGCGTGGACCGGGACTCGGCGCCAGCGTCAGCAGTGCGTGCAGAAAAGGCTCGACGCCGAAATCGTTCAACGCGCTGCCGAAGAAAACGGGTGTCTGTCTCGCACCGCGGTACGCATCGCGATCGAACCGTGTACCTGCGCCGGTGATGATCTCGATGGCATCGATCAACTCCTGCTGCCGGCGTTCACCCACAAGTTCGGTGACCTCCGGAGAGTCTGCGCTGGCCACGACGACGGGCGCCGTTCTGCGGCCGCGCGCCTGCCGCTCGTACAGGAGCACCGAGTTGGCCTCCAGGTCGAAGACCCCACGGAAATCTGGTCCATCGCCGAGCGGCCAGTTCATCGGCGCCGCCGAGATACCGAGCACGCGCTCGATTTGGTCGAGCAGCTCGAATGGATCGCGTGCCGGCTGGTCGAGCTTGTTGATGAAGGTCAGGACCGGCAGGCCGCGCGAGCGGCAGACTTCGAACAGCTTCAGCGTTTGCGGCTCGACGCCCTTGGCCGCATCGAGCACCATGACGACGCTGTCGACAGCGAGGAGTGTCCGGTACGTGTCTTCGCTGAAGTCCTGATGGCCCGGCGTGTCGAGCAGGGTGACGTGATGCCCCTCGAGCTCGAACTCGAGCGCGGCAGCGCTGATCGAGATGCCGCGCTGCTGTTCCATCTCCATCCAGTCCGAGACCGCGTGCCGCTGCGTCTTGCTGCCGCGCACCGCGCCGGCAAGCTCGATCGCACCGGCGTAGAGCAGGAGCTTTTCCGTGAGCGTGGTCTTGCCGGCGTCGGGATGCGAGATGATCGCGAACGTGCGGCGACGCGCGATCTCCGGCGCCAGCGCATCGCGGCTGGTTACGAGGTCTTCAGAGGATGGGGACATGTAACTTTCAGGATACGATTAATCCGTGCGGAAGCGGCAAATGGTCATGATCGTCGGCATGACCGCCGCATCGTTGGTCCCGCTCGTCGCGCAGTCGCACCAGGTGCAGCGCCTTCCTCCAGTCGGTTCCCGGACGGCCGTGTCCGGATACGCCGTCACACACGTTTACCCCCACGATGCGCGCGCATTTACCCAGGGCATCGAGTTTCGCGACGGCGTGCTGTACGAGGGAACCGGTCTGAACGGTCAATCGACGCTGCGGAAGGTGGAGCTCGCGACCGGTAAGGTGCTGCAACAGATCGCGGTCCCGCCCGAATACTTCGGCGAGGGGATCACGACGTGGGGCGAGACCATCCTTCAGCTGACCTGGCAGTCGCAGTTGGGATTTGTGTACGACCGCTCTACGTTCAAGCAGCTTCGGACGTTCAAATATACCGGCGAGGGGTGGGGCCTGACGCACAACGCCACCGGGCTGATCATGAGCGACGGCAGCGCGTCGCTTCGTTTTCTGGATCCGAAGACGCTCATGGAGACACGCCGGCTTCTGGTGACCGACGCCGGCATCGTCATCCGCGACCTCAACGAGCTGGAGTGGGTGAATGGTGAGATTTACGCCAACGTCTGGCAGACCAATTTCATCGCACGCATCTCGCCGGCGAGCGGCCGCGTGCTTGGCTGGATCGATTTGACCGGCCTGCTGTCGCCCGAGGACCAGCGTAGCGGAGCGGACGTGCTGAACGGAATCGCGTACGACGCCGCCGGCCGGCGACTGTTCGTCACCGGCAAGCTATGGCCGAAGGTGTTTGAAATTCGAATTGTTCCGAAGAAACGGTAACAATCTCCTTGGAAGTTGGAAGTTGGTGGTTGGGAGTTTACGGTGTTACATCAAACGCATCGACCCACACCCACGATCCTTGCGAGCTCGAGTTCCGGGTCCCGGTCGCCTCGATCGTGATCGTGTGCGTGCCGGGTGCGAGTCCGCCGATGCTGTAGGCGGCGACGCCGGTGCGCGCCGGCGATGCGAAGTTGTCGATCGTGGTCTTGAGCTCGCCGTCGACATACACCCGGGCGACACCGGACCACTGATCCTGATATGTAATCCACGATATGCCCGACCCCGTAAAACTCAGAGCGGCGCGCGAGCCGGCGTCGGTCGCGAGCGCCGCACTTCCGCCGCTGAGAGCACCGCTGTTGTTCGCGAACCAGCGGCCGGTATACGTCATCGCCGGATTGTTCTGTTCGACGCGTCCGGTGCCGGCCGTGACGCCTCCCGCAACGGGAGTTCCCTGGATGTCGAAGGCATCGACCCATACCCACGATCCGTCGGTGCCGGGGCCCCGCTCGTGTGTGACCTCAATCGAGAAGGTGTGCGCGCCGGGCGCGAGTCCGGTGGCGCTGAAGAGCACCTTCTGATATTGGGAAATCGGGTTGTATGTGTTGATCACCTGCATCGCGCCATCGAGGTACACGGTCGCAAGACCGGCAAAGGCGTCGGCGACGCCAATCCACGCGATGCCCGTGCCGTTGAAGGTGATGGAGGCGCGCGCACCCTTGGTGTTGGTCAACACCGCACGGCCGCCCGTGTTGGCTGCGCCATCATTCGTGTACCAGTTACCGCTGTAGCTGATCGCGGGGTCGTTTTGTTCGATCCGAGTTTGCGCAGACGCCGAAGACGCACCGATCGCGAGCGCGAGAAAGAGAAAAAGACAGGTACGAGTCATCGATATCACCGCCACGTGCGGAGCAATCGATATTCCACGAAGTGCTCTACCTTTTGCGAAATGTGCGATATCGATCAGCTCCTCGCACCTCTACGTTATTGGCGTGCGACGTGCCATCGATTGACTGAGTGAGGCTACTAGGAGCGATAATCGCGCCCGCACTCGTTTATCAGGAGGTTCCATGAGACGCCTCATTCTCAAGCCGCTGCTGCTCGGCCTTATCGGTGCAGTGGCTGGCGGCGCCGCGTCGCTTCACGCACAGCAGTCACCGGCTGCGGATGTTGTGATGACCAACGGCAAGATCATTACTGTCGACAACAAGTTCACCATCGCGCAGGCGGTCGCCATTCGCGGAGACCGTTTCGTCGCGGTCGGTACGAATGCGGACATCAACAAGCTGGCCGGCCCCAACACGCGCCGGATCGATCTCGGCGGTAAAGCCGTCATCCCGGGCCTCATCGACGCGCACGCGCATCTGACGCGCGGAGCGGAGTCGTGGACCACGGAGGCGCGCTTTGACGACATCGCATCGCGGAAGCAGGCGCTCGACATCGTGCGCGCCAAGGCAGCCGAGCTCGGCCCCGGCAAGTTCGTCTACAACCTTGGCGGGTGGTCCTACGACCAGTTTGCGGACAACCCGACGCCGTTGACCAAGGCGGAGCTCGACGCGGCCGCGCCGAACAATCCGGTGTACCTGCAGTTCTCGCGCTGCTGCGCGTTCATGAACAGCAAGGCCGTCGACCTGCTCGGC
>Ga0075434_100001984_pt1 | contig 17751 bp, 16 predicted proteins | sample RhiMethybrSRZTD3_FD_75298 | JGI IMG/M metagenome (GOLD analysis project Ga0075434, IMG submission 75298) | Populus rhizosphere microbial communities from Tennessee, USA - Rhizosphere MetaG P. TD hybrid SRZTD3 | ecosystem: Host-associated > Plants > Roots > Rhizosphere > Soil | place: USA... | reverse complement strand
TACAGTTAGATAAACGTCTTCATATTGCGCTATGCTGTTCAATTTAAGACAGTCTAAAAATATCCTTCTTTGAATGCCATCGCAATATTATCCTACTAATTTAAAGCGGTAGGAATTTCCCGTTATCCAATTTATTTATGACTATTTTATATATATTTATCTATCTATATATAAGATTTAAATACGTAAGAATGAACCTTTAGCTGTGAAACGTAAAGAAAGAACAGTAAGTCCTGGTGCAGTAAAGCTTCATATTTTTCAGCCAAGCGGCAGGAAGATTTGGACAGTTGTAGGAAAAGATAATGAACATTGGACAGATCCGGACTTAGAATTTTGCTCTTGCAAAAATTATTATTATAAAACTCTTTCATACTCGGGAATATGCTATCATCTGAAAAGTGTTCAGCAAGCAGAAGAGAAGAATGAATTCGTCTCTATAATGTTTGATGATTCTGAATATGTGAGGTTTGTTAGTGCGTTATTAACAGATAATGCAATCAAATTACTGAGCGGCTGAAAAATTCTCTGTCGTCGTCGTTTCTTCTGTTTTTGCCTCTCCTCCTTTTCGACCTATTACACTATAGAATTCTGGTCCACGCTCCTGCTTTACTGTTTCGCCACCACGCTTTCCGATTTCACTATAGAATTTAGTCCCATATTTTTCCCTTACTATACCTCCGCCTTTCTCTCCTATTTCTCGATAAAAATCGATACCATATTTTTCCTTTACTGATTCACCGCCTTTCTCTCCTATTGATTGATAAAATTCAATACCGTATTCCGCTTTTACTGTTTCCCCGCCTTTTCTTCCTGCATCTCTGAGTCCCTCCTTATCTTGTGCTCTTGCTTCACCTCCAGCTTTCGCCACTCTCGATCTAGTTTCATGGTTTGCTGCTGCGAGACCTCTTATGTGGTGTGGTGAAATGCCTCCCTTTCTTGCCACTCTCAATCTTGTTTCTTCACTTGCTGAGGCTAATCCTCTTTTTACATGCTGCGTGTGCTCAGTTTCCATACAAGTCAATCACTTATATCACATAAAAGGGGATTAGAACAAAGCTAGAGAACCTTTCTATTCCATCTAATTTAATATTGTGATAAGCATTATTTTTGTAGGATGGCAAAAAATAATGTTCTGATCATAGGTTCAGGCGGTAGAGAACATGCCCTGGGATGGAAAATTCTACAAAGCGAACATGTAAAGAAAGTTTACTTTGCCCCTGGTAATGGTGGAACCTATGAGAATATTGATATTCACCCAACAGAAATTCACAAACTGACTGAATTTGCAAGACAGAATCAATGTTTTACAATTGTCGGACCTGAAACTCCATTGGCTAGCGGCATAGTTGACTCGTTCATTGATGAAGGACTCAAAATATTCGGACCGACAAAAAAAGCTGCATTATTGGAATCGAGCAAAGAATTTACAAAACAATTCATGAAGAAAAATGGCATTCCAACCGCCTATTTCCGCGCTTTCTCCGAACCAGAAGAAGCCAAAGATTATGCCGTCAGACAAAAAAGTAAACTCGTAATCAAGGCGGACGGTTTAGCTTCTGGCAAGGGAGTAATCCTATGCAATAATTCCGATGAGGCCCTAGATGCAATTGATCGGTTAATGGTAAAAAGAGAATTTGGTAACGCTGGTACCAAGATCGTTATCGAAGAGCAACTAGTGGGTGAAGAATGTTCATTTATTGTATTTTGTGATGGCAGAACAATTGTTCCTCTCGCTTCAAGTCAAGACCATAAACGCGTATTCGATAATGACGAGGGCCCTAATACAGGAGGTATGGGCAGTTATTCACCAGCAACTGTTATCGATAACAATCTATATGAAAAAATAATAAACCAAATAATGGAGCCTGCCGTCGGAGGAATGAAAGAACACGGAAGTCCATTCAAAGGTTTCCTGTACGCAGGTATAATGATTGAGGAACAAACTCAGCAACCATTTGCATTGGAATTCAATGTAAGAATGGGAGACCCGGAATGTCAACCTATAATAATGAGAATGCAGTCCGACCTTTTTGAATACCTACAGTCAGCTACCAACGAGGAATTAGATTCACTTCCTCCTGTGAAATGGAAAAATCAATTTGCTGTCTGCGTAGTTATGGCATCGCGCGGTTATCCGGGAAGATATTCAGTAGGACACTTAATTAGAGGCCTTGAACGTGATTTTGGTTCCGACGTAATGGTTTTCCATTCGGGTACGAAAAGGGATTCAGAAAATAAGATTAGAACCAATGGAGGAAGAGTCTTAGGAATTACAGCGCTAGGAGATAGCATTGCCAAGGCCAGAAATATTGCATACTCTTCTGTACATGCTGTATCATGGGGAGAAAACGACTATTTTTATAGAAGTGATATTGCTATGAAGCATTCAAATCTTGGAAAACCAGCATCTTTTTTTCTGTAGCCACAGCGTCGAGCTTCTGATCAAAATTAGAATGCGGGAGTTCAAAATTCAACAGTTGAAATCGAAATGCTAAACCTATCGAGAAACGACTTTTGTTTTTCTCAATGAATTTGTCATAATATCCTTTTCCGTAACCAAGGCGATATCCATTGCTATCAAAAGCAATTCCGGGCACGATTAGTAGATCTATATTGTCCACACTATCAGATGAGCCTGGAGGTCCATAAATTCCGAATTTATCTTTGGTTAATTTTTTTCTCTCAAAATCCAATTCAAAAATTTTATGAAACACAATTTGGTCTCCCTCTGTTTTGGGTAATACTAATACTTTATGATTTTTGAAAGCACTTTTCATTATATAATCCGTTCGAACTTCAGAGCCAATTGCAAAGTAGGCGGCTACAACTTTCGCAGTTCTAAATTCAGACGAATTAATAATGCGTGTTTGAATCAATTTGCTCCTTCTAAGGATATCGACCTTAGACAATGCTTTACGTTTTTGAAGTATTCGTCTACGGAGTATATTTTTAAAGAATGTTACATCAGACAGCAGTTATTGATTCATCTCTTTTTTCAAGGACACCGCTGCGGAAAGGGTGTTCTTTAATAGCATACACACCGTCATAGGTCCTACACCACCAGGCACTGGCGTGATCCAAGATACCTTTTCTTTTACAGATTCAAAATCTACATCACCTATTAATTTTCCTTCAATCCTTGTAATCCCGACATCAATGACCACCGCGCCGTCTCTCACTGTTTCGGAGGTGAGTTTAAAATTTTCACGATTACCGACTGCAGTTATGATCAAGTCGGCACTCTTCAACTTGGCGTTGAGATCTTTTGTTAGCGAGTGACAGATAGTCACAGTAGCATTTCTCTCTAGCAAAAGTAAAGCAAGAGGCTTTCCAACTAAATTACTACGATTCACTATTACAGCGTCCCTTCTATTGACATCAACTCTGTAAAAGTCTAATAGTTCCATAATGCCGGACGGAGTACAAGGTTTGATGGTCCCTTTCCCATTCATCAACATACCCGCATTGAAGGGGCTCAGACCGTCTACATCTTTTGCTGGATTGATAGCGTTTATTACTGCAAATTCATTAATATTTTTGGGAAGAGGAAGTTGTACTAGAATTCCATGCACAGAATTGTCTTGGTTTAACGAATCAATAAGTTCTAGCAGCTCTCTCTGGGTTGAATTAGAAGATAATCTATAGTCGCTTGTAATAATTCCAACCTCATTAGCAGCCTTTTGTTTATTTCTAATGTAGGTAGCTGAAGCAGGATCTTCGCCAACCAGAACTGTGGCAAGACATGGTATAGGCCCAAAAACTTTCAATTTATCTACTGCTTTTTTAACTTGAGATCTTGCATACATGGCCACTAGCTGACCATCCATTATACGTCCTGTCAACTGTCATCATAAGAATACGAGTACTATTTTTTGTTTTAGCATTTACTTATCTTGTATTGTAGTGTATCCTGAGGGTATCTAACAGAAAATCCATGCTCAGAGGAGTGATCGTCAGACTAATTCTGAATGAACACTTTACGTCCCTTCACCTCTATTTTACCCTCAACGAATAATTTTACAGTTCGAGGATACAACTTATGCTCCTGTTTCAGAATTCTTGAAGAAAGAGTTTCTTCGCTATCCCAGTCGAACACATCTACAGCCTTTTGTAATATTATAGGTCCAGAATCAACACCTTCATCTACAAAATGGACTGTACATCCCGTTACTTTGACACCATACTCTATAGCCTGTTTTTGAGCATGAAGTCCAGCAAACGATGGAAGAAGACCAGGATGGATATTCATAATTCTCCTCTTGTAAAGTCTTACAAATTCAGGACTAATAATGCGCATAAAGCCTGCTAAACAAATCAATCCAGATTCAGGGGTAACCCCATGCTCACTTAAAACTGAAACAATCCGTTGGTCGTAATCCCAACCTTTGGTAGCGTTACTTGGTACCACTTTGATAGGAATTTTAAACCTTTCCGAGGCAACTCTCAACCCTGGAGCATTAGGATTATTTGAAACAACTATTGAAGGTTTCACATTCTTAATTTTACCTGCTTTTACTGCTGATAATATAGCTTTCATGTTGCTTCCTCTACCTGAAATTAGAATTCCAAGGTTTACCACAGGCAATTTATTGTATGGATAAATTCATTCTTAAAAATATTTATCTCAGTAAGCAAACTCGATCTATGCTTTAGACTAGATCAATCGAGTCATAATCTACCTTAACAATAGCAATATTTGGTCGAAAGTTGTAATAGATTATTTAATTGGGGCCTGCTTTATAATTGCCTACCCTACCTTCTACTATAATATTCGAACTTCGTGTTGCTGTATCTGAATAGAGGGTTAATTTTTGTAATTACATTACTGGTCGTCGCTCAAAAACCTAAAAAGACAGGTGTCCGAATTTGTCTTTCTTACTATCAATATTCAAATACGAGTCGTATTTAGGAATACAGATAACGATGTGACAGCGCGTGTGAGATTTTCTAAATCTGGAATTATTGTAGATAACAACGGTATGACGATTTCTCTTGATCCTAGCAGATCAAATCATTGTTGTGACTGGACTTTCGTTTCTCATGCACATACAGATCACTTGTGTAAGAAGACATCGACAAATAATATCAACAATAAGACCCTTGTGTCAAAAGCAACTTCACTGATTGCTCAAGCTAGGGGATACAAAATAAACGATGTGATCGAGAATTATGATGGATTTCAGCTCATCGATACCGGACATATATTAGGTTCGAGAGGATTGTTAATAGGGAATGATTTGTATTACACTGGGGACATTTCAATTAGAGAAAGAGCCTTTATGAAACCAGCTCATATCCCATCTGCTGATATCCTAATAATAGAATCGACATTCGGTCGCCCTGAGTATATGTTTCCCGGCGTGGCAGAAATCATTCATAAAACTAATAGAATTATTTCAGAAATGTACAATCTTGGTGTACCAGTTCTCTTGATGGGCTACCCTCTAGGAAAGGCTCAACTTTTGGCTGCTTTTTTTGGTCACTGGGATCCTATTTACGTACATGATTCCATTCATAAAATGAACTCTGTCTATATAGAGTTGGGCGCGCCACTAAAACATATGATTACATCTTCCACAGCTGAAAAAGAGGGATTACTTGCTAAGAATAGACCTTGGTTGATGATTGCACCTCTAAACACTGGTAGGAGCAATTTTGTCAAGCTGATGAAACAAAGATACGGGGCAGTAACTATAGGTTTTAGTGGATGGGCTATTGATAGACGATACAAGTTTATGATGGATTTGGATTATACGATGCCTTTGAGCGACCATTGCGACTTCCATGAGCTTATCAAAGTGGTAGGAGGATGTAATCCAAAAAAAATCTACACGTTTCATGGATTCTCGACTGATTTTGCTGCATCACTTCAAAAAATGGGTTTCGATGCAGAGCCTCTCTTTGATTTAAATGGAAAAAAACAAAAACAACCGATTCAAAAATCGATTTCAGTTTCAAGTGATGCTTACACCTTAACACTTGATCATTTTTTTTCCTGATCTCTAAAGTAAGGTATGACTTTGTTGCCGAACATTTCAATGTTCTTAAAGTAACCTTCTCCCCAAAAACGTATAATGAAATGATTTGTGCCAGCTTGAATAAATCGTTCTAGCATTTGAATTATATCATCGGCTTTGCCCACACCAATGGCCGTTCTCGCAACGCTATCAGGTATTTTCAGCGCTGCTCTCTTCATTTGCTCCATGAGTTCAGGTTTGTTCATTGCATATTCTGTAAAGTATCTACGAAAATCAAACTCAGAGTCTTGTAATATATTATGAACTTTCAATAGTTCTGGTTTGTATAGGCTAACTTTTACTGCATTCTTCATTTTATTCCATGCTTCTTCCCCATCGTCCGAGAAGTAAACATCAACGTCATTAGCAAACTGAAACCCTGAAATATCTCTGCCAATTTTTTTAGCATTTTCCTTTATCACATTAACATGATTTCTGAACAACTCCGGTGTATAACCAATAGGAATCCAACCGTCGCCATATCGTGCGCATAGTTCAAGCGTTTTTGGAGCACCTGCAGCTATATATATAGGAGGTCTAGGCTTGCGTATACTTTTAGTTTGGAGACTCGCATCATTTAGTTTATAAAATTCTCCATCGTAACTGACGTGGTTATCAGCACCGGATTCAAAAAGCCTGTGTATTACTTCTAATTGTTCTTTGAATTTCGTTACAGGCTTGGTAAATTCAATTCCAAAATCAACAACATTCTGTGCTTCCCCAGCTCCTATTCCTAACATACCCCTACCTTTTGTTACCCTATCTAGTGTGATTGTAGAGAGCGCTATCGCCGATGGATGTCTTCTTATGGCATCAGTAACACAAGTGCCTACTTCCACATTCTGGGTGAGTGCTCCGATCGCAGCCAGCATAATCCACGCGTCGTTCACTACAGCATTTTTCCATTGTGGAACGTTGGAATGATCCATAGCCCATATGGAGTCATAATCCATTCTATCTGCAATTTGACAAGCTGTGATAACCTGAGTTTCATCTAGTCCTAATCTTGCAACGTTAAGACCCTGGGTGAAACCAAATTTTGTCCTCATGTTACTTTTGACCTCCTCCTTCTAGTGAATTCAATAGAGAAAATAGTAGGAGCACATTCTGCATATTGACAGTAAAATCAAAGTGAGATTGTATATTTAAATATGTCCTTAAAATGTCCTAACTATTCCATTGTGTATAATTGTTCAGACCTGAATTTGCATGTTTTGGCCTGCCATCCCATTCTGCCACTATTCTACAAAAATCACTTTTACTGATTATATTGGCTATTATACTAGGGACTAGTATTGTAAAATGTAGCAAAATTATGGCGGTGATCATAGTTACGGCCATTGTTATGATGTTACGTCCGCATGTCTATAATTGTTCATCTCCAAACCGCTAGCTTGATGATATCATTTAATCTATTTAGTAACAGCATTTATCGCGGTAGTTAGTACGTCTTCTCCCATTATTAGGCCCAATCTGCCTTTTGAAGCATAATATTCGGTGAATCTAGCGCTACTATCCTTCAAGGCTTTATTTCCAGATACCAATAGGGGAACAGGGTCATCACTATGAGCTTTCTGAATGCAAGGTGTAGAATGATCGCCGGAAATAACGATTGTAGGATCATTTACCTTTAACCTATTTGTTAGGTTTCCAAAGAAACGTTTGTCTATCTCTTCTATATTGTTCTTTTTACCGCTCGCATCCCCATCGTGGCCAAATTCATCTGGACCTTTGATATGAACATATAGAATATTAAATTTTTCCATAAGTTTGGCTGCAGTAGTTGCCTTCTTCTCGTAGTCATCTATGTCGCCAGCATCGAATGCGTACATTCCTAGCACCTTGGAAATTCCCACTTCCACAGGCATATCTACAAGGCAAGCGACTTCTGTTCCGTACTTTTCTGCAATCGGTGTTACTATTGGATACCGATTGCCAGAGTCACGGAGAAGAATTGCATTCATAGGCTTTTTTCCTGCATTAATACGTGCAGTGTTTATAGGATGTCCTTCTAGCCATTTTATGGCCTGTTCTGTGAATTCATTGACCAACCTCGCAGCGGTTTCAGATTCTTCTGTATTTTCTTGGGCTTTTGATTTTTCGATATGCATGCTACTAACTACTGGTTTTGCTATTCCCATACCATCAACCCTGTCATATGCCGGATCCGTGTTCGTGATCTTCTCGGATAGCTTTATGCGATTGTGTCTGAACCTCACAGTGACACGGTGACCAACTGTGGGTTCAACGACCACGGATGCATCGCTATCGGTAAAGCTGATTTTTTCGCTTAAAGTCTTGCAAACCATTTGGGCTTCCTCGTTGCTAATGGTTCTACCCGCTCTTCTGTCAACTAATTGTAGATTACCATCGACAGTTGCAAAGTTACCTCTTAATGCGAGATCTCCATCACGAAAATGAATATTAGATCCAATCGATTCTATCACTCCTCTGCCGACATAGCTTCCATTTTTAAAATTGTATCCAAGCATGTTAAATACAGCAATATCGGATTGTGGTGCAATTCCCGTTCCAACACTTATTACTTGTCCCATGCACCCGTTCTTAGCCAGCGCATCCATGTTAGGCGTATATGCAGCACTGAGGGGTGTCGAGTTGTTCAATGAAGGATGTGGCAAATCACCAATTCCGTCAAGCAAAACGTAGATAAGTTTAATGTTCATCGCAATGTAATCGTTTACAGTCACAAATTTATCTGTTATACTAACTAACAAGGATTGTTCTGTTAAAAAGAAATTTTGCGTGGATTAGTCTACTGCGACGACATAAATGATATCGTCTCGCCTTTGTAACAGACTCATCCCTTGGCTAATAGGTTAGCTGGAATGTGGAGAAGAGGAAATCTTTAATTTTGGTTGATGCCATGGTACAACAGTATATTTTGTCATTACCGGTATTGCAGATGACCATAGGAGGAACAGAATGGATAATCATAATACTAATGGGTTTGTTTTTATTATTCGGTTCAAAAAAATTACCGGAAATATCAAGAACATTGGGGAGGGCAGCCGGGGAATATGATAAGGCACGAGAGTTATTTAGAAGGGAAATGGAAAATGCAACAAGAATGGCAGAACAACCAAAGTCATATATTATGGGACCAAGGATTACTGCTCCAGTTGGTTCAGAACGGGAGAAACTAGAGCAGATATCTAGCTCACTCGGTATAGATTATAGAGGTAAAACCGATGAACAACTACGTTTGTTGATTTCTGAAAGGATGAAAGGCTAGTTTTCCAACATTGCCTCTCCCTGGACTACCAGAAGGCCTTTATCTGATAATGAGATCCAGCTAAAAGCTACTTGGAATAGATGACGCTCGTCAATACAACTAACCTATTCAACACTTAAATACATTGATTTTTCCAGATTGTGTTATGTCAGAATCGATTACTAATACGACCAGCATAAATCCATTCGATGTTGCTCTAAAACAGCTGGATGAGGCTGCAAAATTGATAAAGCTTGACAATGGCATGCACGAAATTTTAGCGCATCCGAAGAGAGTACTTACGGTTTCAATTCCAATCAGGATGGACAATGGTGAAGTCAAAGTGTTTACTGGTTTTAGATCACAGCATAATGACGCCCGTGGCCCTTTTAAAGGGGGTATTAGATATCACCCGCAAGTGACTATTGACGAAGTTAAAGCACTTTCTATGTGGATGACCTGGAAATGTGCGATTGCAGACATTCCTTATGGTGGAGGCAAGGGGGGTATCATCTGCAACCCCAAAGAGATGGCAGAAGGCGAAATTGAACGTATGACAAGGCGATACGCATACGCAATTGCAGATATTATAGGCCCACATACAGACATTCCTGCTCCAGACGTTTATACCGGTGGTAAAGAAATGGCATGGATCATGGATACGTACTCTGCTCTTAAAGGAAATTTTGTCCAGCCAGAACTTATAACAGGCAAACCTCTAGCAATTGGAGGATCCCTTGGAAGAAATGAAGCAACAGGTAGGGGTTTGTCTTTTACTGTAAGAGAGGCTGCAAAGAAGAAGAAAATTAACATGAAAACCGCGACAGTGGCAGTGCAAGGATTCGGCAATGCTGGTCAGTTTGCGGCGCAATTAGTAGAGGAACAAGGAGCTAAGATATTGGCTGTATCGGATTCACGGGGTGGAGTCTTTAATAAAAATGGTCTTCAGGTTGGCGCTTTGAGAAAACACAAGGAAAAGACAGGTTCAGTAGTAGGATTCGCTGGGGCAAAATCTATCAACAATGAAGAAGTAATTGAAACAGACTGCACAATATTGATACCGGCAGCCCTCGAAAGCCAAATAACAAAGAAGAATGCAGGAAAAATTAATGCAAAGATAATCGCGGAGGCTGCAAATGGCCCCACAACACCCGACGCTGACGAGACTTTGTATAAGAACGAGATTCTAGTTATTCCTGATATCCTTGCGAATGGAGGAGGTGTGACGGTATCTTATTTCGAGTGGCTACAAAACCTTAGAAGAGATTACTGGAGTGAAAACGAAGTCAATGAAAGACTCGACAAGAATATTACGAAAGCTTTTTCAGATATTTATGATACACATGACAAATACAGTGTCAATATGCGTAAAGCGAGCACACTGCTAGCTGTAAATAGAGTGGTCGAAGCCTTAAAAATAAGAGGTCTCTGGCCATAGTCTTTTCCTGTATAAGAGGTCTCTGGCCATGCAATCTGTTAGATAAGCACCATTGGTCGGGGAAAATTAAAAGCTAGAGACCAAAGCGTCCTAGCGTTGTTTGTTTTATTCAGTACTAAAAGAGTGTCCGCAAGAGCAGCTTTTTGTCACGTTTGGATTGTTGATTTTAAAACCCGAACCCATCAGGCTGTCAATATAATCAATGTTTGCTCCTTTTAGGTACCTCTGACTATAACTATCTACTAAAACTTTCACACCTTTTTGTTCTATCACATGATCATCCTCATCGGGTTTCTCTTCAAAACCCATTCCATAGGATAAACCAGAGCAACCTCCGCCTGAGACATATACTCTAAGAAGAAGGTTATCTTTGCCTTCCTGCTTCATAAACTCTGCAACTTTTTCTGCAGCTTTGGGAGTAACTGTTATAACTTCGCTTTGTTGTGCACTTTCCATTTCGATTAAGCTTCGCCATTAAAATATAAGAAGTTTTCTTTTGGAACCTGTGATAGTAATAGGTCCTCGCCTATTTCACTAACCAGTAAGTGGGTCCATTAAAATTGTTTAGTCACCTTCGACCACTTGGCAAGGCTTGCGGCTGCCGTTACCCAAGTTATCACTGAAAAGTATACAGGCACATTAGCATCTTCTATACGTCTAGAAACCTTCTCAGTAAAGGGTCCTCCCATCGCGCCTGCTAGTATAGGTTTTTGTTTTTGTTTTTGGAAATTTGCAAGCACATCGACAATAGTTTCCTCTAGCGGATCATCTTGAAATACAAACCATGGCATAATAATATCAACATTTGGGTCTTCCATAAATGCCTGTATAGCAAATCTATAGTCATCTGCGTTGGCAGAGCCGGTGATGTCGCACGGATTACCAACTATGTATGTCGGTGGGTAATGTTCTCTGAGTGACTTCTTGGTCTGATCTCCAATTTCTGCCATCTGCAAACCAAGTCTTTCAAAGTGATCTATGGCGGCAATAATTGGACCTGCACCATTTGTCACCATTGCAATTCTGTTTCCTTTGGGAACTGGCTGCCAAGTGAGGGCCTTCAAAGATCCGGTAAGCTCTTCATAACTATCCACCGATATAATACCTGATTGATCAAGCGCACCCTTAACAACCATGTACGAACCACCAAGTGAACCAGTATGTGAGGCTGCTTGTTTAGCACCGCTGGTACTCCTGCCGTTCTTAAATACAACAATGGGTTTCTTCCTTTCTTCTATTACCTTTTTGGCACCATTCATAAATTTGCGACCATCTCCAAATCCTTCCACATAAAGTCCGATAACTTTTGTTTTAGGATCCTCTGAAAGATACCAGATCATATCTGCTTCGTCCACGTCCGACCTATTTCCGTACGAAATCATTTTGCTCATACCGAATGCATCCGAAGTTTCCATAAATGCTATTCCAACAGTTCCACTCTGTGACAAGAAGGCAACATCTCCTTTCTTTGGTCTAATCATTCTTTCATGGCCTTGGAATGCACAGTCTAGTCTATTTTCTCCATTAAACATCCCAATGCAGTTAGGACCGATGATCCTAACATCTAATTGATTGGATAATTCTTTTATTTGCTGTTCAATAGCTGCTCGTTCTCCGCCGAGTTCTTTTCCTCCACCAGAGATAATTACCATGTTATGAATCCGTTTTCTGCCACACGACTTTAGTAGATCTGGAACAAATTTTAAATCGACCGTTACTACCACAACATCAATTTGCTCCTGAATGTCATCAAGGCTTTTGAATGCCTTTATACCCATAATCTCTGCATAACCTTTTGCATTAACGGGAAAAACTTTACCCTTATAATCATGTTTTACAAGGCTTTCAAACACAGAATTTCCTACCTTACCATGCTCAGGAGATGCACCGATCAAGGCTATTGATTTGGCATTGAAGAACAAGTCCATATATCTAGAGTCTGGTCGGGCTTTTGAAATTGAATCTGGATCTGGCTTTTGTCGTAAAATTATCTTGGCGTCCACAACAGTATAGTCATTAGGATACACAATAACAGGATTGAAATCAATACTTTCGTAATAAGCTGCCATATCGACCCCCAAATTTCCAATATTTACAAGTGCATCGCCTAATACATCGAAATTGACTGGTTCGGAACCTCTAAAACCTTTCAAAATCTGTTTACCTTTCAGATTCTCGATCATTTCTACCGCATCGTCTTTAGTTATAGGAAGAACCCGGAACGATATATCTTTGAAAATTTCGGTGTATATTCCGCCGAGACCAAGCATAATAACTGGACCAAATTGCGGATCATTCTGTAATCCAATGATTAATTCAGCAACTCCTTTTGGAACCATCTTTTCGATAAGCATACCCTTAACATTAAACTGTGCTGATAATCTATTGTACATTTCATCAAATGTTTCCCGAATTTCTAATTCGGAGTTTAAGCCGACTTTGACACCTTTCACATCAGTCTTGTGCAAGATCTGAGGAGAAACAATTTTTCCTACTAATGGAAAGCCAAGTTCTTTTGCTTTCTTTACAGATTCATCGGCATTCGTAACTAAAGCATAACCCGGGACCTTGACACCATAATAACCTAAAATTTGTTTTGCAGATTCTTCCGTTATTACTTTATCCTCCGCGCTGAAAATAACCGTATCGAAGATTTCCTTAGCTCCTTTCTTATTAATATCCATTCATGTACCCAGAGAAAAAGGCTGGCTTAGCTTCTAATTAACTTTACGTGTTTTGATTATTGTCTATCACCCACGTCAGGCAAAAGTTATCAAACCGGTAATACATGAAAAGATGAAATCCATATTAATACAGTGATGAACCACTTCTCGAACGCTGTGTCATCGTCTCAAATCATCACATTATGCAGATGCATTTATGCATAGATTTTTTTGCTTATGAGCTTGGAAATGAACCTCACAGAAATCATTGTTACAATCATAGCAATGCCAATCAGACAAGGTGTAGCACACTACACATCTGCCGATTGGCTTGTTATAATCATAATCCTTTCTTGGCTTTATGGGCTTTTGTTGTTCTTGTCTCATTGAAGAGATTCTCCACAAAAATCTCCGAAAAAAACATAATTTTCCTAAACAAATACAAGTTAGTCCTCATGATGATGTCTGCATCGGCTACTGCTGAAAATTGCTAATCTCACGTGGTTCAACTTCTTTTTATTTAGAGGTTTAATTATATAAGTATTAGCATGAATCTATTCAATGTCCAATCTCGTTATAAGATGTCTCCGTACGAAATTTCTACTACCTTCAGATCTTCAGCAGCTTCAACGTCTCCATGGATCTCAATTGCCTCGTTTACCAACTTCGACGTCTCATCATATCTAGTACTAAAGTGAGTAAGGAATAGTTTTTTAGCTGAACATGCTTTTGCTAAGGACGCTGCTTCTTTAGATGTTGAATGAAAACTTTCGACTGCTTTTTGATATTTGTCATGGCTAAATGTCGACTCAAAAACGAGCAGATCACAGTTTTTGAAAAAGGATTGTAATTTATCTGTTGGCCTTGTGTCACCGGATATTCCAATCTTTCTTCCCGCTCTTGGAGATCCGATTACCTGATTTGATTTTATCGTTTTGCCGTTTATCGTAATATCATTACCATCCTGCAACTTATGATACAAGTCGCCTTCTGGGATTCCTAATCTTTTGGCTTCGCTGATATTAAATTTTCCTGGTCTGTCAAATTCTCTTAGACAATATGAATATGCAGGAACTGAATGGCAAGCATTACAACAAGCAACTTCATAGTCTTTCTCTTTTACTACGACTCCTTCGTCGTTGATTACATGGATATTAATATCGAAGGTTAGACCAAAATTTATTATTCGTATATTTTCTTTAATAAATTCAGCCAATGTCGACTGACCATAAATCTCTATGGATTTTTGTCTTCCTTGTAGAGACAGCGTTTGTAAGAGTCCAAGTAGTCCGACACAATGGTCGGCATGCATGTGAGTTATGAATATTTTCATTTTTTTGTTCATACCTAAACCGGCCTTAATGAAATTTCTTTGCATGCCCTCTCCGGCGTCGAATAATATCAGTTCGCAATCACGCACCAGGGCAATAGATGACAAGCCCCGCTTAGGGGTAGGAGCTGCAGCAGATGTTCCTAGGAATGTTAAGCGCATGTTTACCATGCCGTCATTGTCGCTATGCTGCGAGTTAAACTCTTGTGTCGATATAGATGATAAATGTCGATTTTCATGTTTAACTTTGATTTTACTATTATGTCTTCATCCTCTCTCTGACACATGATAACCATCCTCTTAACAACTGTTCTTGAGTTATCGATGAAATCCTTGATCATCTGCTGTCTTGTCTGCCCTTTGATTATTTTAGTGGAGCGTCCGTACGGAATATCTGTTATAATCGCGTCGGCAGTGAATGGTTTCAAGGGCATATATGAAGAATTACAAATAGCGATGTTTTCAAGTTGGTTTTGTTTTGCCCCCCTGCACATTTTTTTTAAGATGTCGTAACCTAAAGTTCTTATTTTAAATTCCTGTGCTTCAATTAAAATACCTCCTGTTCCGCAAAACGGATCTACTACAGTGTCACCCTCCTTTACCTTGGCAAGGTTAACCATTGCTCTGCATAGTCTCGGCTCCAACATGGACGGATGAAGGGATTTTCTTTCAAGCACCAATCTGTTTGCCCAATCGATCTTTGGCTGTGGGATTCTAATGCCCACCAGATTGGTTAAAAAAGGTGATTTAGAAATGATAGCTATTTGATAATCTGGGTTTTTTAAAAATACCTTTGCTCCTGTTTTTTTCTTAATATCTTCTGCCACTCTTTCAAGCTCTTTTGTATCATTAGTTCCAAAACAAGAGAATGTTTTGCCTCTTAGAACCGAATAATCATCTTCAGTTTGGATTTCCCGAGCGATGCATTTTGTGTATGCTACTCGTTGTGCTACTTTCCCAATATCACAGTTTCCTTCAGCGATTACTATGTTGTCTCCACAGTACTCTACTTTTGAGGATCCATATGTTTTAAAGAGTGCTGAAATTTCTTCTCTTGCAAGCCCAGGATATTTACCGTCAACAATACAAAAAAACCTTGATGAATTATTTGGCATTGCTTGAAAAGACTCACTTTTTTAAATCTAGCAGCATTGTTAGCTTATTTATTGCCATTAAACTTAAGGACGTCTATTATTTTACAAACTGAACAGATATTTCCGGTAGAATCTCTTCCGCAGTTAGAACACTTATTAGCTTTACCTATCTTTTGAGAAGACTTAATTCCCTTGGAGATCTTTATCATTGAATTATATGCATTATATTTTATGCCTGGACTGTTTTTCTCAAGCTTGTTCAGAAATTGGCGAAGTTCCGTCCTGATGCTCTCATTCATGTAGGGACACTCTTCTGACTGAAATGGAATTTCTCGCTGTAACGCATAGAATACTATCTCCTGCTCGTAAATTTCAGCTAAGGGTTTTATCTTTTTTAAATTATTATTTCCATACTGAACGGGTTCAGGAAAACTCCAGCCAATCCTTTCAACATCTCCCGCAAGAAAATTTATCATGAAAGTTTGCAACTGATCATCTAAGTTATGCGCTGTTGCGACAACATTTGCACCTACTGATTCTGCAGCTATGTCAAGGGCTCTTCTACGAAAAGTACCACATATCGAGCATGAACTCATTTTTTTTTCACTAGGCCTCAATATCATCGCTTCGTCCATGTCTGTTCCAAACAGATCCTTGTATGTTAGAATTTTATTTTCTACTTTGAGCTTTGCGCAGAAATCTTGCACAATCTGCAGCGATTCATTTCGGTAGCCTTTAATGCCTTCGTCTATTGTAATGGCAATAAGGTTAGAACGATGGTGTTCATCAAGGATAGTCTTGATAATGTATAATAAGGCTAAGCTGTCTTTTCCACCAGAAACTCCGACTGCGACTCTGTCATTGTAATGGAGCATAGAAGATCTGGACATTGTTCTGGCGGTCTTTTCCTCTATAGAATGCAAAAAGCACTTCTTGCACAAGTACTCTCCAGAATAAGATCTGTGATATACACTTGAGCTTCTGTGGCATTTATTACAAGTTGACGGTGATTTAGTTGACGAAAACAAGGAAACAATAGTAGTGGATAACTTGGGAATAATAATATTATCATCCGGTTTCGGCAAGTGACATCGTGTCAGATATAGGTAATTTCGGACAACTCAGCATGCAACCGGGAAATATACTAACCTCCATTCTTTGAGGGCGCCAAAATTCTTCCTGTTGCTGTGAATGACATTTCATGGAACAATATCTTTTCCACATTAAGCAGGAGATATTTTGTTCCTTAATTGAAAATGAATAAGGACTTAATCCCTATAAACATCCGCGATAAAAATAGAGAAGTGGTAGATCGAGATAAAAGAACAATTCATCACAAGAAGTATTGAAATATGGTTTTGGACTGATTAAATAATTTCGATTTCAAAATTTTTCTGTCAGGCCATTGGGATATTATCGCTATAGTAAAAGCATTTATAGCTCAACGTCATGTATCAACTGTGCAGATTAACGAGATCGATGGGCTATTGGATGATGTTAATCTCAAGATAATAGATATTTTAGGCAGAGACTCATCAACGCCATTTGTAGAAATAGCCAAGCAGATCGGGATATCTGATGCAACAGTACATATCAGAGTTCGGCGATTAATTGCAGCGGGTGTTATTAACAAATTTACAATTTCTGTAGATAATGACCTTCTTGGATATGACCACCTGGCTTTCATGGGAATTAATGTAGAACCAGGTCTGGCAGATGAAGCTATTGACGGATTATCACACCTAGACGAAGTTTTAGAAATCCATGAAATGCATGGTACCTTTGATCTGCTTTTAAAAATTCGTGCTAAAGACTTAGAGCAGATGAGGGATATCGTCGTAAACAAGATACGCATATTACCCAATATTCTAGAAACAGAATTAATGACTGTTCTGAAAACCAGAAAGGAAGAGCATATAGTATCTTTGAAAAAGGATATTTTATACAAGGATGACGCATTAATGGCAGGCTCCGTTA
>Ga0075434_100001983_pt1 | contig 17751 bp, 16 predicted proteins | sample RhiMethybrSRZTD3_FD_75298 | JGI IMG/M metagenome (GOLD analysis project Ga0075434, IMG submission 75298) | Populus rhizosphere microbial communities from Tennessee, USA - Rhizosphere MetaG P. TD hybrid SRZTD3 | ecosystem: Host-associated > Plants > Roots > Rhizosphere > Soil | place: USA... | reverse complement strand
CCATAACCTGGCAATGGCCTTCCATCGTCGCCGAGCTTACCGCAGGCCCAGAAGAGTCCGTAACTCAACAATCAATAATAATCGGTCTAACCAGCCGTCTTCAGGTTGTGACCCAAAGTAGTTCCGAAGACACGGCCTTGACCATACTGATTTGTCCAGCAAACCATGTGCTCCTTTCCCGAAGACGGACTCTTCGCTTTGAGCAGCACTTTAGCCTGAGGACCCATCTCGATGGTTTGATACATTTCGTCGCCTGGTGTCTGCCAGTTTTCAGGAAAGTTCTTCGTCACCGGGTGATCTTTATCTACTCTAACCGTGCTGAAAGCTTGAAAGGGATCATGAACTCGGGAGACTTCGCCCAGGAGTCTTCTCCATTCGTCAGACACTTTGAAACTGTGAATGGCGCAATGAATGGCCACCGTCGGCTTGCCGCCGAATGTAAGTTTCAGAACGTTTTCTATCGTTGGATCAACATCGTCAAAGCACATGTTGTAGACAACCACGTCAAAGCCCTTGCCAAAATCAGGAAGCTTAAATGTCTCCGGTCCCCATTTGATCTGCCACTCCACACTGGCGAATTCACTGATCTTGCTGGTCAGAAGCGGCGCCAGGTTTTTGAAATCGTGATACGGACCTCCGGTTATGTATAAGGCCTGTAGCTTTGGCGTCGAGGTCTTATCTTGGGAGTTGGCATCAATGCCGAGTACTGAAAGCAACAGCCAAACCGCAAACCATAGCGCATGACGTGACATGAGCATCTCCATTCTTCCAAAATCGGCGACAAGCAATGATCTGAACAGGGAATTCCCATTGGCGTTGAGTTTACGCAACCGCTGTCAGAACAAAAGGGCAAAACGGAGGTCAAATACACTCCAGAATTGCAGAAAACGTACACAAATCCAGGATTTAATACAAGCGGTACTTTTGAGTGGCGGCGTCGCCCGTTTCGTGCCACGTCCAAAAGAAAAAGCCCCGGGACTTTACCGGGGCTTTCCTGCATTCCTCGACTCGAAGCACAGCCTTTGCTCGAGCGTCTGTCGTTAATTTGTCAAACTAGTACCGAGTCTGATTGTCATGTTTCTGGCGGTAGATGTCTGCACTGGCCCTGTTCTGTTCCTGCTGAATCCGAGCCCGTTCCCTCGGAGTAAATACGCCGTCCGATTTGGCCCAAGCCTCGTCGCGGCGAATATGTGTTTGCTCTCTTCCCAACCTTTTCACTTCGCGCCGAGTGAGCTCTCCGCTTCGAACACCTTGACGGATTCTTTGCTGCTGATTCCTTTGCCGCTGATTAATATTTGCCGCTTCGGCGAACGTCATGCTCCCCATCAAAACTACACAAGATAAAACGGCTGCTACAGTTGTCACTACCCCCAATTTCATCTTTGTTCTCCTTTCGAATCCTGATCTCTAACCGTTCTGCCCATTAAACACGGTTCTTCGACCAAAGTTGCGGAAAGCAAGGATTTCGGGAATCAGGGATTTGCTTGTGCAGCTCTTTCCGCAGGTAAGTTGTAGAGCTCGTTACTCGTAGGCCAAAGCTCGAATGGGGTCCTTACGAGCGGCTTGGAAAGCCGGATAAACTGCACCTAAAACTCCACTGGCAAGGACCAGCAACGCTGCCCTCAGAACCCAGTCATAGCTGATGATCACATCTTGGGTTGGGAAAGCAACCCTGAGAGCACTTCTGGCAGCTGCCGTCAGTGCAAGACCGAGGACGAAACCTAGAATGCAAAGTGCCAGAGATTCGCGTAGGATGAGATTCAAAATATACGGCTTCGAAGCGCCGAGAGACCTAAGAATTCCAATATCTCGAGTTCGTTCGGCAATGGTCGTATAGAGGGAAAGAAATACTGAAAAAGAACCGACAATCACCGCCACACCAACCACCACCCTGAGAAACACATCCAGGGCAGGCGGATTCGTATTTCTGATTCGGCTCACCCACTCCTTGACTGAAAACGCAGCGTGATCCGGCAAAATCGCTCGAATGGAACGAATCACGTCATCCGTGCGGGATGGATCGTCGCAACGAATAAGCAGCATGGACGCCTTCCCTGCCCGGCCTAGCAGGTTCTGCATCGTCTCGATGGGCATAAACACCCGAGCCGCCTTGCCGTGCCTGACGATGCCGCAGACTCGAAAATCCTGACCTTTAAACTGGCGCATTGTTCCGACTTTGAGATGTCTTGACTGGGCTTCCAGATCGTCGACAATGATCTCGTTGGCTGTGGGACCGCTAAACGGCCCGCCAGCCAGGTACTCAAGTCCTCCCGACACTCCATCAAAGCTTTCAAGGTCGATCCCAAAGATGGTTACGAAACCGCCTTCCAACTCCACCTGATAGAGTACCGGAGCGACTGCTCGAACCCCAGGAATGGATTTGAGTTTTTCTGCATCCGAGACGGGCATCACAACTCCGCCCGTGGTGAAGATTAGAGAGGCATTGGGGGGTTGCAAGAAAATGTCCGCGCCGATACCCTGTTGCCGATTAGCGCTGTCTACGATCATCCCCTTGCAGAATCCAACAATCATTAAGACGAGTAGCACCTCAAGGCTGACGGCCAGGACGCTTGCCAAAGAGCGCATAGGACGGTGCCACAGGTTTGCCAATACAAAGCGATTTGTCACACGAACCACCTTGCCGAAGGTATCGAAGTTTGAAACCTAGCACAAGAGAGTTTTTCGTGGTTATCGTCTCTCTCGACAATCATCCCGTCGTCATCTCGCCCTCGCAGTCAGCTGTTGAAAAGACGGGGACGAGTACGATTTACTTTCATCTTTTCGTGGTCCCGCCCCGTGGCATGGCGTGTCCTTCCTATGGAGTGTCATGCGCCTCGGAGAGTGTCGTCGAGCCACCGCGCTACACAACGTCGATCCCTGGAAGCCGGCGCCGCAAGCGTAGCTTCCGTTTTCGACTGCCGACATGCTGAGCTATGTGTTATAAACTTTCGTCGTTTCGGAATGGGCCTTCTCAGGTAGCGTATGTCAGAAAAACTTCTCCGGACCCTTGGGCCGTGGGACCTCACGGCCATAGGCATTAACGGCGTCATCGGCTCTGGCATTTTTGTGCTGCCGGCAGCCGTGGCCAGTCTTACCGGCACGTGGAGCCCTGTGGTATACCTCTTCTCGGGGTTGGTCACCTTCCTGATCGCCCTCTGCTTTGCGGAGGCAGGAACCTATTTCACGACCGCTGGTGGACCCTACCTCTACGTTCGTGAAGCCTTCGGTCCGTTTGCTGGATTTCAAGTTGGGTGGTTCACCTGGCTGGTAAGAGCCACCAGTGCTGCAGCGGTCTCTCACGCATTCACAGCATATCTGGGTTACTTCCTTCCCTTTGTAAAGCAAGGGCTTACCCAAACCATTGTCACAAGCACAGTCTTATTGTCACTGATGCTCGTAAATCTCTTGGGCGTGCGCTACGGGGCTTGGTCGGTGAACCTCTTTACCTTAGGTAAGCTGCTGCCCTTAGCGGTCTTCATCGGCGCCGGACTCTTTCATCTTCAAGCAAAGAGCCTCTTGCCGCTCGGTAAGGTCTCAGCAAATCACCTCGGAGAAGCAGCTCTTCTGCTGGTTTTTGCCTTCGGCGGGTTTGAAAATCTCACGATTCCTGCGGAAGAGGCGGCACAGCCTCAACGCGACATTCCGAAAGCGCTCCTGACTACGATGACCTTGGTCACGATTACCTATGTTTTGATACAGATCGTGGCCGTGGGAACATTTTCCGGTCTGGCCGAGTCCAAAACTCCGCTCGCTTCGGCGTGTGCCGGATTCCTCGGTCCGCTCGGCGGCGCATTAATTACTTGGGGCGCCTTGATTTCAACAACCGGGACAGTAAGCGGTCTAATGCTGACAGGGCCGAGGTTGACGTACGCCCTGGCGGATCACGGGCAACTGCCTGCGCTGTTCGGACAAGTTCATTCGCGCTTTCGCACTCCGGCACTCTCCATTCTCTTCTTTGGAGCAGTCTCGTTCGCCCTGACGCTGTCAGGTAGCTTCATACAACTGGCGGGCCTCTCAGCGATCGCCAGGTTGTTCCAGTACGTGCCAACCTGCCTGGCACTCCTCAAACTAAGAAAAATGAGCTGTTCAAACTGCCAGCATTTTCGATTGCCATTTGGAAGCCTCATCCCCTGTCTCGCAATCATCCTGTGCATCGGCCTGCTCCTTCAGAGCAGTTTTAGCCAGTGGCTTCTGAGCGCAGGAGCGATTTGTCTGGGCTGCCTGATTTATTTAGCACGTCGTTTCGGCTGCGGCCGCGGTCGAAAGGAAGGAGCTCCTGTTGAGCCTCCAGCCTGAGAAGCAATGCTTTAATCTCCAGGCCTCCTCCATATCCCACGAGCTTGCCGCTATGTCCGATCACTCGATGGCACGGGACCACAATAGGCAGCGGATTCGCCCCGTTGGCGCTTCCAATAGCCCGCGAGGCCCCGATCGGTTTTCCCAACCGGCGGGCCAGTTCCCCATAGCTAACGACTTGTCCGTAGGGGATGTCTAACAATGCCGACCATACGCTCTTTTGGAAGTCGGTCCCCGAAAACTCGATGGCCAGATCGAATTTCTGGAGGCGTTTGTTGAAATAGTCGGCAAGCTGTCCGAAAAGCCTTGTCAATATGGAAGCCGAGCCTTCTTCCAAGCTGTCATTAGGAAATCGGTCACGAAGCCAACTGCGAGCTGAGTCGCCACTTTCGCCCGGTAAGGCGATCTTTACAATTCTCTTGTTCCTGCAGGCGGCGAGAATCATGCCGATAGGTGAATGAAACTGTGAAACCAAAACTGGAGTCATCAACGATTGACCTCCCCTTTCCCACACTCTGACCTAAAATGGACAGTATTAAGATGCGTGATTCATCCTCACTATTCTATACCAAGATTTCTCGATTGCTAAATTCGCGCCAGCCTCGAAAACTGGAGCGGCATCAGGAAGGCCGTGCGGCAGTGCTCATGCCGATCTTTCAAAAGGAGAATGATTATTTCTTTTTGCTGACCCAACGAACTCACATGGTTGAAACTCACAAAGGGCAAATTTCTTTTCCGGGAGGTATTGCGGAAAGCGATGAGACGCTCATCCGAACAGCTTTGCGCGAAACCTGGGAAGAGATCGGCCTAGCCTCGGAAAGGATTGAACTTCTCGGTGAGTTTGATGAATATCTTTCGGTCACCGGCCTGATCGTTACCCCGTTCGTTGCCGCGATCGATTATCCCTTTGATTTGAATCCAAATCTGAGCGAAGTTGAAGAAATCCTTCAGGTTCCTCTTAGCCTCTTCGAAGATGCGTCCCGCCTCCGCATTGAGACCAGACGAAGGTTTGATCGTGACCAACCAGTTTACTTTTACAATTTCCAGGGGCGAGATGTCTGGGGCTTGACGGCCCACATCATTCGAGACTTCATCCTGCTGCTGGGCGGTGGTCCTGGCCAATGAGGATTTAGGAATCAAGAGACTTTGTCATTCATCCCTGAGTCGACGGTCCATGAGATCTCGGATCGCCTCCAGCGGGTTTTTGTCTTGATGTAAGACATAGTCCATCTGTTCGGTGATGGGCATTTCAACTTGGTGTTTCCTGGCAAGCTGCAATGTGGCGCGAGTTGTCATAATGCCTTCCGCAACCATTCGCATGTTTTTGACAATTTCAGCTAGTTTTTGCCCTTGCCCCAGTTGAAAGCCAACATGACGATTTCGACTCAGCCCACCCGTGCAGGTGAGAACGAGATCTCCCAAGCCGGTCAGGCCGGCCAGAGTTTCTCGCTTGCCCCCGCAGGCCAGAGCTAAGCGCGTCATTTCCGCGAGACCCCTGGTGATCAAGGCGGCCATCGAGTTTGAGCCGTAGCCCAGGCCGGCGCAGACTCCCGCCGCCAAGGCTATGACGTTCTTCACGGCCCCACCAAACTCTACTCCCGCCACATCACAGTTAGTATAAAGTCGCAGGGACGGGCCGGAGAATTCGCGTTGCACTAGCTCCGCCACGTCCCGATCCTCGCTGGCCGCGACCAGCGCCGTGGGATCTCCTCGTGCAACTTCTTTGGCAAAAGAGGGTCCGGAGATTACTGCGATTCGAGGAGAGAAATCAGATGGCAATACTGAGTGTATGACCTCCGACATCCTCTGCAAAGTTTGGTTCTCCAGACCTTTGGTCGCACTGACAAAGATCATGCCCCGCTTCAAATAAGGAAGCATCAGACCAAAAACGCTGCGGCAGTGATGAGAAGGAACGACTGTTAAGACTATTTCCGCTTCGCGAAGACAGCACTCCAAATAATTGGAAGCTTCGATTCCGCGTGGGATCGAGAATTCAGCCATGTAAAGAGAGTTCCGCCTGTTCTGGTTGATTTCTGCCACGAGTTCCTTTTCAAATACCCAGAGCTTCACCGAGTGGCCTGCCTTGGCTAGCACAATAGATAGAGCGGTACCCCAGCTTCCTCCGCCGATAACGGCCACAGTTTTCATTTCTTATGTCCAGTCAGCTTGTTCTCAGTGCCGGCCACGAGACGTCTGATATTTTCGGCGTGACGGATAACCACGAGGGCACAGCAAAAGACAACTGCAAGTAAGACGGCGATCGAACGCTGATGCTTGTATTCAAGCAGAAAATAGAAAATTGGAAGAAGAGCAGCCGCAAAAATAGAAGCCAAGGAGACGTAGCGCCAGAGAGCAACGACCAACAAGAAAACGAGGATTGCTCCTGTGGTGGAAAGCTCAGCCAAGCCGAGCAGGGCGCCGGCACTGGTGGCAACTCCTTTGCCTCCCCTGAATCTTAGGTAGATTGGGAAGACGTGCCCCAGGACTGCAGCCCCGGCTGCCAACGCCATGAATCTTCTGTCTTGATGAGTCAGGAGGCCCGCGACCAGGACTGCCAAATAACCCTTGGCTGCGTCCAGCAGCAAGGTCACAATGCCTGAGACCAAGCCTGAGGCCCTGAGAACGTTGGTCGCGCCAATATTCCCGCTGCCAACCTCTCGAATGTCCCTGCCCAGCCGCAAGCGCACAAATAAGTAGCCGAAAGGAACGGCACCCACGAAGTAGGCTAGAACCACCCAGAACAACCCAACCCAGAGTGTCGTCATAGAGATGGCCTCAAAGATCTCACGGGTTCTGGCCTGTGCGAGGGCTGCGCTTGGTAGCCCGTCGCTTCTGGCAGCCAAGGTAAGCCTTTCCGGGAGCCGTGCGTCTTTCGGTTCACACCTCCGGTGGTTCACACCTCCTGATGCTCAACGTGACTGCCTATACGACCCGGGAATACTGCATCAGATAAGCTTTCTACGAACCATATCTAGAGCTGCCTGAGAGGCCCAGAGGCGAATGCGATCTCGATCGCCTCCGAAACGGTGTTCCTGATGCTCGGTCACTCCGTCAAGTGCCAATGCCACATGCACCAAGCCGACCGGCTTACTTACGCTCCCTCCGGAGGGACCGGCTATTCCAGTGATTCCCAGGCCAATAGTGGCACCCGTCTTCATGCGAATGCCTTCAGCCAACCCCTTGGCGACCTCAAGGCTGACAGCTCCACTCATCTCCAGGAGTAGAGGAGGAATCCCGGCCAACTCGATCTTCGAGGCGTTACTGTAACAAGTCACACCGCACAAGAAATAGTTGGAACTTCCTGGGACGCTCGTGAGACGCTGGGAAACGAGGCCTCCCGTGCAGCTTTCAGCTACGGCCAGTGTCATTTGGCGCATCATAAGATAGTATCCGACAATCTGCTCGAGGGTTTCCTCTCCCCTGGAGAACACAAAATCGCCCAGGGCAAACTCGATTCTGTCAGCCACCTCGGTCACGACTTTCCTGGCCTCCTCTTCGGACTTTCCCTTGCCGGTTAGATGAACGTGAATCTCGCCCGCTGCGGCCAGGATGGTCGTGGCAGGATTCTTATACGGCGTATAGATGGGAGCGATCATCTCGTCCAGTTTGGACTCGGTCAGACCAGTGGCCTTGAAAACCTGGGTAAACAGACGGGTGCCGGCCGAAAGCTCTGCCAAACGGGGCTTACACGCTTCCTCGAACACTACCTTCAGTTCGCGAGGAGGACCTGGTAACAGGAGGATGTGGCAACCTTCGTATTCAATCCAAAGGCCCGGAGCGGTGCCAACTGGATTTTCCAAAATCTTCGACCCCAAGAGGACAAGCGCCTGCCTTGCATTGTTGGCCGGCATTTCCAATCCGCGGTTGTGAAAACGGGCCTGAATTCGCTCTAGAATGCGCTGCTCGAGCACCAGTTGCTTCTTGACGACCCTGGAAACGACTTTTTTAGTGACATCGTCCTCAGTAGGGCCAAGACCACCCGTAGCGATAACAATCTCCGACCGCTTGACCGCTTCTCTGAGAAGCTGCTCCAGGCGGTGCTCGTTGTCCCCCACAACGGTCTTCAGCTCAACTTCAATGCCAATAGAGTTGAGCTGTTCGGTCAAGTAGAGAGAGTTGGTATCGACTCGAGTAGCCGTCAGCAGTTCTGATCCGATCGCTATGATCTCCGCATTCATCGCGCTTAGGGAAGAGGTTTGCCTACGACGCCGAAGTTAAGTTTGAAGGCTGAGTTAGTGCTGGCAAGATACAAATCGCGGTGGTAACCAAAGGCCAAACCGACCAGCGTGCTTCCGGCCACAGCAAGGCTGGCACTCCGATTGCGGGCAATGCGAACAATCCCTCGGCGTCCTCCCAACGAAGCCGCTACGTACAGGCCTCCTTCAGCATCGAAGGCTAAACCCTGTGGCCTTCCCAGGCCGCTAAAGTAGGTCGAAACATTTCCATCAGAGGTGATTCGGTAGACATGATCGCAACTCGAAGTGGTGGGGCCTGCAACGAAGAGGTTTTGCTCTTCATCGAAAGCCAGATGATAAGCGGACACGCTGGGCTCAATCGTGGCAAACACAAAGATCTCGCGCTTAGGATCAATTTTGAAAATCGTCCCGGTTCGATCCCCGACATAAAGATTGTCATCGTGGTCGAATGCGATACCGGTGGCAACGCCCATTCCTTTGGCATAGATCGACTTCTCTCCATAAGAAGAGATCTTGTAAATGCTGCCATCGTGCCGGCTGGAAACAAACATCTCGCCCAAGCTGTTGAAAGCGATGCCGGTAGGATTCATCAAATCCGAAACGAAAGGCTGCACTCGGCCCGCCGGGTCGATCTTGAAAATGGAATGGGTAACCTTTTCACCTCTTCGGCCGCTGAGGGTAGTGTACAGATTGCCCTCCAGGTCCAACGCGGGATTAGCGACTGGATGCAAATTGGCCGCAAAAAGAGTAGCGATCTCACACGGAACCTTGTTACTCTGCTGGCCATTCAAAGAAATCCAAAGATCACTGCTCGAAGCATCCTCGGGTACTTGAACTACAATGAGATCAGGCGAGACGGAGATCAAATGACCCCTGCTCTGTTTGAACACGACCTCGGGGCGCGCGAAGCCCTGGCTCTCTCCCGACCAGCGAATATGGATTTCGCCGCCGATAACGGAAGCCGGGGGCAGGACCTCGAGAATTTTGACCATAGCGACTACGTCAATGTTGGCCAATATAAATGGGCCAAAAATATAATGAGAGAGGCATAGAACCCGGCGGCCAGATCATCCAGGACGATGCCGAATCCTAAAGGAACTCTCTCGAGTCTCTTAATGGGAAAGGGCTTGAGAATGTCAAAAAGACGAAAAAAAGCAAACCCCATCAGCAAAAGAATGAAGCGCGGATTCTTAAAGATAAGACCAAAGGTCAGGAGCTGCCCGACTATCTCATCCACCACAACCTGAGGTGGATCTTTTCGTCTTAGAATCACCTCTGACCGTGACGCCGCCCAGATCCCGAGTGCTGTAATCATTGTAACAACCAGCAAGTGAAAAAGTAACCGGGGCCCGCCGATGAGCCCGATTCGAGAGAGGAGCAGGATCAGGATGATTCCTAAGAACGACCCAACCGTCCCCGGAGCTACGGGACAATAGCCAACACCCACTCCTGTTGCGACCAGTAGCGCCAACTTGTCAGTCAACTTTAGTGGAGCTGTGATCGTTGACTTCTCCATCTAGTCCTGATCGATCTGGCTTTCTTTCTCGTCACTGGCCGGATCGCTCTCGAACGGCAACCCATATTTCTCGTTGGCCCAATTTCCTAAGTCGATCAACTGGCAACGCTCACTGCAAAAAGGCCGATATACGTTGGCCTGCCATTCGACTATCTTCTTGCAAATAGGACATTTCATCGGGAAGAAACCACAGAACCTTATACGATTTGGGAGATCCTGTCCCTCACCTCTGGCTGCCCTCACGCTGACCTTGGCCCCTGTTTTGGGTGCCCCGAATGGCGGCTTCGGGCGTTGACCTCAGAACGCACTCCTCGGTAATCTTGGAAGAATCCAGTTCAAGACAGATCCAGGTTCTCGGAATAATCCCAGGATCTGCCCAACCCAAGAGTCTGAACTCAGAGCAAAGTCCCTACGAGATCGTAGTCTAATGCCTGTGATATTTCAACGGTGCGGAACTGTCCCGCCTTGGGCTGGTCCCCAATGGCGTCATTAATCAGCACGACGCCATCGATTCTGGGGGCTTGAGATTCCAGTCGGCCTTGCCAAAGTAGGTCGGTCTCTTCAGATTGCCCTTCCAACAGCAAATCGTATTTCTCGCCTACACGCTGTCGATTCTTCTTTCTGGAGATCTTGGCTTGCAATTTCATCAGATGGGATCGACGACGATTGATGACTCGGGGCCGGACTTTGTCCCCTAAGAGATAACTGGCGGTTCCCTCTTCATCTGAATGTTCAAATGTTCCCAGCCGATCAAATTGAATCTCCTCAACAAAACTGCAGAGCTCCAAGAATTCGGCTTCTGTTTCTCCAGGGTATCCTAGGATCATCGAAGTTCTCAGCGTGACGCCCGGAACATGTCGGCGGATGCGCTCCAGGAGACGCTTTAAGCTGTCTGCGTTGCCGCCTCGCTTCATGGATCTCAAAATCCGTCCGCTGACGTGCTGCAACGGCATGTCGATGTAGTTGCAGACCTTCGGTTCCTCCCGAACGGTGACTAGAAGCTCGTCGTCGATCTGCGAGGGAAAGCAGTAGAGAAAACGAATCCAGCGCAGGTCCTCTATTCGAACCAGTTGACGGAGCAGCTGGGAAAGTCCGTGGGCATGCCCCAGGTCATTCCCATACATGGTCGTCTCCTGGGAAATCAGAACAATTTCTTTTACCCCACTCTCTGCCAGGAACCGGGCTTCATTGACAATCGAGGCAATAGGACGGCTCCTGTGGGGGCCTCTCATTTTGGGAATAATACAGAATGAACAGGGCCGGTCACACCCTTCTGCGATTTTGATGTAGGCTGTGAAACTCGGTGTGGTCAGAAGTCTCGGCACTGTTTCATCGTAAAGATAATAACGGTTGTCAATTTTCCGTAAGGGCTGATTTTCGCAAACGTTGATAATGGACTCAACCTCATTGGTACCGAGAACCGCATCGACTTCAGGAATCTCTTCCTGTATCTCGGCTCGATAGCGCTCTACCAGACATCCCGTGACAACGAGTTTCGAACACTGTCCGGAAGTCTTCAGCTCAGCCATCTCCAGAATCGTGTCTATGCTCTCCTGTTTGGCCTTGTCAATAAAACCGCAGGTATTGATCACAATGATGTCTGCCTCGGTTTGGTCTGGCGTAATCTGATAGCCTCGGCGGCTCAGTAGACCCAGCATGACCTCGCTATCGACCAGGTTCTTCTCACAACCCAAGCTGACAAATCCGATTTTCTTCATGGTTCAATTTAGAAGGCAGAACTCCCCCTCAACCCCGTCAGGAGAAGAGCCGAACAAGGACCTGCGCGACCCACTAGATCTTGCGCAGTAGACTCGGTCGGGCAAGCGCAACGCGTTATCTTAGCACAAAGTTAGAAAGAATTCGCTCGGCGATGTGGAGCAATTCTACGACAGGACGAGCGGGTTTCGAACCCGCCTCCAAGTCGGGGCCTCAAAATCATGTGGGCTCAAAACGACCGCTCAACTCAGTGGGCTGAAGTATTTAAACTACATTTTCGAGTTCGTATGGGTATTGGATCGCGAGGGCCAGCGAGTCATTCTCCGCACTCCATCTCACCCCTTATGAAGTCGGGGCTCGGTTTGATCATCGAATTGTCAAGTCCCAATGACTTCTCTACGAATGAACCATAGTAGGCTATTTTAGCGGACCATCATTTTTTCGCGAGCCTAGAACAGGTATTGACTATCTTACCGACGGACACTTCCTGGAAGAACTCCGGTTGGCAGCGAACTTGAAGACAGCCCTAGCCCCTCACGCGTACGGAGGCCTCAAAGTGCAAGCTCCTCGAACAGTATATTTCGCAGTTGAGAAAGATGCTCCCAGGGACAGACAAACCGATGACTCACCGCAACTGAAGCTCGAATACTTGCTAGAAATTCTGAAGGATAAAGCCTCGAGCCAAATTGACGGAGTAGTAGTGGATTTATGCTGAGCTTGGTACGGCGCCTCTACGCCGAGACTGAAAATTGACACTGTATCGCTGGGTTCAGGGAGCTAACCTGTCGGAAGGCTCTTGCCGAGTTTGATTTGGATCCACTCCCAATACGTTGCACCAAAAAGGAAACCCTTCCTGGTCTTGAAGGAGCCAAGTTGTTGCGGATTTTTTCTTGGTGCCCACCTCAGTAATGGCATCCTGAATAACTTGCGAGATCACAGCGGCTGCCATTGCGAACCGAGATGCCATGGCCCTGTGGGCTTGCATCTTTTTCTTTCCGATGCCAGCATAACTGTTGGGGGTACACAGTTTCCGAACTTCGACCATTTCTGTTCAATATGGCCGAATCACCCAATGAGACACTTCGCTTCATCCCAGGTCCCATTCTTGGTGCACGCGGCACCAAAACTCTCCTCACATGAATGCACCTGCTAAATCCGCCTTTGTCAAGAGGGCGGGGATGGGTGTCATCTCACATGGATCTCATAAGGGATCGCCTAACATGGCGAAGGGAACTCGATGAACTCCCCACCGAAAAGCTCTAACGGGACCCAAATTGCTTCTCCAATGGCTGCCGAGCCGTGGCGACCCAAGGCCAATCCATGGCTGATCGCAGTGGTTGTCGCCATGGCGGCGTTCATGGAGGTACTCGATACCAGCATAGCCAACGTCGCACTCCCTTACATGGCCGGTAATCTTGGTGCGAGTAACGACGAGAGCACCTGGGTGCTTACTTCTTATTTGGTTTCAAACGCCATCGTTCTGCCCATTACCGGATGGTTTGCCAACGCCTTCGGCCGCAAACGCTTTTTCATGAGCTGCCTCGTGATCTTCACCCTGAGTTCCCTCCTGTGCGGAGTGGCGTCGAGTCTTGGGGCGATCATTCTGTTTCGAGTCCTGCAAGGTGTCGGCGGAGGAGGTCTACAGCCTATGGCACAGGCGATCCTGGCGGACACCTTTCCACCGCAACAACGTGGCTTGGCGTTCGCGCTCTACGGCATCACCGCGATTATCGCTCCGACGATTGGTCCCACTTTGGGCGGCTGGATCACAGATAATTACACCTGGCGATGGATTTTCTTTATCAATCTGCCGGTAGGCATTCTAGCGTTGTTCCTGGTCTTTCGCCTTGTCGAAGACCCTCCCTGGATAAAGCGCGTAACGGGCAGAGGGATAAGAATCGACTATGTGGGGGTGTCCCTGCTCATTCTCGGCGTGGGCGCGCTGCAAATAATGCTTGACAAGGGGCAGGAAGAGGATTGGTTTGGGTCGCATTTCATTCTTACGCTCGCCATCGTAGCCGGCGTCGGTCTTGTTGCGCTGGTTGTCTGGGAATGGTTTCAAGTCAACCCGATCGTTGATGTGCGTCTCTTTAGAAACCTCAACTTTCTCAGCGCCAACGCAATGATGTTCATACTAGGGATCATGCTCTTTTCCAGCCTCGTTATGATGCCTCAGTTTCTCCAGACGCTCATGGGTTATACGGCCGAGTCCGCGGGCCTCGTGCTTTCCGGCGGTGGGCTGCTCCTACTGTTTATGATGCCCATCGTAGGAACCCTCGCGTCCAAGGTCCAGGCGCGACACCTCATCGCCTTCGGCTGGCTGACGCTCTCCGTGGGCTTGTACTATTCTGCACAGCATTTGGACCTGGAGATCACCTTCGGGACGGCCAGCCTAATGCGCGTGGTCCAAGTGTTTGGCCTGGGTTTCCTGTTCGTGCCCATCAACCTCACTTCCTACGTCGGAATGCCTGCGGAAAAGAGCAACAACGTTGCCGGGCTAGTGAACTTCATGCGCAACCTCGGCAGTAGCATCGGCACGTCGATGGTAACCACTCTGATCGCGCGCCGGGCCCAATTCCATCAAGTGCACCTCGTGGCACACAGCACTTCTGGGCAGCCGACTTTCACGCAGTCGGCTAACGGGCTGGCCGTGCGCCTGGCCGCATCGGGCAGCCAGATGACTGAGGCAACTAAGCAGGCCTACGGTCTCCTATATCGTGCCGTGATCCGCCAGGCGACGACGCTGGCCTACGTCGATACCTATTGGTTCCTGGCAGTGGGAGCAGCCATCATGTTTCTGCTGTCCTTCGCACTGAAAAGGAATCAACCCGGCGCTGCCGGGGAGGTAGCAGTCCACTAGACCCCCTGACGGGAGTGTGGCGTTCGAACAAATAACTGAAGCAACTGCGATTTTCAGACAGGCGATTCTCATGATGAAGGGAGAGGGCGTCACGATGATTCGAATCATTACCATCGACCGCGAATTCGGGAGCGGCGGGAACGTGATCGCGGAAAGGGTGGCGACGCGGCTCGGCTGGAAGCTGTGGGACCAGTTGCTGACCGACGAAATCGCGCGACGAATGGACTGCGACCGCCGTGTTGTTGAGGAGCGTGAAGAACGAAAAGACCCTGCGTACTACCGCCTCTTCAAGGCCTTCCTGCGAGGTAGTTTTGAAGGCAGCTTGAACCTACCGCGGTTAAAGATGGTGGATACAGACTGCGTCCGCCAGGTCGCGCAGCAAATCCTGGTCGAAATCGCGGAGGTAGGCAACTGCGTGATCGTGGGCCGAGGGTCGGCTTACTTCCTCGGGAGCCGCCGTGATGCCTTTCACGTTTTCATCTACGCTCCTTTTGAGGACAAGGTCCGCCGCCTGCAGTCGAGCGGGAAGAGCGAGAAAGAGGCGATCGAGCTGGCGCAGACGGTGGACCTTGACCGCGCGGCCTTTATCAAGCGATATTTCAAGTTGGACTGGCCTGAACGGCATCGCTTCCACTTGATGGTGAATTCCAGCCTTGGGGACGAAGTGGTCGTGGAAACCATGCTCGGCGCGATCGCCGAGTTCGAGAAGCAGCAATCCTCATGAATATGGATTTCGGCAACGGGAGGTGCGATGAGTCGCAACCAGGACATTTGCAGTGTACTTGTGGTTCTGACGCTACTCGGCGCCGCACTGCCGGTGGCGGCGCAAAAAGTTGGCAGTAGCGTGTCCGGCGCGCCAAGTCTGTTTCAGGGAAGCGTGCCCACGGGGCACCCGACCGGCACACTTCTATCACTCTCTCTCAAAGAGGCTCTGGATCGCGCCCTAAAGTACAACCTTGGAGTGATTGAGAGCGACCAGAATACTCGAGCGGCTCACGCCCTGCGTTTGAGCCGTCTGAACGCTTTGCTGCCGAACCTCTCGGTGCGTCTGAGCAGCACTCTGGAGCAAATCAATCTAAAGGCCCTTGGCTTCAAGAACTTCAGTTTTCCCGGCGTCAGCTTCCCGACCATTGTAGGACCATTTGGTGTCGCGGATAGCCGTGCTTACCTGTCACAGCAAATCTTTAATTGGTCCGATATCAAGAGCTGGAAGTCAGCCTCGGAGTCTGAAACGGCCTCGCGCTACTCCTATCAGAATGATCGCGACCTGGTGGCGCTCACCACGGGCAGCGCCTATCTCCTGGTGATTTCCGATGGGGCCAGCGTCGACACCATACGCGCTCAGGTCAAAACGGCCGAGACCTTGCATCAGAGGGCAGTGGACCAAAACAAAGCGGGGGTCGTCGCAAGCATTGACGTTCTGCGCGCCCGGGTGGAATTGCAGACGCAGCAGCAGCGCCTCATTGCGGCCGAAAACCAACTGGCTATCGACAAGCTTGCCCTGGCGCGCGTGATCGGACTTCCGAACGGACAGGAGTTTCAGTTGACCGACTCGGTTCCTTATACGCCACTAGCCGATATCACTTTGGACCAAGCGCTAAAGCAGGCCTATGCTACGCGGGCCGACTTTCGGAGCGCTCAGGCGCAGGTTCGGGCAGCAGAACTGGCCCGCCAAGCCGCCGCTGCTGAGAACTATCCCTGGTTATCGACGGACGGTAACTATGGAGTGATCGGTAGTCCAAACTTTGGCAGCTCGCACGGGACGTTTACTTTCGCCGCGACGCTGAACGTTCCCATCTTCCAGGGAACTCGAGTACGAGCCAACAAACTGCAGGCAGACTCAGTGTTACAGCAACGAAAGGCCGAATTGGCAGACTTGGACGGGAAGATCGACAGCCAGGTGCGTACAGCCTTTTTCAACCTTAAGTCTTCGTCCGATCTCGTCGCCGTAGCGCAGAGCAACAGCGATCTGGCCAGCCAGACCCTCGTGCAGGCTCAGGACCGGTTCTCAGCAGGCGTGGCGGACAATCTGGAGGTGGTCCAGGCTCAGGAATCTGTGGCCACCGCCAATCAATCCTACATTGCGAGTCTCTATGCCTACAACCTGGCTAAAATCTCTCTCGCACAGGCCATCGGCGTGGCCGAACAGTCGACCCTGCAGTATCTAGGAGCGAAGTAACTATGGCAAATCCATCGGCACCGACCCTGGAAACGACGAGGCACGACGAAACCAAGTCAACCGGCACTGGCGTGGGCCCGGGCCGAGGTCCGGCGCGCCGACGCAAATGGGCATTGAAAATAGTACTAGCCCTTACTGGCGTGGCTCTCATCACGATCTCAATTCCGCTCTATCGTTACTACACGGCCTGGGAGTCCACTGACAACGCGCAAATCGACGGCTACATCTACCCGGTCAGTTCTCGTGTGCCTGGCTACGTGACACGCGTCACCGCAGACGACAACCAGTACGTTGAAGCCGGCACGGTCCTGGTGCAGCTCGATCCGAAGGACTATCAGGTGGCCTTGGCGAACGCCAAAGCAAAACTGGCCAATGACCAGGCTAACGCGGTTGCGCAAGTGACCAACGTTCCCATCACTTCGGTCAGCACCTCAAGTCAACTGGCCATAGCTCAGGCTGGTGTCGAGAACGCAAAAGCTGCGCTGGCTGCCGCCCAGAGGCAGATCGATGCTGCCCAGGCTTCGCTCCGGCAGGCAGAAGCCAACGACCTGAAAGCTCAAGATGACGTCAACAGATACAAACCGTTGGCGGCCAAGGACGAGATCCCGCAGCAGCAATATACTCAAGCCGTAGCGAGCCAGAAGGCTACTGCTGCCGCCGTGGAGGCTGCCCGAGCGTCTGCCGCCGCCGCGGAACAGGCCGTCACTCAGGCGCGTGCCAAGCTGGCACAAGCCCAGGCCGAAGTTCAGAACGCAGGGACCTGGCCAGAGCAGATGTCCGTGCAACGCTCTCGAGCCCGTGCGGCAGAGGCGCAAACACAAGTCGCCACCGCAGCCTTGCAGCAGGCACAGCTGAACTTTCAGTACACGACCATTGTCGCGCCGGTGAGCGGAATCGTGGGACAGAGATCGGTCCAGCCTGGCCAGAACGTTTCGCCAGGCCAACAACTGATGACGATTGTGCCGCTGGACAGCCAGAATATCTGGGT
>Ga0075434_100001982_pt1 | contig 17775 bp, 16 predicted proteins | sample RhiMethybrSRZTD3_FD_75298 | JGI IMG/M metagenome (GOLD analysis project Ga0075434, IMG submission 75298) | Populus rhizosphere microbial communities from Tennessee, USA - Rhizosphere MetaG P. TD hybrid SRZTD3 | ecosystem: Host-associated > Plants > Roots > Rhizosphere > Soil | place: USA... | reverse complement strand
GAGGAAGTTGATCACGGCATTGAAGAAGACGCCGTAGTTGAGCGTCGGCGCCCCGGCGGCTTTCGCCGCGGCGAGCGTCGGGAACGACTGCCCCGAGAGGCTGATGAAGAAGTCCTTGAAGTCGGCGCCGCCCAGCATCCGTCCGATCGGCGGCATCACCACGTCGTTGACGAGCGAGGTCACGATGCCGCCGAAGGCCGCGCCCATGATCACGCCCACCGCCAGGTCGACGACGTTGCCCCGCATGATGAACGTCTTGAACTCACTCAGCATGGGCCCCTCCTGCTCCAAGCGCTCCTCGAGGAACTCCAGGTCCGCGCGCGGGCCAGCTTCGCGCACGGTTCCCGATACCGTCCACGCTCTTCACGATTGAAGCCGTGGCCGGTGGGATGTCCTTCAGCATGTCGTCGAACGGGATCTTATTCCGAACGGCGCGGCTGCGGTGGATGTCTCGCCGACGAGAGCCGGGGAGCGTGAGGTCGGCGGCGGTGAGGAGGACGATCTCGCCCATCGTGGCGCGCCCCTGTGAGGCGCGGCGCGCCCCACTCTACAACGAGTCGATGGGGCGCGCGAGAGCCGTCCCGCGATGGGGAGGGCTAGACGAAGGAAGCGTGAGCGCGCGCGCCCTCGGGCGCGCGCCGCTCCAGATCCGCCGGTGCGGCCGACCGGGCCGGCGCCTTCGCCCCGAAGTCTCGCTTCGCGGCGAAGCGATGAATCAGCTCCTCGCCCAGGAGCCACAGCGGAAGCCCGAACACCACCACGTACGCGACCAAGTTCGCCAGTGCCATCGTCCGTCCCTCCTCGATTGGCGCTATAAAGCAGAGCTCGTGCCAACTCGCAGCACGAGGAAATACGACGCTTTTCGGAACGTATGGGGGCGGCGGTCCGGGTAAATTGCCCGAGCGGCAACCAGCCGCCCGCCCGAGCTTTTCCCTGGTATTCTCTAGGCCCTGACGAGAGGAGACCTCATGCGAGTCCACGTAACCGTGGTGGCGGCCGGCCTTCTGTTGACCGGCTGCACTTTGGATCTGCGGGGCACAGAGTGGCAAAAACCTGGAGCGATGTTTCAGGATGTTTCACTCGCCGAGGTCGCGTGTGCCCGCCGGGCCTTCGAGATCGGCCCGGGGCCGGATCTGATCCTGGGTGGAGTCCTCGACGTCGGTCGCATTGCGGTTCAGGAGTCTCGGCAGTCTAATGCGTTCGACAACTGCATGAAGAGCGCCGGCTACCAGCGCTCGGGTTGACGGTTCGTGGAGGCATGATGTTCCGCTTGTCCCGCCGCGCTGCGAAGATCGTCGTTGGAGTCCTTCTGGCAGTGCTGGTCGTCGGTGCCGTCGTCCTGGCCGCGCTGCCGGAAATTGTCCGACGCGTCGCCGTCAACCAGGCTTCCAAGCTCACGGGGCGCACCGTCACCTTGAACGACGTCGACCTCAACGTCTTCACCGGCCACCTCGCCCTCAAAGGCTTGAGGCTCGCCAAGCGCGATGCGAACGAGCGAACCGTCGAGCTCGAGCGGCTCGACGTCCGGATCGACTATCTCCCGCTCTTCCGGCACGACGTGCGCGTCACCGAGCTGTCCGTCGCGGGCACGACGATCGACGTCGTCCGGCGCGGTCCGGCCGAGTTCGATTTCTCCGACATCCTGGACAGGCTCCGCGGCGGGGAGACGCCTGCTCCGCCACCGAAGCCGTCCGCGCCCGGCACGCCGTGGACGGTCTCGCTCGATCGCGTGTCCGTACGTGGCCTGACCGTGATCGCGCGCGATCAGACCACCTCGCCCGCCAGTGCCTGGCGGCTCGACGAGATGACGCTCGACGCCAACGGGCTCACGACCGGCCGAGCGGCGCGACCGGGTCGATTGGTGATCAAGCTCAAGCTGAACGGCACGCCGATCACGGTGACGAGCGACTCGGTGGGATTGCAGCCGGTCGCGGTAGCCGGGCGCGTCACGATCGATGGCTTCGACCTCGCGCTGGCCCGGCCCTACGTGCCACCGACCGTTCCCGCCGCGGCCCACGCCGGCCGGATGAGCCTGGCGTTGGCGCTCGGGCTCGAGCTCGAGCCCGAGGGGCTGAAGCGTGCCGTCGTGAAGGGTGATGTGACGCTCGAGGGGCTCGAGGTGTTCCAGGCCGACAGCCCCGAGCCCTTCTTCAAGACGGCTCGGCTCGGCGTCAAGATCAAGGAAGCTGACCTCGTCTCGCGCTCGATCGTCATCGGTGCCGTCGAGCTCGACGCGCCGTCGGTTCGCGCCGTCCGTGATGCGCAGCGGCGGATCGACCTCCTGGCGCTGGCCGGATCGCCCTCCGCCGCGAAGGGCGCGGTCCCGGGCGCCGCCGCCGCGCCGGCGCCCGCGCAGGGCTCACCGGCGCCCGCGGACGGCTCACCGGCGCCCGCACCGAGCTTCAAGCTGAAGGTCGAACAGGTCGCGCTCCGCAAGGGTGGCGTCACGTTCAAGGACGAGGCGGTCAAGCCGGTCAACACGCTGGCGATCACCGATCTGACGGCCGACATCACCGACGTGAGCTGGCCCACCGCGGGGCCGGCGGGCTTCACGATCGCGATGAAGATGCCGAAGTCGGGGCGAGTCGAGATGAAAGGGTCCGTGACGCCCGTGCCGTTCGATACCGAGTTCGATCTCACCTTGCGCGACGGCTCGTTCGAGCCGTATCAGGCGTACGTCCCGGTCAAGGCGCGGTTCGTCGGCACCTTCTTCGGCGACAACCACAATCGCATCTCGTTGAACGACGGCGCGCTCGCCGTGACCTCGCGTGGGCGGAACTGGATCGACAAGTTCGCGATCCTGGCGCCGGGCGAGAAGACACCGACCGCGCGCTTCGATCGCCTGCGCCTGGACGGCATCGACTTCTCCTGGCCGAAGTACGCGAAGGTGTCGAAGATCACGCTGACCAAGCCCGACGTGCGCGTCGAGCGTGACCGAGACGGCGCCATTTCGCTCCGCAAGCTCTTCGAGACCGATCCGGCCAAGGCCGCGGCCTCCCGCGCCGAAGACGCAGCGCAGCCCGAGCCGCCTAAGCAGGCGGAGCCGCCGAAGAACGACGCGGCGACGCCAGGGGCGCAGCGGCCGAGCCCGATCCCGATTCCCGTCGACATCGGCATGTTCGTCATCGAAGACGGCTACACGCAGTTCGTCGACAACACGACGACGCCGCCCTTCCGCGAGACGCTCTCGCGGTTCGGGCTGACGATCGAGGGCCTGAGCTCGACGCCCGGCCGGCGCGCGCGGCTCGCGACGCAGGCGGTCATCGGCGGCAGCTCGACGTTCGATCTCCAGGGCGAGATCGCGCCGTTCGGCGAGGTGTACGCCGATCTGGCCGGCGAGCTGCGCGACTTCAAGCTGACGAGCGTGAACCCGTACGCCGATCCGCTGATCGCGTGGGCCATGAAGACCGGACAGCTCGCGATCAAGGTGCACTACCGGATCGAGAAGAACCAGCTCACCGCCGACAACGAGATCATCGTCAAGAACCTGACCGTCGCGCCCACTCGACAGAACGATGAGGTCAAGAAGAAGATCGGGCTGCCGCTCGGCATGATCGTCGCGCTCATCACCGACGCGGACAACGGCATCGACGTCAAGGTTCCGCTCTCCGGCGAGCTGAACCAGGTCAAGGCCAGCGTGGGCGACGCCATCTGGACCGCCGTCAAGAACGCGCTCACCAATATCGTCGCCGCCCCGTTCCGCTCGATCGGCAAGCTGTTCAAGGGCAAGAGCGACTCGCTGGAAGATTTACAAGTAGACCCGGTCACGTTCGCCGCCGGCAGCGCCGACGTCTCGCCCGAGATGGCTAAGCACCTGACCGAGGTCGCCGGCTTCTTGAAGAAGACGCCGATGATCAAGTTCGGCCTGGCTCCGGTGGCGGCGCCGCGCGACGCCGAAAGCCTCAAGGCGCAAGAGGTCGCGCTGAGGATTCAGCGCCTCCAGAAGGAGCGCCGGATCGCGGACTATCGCGCCGCGGTCGCCGCGGCGTTCAAGGAGGCGCTGCCCGACGTCAAGCCGCCCGAGTCGGCCGAGGCGCAGCTGGACGCGCTGCGCGAGCGCGAGCAGGTGTCGGACGAGCGGATGAACGAGCTGCTCGGACGACGGATCGCTGCCGTCCGCGAGGCGCTGACGACCTCCGAGGGCATCGCCGCCGAGCGGCTCATCGCCAACCCGCCTCAGCCCCCGGCGAGGGACGAGAGCGCCGAAGGCCGCATCGACTTCCAGATCGAGCAGTGACGACCTTCTCCGACATCCGCTACGAGGTCGAGGACGGAGTCTGCACGGTCACCCTGAACCGGCCCGAGCGCCTCAACGCCGTCACCGCGACCACGATCGCCGAGCTCGGCGAGGCCTGGGAGCGCGCCGACGCCGACGACCGGGTGCGCGCGGTCATCGTCACCGGCGCCGGCCGCGCCTTCTGCGCCGGCGCCGACCTGAGCGCGGGCGGTTCGACGTTCGACTCGGCCGCGCGCGGCCGCGCCGCCACCGCCGAGGAGCATCGCGACGGCGGCGGCACCGTAACCTTGCGGATCTTCGACATGAAGAAGCCCGTGATCGCGGCGATCAACGGGCCCGCCATCGGCTTCGGCGTCACCCTGACCCTGCCGATGGACATCCGCATCGCGTCCTCGGCCGCGCGAATCGGCTTCGTCTTCGCGCGGCGCGGTGTCGTGCCCGAGGCGGCCAGCACGTGGTTCCTGCCGCGGCTCGTCGGCATCAGCCAGGCCGCCGAATGGGTCTACACCGGGCGCGTCTTCGGCGCCGAGGAGGCGCTGGCCGGCCGTCTGGTGAGCCGCGTGGTGGCGCCGGACGCGCTCTTGCCGACGGCGCGTCAGCTCGCGCGCGAGATCGCCGACAACACCTCCGCGATCTCGGTCGCGCTCGCGCGGCAGATGATGTGGAAGCTCCTCGGCGCCGACCATCCGATGGACGCGCATCGACTCGACTCGCAGGCGATGTTCTGGACCGGGCGCTCCGCCGACGCCCGCGAGGGCGTCATCGCGTTCCTCGAGAAGCGGCCGGCGCGGTTCACCTTGCGACCGAGCGCGGATCTGCCGCCGTTCTATCCGTGGTGGCGCTCCGGCACGTCGCCGGCGCCGCGCGACTGATCCCCGCAGCGTGACCCTCGCCTGGGCGGCGGCCGCCGCGGTCATCGCCGCGTCGAGCTTCGTGATGGGGCTCGCCGGGTTCGGCATCGCGCTGGTCGCGATGGCCTTCCTGCCGTATCTGATGTCCGCCGCCGACGCGATCGTGCTCTTGACGATCTACGCGGCCGTCATGTCGCTGGTGCTGCTGGTCCAGCTCCGCGAGAGTGTCGAGCCGCGCGCGCTCCTGGATCTCGTGATCGGCACGATCGTGGGCACGCCGCTCGGCGTGTGGGGGCTCGCCGCGCTGCCGCCGAGCCTCTTGAACCGTCTGATCGGGCTGATGCTCGTGGTGGCTTTCGTGCTCGAGATTCGCGGGCTCTATCCCGAGAAGCTCGAGGGCCACCGCTGGGGCATCGGCGCCGGCGTGCTCGCCGGGACGATCGGCGGCGCGGTCGGCCTACCCGGACCGCCCGTCGTGCTCTACGCGGCGACGCAACGCTGGAGCGCCCGCGCGGTGAAGGCCAATCTCCAGGCGTTCTTCGTCGTGAACCAGGGCGCGATCCTCGTCGGCTACTGGTGGGCGGGCTTGCTGACGCGCGAGGTGTGGCGGCTCAGCCTCGGATTCGCGGTGCCCGCGCTGGCCGGCGTCGTCACCGGTGCGCTCATGTTCGAGCGCGTGGACCAGCGGCGCTTCCGTCAGCTCGTCTTCTTGCTGATCCTGTTCTCGGGGGTCGTGCTGCTCGTGCGCGGCTGATAGCCTGCTCGCGCGGCTGAGCGGGGGCGACGCGCTAGCGCGACTGCTCCGATTTCCACAGCGCGACGTTGTTCTCGATCTGTCGCGCGTGATTTTCCAGATGATCGGCATAGATCTGCAGCCAGTCCTCGGCGCCGTAGCGGCCCGACTCCGTGTGCGTGCCGACGCGCGTCCACGCCTCGTCGGGCAGGCCGCGGATCAGCGCCGCCGTCGTCGCGCGCACGGAGTCGACCACCGCGAGAGCGGGCTCGAGCGGCAGATCGTGGTACATGAAGACCTTCGCCCAGTTGGCCTCGTCGTAGCCCTGGATGCTCGGGCTCTTCTCGGCGACCAGGAACCGGATGCGCGCGTAGGCGTTGGTCTCCGAGTCGGCGCAATGGCAGATCACCTCGTGGGCCGACCACTCCTTCGGCTCCGGACGCCACTTGAGCGCCTGCGGCGGCACCTTGGCGAGCGCCGCGCGGAGCCGAGTGGGACCGTCGGCGTATTGCTGGATCAGCGCCTGTCGCTTCGCGCGGTCGAGTGCCATCTCAGTGTCCCTCGAGCTTGCGCCGCAGCACCTTCGTGAGCGCCTCGGGCGCGAAGCCCAGCTGCAGGAGCGCCTGGCCGATGTCGAAGTATTCGCGATAGACCGCGATCTTGCCGCGCTCGAGCTCGAAGAGGCTCATGCCCCTGAACCCGATCTTGCGCCCGGTGCTGCGCGGCACCGCGTCGGTCACGACATAGCCGAACGTCCACTCGGCCGTCGCCTTGTTCCCGGCCTCGACCACCGTGTCCATCGCCCAGCGGTAGTCGCGGCCCTCGCGAAACATTCGCTCGAACATCGCGCGGAGCGCCGTCTGGCCGCGGTGCTCGCCGTAGAAGTTGTCGCGGTAGCTCGCGTCCTCGGTGAAGCACGCGACCAGCGCGCCCACGTCCTGGTTGTTGAAGGCCTTCTCGAAGTCGTTGACGATGCTCATGGATGGTGACTCTACCGACCACCCGGGGCCGGTGCAAGGCGAGTTTATCCCCGCCCCGGCTCGGAGTATGATCTGCGGTACCCTTCAGGGACCCCCATTTCCGGAGCAGAAAGGATCAAAAGACGATGACGATCAAGCGGCACGGTGTCGGACCTCGGTTGAGCCAGGCCGTCGTCCACGGCGATACCGTATACCTCGCCGGCATGGTGGCGGGCGATCCCTCGGCGGATGCCAAGGGCCAGACCCAGCAGATCCTCAAGAAGATCGACGAGACGCTGGCGGCGGTCGGGAGCAACAAGTCGAAGCTTCTCGCCGCCACCGTGTACGTGGCCAACATGGGAGTCTACGGCGACATGAACGCGGCCTGGGACGCCTGGGTCGATCCCGCCAACACGCCGGCCCGGGCGACCGTCGAGGCGCGCCTGGCTTCGCCGAAATATCTCGTCGAGATCATGTGCACCGCGGCGCTGTGACTTTCATGGGGGGCCTCGAAGGGCCTCCCAAGCCCCCCGCGCTCGGAGACAGCCCGGCGGAGCCGGGCCGCCCCTCGGAGAAGCGCCTAAAAAGGAGACTCGCATGAGAGAAGCCGTCATCGTCGCCAGCTCGCGGACCCCGCTCGCCAAATCGTTCCGCGGCGCATTCAACATGACGCGCCCCGACGACTTCACCGCCCACACCATCAAGGACGTACTCGGCAAGGTGCCGCAACTCGACGCCAAAGAGGTCGAGGACGTGATCATGGGCTGCGGTCAGCCGCACGGCTCGCAGGGCCACAACATCGCGCGCGTCGCGGCCATGCGGGCGGGTCTGCCGGTCTCGGTGGCCGGGCTCACCTTGAACCGCTTCTGCTCGTCGGGTCTCCAGTCGATCGCGATCGCCGCGAACTACGTCATCAACGACGGCGCCGACGCGGTCATCGGCGGCGGCGTCGAGTCGATCACGATGGCCAAGCGCGACGCCGACCCGAACCCGTGGGTGAAGGAGCACCTGCCCGGCATCTACATGGTGATGGGCGACACCGCGGAAGTCGTCGCCAAGCGCTACAAGATCAGCCGCGAGGCGCAGGACAGCTACGCGCTCCTGAGCCAGCAGCGCACCGCGCGCGCCCAGCAGGAAGGCTTCTTCAAAGAAGAGCTGGCGCCGATGAACGTGACGCGCGGCATCGTCGACAAGCAAGGGCAGATCACCGGTCAGGAGCCGTACTACGTCGAGAAGGACGAGTGCAATCGCCCGGACACGACGCTTGAAGGGCTGCTGAAGCTGCCGCCGCACTTCGACAAGGACTCCGGCCAGGGCACCGTGACCGCCGGCAACTCGTCGCAGCTCTCCGACGGCGCCAGCTCGACGCTCGTGATGTCGATGGACCGCGCCAAGGCCCTCGGGATCCGGCCAAAGCTCGTGTTCCGCGGCTTCGCAATCGCCGGCTGTGAGCCGGACGAGATGGGCATCGGGCCGGTGTACGCGGTGCCGAAGCTCCTGAAGCGTCACGGTCTCAAGATCGACGACATCGACGTGTGGGAGCTGAACGAGGCGTTCGCCTCGCAGGTGGTCTACTGCCGCGATCGCCTGGGCATCGATCCCGCGAAGCTCAACGTCAACGGCGGCTCGATCTCGATCGGCCATCCGTTCGGCATGACCGGCTCGCGCATGGTCGGCACCATCGCCAACGAGCTGCTGCGTAGGAAGGCGCGCTACGGCGTGGTGACGATGTGCGTGGGCGGCGGTCAGGGCGCCGCGGGTCTCTTCGAGGCGTGCCTCTAGCTCACGCTCGCTTCTAATCCGGCCGTCGCGCCGCGCTCGCCCGAGCCGCGAGCCGGCGCGACGGCCCGTCCCTGCCACGCCGCGCTCTCCGATCCCCTTTGCTATCATCGAAAATTGCGTATGCGCACGACTGTTCTCGGACTCGCGCTCACCGTCGTAATCGGCGCCGGGTGCTCGACCGGCGGCGCGCCGCGACCGTCGGGGCCCGACGCTATCGTCAGCGAGCCCGGGGGGACCGGCTCGACGAGCGAGCAGCGCGCACGCGACATGCGGGCGCGCGAGCTCTGGCGGTCCGGGCGGAGCTCGATGGCGAGCGGCGACTCGTCGGCGCTTCCGGCCGCCGCGCGCTCGTTTCGCGAAGCGCTCGCGCTTCAACCGGACCTGTTCGAGGCGCGAGAGGAGCTCGGGCTGGTCCTCTACATGATGGGCGATCTCGACGGCGCCGTCGCGGAGTTGCGTGCGCTCTTGCGCCGGAACCCCGAGGCGGTGCGGGCACGGTTGACGCTCGCCACGGCGCTCATGGTCAAGCAGGACTGGGCGGCGGCGCGGCCGGAGTTCGAAGAGGTCCTGCGCCGCCAGCCCGACTCGGTCCAGGCGCTCTACGGACTCGCGCAGGTTCGCTACGCCCGGGGCGACCTGAACGGCGCGATCGCGGCCTACCAGCAGATTCTCTCCCGCATCCCCGATCATCCGGACGCGCGGTACAACCTGGCCCTCGTGCTGAAGCTGGCGCATCGCGACGCCGAGGCGACACCCGAGTTCGTCGCCGCCGCGCGCGCGGGCCATCCGCGCGCCCAGTTCTTCGCCGGCACCGCGTTCGCGCGCGGAGTAGGCGCCGAGGCCGACCTGTCGCAAGCGATCTCGTGGTGGTCGCGCGCGGCCGACCAGGGGAATCCCGAGGCCATCGCGGCGCTCGGCGAGCTCCGACAGACGGCGCTCGGCAAGACGAGACGCCCGCCGGCCGAGCGTCAGGCGGTCGAGCACGGCTTTCGCGACTATCGAAGCCGACTCTGGAGCGAATTCCCCGAGCTGACTCGAGCCGGCGCCGACGACACCGTGGGCGCCGCGCTGCTGCGGCAGGGTCGCGCGGGCGCGGCGGTGTCCGTGTCGATCTCGGAGGCGCTAGCGTTCAGCGAGCCGGCACAGATCCTTCTCGAGGAGCTCTACACCCACGGCGCGCGCGAGGGCGTCCCGCCGTACGACCCGCGCATCCTCGACTATTTCAAGACCGCCGCGGACGAAGGCCAGGTGCGAGCGCGTATCGCGCTGGCGAAGCTTTACGCGGGCGGCCTCGGCGTTCCGAAGGACACTCCGCGCGCGATCAGCCTCTTGAAGGCGACGCCGCACGAGGACGCGCAGCGGCTCCTTCAGGAGCTCTCGGCGGCCGGCGAGGCCGTCCCATCTCCGCCGGTCCGTCCGTAGGCCTGCCATCGTGAAAAAGACCGTGGCGCTGGCCGCGGTGCTCGGACTGGCCGCCACCGCGGCGGCAGCCATCGTCGCGAGCGGCGCGAACAGCGCCGTCACCGCGTTCGAGTGGTCCCTGTACGATCGCCGACTCCCCGCCCGCACGGCCGCGAACCCGGCGCCCGTCGTGGTCGTTCGTGATGCCGCCAGCGAACTGAGGCTCGGGGCCGGCCCCTGGGACCGCGCCGTCCTCGCCGATCTCATCGCGGCGCTCTCGCGCTCCGGCGCCGCGGTCATCGCCGTCGATGCTCCGCTGGGGCAGCCGAGCGCGCCGGGGCGCGGCGGCCCCTCGAGCGACGCGCTCCTGAGTCAGGCGATCGCCTTCGCCGAGAACGTCGTGCTGCCGATCGCGCTCGAGCCGATCGATCCGCAGGCGCCAGAGTCGCGCGACGGTGCGCCGGCGCCGCAGCATCGTTCGTGGCCGCCGGCGTCGCCGGAGCTCGCCCAAGCGCGGGCGTACGCGGGCTCGCTTCCGGGATTCGCGCAGTCCGCGAACGGGATCGGGCACATGCTGGCGCCGGCCGATCCCGACGGCGTCGTCCGCCGAGTGCCGCTCTTCGTCCGCGTCGGCGATCGGCGGGTACCCGCCTTCGGGCTGGCGATCGCGGCGGCCTTCAAGAATCTCGACGCCGCTCGCATCCCCGTCGATCGACAGGGACGCGTGCTGGTCGCCGCGGACGGCCGGGAGCTGCCGCGCGGCTTCAAGAGCGTGCCGTTCTCCGACATCCTGAGCTCGATCGAAGAGCGGAAGCGAGACGCGCTCCAGAGCCTCGTGGCCGACCGCATCGTGCTATTGCTCGTCGAGCCGGCGCAGGTGAAGGACCGCGTGGTCGTCCAGGCACACCTGCTCGACCGCATCCTGGGCCAGGCCTGGCTCAGAGAAGCGCCCCTGGCCTCCACACTCGCCGGAAGCTTCGTCCTCTCGGCGTTGGCGGCGGGGCTCTGGCTGGGGGCCCGATGGTGGAAGGCGGCGATTGGCACCGCCGTCCTGGCGATCGGCTACGCCGTCCTGGTCGTCGTCTCCGCCTCGACGGGGCTGCTGCTGCCGCTGGTGGCCCCGCTCGCGGCGATCGGCGTGTCCTCCGCGTGCGCGCTTGTCTGGAACCAGCTCACGGCGGCTCACCGCATCAGCCACCTCGAGGGCGAGGTGGCCGGGATCCGCGAGGGTCTCGTAAGGCAGGAGTCGGTGGTCGAGGCTCTCGAAGAGGATCTCGAGGCTGCGCGCGCCGCCGTGGCCCGATCGACCGGTGGCGAGGAGGCGCTGCGCGCCCAGCTCGCGGCCGCGCGAGCCCAGGAGGAGCAGACGCGCGCGCGCCTCGTGGAGCTGGAGCGCCAGGCACGGGCGCTGGTCGCGGGCGAGACGCGCGAGGCTCCGCCGGGCGACGCGGAGCAGGAACGCCTGCGGCGCGAGTGCGAGCGCCTGGGCATCGTGACCCACGACCCGGCGATGCTGGCGCTGTTCCGCGACCTCGAGAAGGCCGCGCGGTCGTCTCTGCCGATCCTGATCGCCGGCGAGCCGGGCACGGGTAAGGAGCTGTTCGCGCGGGCCGCCCACCGTCTGAGCCCTCGGGCCGACGGCCCGTTCGTCGCGGTCAACACGGGCGCGATCCCCGCCGAGCTGTTCGAGAGCGAGATGTTCGGCCACGTCCGCGGCAGCTTTACCGGTGCGGTCGCCGATCGGAAGGGATATTTCGAGCAGGCGAATCGCGGCACGATCTTCCTCGACGAAGTCGGCGAGCTGCGGGCCGACCACCAGAGCAAGCTCCTGCGCGTGCTCCAGGACAAGAGCTTCTATCGGGTCGGCGCGACGCGGCCGACGACCGTCGACGTCCGCGTCGTCGCCGCCAGCAATCGTGACCTCGAGCGCGGCACCGCCGAGGGTTGGTTCCGCGAGGACCTCTATTTCCGGCTCAAGGGGCTCGTGCTCCGGCTGCCCCCGCTGCGGGAGCGCCGGGGGGACATCGCGGTGCTGGCAACGCGCTTCGTGCGCGCCGCCGGCGCGGAGGTCGGCCGGCCGCCGCTTCCGATCGCCGACGCGGCGCTCGCCGCCCTCGAGCGGCACGACTGGCCGGGCAACGCGCGGGAGCTCCAGAACTGCCTGCGTCAGGCCCTGGCACTCGCCGACGGCGGCACCATCACGGTCGCCGACCTGCGCCTGGCCGCCCGCGAGCCAGCTCGGGAGGACTCGGGCGACGACGCGGTCCTGGCCTCGCTGCGTCAGCACGGCTTCGACATGCAGGCGACGGCCCGGGCGCTCGGCTGGGACCGGAGCACGGTCACCCAGCGGCTCAAGGGCCTCGGCTTTCGCGCGCTGGTCGATGCCGGCGGTGATCGCGCCAAGGCCGCCCTGGCCCTGGCCGGGGAGCCCGCGCTCGGCCGCACCGTCGAGCTGAAGCTCCGCGAATACTCGGAGCACCTGCTGCGAGTCGTCGAGGGCTTCAGCTCGGCCGACGAGGCCGTCGCCGTGTGCCGGAGGCGGTTCAAGAACCTGCCGGAGCGTCACTTCCGGTCGCTCGAGACGATCGTCCGCCAGCACTTCGATCGCCGCTCGTCAGCCGCTCGCGCCTGACACCCCCGCAGCGCCCGGGCCAACCGCCGCGTCAGTGAGCCTCTGATTCCCCCGCGCGGGGGAGTGCGCAGTCGGATGTGCGGGGATGCGTGGAATCCCCGCGTCGCGGAGCCGTGTTCCGAGCTCATCTCGCGCGCCAAGTCGCTGAACTCGCTGCATTCCCGTATCACGATTCGGGTGGCGTGCACGTTGCTCTGGTTCCCGAGCCGGGCGCCGGCCGTAAAGAGCGGTACGAGCGACCCGACCACCGAGACGCCTGAGCGTCTCGAGAAAGAGGGGACAGAGCAATGGCCGACACGCAGCAACAGCGCAGCGAGATGGGTGGTGTGAAGGAGCTGGTGATCCTCGTCGGGATCCTCCTGACGGTGATCGCCGGCGCGATCGGAACGTACTGGGTTCGCTCTCAGGGCGTGGAGGCGGCCGGAACGACGCCGGCCGCGGGCAAGACCACGGGCGAGCCGTCGGGCCCTCGTGCCGCGATTCCCGCGCCGCCGGCGGGAGTCTTCCACGCCGACGTCTACTTCGACTTCAAGAGCACGCGGCTTCGCGCCGACGCCGCCCGCGTGCTCCAGGAGACGACGGGACGGATGGACCTGACCAACTCGTGGGTGGTGCTGGTCCAGGGCTACACGGATACTCAGGGCCCGACCGAGTACAACCGGGGGCTGGCCCAGCGGCGGGCGCAGGTCGTGAAGCGCTTCCTGATCGATCTCGGCGTGCCCGAAGCCTCGATCAAGCTGGTCACCATGGGGCAGGAAGGCGCCCTGTGTGACGACCCGAACAAGGAGTGCCAGGAGCTCAACCGTCGCGTGCATCTCGAGTTCCGCAAGCTCGCGGCCGCCGTCCCCGCGCCTTCCACGGTGGCGGGAACGACCGCGAGCGATCGCCGCGAGGCTGACACGACGTCGCCCGCCGGCGAGCGGTAGTCCAGTCGATGAGGGCCGCGCTGAGATCCATCCAGGCGTTGATCCTCGCGGGCCTGATCTCCGTCCTGGCGGCGCCGGCCGCCGGGGCGGAGGTCGGCCGTATCACCGAAGGCACCCTCTTGTGGCGCACCGCCGAGCAGAGCACGCTTGTGCCGGCGCCGGCGGTCAAGACCGACGTTCGCATCGTCGTGACCGGGATCGTGGCCCGGGCGAGCGTACGCCAGGAGTTCACGAATCCGAGTGCCTTGTGGGCGGAGGGCATCTACGTCTTCCCCTTGCCCGAGGACGCGGCGGTCGACCATCTGCGGATGCGGGTGGGCGATCGCGAGATCGAGGGCGTGATCCAGGAGCGCGCGGCGGCGAAGGCGCAGTACGACCAGGCCAAGCAGGAAGGCAAGCGTGCGAGCCTCGTCGAGCAGGAGCGGCCCAACGTCTTCACGACGTCGGTCGCCAACATCGCCCCCGGCGCGGCGATCAGTGTCGAGATCGAGTATCAGCAGACCGTCAGGTACGACGCCGGGCAGTTCCGGCTGCGCTTCCCGATGGCCGTCGGTCCGCGTTACATCCCAGGCTCGCCGGCGGCGGACCCGCCGAGCGGCACCGGATGGTCGCCCGACACCGATGCGGTGCCCGACGCCTCGCGCGTAACGCCACCGGTCGCTCACCCCTCGCGTGGCGCCATCAATCCGGTCACGCTCACGGTCGAGCTGGATCCGGGCGTGCCGCTCACGCACCTGTCGGCCTCGTACCACGCGGTCGACACGACGCCGCTAGCCGACGGACGCTACCGGGTCGAGCTGGCGCAGGGCCCCGTGCCCGCCGACCGAGACTTCGAGCTCGTGTGGCAGCCCGGCGCCGGGGCCACGCCGATCGCCACGCTCTTCACCGAGCAGAAGAGCGCCGAGACGTTCGCGGTGCTCATGGTGACGCCGCCGGCCGCGGCAGCGCTCGACGGCGTGCGCCTGGCGCGCGAGGTGATCTTCGTGATCGACAACTCGGGCTCGATGCACGGCGCCTCGATCGATCAGGCGAAGGCGGCGCTGAAGCTGGCGCTCGACCGGCTCAGAGCCAACGATACGTTCAACGTGATCCGCTTCAATCACACGACCGACGCCGTGTTTTCCGGCGCGCAGCCGGCGACAGCTCAGAATCTCGCGGCGGCCCATCGCTACGTCGGCCGGCTCCAGGCCGACGGCGGGACCGAGATGCTACCGGCGCTCCGCCAGGCGCTCGATGGCCACGAGCATCCCGGCCGTCTCCGGCAGGTGATCTTCCTCACCGACGGCGCGGTGGGCAACGAGGCGCAGCTCTTCGCGGCGATCCACGAGCGCCTGGGCGACAGCCGGCTCTTCACGATCGGCATCGGCTCGGCGCCGAACAGTCACTTCATGCGTGAGGCGGCCCGGCTCGGCCGCGGCACGTTCACCTATATCGGCACGATCACCGAGGTGAAAGAGAAGATGGTCGCGCTGTTCGCCAAGCTCGAGTCGCCGGCGCTGACCGACGTCGAGATCGAGCCGGTGGCCGGGGCCGACATCGTGCCGGAGAAGATCCCCGACGTCTATCTCGGCGAGCCCATCACCGTCGCCCTGCGCGCGCCGGCGTTGCCCGCGCGCGTCGTGCTGCGCGGGCGTCTCGGCGTCGAGGTATGGGAGCAGGCGCTCACGCTTCACCCCGCGGGCGAGGGCGCGGGGCTCTCCGCGCATTGGGCGCGCGGCAAGATCGCGGGGCTCCTCGACCGCCGCCGCACGGGCGCGCCCGAGGAAGAGATCCGCTCCGCGGTCCTTCAGCTCGCGCTGGCCTATCACCTGATCAGCCCGTACACGAGCCTCGTCGCCGTCGACGTCACGCCGGTTCGTCCGGGACACGAATCGCTCATGAGCTACGCGCTCGAGACGAATCTTCCGCACGGCTGGGACTACACCGCAGTCTTCGGCCTGGGCCAGGGCGCCACGTCCGGCCCCTTGCATCTGGTTCTCGGGTCGGTCGCGCTCGCGCTGGCGGCCGCCCTGGCGGCGGTCTATCGCATGAGAAGGATCGGCGCGCCCGCTCTCGCCGCGCGCGCGGCTCGTCCACGGAATTGAAGCGCGGCGCGCTCGGCCTCGTCGCGGCGGCGTTGCTCGCCGCGATCGGCGCGTGGGAGCTGGGCCACGGCATCTGGATTCACGCCAAGGCCCAGCTCGCGCAGTACCTCCTGCAGCGGGCGTGGGAGCGCACGCTCCGCGGCGAGGCGGGCGCGAAACCGTGGCCGTGGGCCGACACATCACCGGTGGCGCGGCTCAAGGTGCCGGCCCACGGCGTCGACCTCATCGTGCTGTCCGGCGTGAGCGGCCGCACCCTGGCCTTCGGCCCGGGTTACGCACCCGGAGGCGCGGACGTGGGCGCGGCCGGCACGGCCATCGTGACCGGCCATCGCGACACGCACTTCCGCTTCCTCGAACGCCTGCGCCCGGCCGACGAGATCATTCTCGAAGCGCCCGGCGGCGCGCCGGCGCGCTTTCGCGTCGAGGCGACGGCGGTGGTCGACTCGCGCACCGCGGTGATCCGCGCGGACCCACGCGCCTCCTCGCTGGTGCTGATGACGTGCTATCCGTTCGACGCGCTGGTGCCGGGCGGCCCGCTGCGCTACGTCGTGTCGGCGCGCGCGTGGGGCGCACAAGGTCCGGTGGTCGGCGCCGCGCCCGTGATATAAGACAGCATTAACTCGGAGGAAACGAGACTCTAGCGTAGTGGCGCGGCTGGCTCGGCGACGCTTGCGCACCGTCCTAGCGCTCACGGTCGCGTTCGTGGCCGTGCTCGTCCTCGCCGCCGCCGTCCCCGCCCGATTCATCGGCACGCACTGCTTCAGCGTGCGCGCCGAGCCGCGCGAGCGCCCGCCCGAGATCGTCCGCGCCACGGCCGACGTGGCCGGCTATCTTCGGAAAGGCTCGTCGACCTTTCTCACGTTGCCGGAGTGGTACGTCGTCTACAGCGCCGAGGAGTACGCCGCGTTCGTCAAATCGCACGCGCCGAGCCGATTCCCCTTCTTCGCCGCCATCCGGCAGTACTGGCGCTACTACTCGGCCGCGTGCCGGGCCACCAAGCGCCTCTATCCGTTCGACGCCCGCACGCATCTGGTCCTGGCGCTGACCGGGCTGGGATTCTCGGCGGACAACACGATCAAGGGCGTCTACGAGAACTCCGTCGGCGTGGTGACGGAGGGCATCGGCTTCTATCACACCGAGGAAGACGTCTTCGCTCGGCGGACCGCGCGCCAGTACGCGGAGCTCCTGCACACGGTGCCGTGGTACGACTTCCCCTTCGAGGGACGGCTCGAAGCGCTCTGGAAGGAGACGCCAATCTGGGGCCTGGACGTCGTCCGCAAGTGGGAGCGGCGATTCTCGCTGAGCGCCGAATATTCGCTGAAGGCCACATACGCCGGTATCGTCCGGCTCGGCACGCACACGAGCGAGCCGTCGCCCGATCGAGTCATCTACGCCTGGATCGACGAGGCGCCCGAGCGGATCTTCGACGACGACCGGGTTCGCAGGATCAAGACCCTCGGAGCGCATTCCTACGTCGTCATGCTGCCGCGCCACGACCCCTTCACCCCGATCCTGCTCGGGCTGGTGAAACAGGGTGTCCAGATCCGCGAGCTCGCCGGCAACGATGAGGTGCTCCTGACGGCAATGGCGCCGAGCGCGCTCGACGTTCAGCTGGCGACCGGCGAGATTCTCCTGAAGGAGCCGCTCCTCACGAATCCAGGCGCGACGCGGATCGCCGTGAGCGTGCCGGTGACCGCCCTGCGCGCCGTCGTGACCGGCCTGACCGGCCGCGGCATCACGATCGAGCGCGTCTACGACTACTGATCGGCGGCGCCGACGAAGCCGCTCGGCGGTTCGGCCGTCGGCTAAACGCGTGAGGAAATCAGAGTCCAGGCCGAATCGGCCAGAGGCCGCGCGCGCCGGCCGCGCTCCTGGGCGTTGGGATCGTTCGCGGTCCCCGCGACGACGCGGCCCATGATGCCCTGCGCGATGGCGGCGAGCCGGAACATCGCGAAGGCAAGACAGAACTCCCAGTCGGCGATGGCACCACGCCCGGCGCGCCGGCAGTAGTCCGCGACGTAGTCCGCCTCGCTCGGGATCCCGAGCTCGCCGAGGTTCTTGTCCGCGAGCCCCTCCCACTCGCGCGTGAAGCGATAGGGCAGGCAGAAGTAGGCGAGATCGGCGAGCGGGTGGCCGAGCGTCGAGAGCTCCCAGTCGAGCACCGCGACGA
>Ga0075434_100001980_pt1 | contig 17778 bp, 18 predicted proteins | sample RhiMethybrSRZTD3_FD_75298 | JGI IMG/M metagenome (GOLD analysis project Ga0075434, IMG submission 75298) | Populus rhizosphere microbial communities from Tennessee, USA - Rhizosphere MetaG P. TD hybrid SRZTD3 | ecosystem: Host-associated > Plants > Roots > Rhizosphere > Soil | place: USA... | reverse complement strand
ATCCTCGAGCTCGGCGGGCAGCTCAAGCCCGCCGATCAGGCGGAGACCGCGCCGGCCCTAAAGCAGCTCGCCGCGGCGATCGACCGCAAGGCGAGCGCCGACGAGGTCGGCCGCCTGGCGCGCGGCGTGAAGGAAAATCTTATCGCGAAATACGGCATCGCGACCGCTCCGCGCCGCCTGCCGACGCTGCAGGCGGGACGCGCCGTCTTCATGGACAACTGCGCGCAATGTCACGGCGAGACCGGCCGGGGCGACGGCCCCGGCCGCGCGACGATGAACCCGAAGGAGCCGCCCCCGGCGGACTTCACCAACGCCGAGCTGATGGAGGGTCTGTCGCCCTTCAAGGCGTTCAATGTCGAGTCGTTCGGCGTCGAAGGCACGGCGATGCCGAATTTTTCCGCGCTGACAGACGAAGAGCGCTGGCAGGCGGCCTTCTATATCTTTTCGCTGCGCTTCAGCGCCCCGGAAGCGGCGGATGGCGCCGCGCTCGCGCGCGGGAAACTGCCGCCGGAACTCCAAACGGTTGCGACCCTGTCGACGGCGACCGACGGCGAGCTCGCCGATAAGCTCAAGCCGCTCTACCCGGACGAAAAAGATTCGCGCAAGGCCCTCGCCTACCTGAGGCGCGGCGTGCTCGAAAATTCCGAGACGCCGGCGCCGCTTATCGCCGCCCAGACGATGCTGAAAGAGTCGTTGGCCCTCTACGAGCGCGGCCAAAAAGAGCAGGCATATCAAAAGGCCGCCGAGGCTTATCTCGACGCCTTCGAGCAGGCCGAGGCGCAACTCTTCGCCAAAGATCTCTCGTTCGGGCGCGCGCTGGAAGATCAGTTCACCCAATTTCGCAACTCGATACGGCGCGGCGACGACGTCAACGAGATCCGGCGTCAATACGCGGAGCTTACCGCCGGGCTCGACCGCGCCGGTAAACTGCTCGCGCGGCAGGATTCGCTTGACCCGACTTACCTCTTCGTCAACGCGTTATTGATCATCCTCCGAGAGGGCCTGGAGGTCGCGCTGATTCTCGCCGCGATTTTAGCGCTCCTCAAGGTCATGGGCGCGACGCGCGCGATGCGCTATATCCACCTCGGCTGGATCGCCGCCGTTTTCGCCGGGCTCGCGACCTGGCTCGCGGCGCAATCGTTTCTCAATCTGACCGGCAGCCATCGCGAGGCGATGGAAGGCTTCACGACGCTCTTCGCCGCCATCGTGCTTTTCTACGTCGGCTACTGGCTCCATACGAAGTCGGAAGCGAAGAAGTGGCAGGCGTTCATCCGCGGCAAGGTCCAGGGCGCATTGTCCGGCGAGCGCCTGCTCGCGCTTGCGGGCGTGTCGTTTTTCGCCGCGTATCGCGAGGCGTTCGAAGTCGTGCTGTTTTATCAGGCGCTCTGGCTGCAAAGCGAATCGAATCCCAAGCCCGTCCTCATGGGTTTTCTCACCGGCGTCGCGCTGTTATGTGTGATCGTCGTCGTACTGTTCAAGCTCGGGCTCAAAATTCCGATCAAATATTTCTTCGGCACGACCGGCTTGCTCCTCTATCTTCTCGCGCTCGTCTTCGCCGGGCAAGGCGTGAGAGAGCTTCAAGCGACCGGCTGGTTCAGCGTCACGCCGCTCCGCTTCCCGCCGCAGGTGAGCGCGCTCGGGATCTATCCGACGGTCGAGACGCTCCTGGCCCAGACCGTTGTGCTGGTCGCGCTGATAGGAACGCTCTTGTGGCCGTACCTCGCCCGGCTGAACGAGGCCAAAGGAAACCGCGGTGAAGCCGTCTGAGCGGGAAAAACAGGCCGGCGCCCAAAGCGAGCGGCCCTTTCGCTGCGCGTGCGGCAGCCTTCTCGCGCGGCTCGTGCCCGACGGTCTTGAGCTTAAGTGCCGGAAGTGCAAACGGCAGATCGTCGTGCCGCTGACGGAGGATAAAAGCTGGGCAAAAATTGATTTGTAAAAATCTCTGAAAAATTTGTAGAGGCCAGCGGTCCTGAACCCCGAGCCCGGTACCACGAATCTGTGGTCCGGGCTTTTTATTTTTCAAAACCAGGAGGAAAAACATGAAGTATCTCATTTTAGCTCTCAACCTGATGCTCGTCTTCGCCGGCGGCGTCGCGGCCGGGACGCCCACGGACGACGTCGTCGAGCTGCGCTTCGAGAACCGCAAGTTCATTCCGCAGACATTGAACGTCCCGGCCAACCGCCCGTTCAAGATCAAGGTCGTCAACGCGAGCAAAGAGGCGATCGAGTTCGAGAGCTTCAAGGTCAACCGCGAAAAAGTCATCGGGCCGGGCGAGACGGCGACGATCAATATCCCGGCGCTGAAACCCGGCAGCTACGATTTCTACGACGATTTCCACCGCGACGTCCCCGAAGGGACGATCGTCGCGAAATAATCTCAATAGAGAATAGGGGAGAAACAAAATGAAGCTCCGTCGCTTGTTCATGTTACTCGCTTTCTTCTCTTTGGCTTACGCGCGACCGGCCGCGGCGCAGTTAGACCCCTTCGAGTTCGAAGTCTACCCGGTAAAAACCGTCGGCCGCGGCATGCTCGAGGTGGAATCGCTCAACAGCGTGGTGATCAACGGCAGCCGCCACGGCGAGAAGGGCACGTCCAAAGGCACGCTGCCGAGCCAGTCGATGTGGCGCACCGCGATCGAAGTCACCTACGGTCTCACCGACCGCATCGAGGCCGCGGCGTACCTCAATCTCGCCAAGCCGCGCGGCGGCGACCTCCAGTACGCCGGTTCGAAGTTCCGCCTGCGCGGCAGCCTTTTCGATCCTGGCGAGCTGCCGGTCGATTTGGGTTGGTATGTGGAACTCGCTTACGCGCGCACCCCGAAATTCGACGATCAAAAACTCGAATTGGAGCTGCGCCCGATTCTCCAGCGCGATGTCGGCGATTTTTCTTTCATCTTCAGTCCGAAATTCGAGAAGATCCTGGTCGGCTCGGAAGAGAAGGAGGGCTGGGAGTTCGGCTACGTCTCGGGGATCTATTACCGCTGGCTCCGCGCTTTTACGCCCGGCATCGAATTCTACGGCGCGATCGGCATGATGAAACATCCCGATCCCACGCGCGAGCAGCAGCACTATATTTTCCCGGTTGTACGCGGCGAGTGGCGCGGCCTCGAGTACAGCGTCGGCCCCGGCTTCGGCCTGACGCACGGCTCGGACCGCGTGATCATGAAGTTCAATCTGGGATTGGAAAAGTATATCGGGGCGTTGTTCGGCCCTTCGACGAACCCGCTGTACTAGATTCCGAAGAGAGCTTCGGCGTTGCGGCTGGTCGCGCCCGCGATTTCGCCGAGCGTGGCATTTCGCACCGCCGCCAAAGCCTCCGCCACGTGGAGCACGAAAGCCGGCTCGTTGCGCTTGCCGCGCTTGGGCACGGGCGCGAGATAGGGTGAATCGGTCTCGACGAGGATCCGGTCGAGCGGCAGCTTCCGCGCCGCATCCCTCAGCGGCTCGGCGTTTTTAAACGTGAGAATGCCGCTGAACGAGAGATAAAATCCCAACTCGAGAAACATCTTGGCGGCTTCGTAGTCGCCGGTAAAGCAATGGATGACGCCGCGGAGAGCGCCGCCGCCTTCGGATCTGAGCAGCGCGGCGATCTCCGCATGCGCGTCGCGGTCGTGGACGATGAGCGGAAGCCCCGTCTCGCGCGCCATATGGATGAAGCGCGCGAAAATTTTCGTCTGCAAATCGCGCGGCGAATGGTCGTAATAAAAATCGAGTCCGGTCTCGCCGATCGCCACGGCTTTGGGATCCGCGGCCAGTTTTTTTAGCCGCGCCAGATCCGCTTCGCTCACGTCTTTGGCGTCGTGCGGATGCATTCCCACGGTCGCGAAAAGACCGCCGAAGGACCCGGCGACGCGCAGCGCCGCCTCGTTGCTCGAAAGCTCGCCCGCCCCCCCGACGACGACGATCTTCGCCACGCCCGCCGCCTGCGCCCGCGCGACTACGTCTTTGAGATCGGCGGCGAACTCCGCTCCTTGAATATGCGCGTGGCTGTCGATGAGCGCCGGTGAATCGAGAGGCATCACTCGGCCGCGGTCTCGATGCGCGGAAACAACACCTTCGGCGGCAGCACTTGATGCCCGGCAGCGAAAAATTTCCCCCACGGCGCAGCCGCGGCGAAATCTTCCGGAAGGGCGAGCAGCGTGCGCAGCTCGCCCGCCGTTTCGGGCAGAAACGGGGCGAGCAGGCGCGCGCTCGCGCGGAGCGCCTCCAGCAGATGGTGCAGGATCTCGCCGACGCGCGCGTGCCGGGCCGGATCTTTGAACAGGCTGAACGGCGCGGTCTGCACGATATAGCGGTTCGCGTGATCGATGGCGCTCCAGAGCGCTTCGAGCGCGCGGTGGAATTGCAGCGCCGCCATGTGCTGCTTCATCTCCGCCTCGGCCTGGAGAAATTTATCTCTCAACTCGGCGTCTTCCCTTTGCCGTTCGGCGCCGAGCGGCTGCACGGCGCCCGAAAAATACCGCTGCTGCATCGCCAGCACGCGGCTCACGAGATTGCCGAAGTTGTTCGCGAGATCGGCGTTGATGCGGTTGACGAGCGCCTCGAAAGAGAAGTTGGCGTCCTGTCCGAAAACCATCTCGCGGAGCAAAAAATAGCGGAACGCGTCCAGGCCGTAGCGTTGCTTCATGTCGAGCGGGCGCACGACGTTGCCGAGGCTCTTCGACATCTTGCCCGAGTCCATCACCCAGTAGCCGTGGACGTTCAAATGGTCGTAGAGCGGCAGGCCCGCCGCCATCAGCATCGTCGGCCAGTAGATCGCGTGCGGCTTTAAGATGTCCTTGGCGATCAGATGGTTCGCTGTCGGCCAGTACGCCTCGAAGAGCGCCTCGCCCTTGTATTTAAGCGCGCTCACGTAGTTGAGCAGCGCGTCGAACCACACATAAGTGACGTGCTCGGAGTCGAACGGCAGCGGGATGCCCCATGCGAGCCGGCTTTTCGGGCGCGAGATCGAAAGATCCTCCAGCGGCTCGCGCAAAAAGGCGAGCACCTCGCCGCGATAGCGCTCGGGACGCACGAGGTCCGGCTTCGCTTCGAGCGCGTCGATCAGCCGCTGCTGATATTTCCCCATGCGGAAGAAATAATTTTTTTCTTTGATGTAAGCGGGCGCCGTTTGATGGTCCGGGCACTTGCCGCCGACGAGCTCCTTCTCCGTGTAGAAGCGCTCGCAGCCGTAGCAGTAAAAGCCGCCGTATTCGCCGAAATAGATGTCGCCGCTGTCGTAGATTTTTTGCAGAATCTCCTGCACGTAGCGCTTGTGATATTCGTCGGTCGTGCGGATGAAGTGGTCGTACGCGATGCCGCACTCGTCCCAGGTCGCGCGAAAGACCCCGCTGATGCGATCGGCGTAGGCCTTGGGCTCCATGCCGTTGGCCTTGGCCGCCTGCGCGATCTTATCGCCGTGCTCGTCGGTTCCGGTGAGCAGGAACGCGTCCATGCCCTGCTGCCGGTAATAGCGCTTGAGCGTATCGGCGATGATCGTCGTATAGGTGTGGCCGAGGTGCGGCTCGGCGTTCACGTAGTAAAGCGGCGTCGTGAGATAGATGCGGTCCATTTTAATAGGATCCCGAGAGCCCGGCGATCTTCGCCAGCAGATTTTCCAAAGCCAATCGGCGGTTGACGTTCCGGCGGATGCGCGCCGATGCGGCGAGCGCCCGCGAGCGCAGCCGCAGCGCTTTGCCGACGCTTAGATCGGCGGCCTGACCCTGCAATTTTTCCAGCAAGTCGCGATTGGAGACCTCGCCGCTGCCCTGCGTCGCTTGATAAACCAGAACATCGCGATACCACTCCGCGAGCCAGTCGAGAAACTGCAGCGTCTCGGCGCGGTCTTTGGCGAGCTCTTCGGCGAATGACGCCCAGCCGCCGGAGACCCGCGCCGCCGCCAGAGCGTCGACCCAGGCCGCCCTTTTCTGCCCGACCTCGTCCATCTCCGGACTGAGCGCCCGGCCGAGACTGCCGAGCGAAATCGAGGCGAGAAGCTTGGCGCGCTCGGCGCTCATCCGTTTCCGCTCGACCAGATGGCGCGTCACGTCGGCCTCGGTCAACGGAGTGAACGTAAGACGCAGGCAGCGGGACAAAAGCGTCGGGAGCAGCCCGCCGGCGCTGGTCGCGATCAGGATCAGCATCGAGCCGGCCGGCGGCTCCTCGAGAGTTTTGAGCAGAGCGTTTTGCGCCGAAAAGTTCATCGATGCGGCCGGATCGATGATGGCGATTTTTTTCTGCCCCGAAAACGCTCGGTAGTTGAGCTCTTTTTCCAGCGCTCGCACCTGCTCGATCGAGATATCTTTCTTGCCCGCAAGCGGCTCGATCAGCCGTACGTCGGGATGATTGCGATTTTCGATTTTGACGCAGCTCGCGCAGGCGCCGCAAAAATCGTGCGCCGACTCCGCGCAATGGATCGCCTTGGCCAGACACAACGCAAGGGTCCGCTTGCCGATGCCTTCGGGTCCGATAAAAACATACGCATGGTGCAGCCGGTCCTGCTCGAGGGCCTGGGTCAGCGTGGCGAGCTGCGTCGCGTGGCCGGTGATATGCGAAGAAAGGGACATGGTTCTCACCGCCCCAGCTCGGCGTCGACCATCGAGCGAATCTCGGCGTGGAGCTCTTCGACCGGACGCCGCGCGTCGAGGAGGCGCACGCGCCGGCTGTCGCGTCGGGCCAGCTCCTGAAAGCCGCGGCGGACGCGCGCGTGAAACTCCGCCGCCTCGCGCTCGAAACGGTCTTCGCGCCGGTCGCCGCCATGCTGGGTTTCAATTCTCTTTTCGGCGCGCGCAAGACCCACCTCGACCGGGCAATCGAGCAGAAACGTCAGATCGGGAACGAGACCGCCGCTCGCCATGCGATTGAGATCGCCGAGAACGGCGAGATCGACTCCTCTGCCGTAGCCCTGGTAAGCAACCGTGGAATCGGTGAAGCGGTCGCACAGCACGATTTGGCCGGCGGCGAGCGCCGGCCGGATGATCTCATGAACGTGCTGCGCCCGGTCGGCGAGGTAGAGAAAAAGCTCGGTCTCGGAGGAGATTCTTTCGTCGCCGACTTCCAGAAGCACCCGCCGGATCATCTTGCCGAGATTCGTCGCGCCCGGCTCGCGCGTGCAAAGACAAGGGTGCCCGCGGCGCGTAAAGTAATCGGCGAGCAATTTCAGCTGCGTGCTTTTACCCGAACCGTCGCCCCCTTCGAACGTGATAAAACGAACCACGAGATCAAGAATATAGAACTCGGCGGCGAGAATCCAGGAGATTATCGCCTCGGGGAGCGGAGCTTTACGGCTGGAGCGGCCGCGTCAGGCGGGCTTCGCTTCGCCCAGGAGGAGATTGATGCCGTTGATCAGCTGCGTGCTGGTGAAGGGCTTGGTGATGTAGTAATCGGCGCCGAGCTTGTAGCCGCCGAGGACGTCTTCGTACTGGACTTTCGCGGTGAGGAGGATCACGGGAATCGACGCGGTGTCGGGCGCAGCCTTCATCCGGGTCAGCACTTCGAGGCCGTCCATCTGCGGCATCATGATATCGAGCACGACGAGATCGGGTTTGTCTTTTTCCAGGGTCGAGAGCAGCTCCGCGCCGCTGTAGGCCGACATGACGTTATAGCCTTTGCCTTCCAAAATGGTCCGCACGATCGTGATAATGTCGGGGTTATCGTCCACGACCATGATGGTTTTTTTGGTTTCCATTCTTTTCCTTTACCACCCTAGCCCGACATGATGCGGCTCGAATATAGCACCTCCCCGGCTACATGTAAAATTCTTTGATGGAGGAGACGGTTTTGCATCGGGGTGCACGGGGTAGGGCGTCACCGCCCGGCGAGCAGCCGCTGGTAATCGGGGTCGTTGCGCAGGGGTTCTAGAGCGGCGTCGGCTTTGATGTAGGCGACATCTCTGAAACCGAGCCGCAGCGCCTTTTCCAGCGAAGCCAGCGCCTGCGCCTTATCGCCGTAGAAGGCATAGGCGCGCGCTAAACCGTACTGGGCGCTGGGGTTATCGGGCTTGTCTTCCGCCGCCTGTTTAGCCGCCGCGATTTGCCGCTCGCGTTCCTGGCGGATGGTTTGATTCTTCTTCGCCGTCTCGAGGTTCTTCGCCGCGAGCGGATTCTGAGGATCGACTTCAAGCACGCTTTCAAACTCGCGGAGCGCTTCTTCGGAGTGTCCTTTGCGATCGTAGACGACGCCTAAATTATTATGCGCCGTGGCATTTTGGGGTTCGACCTTCAGCACTTTCTCATAATGATAGACCGCCTCGTCGAGCCGTCCTTCGCGCTCGTAAATCGCCGCGAGATTCAACCGGCTCACGGTGTCTTTGGGATTGGCGTCGATCGCTTTGAGAAACTCATCGACCGCCTGGCTGGTCTTGCCCTGCTTCAGGAGCTCCACGCCGCGATCGACGGGTTGGGGCGCGGCCTCGTCGGCCGCCCAGGCTCGGCCCACGCCCAGCGCTCCGATGACGGCGAAAGTGAGGACGATCGAGCGCAATTAAAAGACCTCGCGCCACCCGACGATCTGCTTGTTCACGAGAGTCGCGATCGGGGTTTCGTTGATCTGCATGTCGGTGGTTCCCGTTACCGAATAGGCCATGCCCGAGCCGGTCATGACGATCACCGGCTTCGACGGGATGCCCGTTCCGATCGCCTGGGCGTTCGAGGACGCGCTTTGACCGGCTGTCAACGGAGCGCCGGTGGCCAGGTTCAGCGCCGCATCGCCGGTGGTCATATTCACCGAGTAAAGCTTCGCGGTGCCGCCGGCGGCGCCGCAGGTGACGCTGGTCGTCGGCGTGAATGTGGTAAAAAGAACCACGCTATTGAAGACATCCGGGGCGGCTAAAACTTTTTCCGTGCTCGAAAGAACAATGTACCAACCGTTGTTTATCGTCCCCGTGCCGCTGGTCAAATTCGTCAGCGAAGATTCCGTGAGGTTGCTGCCTTGCGTCATGTTGCTGGCGACGTCGGTAAAGCCATAGAACCGGTTGGTGCTGGTGCTCATCGGGTGGTTGCGGTCGCCGGTGCCGAAGTAGACCCAAAGGTTGCCCGAGCCGTCGTACGCCAGGGCGGGCTGTCCGTAGATGCCTTGCGCCGGGTAATACTCGCCGGCCGCCGGCGGATTCGTTTGCGACGGAGATGCGGCAAAGACGCGCTTGCCCGTCCAGTTCGTTACCACGCCGCTGGAAACCGTCCCGGGCACGGAGACATCGAATTTCCAAAGCTGGCCGCCGACGTCGCCGATATACACATGATCGATGTAGCCGTCGTTGTCGAGGTCGACGATCGCCGGGCTCGCCGCCAGACTGAAATTCATATACTGACGGTCGTCGGAGTTGCTGTTGTTGTAGTATTCCCAAAGCTTGGTGCCGTCGGTGAGATCGATGACGTAGAATACCTTGCCCGTCGCGTTGTTGTTCGACGTATCGTAGCCGCCGCCGACGAAAGCGACCCATTTTTCGCCGCCGCCGCTCATCCTCACTTTGCCGATAGCCGGGTCCGACCAGGTCTCGCCGATTTTCGACTCGGTGAATTTCCAAAGATACGAAGGACTCGCGGTGTCGGTAACGTCAAGCGCGTAATAATTTCGCCCGCCGCGCCGCTCGCCGAACAGCCCGATGGTTTTCCATGTGGGCGTGGCGCCGATTTTCACATCCGCCGACGTCGGGCTGCCGTCGACATAGAAATCGTGCGTTCCGATCGCGTCGGTAAGCTCCTTTATGTTGTCGAGCAGATCGGGCGGGATGAAAGCCCACAGCTCGTTGCCATTGCTCTCGTTGATGGCGTGCATCATGCCGTCGTTCGCGCCGGCGAGCAGGATAGTGGCGCGGCTGGAAACGCTGCTGGTATTTTTGAACGTATTGTAAGTCGGGTCCGTGGAGAATTTCGAAGGCGGCCGCACCAGCGCCGGCGTGGAATGGAAGATATCGCCGAGCTTCCATTGTCTCTGTTCCGCGGTGTTGCCGTCGTCGTCTTCGTCGTAGGTGTCGTAGCCGCGGATGAATTTGACGATCTTATCTTTTTCCGTGCTGTCCGCAGCGTTCAGCATCGCGTAGGTCAGGCTCGAGTTGGTGGTGGTGAAATCGCTTCGGGCATTGCTGATCGCGGTATAGATCGTCCGGCTCGTATCGGCCGTTGCGCTGACCTGTTGGCCGGCCTCCCAGGCCACGGCGGTAGAGAGCGGAATCCCGTTCGCGTCGATCGGTATCAGCCCGTTCGAATCGCGGTTGTAGGCCTTCAGGTAGCCTTTCCAGAAAGGATGCGAGGGATTCGACTGAAACGACGCGAGATACGCGCGCGATGTGCCGCTGGTGCCGGTGCTGGGGACGACGGGCGTCGCGAAGGAGTACGTCGCGTTCAAAACCGCGCTGATCGTTTGGTTGAGCGCCTTTTCCAGCTCGGCGGCGTTGAACGCCGAGTAATAATTGCCGCCGCCGTTCTTCGCCGTGTCCTTTAGCTGGTTGACCGTATCGACCTGCAACGGGCTCGACGCAGTTTGGAAAGCGACGACATGCACGATGACATTCTGCATGCCGGAGAATGTGCTGTTATGATCCTGAGTATACAGATCCGTCGCTTCAATCCGCGGATCGGTGCTGCCGTCGTTGCCGTCGTCGGTAAGGACGATCAAGAAATTAGGCTGGCAGGAATACTGGATGGGGCTTGAGAGGCCCGTGAGATGCCCCTCGAAGTAGTCGCCCGCCGCGTTCATCTGAGCGCCGATCGGATGGCCCGAAGATTGGAGCTCCATGTTGTTGATGTCGGTGATGAGCTGGGCTTGGTTTGTGGCGGTCATGTCTTTGATCTCGTCGATCATCTTGCCGCCGCCGGCAGAGTAGCTCATTGCGCCGAACCGGATGCCGGTCGTGTTGCCGATCAGGTTGGTGAGAACGCTTTTCATGATGCTGATTTTGGACTGGTCAGTGCCGCAGGTCGTGCACAGCGTGTAGTTCAGGTAGTTGCCGTAGAAGAGGCTGACAGAAGTGCCGCTGATCGTGCCGTTCCAGAAGCCCGCGCTGGCAAGCGCCGTCTGCGCGCCGGAGTCGGAGACATCGCCGACGGTATTCGCGTAGACGAGGTAGCACGGCTTCGGCGCCGGCTTACACGCCGGAGTGGAGTTTACGTATTTGTAAACCACGGTTGATGTGTAGGTCGCCGGAGTGCTGTAAGTAGTGCCCGGCGTGTACGGCTCGGACTTGATGATCTCATTCATGTTGGTCGAGCTCGTCAGGGCGAACATCACGTTGGGCTTGACGTTGGCGCCGAAGATATCGCTGTCGTCGGCGCGCAGCCGCGGCACATGGCCGCCCAAAACGAGAAAAAGAATCAGAATGCAAGCGAAGGTCTTCTTCATGCCTCACCTCATTTAGGAACCGGCCCGTACTGGACTTGGGCTTCGACTTCACGCACCGCGGACAGCACCGGCTGCACGCCGGTGACGTTGATCTGATATTGATAAAATTGGACTCCCGACTGATTCAAATTAAATCCGGCGACGTTGATCAGCTGAGGGGCCTGCAACGGTTGGGCCGTGCAACTGGGTCCGGTATCCTGCGCCTTGCCGCTGCAGTATTTGATGTTGCCGGAGGGCGTTGAAAGCGTTATCGGACCAAACGCCGCCGTTGACGCGTCGGGATCCAGCCCGATGCGCGTATAGGCGTCGTTGACGCCGGTATCGGCGGCGAAGAACGCCTGGGTCCCGGCGCGGTAGTTGCCGGCCGCGCGCAGATCCATGCTGCTGAAGAGCATGCCCGCGCCCGCCATGGCGAGGATGATCACCATCAGCATGAGGACGACGACGAGCGATACGCCCTTCTCGGAGCGAAGCGCGCGGCAAGCAGCGGCGAAAAAAGACGTCTTGATAATTTTTCTGCTCATTTTCGATGACCTCAGTTGATGTGGTTGCGCAGATTCACGCTCGAGTTCATCGCGACGCTATGCTGCCCGCCGACGTTGGTGTCGGTACGCTGTAGTTTGACCGTTAACGATACATAGACGCGCTGGACGGTGCTCAAGCTCGACGAGAGCGTGCCGCTGCAGCCCGTTGGATTGCCGGTGGCAAAACAGTAAGGCGCCGGCGCCGTGCCGCCGGTTTGCCGCGGATAATAAATCAACTGGAACGCCTCGACATTGCCGTTCGTGAGGGTCTGCGTAGAACCATCGGCGGTCCGCGAGATGTTCAGCGTGGTGGGATCGTAGGTGTACGTCACATTCTCGCTGGCGTCCGCGCAGTCGCCGTCGCCGTTGGCATCGTAAACAAAGTTGATGCTCGTCGCGCTCGCCGACACGATGCCTTTGGTATTGGCGGGCGACGTGCAGGCCGTCTGCTTGGGAAAGTAGCCCAGATTGCGGATCTCGCGCGCCATCATGTCGAGCGACACGCGGGCGTACTCCTCCGCCTCCATCTGATTTTCCTGCGACTTTATCGTGTGCGCCTGGATGCGGTACATCGCGCGAGCGGCGCCGAGGATCGCGAGGCTCATCGCCATGGCGACCAGAAGCTCGATAACCGTAAAACCCTTTCGATTGAGAATCATGCGCTTTCTCTACGTCGGCATCGCCGAGATCACGTATATCGTGTGACTGGTGTAATCGGTCCAAGAGACACTCACGGTAATTTGCTTGAGGCCCGACTGGGGCTGGTTGAGATCGATCGTCCAGTTGCGTAGAAACGTCACGCCCAGATAAGTCGGAGCCGTCTCGCAGGAGTTGCCGGTGCAGGTCGAGACAAAGGCGACGGAGGTTGCCTTCAGCTGCTCCAATTTTTCCTGCGCCAGACTCGTCGCCATCGAGTGAAATTGGGCCGTCTTGTTCGCTCGCGTGATGGAAATCGCGCCGGCCGCCAGGCCCAACATGCCGAATGCGAAAATGCTGATCGCGACCAGCACCTCGATCAGCGTAAAGCCGGCGCTCGAGCTGAGCCTCCGGCGCCGCCTCGGCGCCGGCATTTTCTTTTCGCGGCGCTGTTTCATGGAATGCTGACCCTACCGATCGCGTTGATTTGGATCTGTTTGGTGACGCTGTTGTTGGAGATTGTGATCGTGGTGGCCGCTGCGACCGTTCCCGTGGTGTTGAACGTCGGATTGCCGGCCGAAACGCTGGTGATCGTCGTGCCGGGATAGAGCTGAGCCAGGTTCCGGGTGTCCGCGCCAAGCGTGTAAGTAGCCGTAGATGTATCGAACGTGACCGGTTGGTTGGTATGCTGGGCAATCGCTCTCATTCTAGCGAGCTGCAAATCGGTCGCGATTTGGCGCGCCGCGGATGAAAGGCGAATTCCCGGTAACAATTTCGTAAAATGTGGCATGGCAATGGCCGCGAGGATGCCGAGAATGAAGATTGCCGTCAGCGTCTCGATGAAACTAAAGCCGGCCGTTCCGTGCTTTCCAAAAAGCTTCATAGAAAATGTGCAAGGCGTGGGTGCGAGAAATGTGCCAATAGAGGGGCGGTGCAACTAAAGGCTAAGCGGCCAAACTTGCAAGGGAAATTTGGAAACCGAACCCTACCAAAAAGCGGCAGAAAGCCTTAGGTGTGACGAAAAACGTCAAATTAACAAAAAACGTAGAATTCAGCCGAGGCCGAGATAGGCCTCGACCAGAGTACGGCCGAAAAAGAGGTAAAATAATGCGCCCAGACAAAGAAAGGGGCCAAAGGGGATCTTTAATCTGAGGCCGCTGCGGGTAATCGCCATCCATAGAAGACCGGTCATCGATCCAATCAGCGAGGCGAAAAACAGGCTCAAGGGCACTCCCGGCCACCCTAAGAAGGCGCCGATCATCGCCAAGAGCTTGATGTCGCCGCCTCCCATGCCTTCCACGCCGGTCGCCCGCTCATAGAGCCAGGCGACAAGAAAAAGCATTCCCCCTCCGCTCAAAATTCCCAGCAGGGAATCGAGCGGCGACGGCGGCAGCGACAGATGACCCTGGGGCCAAGGATAGTGCAACAGCGATGCGAGCAGGCCGACGGCGATGCCGGGCAGGCTGATCACGTCGGGAATAATCTGCAACTCCAGATCGATAAACGAGATCACGACCATAGCCGCGGCGAAAACGAGGTAAATAAAAAACGCCGGTGTGAGTCCGAAGCGCAAAAACAAAATGACCGCCAGCACCGCCGTCACAAGCTCCACAAAAAAGTAGCGCGGCGAGATCGCTTGAGCGCAGGAGCGGCAGCGCCCCTGTAACCATAGATAACTCAGCAGCGGGATATTGTCGTAAGCGCGAATCGGCTTTTGACAATGCGGACAATGCGACGGCGGCATTGCGATCGATTGCCCCTTGGGAAGGCGAGCGATGCAGACGGTCAAAAAGCTGCCGATGACGGCGCCGAAAATAAAGACGATCGCGGAAGGGAAACCGATTCCCGGCACATCAATATCCATGAATCATGGCGGCTTGGCGCGCGATCGCGTGTGTGAGGCGGCTCATTCGGACTGGAGCAGCGCGACGACGGAATTGAAGCTCGCCGTCGCGCCGGCCTCGGCGTATATCTCGCTCACGACGCCGGCCTCAGGCGCTTCGATCTCGACGTTGACTTTGTCGGTCTCGACCTCCAGCAGCGGCTCGCCCTTTTCGACTCTTTCACCCTTGCGTTTGAGCCAGCGGAGAATCTTCACCTGATTGCTCTCATCGCTCGACCCCAAACGGGGAATAATGATTTTGACTTGCATGAATTGCTTTTCAAACCTGGACGCGCAGACCGTCAGCGCATCGGCAGATTGTAAGGGGCTTCGCGCCTGCTTGCAAGAAAGAATCTTCCGGCGCGGCGGCTTTCCTGGCTATTTCTCGCCGGCCGCTGTATAAAGGGCTGATCCATTCTATTCGGAGGAACTGCCCGTGGCGAAGTATCTCCAGTGCAGCGAGTGCGGCAAGCTCGCTTTCTACTACGACGACTACGTCGGCACCGAGAAGCCTTTTTATCTAAAGTACATGCGCTACCCCAACGACACCAAGCCCCAGACTCCGCGCTGTTTCAGCTGCGGCGCCGTGCCGCGGCTGATCCACGAATTCATCAAAGAAGAAAAGGCGGGGGCCAAGCACGAATAAAGCAGGATGAACGCGCCGATCCATTCACGCCTGCCGAAGCGACGGCCGGCCCGCCGATTCACGCCCTGACCGCGTTTTCCCGACATGCGCCAAGACCTATTCGGCGACCTTTTCGCTAAAGAAGAGTTCTACTGGTGGAACGTTTCCAAAAGGGAAATGGTCCTCACTCTGGCGCGCGAAACCGCCGCTCCGTCCCGGCCGCAGGCGCCGATCGGAATCGATCTCGGGTGCGGCGCCGGCTATACGACAAAAGTTTTCGACGGCGGCTGGCGCATGGTCGGCGCCGACGTTTCGGAAGACGCGCTGGCATTCTGTCAAAGCCGGCGGCTCACCCGGCTCTGCCGGGTCGATATGACGAACTTTGCGCTGCCGTTCAAAACCGGCTCCGTCGATTTGGTCCTCGCCCTCGATGTGATAGAGCACGTCGAGGATGACCTGCGCGCGCTTCGCGAATGCCATCGCATTCTAAAGTCGGGAGGCGCGCTGGTGATCACGGTGCCCGCGTTCATGTCGCTCTGGAGTCCGTGGGACGAATGCCTGGGCCACAAACGCCGATACACCGCCCCCGAAATGGTCGAGCGGCTGCGCGCCGCGGGTTTCGATATCAAGCGCTCGGGTTATATCTTTTTCTTCGTTTTTCCAGCGGCGGCGCTGGTTCGCAGCATCAAGAAAATCCTGCAGCGGGATGCGGCGAGCTATTCTTCGGACTTCATGCCGCTGCCGGGCTTCATCAATGCCGCGCTCGTGAAAATCGGTGAAATCGAGAAGTGGCTGATGACGAAATGGAAAATCCGTTTTCCTTTCGGCTTGTCCGTCGTCGCGGTCTCGGCGAAGCGGTGACGGGTTTCCGGCCCCTAAATCTTTCCTTTTCCCGATAGTGTCTTATTCGAGAAATTTTCTCGCCGCTCTCGAAGCCCGGGGATTTTTCTGGCGAGGAACGCACGGTTTGTGTTAAAATGGCTGAATTCCCCCGGCTAGATGGACAAAAACGTTCTCCCCGTGACATGGCGAAATGATAGAGCGACCCTAATCCGCCTGAAAAACGCGGCCTTTAGGCACTTTATCGGGCGGCTTGATATACAATTCGACGATTCTCTAGGGCGATATCGATGACGGACATTTCTACCGAGCGCAATCGACGCGCCGTTAAATTCATTCCTTTGCTGGTTTTCTTGGGCGCCCTTCTGCTGTGCGTCGCCACTTCGAAGGACTACGGCCTTTCCTGGGACGAGTCGCTCTACTTTCATGCGTCGGACCTTCATATGTGGTGGATCGCCGGTTTTACGCACGACCTCATTCACGGGGACGTCGCTAAAAGCCTCGACGATGCACGCATTCAGCAGGCGTGGCACTGGGATCCTTACCATGTGCCGCACCCTCCTTTTTCCCGCATCGTTTCGGGCGTGACGCATGAGCTGTTTTCGCCCTGGCTGGGCAAATTTGCTTCGTACCGAGTCGGGCCGGCGCTGTTTTTCTCCCTGCTCGTGCTCGTTATGTATCTTTGGATGAAGGAAGTTTTCAGCTGGCCCATCGGTCTTTTTGCCGCGGTCAGCGTCGGCCTCATACCGAACATGTTCGGATTCGCCCATTTCGCCGTCACCGACATGCCCCTGGCGGCGATGTGGTTTTTAACCGCCTACTGTTTTTGGAAAGGACTGGAGAGCTGGCGCTGGAGTCTCATCCTCGGAATCGTCTGGGGGCTGGCGCTGGCGACGAAATTTCCGGCCCTTTTGATTCCCATTCCGCTGCTCTTGTGGGCGCATCTGTTTCGCCGCAACGCGTACGCCAACAATATAATGGCGATGTTATTCATCGGCCCGGTGGTTATGGTCGCCAGCCAGCCCTACCTCTGGCACCAGCCGTCCTTGCGGATTCTCGAGTTTCTTTACGAAGGCCTCAGCCGGGGTTATCGTTCGGATACGAATTTTCCGGTTTTTTTCTTCGGTCGAGAGTACTTTTCCAACCAACTGCCTCGCTACTACACCTTTTTCCTCACCGGCGTGACCACGCCGGAGACGCTCTTAGCGCTAGCCCTCGTCGGCGTTCTCTATGCGTTACGGAACCCAGCCGAACGGAAGGTCCTGATGCTCTTCCTGTTCAACGGACTGTTTGTTCTTCTTCTGGGCATATTGCCGGGAGCCGTACTCCACGACGGCATGAGACAGATGCTTTCGGCGTGCGCCTTCATCGCCGGCCTTGCTGCGGCGGGATTTTCCTTTCTATCGGAAGCTTTGACCGGCTGGATGCGGCGCATGAAAATGCTCGCCTCGGTCCAGCGCGTTGACGCAAAGGCGGTCCTTACTCTGGCCCTTTTGGCGCTTTTCCCGCCGGCGTTCGAACTGATGCTCTACCACCCGTTCGAATTGAGCTACTACAACCGGTTGATCGGCGGGCTGCGTGGAGCTTACGTCAACGGCATGGAGGCCACCTATTTCATGGAGGCTTTCACGCCGGGATTTCTCGAATATCTCAACAAGGAACTGCCTCCCAATGCCAGAATTAACGGCCTAGTCAGCAATTTTATGCTCGTGTACTACCAGGACGAAGGTAAATTGCGCCGTGATTTGAAAGTCACGGGCACCGAACCGTTCGACTACGCCTTGGTCCTTAACCGCCGTAGCGTCATCGCCGCCACCCCCCCGAGCCAGCGGGGATTTATGATCAAGCGAACTCCGATCGCCTCCGTGTCGCTCGGCGAGGTGCCGCTTGTTTTACTCTATCGGTTGAAAGACTGATCGCTTTGACGCGGCCCGGCGAGCGGGGCTTTTTACGAC
>Ga0075434_100001979_pt1 | contig 17778 bp, 13 predicted proteins | sample RhiMethybrSRZTD3_FD_75298 | JGI IMG/M metagenome (GOLD analysis project Ga0075434, IMG submission 75298) | Populus rhizosphere microbial communities from Tennessee, USA - Rhizosphere MetaG P. TD hybrid SRZTD3 | ecosystem: Host-associated > Plants > Roots > Rhizosphere > Soil | place: USA... | reverse complement strand
GCCTGCCACGTGAGACGAATCTGGCCGTCCTTCTGCGTGCGTTCGTTCGTCGCCCGCCGGCTCAAGTCGGGCTCGTACGTCCACGCGTTGGGGTTGTTGACGTTCTTGTTCCAATAGAGTCCCGCCGCATACATGGACGACCGCAGCTCTCGCGCGGCGAAGTAGAACCAGAACTTGTCGCGCTTGATCGGACCGCCGAAGCCGACATTGGCTTCCCAGTTCGTGTTGATCGAATCGGGAGCCTGTACTCCGCGGTCGCGCAGCCGCTGCGTGAGGTTGCTGCCCTGCATGCCGCCGTTGGCAAACGCGCCGAAGAAGGTAGCGTTGAACGTATTGCTGCCTTCGCGCGGAACACGATTGATCCGGACGCCGCCAACCGCGTACTCGGCGTCGCCCGACGCGGTGTCGAGCACGACCTCCTGCGTCCCTGCCGGATTCAGTCGTACCGGCTGATGCGAGCCGGTGTTCAGCACCGAGATCGACATCCCTCCCATCGTCTCGACCGAATCCGACGCCTTGCTGCCGTGGATCTCGAGAGCGGGAAACGCCGTCTGACCCCCGGACCCGCCGACGTCCTGCCCGCCGGTCAGCACGACGCCAGGGATCAGGACGCCCAGGTTGTATTGGGTGCGGCCCGATGGGATCTGGTCGAGGATCTCTCGATCCATGACGCGCTGTCGCGTCGTACTCTGGACGTCGACGACCGGCGTCTCTCCGCTGACGGTGATGGTCTCTGCGATCGAGCCGACCCGCAAGTCGGTATTGACCGTCGCGACGAACGTTCCGGTGAGCTCGATGCCTTCGCGCTTGACCGTGGAGAAGCCCGGGAGCGTGAACGTCACCGTATAGGTGCCGGGTCGCAGGTTCTCGATGCGGTACTGGCCGGTGCCGCCGGTCACGACTGACCGCACCTTCTCAATCAGGGCAGGACTTGAAGCTTCAACGGTGACGCCGGGAAGGACGGCTCCTGATGCGTCTTTGACGAGACCGACGATTGATGCCTGGGCAAATGCCGCGGCGGGAGCACATACGAGCACCGCGAGCGCGAACACACACATCGCGAATCGACGCATCGCTGGCCTCCTCACAGTAAATTGCTGGTTTTCCGATCCTCCAACCGAGTTGCGGCAGACGTTACTCCTCTCATGCATACCGGTCAAGCGGTGCCTTGACAGCCAGTTCCTCGTGTCGATACCGTCTCGCCACCGCACACGTGCGGCGTGCGTCCGCAACCAGACCAAGGAGTCACCATGGGCCGATTCGTGACGGTATTTATGCTGCTGATAGCGGCGTGCCTCATCCCTGTCGTCGCCTCCGCGCAGGGCTCGATCGCCGGCGTCGTCACGGATACGTCAGGTGCCGTGCTGCCGGGCGTCACCGTTGAGGTGTCGAGTACCGCCCTCATCGAAAAAGTTCGTTCGGCCGTGACCGATGGAACCGGCCAGTACCAGATCGTCAACCTGCCGCCTGGCGGCTACACCGTGACGTTCATGCTCGCAGGCTTCAACACGCTGAAGCGTGAAGGGATCGAGCTGACTGGCAACTTCACCGCGACGGTGAACGGCAATCTGCGTGTAGGTGCGCTCGAGGAGACGGTCACCGTGACCGGCGAGGCGCCAACCGTCGATGTGCAGAACACCGCGCGGCAGCGCATCATCGATCGCGACATCATCGAGAATATTCCCGCGGGCCGCAACATCTGGGCGCTCGGCGCGCTCAATCCAGGCATCACGACCAACGTGCCGCAGGATGTCGGCGGCGCCGTCATCAACGCGACGACTGGGATGTCGTCGCATGGCGGCCGGAGCAATGACGGCTGGACGTCGATGGACGGCATCACGATGAACGCGATGGCGTCGACCGGGTTCACGACGCGCCTGATCTACAGCATGGCCAGCGTCCAGGAAGTGACGCTCGACTATTCGGCTAACACCGCGGACGTGCCGACCGGTGGCGTGCGTATCAACATCGTCCCGCGCGAAGGCGGCAACACCTTCAACGGCACGATGTTCGCCAGCCTCGCGACCGCCGGCATGCAGGCGAATAACTTGACCGACGACCTGCGGCGACAGGGCCTTCGCACGCCGGATGCCGTGAGAAAGCTGTGGGACCTCAATCCGGGATTTGGCGGCCCGATCCGGCAGAACAGGATCTGGTTCTACGTGTCCACGCTGTATTCGGGCTCGCAGCTCGACGTGGCGGACATGTTCTTCAACAAGAACGCGAACAATCCCAATGCGTGGACGTACGAGGCCGACTTGAATCGCCCGGCGTTCAAGGACACGCATTACTACGGGGGCGACGCGCGCCTGACGTGGCAGCTGAGCCCGCGCAACAAGATCGGCATCCTCGCCGCCGATCAGGCTGGCTGCACCTGCGTCGGCGTGGTCTCCGCGACCGTCGCGCCCGAGGCGGACATCCGCGAACGGTTTCCCATTCAGCGGCGCCAGGTGCTGGACTGGACCTCACCCGTGACGAACCGTCTGCTGCTCGAAGCGGGCGTGGCGAATCACTTCGGGCGCAGCATCCGGCTGCGGGCGCTCGATTCGAGCCCCGAGATGATCACGGTCAACGAGCAGTCGACGGGTCTGCGCTACCGCGGCGCGGACAACTTCCGCGACGGTCCGAATCACGCGATCCACTTGCGGTTCGGCGCCTCGTACATCACGGGCGCGCACGCCTACAAGGCCGGCTTCACTCACAGTCACGGCTTCGAGGGACGCGTGACCAACGACGGCGATCAGCCGCTGACCTACCGCTTCAACAACGGCACCCCGAACCTGATCACCGAGCGCGCGCTGCCGCTCTCCGGTCAGGTCAACGTCGATCACAACCTCGCGTTGTACGCGCAGGACAAGTGGAGCGTGCGGCACATGACCGCCAGCTACGGCCTTCGCTACGACTACTTCGCCAGCAGCTTTCCGACGCAGCATGCCGGTCCCGCCGTGCTCGCGCCGGCGCGCGACATCACGTTCCCCGAGCAGAAGAACACGGCGTGGCATGACCTCAGCCCGCGTCTTGGTCTGAGCGTCGATCCAGCCGGGAAAGGGAAGACCGCCCTGAAGGTGAGTCTGAACAGGTACCTGCAGAACGAGGCGGCCGGTTCACCGCTTGCGGCGGATCCGAGCCCACTGAACACGCTCGTGACCAGCACGACCCGCTCGTGGACCGATTCGAATCGCAACTTCGTTCCGGAGTGCAATCTGATCAGCCCGCTTGCCAACGGCGAGTGCGGCGGGATGGCGAATCCGGCGTTCGGGAGCGCTCGTCCAGGCGCCACCTATGATCCCGATCTGCTGCGCGGCTGGGACAAGCGCACGGCGAACTGGGAGTTCTCCGCGGGCCTGCAGCGCGAGCTGTTCGCGCGCACCTCGGTTGATGTCGCCTATTTCCGCCGCTCGTACCAGAACTTCTGGATTACCGATAACCGCGCCGTGAGCGCGTCGGATTACGACCGGTTCAGCATCACCGCGCCGGTCGATCCGCATCTCCCCGGCGGCGGTGGTTACACCGTCTCGGGTCTCTACGATCTCAAGCCGGCCAGTTTCGGGCGGCCCGCGGACAACTTCGTCACGCTCGCCAGCAACTACGGCACGCAGAAGGAACGCTGGCAGGGCGTTGACGTGAACGTGAGCATGCGCCCGCAGGCTGGCGTGCGGCTTCAGGGCGGCGTCAGCACGGGGAGCACGCTGACCGACATCTGCGACGTCGCCGAAAAGGTGCCCGAGATGCTGCTCGGGACAGCGACGCCGGCCAACGCGACGACGCCACAGGTGCTGGCTGTGTCGACGAACAACGCCGACGCGGTTCGGAACCAGTGGATTCCTGCGCAGTACTGCCGCCAGCGCTCACCGTTTTTGACGAACGTGAAGTTTGCCGGCAGCTACACGATTCCGCGCGCTGACGTGCTGGTCAGCGGAACGTTCCGCAGCGTGCCGGGCCCTGAGATCTACGCGAACTACACCGCGACCAACGCCGTCATCCAGCCGTCGCTCGGACGCGTGCTGTCGGGCGGCGTCGCGAACCTGCCCATCACGATCGTCGAGCCGGGAACGGTGTACGGCGAGCGGTTGAACCAGGTGGACATGCGGTTCGGGAAGATCCTGCACCTCGGCCGCACGAAGACCGTCGTCAATCTCGACGTCTACAACCTGTTCAACGTGAACACCGTGCTGACCGTGAACTACGCGTACGCGACGTGGCAGCGGCCGACGTCGATCCTGCTCGCGCGGTTTGCGAAGATCGGCGTGCAGTTCGATTTCTAGGTATCAGGTATCAGGTATCAGGGAGGCATTCATGCGTCGACTAGCACTCATCGGAGCGTCGCTGGTGGTCGTACTCCTTGGCACGCCGGCGATTGTCAGGGCCCAGGCATCCATCGCGGGGCAGGTGAAGGATGCGTCCGGCGCGGTGCTGCCGGGCGTCACCATCGAGGCGTCGAGCCCCGCGTTGATCGAAAACGTCCGCTCGGTGGTGACTGGCGGCACGGGTCAGTACCGGATCGAGCTGCTGCCGCCGGGCACCTATACCGTCACGTTCGCGCTGCCGGGGTTCAGCACGATCAAGCGCGAAGGCATTCAGTTGACGGGCACGTTCACTGCTACGATCGACGCGGAGCTTCGAGTCGGCGCGCTGCAGGAGACGATCACGGTCAGCGGTGAGACGCCGATTGTCGACGTGCAGAGCGCGAACAAACAGCGCGTGATCGATCGCGATCTCATCGACAAGCTGCCCGCGGGCCGCTCGCCGTTTGCGCAGATGGCGCTGATTCCCGGCGTCACCGTCAACGCCGCGAATCAGGATGTGGGGGGCGCCACCCAGCTGTCCGGCGCGATCACGATGCAGGTGCACGGCTCGACGGGCGCGTCGCAGTCGCTGCTCGAGGATGGCTTGTCGACGGCCGCGCTGATTTCCCCGGCGAACTCCCAGATCACCTTCAACATGGCGGCGTCGCAGGAAATCGCCGTCGACTACGCGGGCGCCGGGGCCGACACCGCCGGCGGCGGCGTGCGCATGAACGTCATCCCGCGCGAGGGCGGCAACACGTTCAACGGCGTGCTGTTCATGAACGGCACGACCGAAGGCCTCGGCAGCAGCAACTTCACGCAGCGCCTGAAGGACGCGGGACTGCGGACGCCGAACCGCATCCACAACATGTTCGACGTCAATCCGGGCTTCGGCGGCCCGCTGCGCCGCGGCAAGGCCTGGTTCTATCTCTCGGGGCGCCGCGCCACCTCCTCGAAATGGATGGCCGACGAGTTCTACGACCGGAACGCCAACAATCCCAACGTCTGGACCTATCAGCCCGATCTGAGCAAGCCGGTGTCGAACGACTCCGACGTCAACGACGGCCGTGCGCGGTTGACGGTGCAGGCGGCGCCGAAGGTCAAGCTCGGCTTTCTCTACGTGCAGCAGACCGCGCGGAACTGGCCGTCGATTCTCGATACGACCGGCGCGCCCGGCGGGACGCTGCTCGCCGCGGAAGCCGGCCCGTATCACTACTTCCCGGTCGAGCGGCAGATCACGGCCGACGTCACGATCCCGCTGACCAACCGCATGCTGATCGACGGCGCGGTGAAGCGCACGTTCGAACGCGCCATTCGCGATCCGATTCGCTCGGTGAACCCCTCGATGATCAACGTGCTGGAGCAGTCCACCGGCCGGCAGTACCGCGCGCGGCAGTTTTTCATCAACCGAACAAGCGACGTCTTCTACTATCGCGCCTCGCTCTCGTATATCACCGGCGCGCATTCGTTCAAGTTCGGCGTCGGCGACATCTCGGGCAGCACCGGCGAGCGGGACTGGGACATCAATCCGGTGAGCTACCGGCTGAACAGCGGCATCCCCAATCAGATCACGATGCGCGCGTACCCGGTGGAGTTCTACGTGGACGTCGATCACCAGTTCGGCGGCTACGCGCAGGATCGATGGACGATCGGGCCGCTCACGGTGAATGCCGGGCTGCGGCTCGACTGGTTCAAGAACAGTTTCCCCGCGCAGTCGGTCGGCCCGGCGCCGCTGGCGCCGGCGCGCAACTTCACGTTCCCCGATACCGAGGGGATGAACCTGAAAGATCTCAGCCCGAAGTTGAGCGCCGCCTACGATCTGACCGGCAACGGCAGGACCGCGCTCAAGGTCAGTCTCAACCGCAACGTCGAGCCGTACACCGTCGGCGGCATTGCCGGCGCGACCAATCCGATTGTCCGGCTCGCGACGACGACGACGCGGTCGTGGACGGACGGCAACAGCGACTACGTTCCGGATTGCAATCTGATCGTGCTGACCGCCAACGGCGAGTGCGGTGCGGTGGCCAACACGCTGTTCGGCAGCGCGGGTGCGCAGGCGAATTTCGATCCCGACGTCCTGCGCGGCTGGGGCAAGCGGCTCTACAACTGGGAGTTCTCCGCGGGCGTGCAGCGGCAGCTCCTCACGGGACTCTCTGTCGACGCCGCGTATTTCCGCCGGTGGTACGGCAACTTCACGATCATCGACAACCGCGCGGTCACCGCGTCGGACTTCACGCCGTTCAGCATCACCGCGCCGATGGATGCACGGCTGCCGGGCGGCGGCGGCAACGTGATCTCAGGACTTTACGACGTCAACCCGGCGAAGTTCGGGCAGACCGACAACATCACCACATTCGCGAAGAACTTCGGCAGGCAGGTGCAGATGTGGAACGGCGTCGCCTTCACGGTGAACGCGCGGATGCCGCACGACATCATTCTGCAGGGCGGTATCGACCGCGGCACCATCACGCAGGATGTCTGTGACATCCGCGCGAAGGTGCCGGAGTACACCGCTGCCGATCCGTACTCGGCACCGGTCGTCGCGGCGGGCACGAGCACGTCGACGCTGAACCTCGCGAGCCCGCTCTCGTGGCACTGCCGCACCGAGCGGCCGCAGACGCAGGTGAAGCTGCTCGGGTCCTACACGATTCCACGTATCGCGGTGCAGGTGAGCTCGGCGCTCCAGAGCCTGCCGGGACCGGAGCTCAACGCGTTCTACACCGCGACCAACGCGCAGATTCAGCCCTCGCTCGGACGGCCGCTGTCGGGTAGCGTGCAGAACGTGTCGATCAACCTGGTATCGCCGGGCACGCTGTACGGCGAGCGGCTCAATCAGCTCGACGTCCGCTTCGCGCGGCCGGTCCGTGTCGGCCGCACGAAGACGACGTTCCAGTTCGATCTGTACAACGCCCTCAACGTCGACACGGTAACCGGCGTCAACACGAGCTACGCGTCGTGGCAGCGTCCCCAGGTCGTGATTCTCGGACGATTCGCCAAGATCGGCGTGCAGCTGGATTTCTGATCACGAACCACGGAGACACGGAGGCACGAAGACACGAAGACTCACTTGCCCTTCGCCGCGTTCTGTCTCTGTATTTCCGCTGGCTCCTCATTAAGGGTGCAGAAAACCTCCGACCAATAATCGTTGGGATCCTGCGCCAGCGACCATACACGAGGCGCTGACTTCCAGGGCTTTGCCAGCACGACGGGGTCCTCAATGGTGACCTGGTAGGTGAGGAGGTTCTTCGAGGTGCGAGTGATGCGCTCGACGACATGCATCTTGTCGCTAGGCCACCATCCTGCTCCCGCGCCCGTAATAACCCTCATCCTTTCATCAATACCAATCACGTCGATGACCAGGGTATCTCCCTCCCAATGAGCCGTCGAGTCGCCATTGAACGTGGGATCTGGATCCTTGAGATGCGGACGTCCGTCCGTGTGTATCAGACGAATGTTCATCGGGTATTCAAACAGCTGCCACAACTTCCCTCCCGGGAGTGAAATCAACTCCATGGGGGCGTGCTGACTGATTTGCTCTAATGCCGTGCTTGGAGTACCGGCCTGATCACATTCTCCATATGGGGCCGGCTTCGTGTACTTGGCGGCGATACCAGGCTTGAAGGAGACCCTCTCCTCCGGCGTCACCTTGGGATCGAATTGCCTGATCGTCGCTTCTTCGAGCGGGTAAGCAAACTGCAGCATTCGTCCAGAAGCGTTTGGATACCAACGTCCAGTCAGGTCCGGATGTCCGTCCGCCGTGCGGGGCGCCGGTCCGCCGGACGGCAATACCTTCACCTTGTCAAAGCCCCCGACGATCGGTACAGGAGGTTTTCCTCCAGACTGCGCGCCATGGGTGTTCACCTGAGCAAAAGCGGGCATGGAAGCGATGCACAAAGCGGCCAGTACGACTCCAGCACTCCCAAGGCAAGCGCAGAACCGTCGCTTCGTTTCTCTCATTTCAAGTTCTCCCTTTTTCAGGCGCGCCGACAAATGCCGACACACTGCTTCCGAAGAGGAAACGTAATTCTCACCCCATCTCTATCGTTCAGAAGTGAATCTTCCCTATCGTTCAGAAGTGAATTTGCGGGGGGGTCAAATTCTCGACATTCTGCCCGGTGATCCGCAATTGGCCGTCCGCCAGCTTGATGAATTCCGCCGTCCCTCTGTACGGCGTACCGCCAGCCTTGGTTGGACAGGCCCTGGCGCTGACGGACTTTCCCATACTCGCGAGGAAATCCTGCTGCGTGGTGCCGTTCCGTTTTAGAGCGTTGGGGGTGATCATTTCCAGGTGCCAGGTCACCATCTTGCCGCCGGCTTCCGTCACATTCATGTCGAAATACGCGTGCGGGTTCTCCCAATAGAGCTTCGACAGCGAGCCAGTCAGATCCATGCACCTGTCTTTGTCGAACTCGACATTGAATCCGTGGTGCGCAAACGCAGGAGCCGTTGCAACCAGAGCAAGAGCCGCAATCCAAACGCCGAGAAGCTTGCGTCTCATCGGGATTTCCCTCCAGTAAATGGATTTGCAAATACGCTGAATCACCTTTGATGTCAAGCTCAATTGGCGAGCGGGGCGGGAGCCAACTGTTCGTCCCCCCACGGGAGGCAGTCGATCATCCTCGCGCGCTTCGCGACGATCGGGGTCCAGTTCGACTTCTAGCGCGAGCGCGACAAGAGAAGCCGGTTGACCTCCGGGTTCAGGCCTTTCTCCATCCACCGATCGAGCTCCGCCATCTGGGCCGGCGTCAGAATGTTTCTGGCATCGGCCTTCAGTGTCCTGGTCGCGTCCTCTACCGTGTCGTTGTACTTCTCGACGAGGTCGAGCCACTGCTGAACCTTCGGTCCCGACAGCTTCAGCACGCTGACCGTGCCGGTGGGGCAGAGGGCGCCCGCCTGCATCGTGTTACAGAAGATCTCCGGCGCCTTCGCCGGCGACTGCGCGTCGACGGTTGTCAGCGACAGTCCCAGCAAGATGGTCCCAACGACAAGACTGAACCTGATGATCATGTCTACCCCCCGGCGGACCTGAAGGTCCGCGTCTACGATCTAGAACTCCCCGGCGGACCTGAAGGTCCGCGTCTACGATCTAGAACTCCCCGACGGACCTGAAGGTCCGCGTCTACGATCTAGAACGCGTCTACGATCTAGAAATCGAACTGCAGACTGACCTTCGCAAACCGCGCCGGCATGATCGTCGTCGGCTGCAGCCACGCGGGGCCGAAGGTGTTGTTCTGCGCCAGGATCGTGCTCACGTTGAGCGCGTTGTACAGATCAAGGCTCACCATGCTGCGCATCTTTCCGTAGTGGAGCACCTTGCCGACGCGGAAGTCCACCTGGTTCAGGCGATCGCCGAACACGGTATTTGGATTGATCAAGCCGACCGACACGTTCGCGGCGCCGCCCGAAAGCGGACGCCCGAGCGTCTTCGCGGCCTCGGCCGTCGGCAGATTGTAATTCGCCAGAATCGGCGGGCCCGGCAGGTTCTGCAGCGTACCGCTGACGAGCACCTCGATGCGCGGGATCGTGTACGAGCCGAGGAACTTCACCTGCGTCAGCCAGTTCGTCGCGTTGTGGCAGAACTCCAGCGGCCGGATGGCGGCCGTCGTAATCAGGCCGGTGTTCGCGCGTGATTCCGCCGGCTCGGGCACCTTCGAGAGCAGCGCGCAGTTGTCGGTCAGCGTGCGGCCGGTACTCGTGCCGCCCTGCAGCAGCACGCCGCGCAGATAGCGCGTCGCGAGGTTCACGTCCACGCCGTGCCAGTACTCGATCTGGTCACCGTAATTGCTCGCCAGCGTGACGAAGTTGTCCGAGGCAAGGCCGAACTTCGCGGGATTGAGGTTGTACATCCCATGCACAACATATCCACCCCCGCCGGGTAGCTGCGGATTGGACGGCGCGGTGACGTCGAACGTGTCGAAGTCCGACGGCGCGAGCACGCGATTATCCGTCACGCGCGCGTTGCCGTACGTGCGTCGGAAGTAACTGACATCGACCGATGTACGCGGCAGCACCTCGTGCTGCACGCCGGTCGAGAACTCCCAGTTGAAGCCGCGCTTGAACCAGCCGTGCGTCATCGCGGTGTCGTAGACCGCGCCGGGCACCGGCAAGCCGAAGCTCGCGTTCGCCATCGCGCCGCATTCACCATTGGCCACAGGGCTCATCAGGTTGCAGTCGGGCACGTAGTTGCGATTGGCGTCGCCCCATGACCTCGTCGTCTGCGTGATGAGGCTGCTGAGCGGATTCGGATCCTGCGCGATGGGCGCGCCAGCCGAGAGGTTCTCGAGATATCGATTGAAGCTCACCTTCACCGCCGTCTTGCCGTTGCCGAACACGTCGTACGCCGCGCCGAGATGCGGCGTCAGGTCGTGCCACGAGATGAAGCCGTGCTGCGCGGGGAATGTGAGGTCGCGCGTCGGCGTCAGCGGCGACGGTCCGAGATGCTGCTCCGGCCACCCGATCGAGGCGTAGCTGTACCTGATGCCGTAGGACGCGGTGAGCTGATGGATCGTCCATTTGTCCTGCGCGAACACGCCCATGTTGTGCTCCATGTTCGTGTCCGTGATGATCGGGAACGCGCGCTCGCTCAACTGGTTCGGAATGGCGTTGTTCAAACGGTAGCTGAGGGAATTCAGATTCCCATAGGTGAACCCGTTCCACCCGCTCGTGTGGTTGATGCCCACCTTGACGTTGTGCGCGCCCGTGATGTACGACGCGGCGAAGCGGAGGTGCAGTGTCTTGGCGGGCTGCAGGCGATTCGCCTCCAGCGAGCGGAACTTCAATCCCGTTGATTGCTCGGTGGTCGGCACCATCGCGGGATTGAGGCCGGTCATCGGCAGCAGATTGCTCGCCGCGCGGTAGCGGTTGAAGCCGGCTTCGAGGAGGATGCGGTTGGTGATCGGCGAGGTCCAGTCCACCTGCACCTGCCGCTGCAGCGGATAGAGGCGCTGTTCTGCCGCCTCGGGTGCGGTCGTCAGGCTTACGGCCGATGGAGAATAGTTGACGACGTCGTCGTTCCAGTTGACGCCGATCTTGTGCTTGGCGGCCACCTGCCACGTCAGGCGCAGCTGGCCGCCCTTCCAGACCGATGGATTGGCCGCCGGCCTGCTCAGATCCGGCTCGAAGACCCAGGCATTCGGGTTGTTGAAGTTCTTGTCGTAGTACATGCCGGTCGCATAGTTCCCGGACTTCTTGTAGCGCGCCGAGAGGAAGAACCAGACTTTGTCCTTCTTGATCGGGCCGCCGAAGCCCGGATTGAAGTCGAAGTTGTCCTTGAGGCGATCGCCGGAGGTGATGCCGCGCGCCTTGAGCGCCGGCGTGATGTTGTCTGCCTGCCACGACGGATTGGCGTAACTGACGAACAGCGCGCCGCTGAACATGTTGCCGCCGTCGCGCGGAATCACGTTGATGCGCACGCCGCCGGTCGTGTACTCCGCGCCAGCCGACGCCGTGTCGACGGCGACTTCCTGTGTGCCGATCGGGTTGATGTTCACCGGCGTCGAGAAGCCCGTGCTCGATTGGCCGACCGTCTCGATGCCGTTGCGCAGCAGCACCTGGTCGCCGGTCCGGCCACCATGGATCGCGACGCTGCCGATCGGGTTGCCTGACGAGGCGGTGCCGCCGACGTCCTGGTTCGTCAGCCCGCTGCGCGATACGCCCGGGATGAGCGACGCCATGTCGTAAGCCGTTCGGCTGGTCGGGATGTTATCGATGATGTCGCGGTCGATGACGCGCTCGCGCTTCGTGTTCTGCACGTCGACGAGCGGCGTCTCACCGGTGACCGTGATGGTTTCCTCGAGTGCGCCGACGCGGAGGTCGGCGTCGATCTTCGCGGTGAACGAGCCCGCCAGCACGATGCCTTCGCGCTTGACGGTGTTGAACCCGGGCAGCGTGAAACTCACGGTGTACGTGCCAGGTACGAGATTCACGATTTGGTACTGGCCGGTGCTGTCGCTCACAACGGAGCGGACCTTTTCGATCAAGGCCGGGCTTGCCGCCTCGACGGTCACACCGGGTAGAACCGCGCCCGAGGAATCCTTCACGACTCCGGCAATGCTGGCTTGCGCATACACCTGGGCGGGGAAGGTGACCAGGAACATCCAGGCGACCAACCGGGTCAGCTTCGCTAACACTCGCATACGGCTCCCTTCGTTGTGTGGACGGCGATGATACGCCCGAAACGCAATTTCATGACCTTCCCGCTACCCGAGCTCTGTCATCAGCGGGTGCCGCGTGAACGGCACGCGCGGCGAACTAGCGACGCACGAACGCCGCCGCCCCGGCGGCCACGCCGGGGAGCAGCACGAGCGCGAGAAACATCAGCATCCGCTGCTGCGAGGTGCCCATCTCCAGCGTCCGTTCCTGCGCCGCCCGCGGCGGAATGGCCACGACCGTGTCCTGAACCAGCCAGCGCACAATCGAGAGGAACATCTCCGCGTTGCCGGGGACGGTCGCGGAGTAGTTCGCGATGAAATCGGAATCGCCGACGACGACGAGGCGGGACCTGGGCGCTGCAATCGCGACGCCGAGCGAGACGGGACCGGCGCGGTCGCCGCGCGCGGGATCCAGTGACGGGTGGCCCGAGCCGAGCTGCTCGAGATTGGTTTCCGCCCAGGCCTGATCGCCCGTGCGGATAATCGAGTCCGCACGCATCCCCTCGTGCGGCAAGGGGGTGACCGAGCGCGCCATCGGGTAGGCCGTCAGCGAGTTGAGGCCGTTCGTGATCGGATGCAGAGGATAGCTGGTGGCGACGGGGACCGATGCATCCGTGCCGAGAAACTGTCCCATCTGACCGCTATCGACAACGACGTCGTTGCCAAGCTCGGCGCCGTGCTGGCGGATGAACGCGGTCAGATTTCGCAGCTCGCCGGTCTTGGAGACGGTGGCCGGATCCATCATGAAGAGCGCCGTGCCACTTTCGGTGATGTATCGCTTCAGATCCTCGAATGGATCGACGAGGAACAGGACCGCGCCACCACCATCGACATATCGCTCCAGCGCCTCTATCTCGGCGCGGAAGAAATCGGCTCGGGGACCTGCCACGATGACGAGGCTCGCATCGGGCGGCACGACGTCGCGCACCGCGATGTTGATCGTGTTGACGAGGAAGTTCTCCCGCTGCAGCATCGCGGCGGTACTGCTGTAGCCCGCGCGCTCGCCGCTGGCCGTGTCGCGCTCCGCGTGGCCGCCGGTGAAATAGATCTTTCTCGTGCGCCCCTCGCGCAGCCTCACCAGCGCGTTGGTGAGATCCTGTTCGCCTGTCGTCTTGATCCGTTCGGTGCGGCCTCGGTACTCGATGACGGCGCTCCCGGAATCCTGACTGTCCGTCTGCTCGTCTATCTTGATGAATCTCGACGCCGCCGCATATTCCTTCAGGCGGTCGCGCGCAGCCTGGGCAACGACCCGGATGCGGACCGGCGCGTCAAGTGTTCGCAGCGCCGCCCGTGTCTCCGGAGACAGTTGGTAGAGGTGCGCCGCCGTCACATCCCAGCGCGGAGCAGACGTGCGCGACAGCATGATGATGGCCGCCAGTCCAGCGACGGCTGCGACCTGTACGGTCGCGACCCATGCCACGCCGGCGTGGAACCGGTTGCCACGGTCAGCCTGCGCTCGCCGCAGCGTCTGCCGCGCGAGAAAGAGTGCGAGTGCGACGACCATGAGGCAGGAGACGATGGAGCCGACATCGATCACGCCTTTGGCGAAGTCGTCGAGTACGCCGCCAATGAATACGTCGCGAAAGGCCACGAGTGCGATCGACAACGCCAATGTCGCGACCGCCGTGGCGACCGCGCTGGTCGAGAGGCTCGAAACGAGCAGGCCGACGGCAATGAACGCGATGCCGATCAGCAAGAGCCCGAGAAAGCCGCTGACGACAGGTCCCCACTCAGGTGCGCCGAACGCGAACAGCGCAGCGCACAGAACGGCCGGTGCGATCAGCATCAGGAGATACGTCTTCACCGCGTGCGGGAAAGTCCTGGTACGCGCGGTCACCAGCGGAAGGACGAGGAGCGCCGCGAGCCCGGCACGAACCAGGAACGGACGAATCAGCAGTTGAGTGACGTTGATCGGTTCCGGCGGCGGCGCCGCCAGCGCCTGGCGGCTCTGGTCGAGAAAGGTGTTCAGCGAGACAACAAAGGCGGCGCCGGCGAGCAGCGCGAACAGGGCAACGGCCAGCCACGAGGCGCGCGACGCCACGGACGGGAGTATAGTTCACGCCATCCATGCGCCTCTGTGCACGTCCGATGCTCGCAGCCACGTTCGCCTTCGCGTTGCTCGTCCAGCAGTCCATCGCCGCCCAGCGCGCGCCGTTTGCGACTCCGCCGCCCGGCTCGGGTCCAACGCAGATGCGCCCCTACAACCAGTACGGAGGATGCCCCGAAGAGCCGAGAGCGTTCCACGCATGCGCGCTCGACAAGATGAAAACCTTCAGTCCGCCGCGGACACCGGACGGCAAACCGGACTTCACCGGCTTCTGGAATCGCATCGTCATTCGCAACATGGAGAACATCGAGGAGCATCCCGAGACGATGGATACCTCGGGCGGGAAGAGCTCGATCATCGATCCGGCGGACGGCCGGATTCCGTATCAGCCGTGGGCGGCCGCCAGGCGCGACGAGATGTTCGCGACCTACGTGAATCCGTTGGCGCTCTGCACGCCGCTGGTCTCGCCCAAGCAGGCGTACGGGCCGGGAACGTTCCGCGTCGTGCAGACGCCCGGCTCCGTCTTCATGATCAACGACTTCGCGCACAGCTATCGCATCATCCCGACCGACGGCCGTCCGCACATCGGAGCGAACATCAAGCTCTACGCCGGCGATTCACGCGGGCGATGGGACGGCAACACGCTGGTGATCGACGTCGCTAATCAGCGCGATCGGCAGTGGCTCGACGCCGTCGGGAACTTCTTCTCCGAGAGCATCCACGTCGTGGAGCGCTTCACGATGATCGCTCCCGACGTCATTCACTACCAGGCAACGATCACGGACCCGAACGTCTACACGCGTCCGTGGACGATCGTCTCGGGATGGCGGCGGAACAACGACAAGCCGCTCGAGATCTGGGAGAACGCGTGCTGGGAAGGGATCCAGGAAAATCTCGAGGAGACGCTGTACGGCCACAAGCAGTATCCCGGCGCTGCCGCGCTACGCTGACACCGCGTCGATCACCGCCTGGGGATTGTCGGACGCAATCACGAGCCTGTTCCCCGTAGCAAGGTAGCTGTAGCGCACGTTGATGTGCGCGTTGGCGATCTTCTGAAACACCCGGGCCGCCGCCCCCGGCTCGTCGGCGACCGGCACGAGCGCCACCTGCTGCTGTTGCACAATCCGGAAGCCGGCGTCATTGAGGCACTGGCGCGCGGCCGGAAGATCGTGCGTCAGCACGTGCACGACGCCGTTCATCTCCGAGTAGCCGTCGATGTTGATCCCGGCGGCGCTCACGCAGCCAATCGCTCTGGCCAGCATACCCGGACGATCGTCGTGCAGTGTCACCGCCAGATCGGCTGCGAGGTGCGCCATGGCTGTTCCCTCCAGGGCATCTTCGAGGCGACCAGTCTGCCTGTGCCCGACACGGCTGCACAGGCTAGCGCATTTTGTCGTCTAGTGGATCAATAACTCGATGACGCGAGTCGCGGCGTGGCTGGACGCGATGGTCGGCGTGAGATACCAAAGCCAGAACAGAGCGGTCGCGAACATCACCCGCCGCCAGTGGAAGACAAAGGGCAGCGCGCGATAGGTCATGAGGTGGAACACGCATCCAAGGAAAATGCGTGAAATCGCGAGACTGAGAACGAGGCTGAAAGCCAGGACGGAGAGGAGCAGCAGGGGCTGCATGCACCCTTTATCGGCAGAGCAAACGCCGCCTCTAGGGCGTTTGTGATAGATTCTCGCCGCCACGATGCATTCAGGACCATCGCGTTCGATCGTCGTCGGTTTCATCATCCTGGTTTCCAGTGGTTTGTGGGCGAGGGACGCGCGCGCACAGCAGCAGCCGGCGATCGAAATTGTTTTTCCGAACCAGCTGGTTCGCGGTCAGACCAACCTCCTGCACATAGCGATTCCGAGCCGGGAGATGTTTGCCGGCGCCGAGGTGTCGCCGGCCGCCGGAGTGACGGTCTCGCGAGTCGTCAACAGCAAGAAGCCGGAGTTGTCGCAGAACGTCGCATGGTGGGACGTCACGATTGATGTCGCGAAGGATGCGGCGCCCGGCCCGCGCTCGATCGTTCTTCTCACGGCGAACGGTCGCAGCACACCCGCGACGCTAACGATTCCCGCCCACGTGCCCGCAATTTCCAATGTAAAGGTGGTCTCGGCAACCGCCGGCGCGCCGGCCGTCGACGTCGAGTTTGCGGCGATGGACGAGAGTGGTGACCTTGGTGACCAGCCGTATGTCTGGTTCACGATTGCGTGCGGCGGCGAACCGACAGTCGGCGTCGTGCGCGGGAAGCCGACCGGCGGCATCGTGCGCGCATCGATTCCGCGGCCAGCCGCAAGTCCGTGCGATCTGGAGCTGCGCGCCAGCGACACGCAGAAGATCGATAGCAACACCCTGAAGACGAGGATTCCATGATGCGCCTGACGCCGCTTCTGTCCACGGTGCTCGTGCTGGCTCTGTCGTCGAGCGCCTTCGCGCAGGAGTGGGAAGAGTTCTTCAGCAAGGAAGAACGGTTCAGCGTCAACTTCCCGGGCAAGCCGACCGTGACGGACACGACGTGGACGTCGCAGTTCGGCGCGGTCCTCCCCGCGCGCGTCTACAGCGGCACGTCAGGTTCCGGTAAGTTCACCATCACCGTCGTCGACTACAACCCGATTCAACGGCTGCTGTCCGAGCGGTCGATGTCGTGCACGCCGGGCGCGGAGACGTGCCAGGGCATTCACGACTGGGGCCTTGGCTACTGGAAGAACGATGTGCGCGGCGCGGTGCTCTACGCATCGAACAAGTTCCTGACGCGCGACGTGAAGGTCGTCAACGTGATGGCAAACTTCGCGGATCTGGTGGCCGGTCAGGAGCTGCAGCTGACCGACAACAAGGATCAGTCGCGCATCTTCGGGTCGATCTACATGCACGCCAACCGGCTGGTCATCCTCGAGGCGCGCGTCCCGAAGAACTATCCGCCGCCTACGATCTTTCAGCAGTCACTCAGCTGGCTTGACGAGAAGGGGACGCGGATTCGCTACAACAACATCAATCACAACGAACCCGACGTCCCGCCGCCGGGCATTCGCGGGCGGTAACGACTTGAGCTTCGTGGCACGTCGAACGTGTCGCAGATGATTCGCGATGAGCGGTGGGTCATCGACGATCCGGCGTCGACGTTGTGGTTTGAGGAAGCCATGAACATTGGGTGGACCCGCGACACATACGATCGCGTGCTGGTCGCGTACGCCCGGATGCGCCGCTGGCCGCGCTGAATCGATAAGGGGTGGGACCAGCGCCCAACTCCCAAGCACGTGGCTTGGAAGTTGGGAGTTGGAAGTTGGGGGTTAGCCGAGTTACT
>Ga0075434_100001977_pt1 | contig 17784 bp, 18 predicted proteins | sample RhiMethybrSRZTD3_FD_75298 | JGI IMG/M metagenome (GOLD analysis project Ga0075434, IMG submission 75298) | Populus rhizosphere microbial communities from Tennessee, USA - Rhizosphere MetaG P. TD hybrid SRZTD3 | ecosystem: Host-associated > Plants > Roots > Rhizosphere > Soil | place: USA... | reverse complement strand
ATCCCTCGCCTTCCGGAGGCGGTTGGAGTACAAAGGTAGTCCCAGTAGGTCGAGCCGCCCTTCATCGGCCATCGGCACCCCCCGCCGCCCCGGTGCCGTAGCGACCCCTCCGCCGGCCGTTTGTTCGTTCGTGCTCCCTGATTCGTTTGTCCCATCAAGGAGGTCCCGCCATGAAACGACACCAGGGTGCATTGCTCGCGCTGCTCCTCTTCTTGGGTTCGGGCTGCGGAAAGCAGCTTCTTCCCACCCAGCCTGTCACCGATAGTGCCCGCCTCGATCCGGTCCTGGAGTCGAGGGCTTCTCACGGCAAGGACGCCGCTCAGGTCGTCGGCACCACGCGCTCCGGCGCGCAGTTCGCCCTCTACCGACCCGACCCCTGGAAGGGCGACCTGGTGCTGTACGCGCACGGCTTCACCGCGCCCACCGATCCCATCCACCTGCCGCCGATCGACAATCTCCGCGACCAGCTGCTGGGGCAGGGCTTCGCCGTGGGCTATTCGAGCTTCGCCGAGAACGGCCTCGCGATCCGCGACGGCATCCGGCAGACCGAGCGGCTCGAGGAGATCTTCGCCGACAAGCTGGGACGGCCGCGGCGCGTGTTCCTGATCGGCACATCGATGGGCGGGCTGATCGCGGTCGCGCTGGCCGAGCGCCATCCCGACCGCTACGCCGGCGTGCTCACGGTGAGCGGCTTGATCGGCGGCAGCCGCGGCCTGGTCGAATACATCGCGAACGTCCGCGTGCTCTTCGACCTCTATTATCCGGGCGTGCTGCAGGGCGACCTGTTCCACGTCCCGCCGGGACTGAACCTCAACCAGAACGTGATCGGGCCGGCGGTGGCGGCGATGAGCGCGCACCCGGAGGGCGCAGGGATCATCAGCCGGCTCGTGCAGACGCCGGTCCCGTACGCGAGCGGCCAGGAGCTGGTGGGCTCGATCGTGCAGGCGCTCGCGCTCCACTTCATCGAGCTCGACGACCTGCTGCACCGCACCGGAGGCGAGTCGTTCTTCGACAACGCCAACGTCACCTACACGGGTGCGCTGCCCGCGCTGGTGCTGGCCGACCTCAACGCCCGCGTCGCGCGCTTCCACTCGACGCGCGATGTGCAGGAATTTCTGGACGACTACTACGAGACCAGCGGGCGGCTGAGAATCCCGATGATGACGCTCTTCAACACGCGTGACCCGGTGGTGAACGGCTTCAACGAGACTCGCTACGCCGCCCGCATCGCGCGCCGTGGCCACGCCGATCTGCTGGTGCAGAGATCGTTCGCGCGCTACGGGCACAGCGAGCTGTTCACGCCGCAGGAGATCTCGGACGCGTTCGCCGACCTCGTGGCGCGTGCCGCGAGCTCGCATCACGACGACGACGACGACCACGACGACCACGACCACGACTCGGACCGGCCGGTCGCGGCGCGCGGGGCCGCTGCCCCGGCGGGCGCCGGCTGGTAGGTGGTAGGCTGCGCCTCCCCACGTCGGGAGGCGCAGCCATGGAAGCAGCCTGGAAGGAAACGGTCTGGCGGCAGTTCGGCGCCACGATCGAGACGCTCGAGGGCGTCATGTCGGCCTGCCCCGAAGCTCTCTGGAGCGATCGGGCTCAGCGGCCCGAGTTCTGGTACCTCGCCTACCACACGCTCTTCTTTCTCGACTTCTACCTGTCGCAGCCGACCGAGAGGTTTGCGCCTCCTCCACCATTCGGTCTCGAGGAGCTGGATCCCGCGGGCGTGCTTCCGGAGCGGCCTTACACCAAGGCCGAGCTCGGCACCTATCTCGAGCACTGCCACAGGAAGTGCCGGGAGCGAATCGCCGCGCTGACCGAAACCGAAGCGCGGCGGCGCTACGTGCTGTTCTCGGGCATCGAGATCGAGATCGGGGAGCTGCTGCTCTACAACCTCCGGCACGTCCAGCACCACTCTGCCCAGCTCAACCTCATCCTGAGGCAGCAGACCGACACTGCGACCGGCTGGGTGTCGCGGGCGAAGGACGGCCTCGGCGTCACGTGACAGGCAGTGCTTCCCGAGCCTATCCTTCCGCCCATGGCGCGCTTCCTGGTGAAGACCGAGCCCTCCACCTATTCCTTCGCGAATCTCCAGCGTGACAAGCGCACGGTGTGGGACGGCGTCTCGAATCCGGTCGCGCTCCGGCACCTCGCCACGATCAAGAAGGGCGACACGGTGGTCGTCTACCACACCGGTGACGAGAAGCAGGCCGTGGGGCTCGCGGTCGCAGCCTCCGACGCCTACCCGGACCCGAAGCTCAAGAATCCCAAGGTGGTCGTGGTGGACCTGACGCCCGACCGCGCGCTGCCCAAGCCGGTCACCCTCGCGCAGGTGAAGGCCGACGCCACGCTCAAGGGCACGGAGTTGGCGCGGCTGCCGCGGCTCTCGGTGATGCCGTTCAGCGAGGCGCAGTTCCAGCGCCTGCTCAAGCTCGCCGGCGCCTGAGGCGTCGCTCTAGAGCCGCGCGCGCAGGATCGCCGCGGTCTCCGCGTCCGTGAGCACGATCGGGTTCGTTCTCGTGCTGCCCGCCCGGCCCTCCGTCACCACGCGCGCGACGTCGGCCTCGCGCACTCCGAATGAAGCGAGGCGCGGGATCTCGAGCCGCGTGATCCACTCCTCGAGCAGCGCCGCGAGCCGTTCGGGTGCTTCGCGCGGCGGGGGCGATGTGAGCGTGCCCGCCAGGATCGCCCAGGCACGGGCGTAGCGCCCGAGCGCCGGCCCCGCCGGATCGCGCGCGCGCAGCGCCGCGACGTTGGCGGTGGTGGCGGCTGCGAGCAATGTGCCGCAAGCTGCGCCGTGCGGGACCGGGAAGCTCGCGCCGAGCGGCGCCGAGAGTCCGTGCACCACGCCGAGGCCGGCGTTCGCGAGCGTCAGCCCCGAGAGCAGCGCGGCGTACGCCATGCTTCCGCGCACGGCACGCGCGTCGCCCGTGCCCTCGTACCATGGCAGCAGGCCTTCGCGCACGGCCCCCAGCCCGTGCTCCGCGAGCGCGTCGGTGAAGGGTCCCGCCCGCAGCGAAACGTAGGACTCGAGCAGTTGCGTGAGCGCATCGAGGCCGTCGGAGGCGATCAGCTCGCGCGGGCAGGTCTCGAGCAGGTCGGGATCCACGACCGCCCACTGCGGCACCAGCGCCTCGTGGCGGAACGAGCGCTTGAAGGCCCCGGCGCCACGACGGCTCAGCACCGCGTTGCGCGTCGCCTCGCTGCCGGTGCCGGCGGTGGTCGGAACGGCGATGCACGGAACCGCGGGGCCTTCGTATGGCACGCCGCGTCCCACTTCCTCGAGGTGATCCATCACCGAGCGGCCACCCGGGAGCAGCCCGGCCACCGCCTTGGCGGTGTCGAGCGCGCTCCCTCCGCCGATCCCGACCACGACGTCGATGCCGCGCGGGCGCAGCTCCCGCACGGCTTCGTCGACCCGCTCGGGCGAAGGCTCGCCCGTCACGTTGAGCGTCGCGACGTCGAGCCCGTGGGCCGCGAAGGAGGCGTGGAGCGCGCGCCCGTGCACCGAGGCCCGCAGTGAGCGCGCGCCGGTGACGAGCAGGACCCGGCTCCCGTACGTGGCCGCGAGCCCGGGGAGCCGGCGGCGGGACCCCGGGCCAAAGGCGATGCGCGGCAGCCGCCCGACCTCGAACGCCACGCTCACTCGCGACTCATCGAGACGCGGGGCTCAGCAGTCGGTAGCGGTGTCCCTCGCGCGGTGACGCCATCCAATCCGCGACCTCGTCGCGCCATGTCAGGTAGTGCGGCGTGCCCTTGTGCGCGGCCGCGGCATCGCCGTCGCGGAACATCTCGACCAGCACGAAGCGCGTGGGATCGCCCTCGGACTGCAGGACGTCGAAGCGCACGTTGCCGGGCTCGCGGACCGTGCCCTGCTGATTGCGGAGGATCGCCGCCGTGAACGGCTCGACGTGCTCCGGCTTGACGTGAACGTGGACCAGCGTGATGTGCATGAGACCTCCTCGGCGTATTTCCGCGCCATACGGGCGCGGCACGGTCAGCGCTTCGTGGCCAGCTTCATCGACCCGGGATTCGCGCCCTCCTGCAATTCCCACTCCGGGCGAAGCGCGAGCGTCCACCCTTCCCCGCGCAGCGTGTCGCGAACCGTCGCGCCCGGCGCCGGCACGGTGACCGCGCTCCAGTCCGCCGCGATCAGCCCGCCCTCGGGCGCATCCAGGACGCCCCAGCGGTCGGTGATCCTCAAGCTTCCGTAGATGGTGCCCAGGCTGTCGAGCGGCTGGACGGCGAGCGGATCGAAGCTCAGCTTGGGCGAAGTCAGCGGGATGCGCAGCGTCGGCCCGTCCACGAAGCGCACGCGCAGCTCCTTCAGCCGCTGCAGGCGCTTGCGCTCGCGCGCCGCCTCGGCGGTGCGCAGCGAGTCGAGGCCGTAGGGAACCGCGTGCGCGCGCGCGGCGGACGCGCTCGAATCGGGCGCCGGAAGCCGCGATGCTGTACGCAGCAAGTCGCCCAGGTCCGCGCCGCCTCCGAGCTCGCGCCGCCAGCCGGGCCGGGCGTCGTCGAGCAGCAGGCCGTAGGCCGGGCCCGAGACGTAGGCGAACGAGCGTACGAACGTCGGAAGCTTGCCCGAGTCGTCGATCGCCGCCCGCGCCAGTGCCGCAGCACCGGCGGGCGAACGCGTCGCGAGACGCACGCCGGTGTATTCCGCGAGGCCTTCGTGACGCTCGAGCGCACTCTCGCTCGCGGCACTGCCCGGGAACTTCTTGCGCCGCACCGCCCGGAACGAGAGCGCGTCGGCGATCGCCTTCTTCCGCGCGGCTGTGGGCTGCTCGAGCGCCCGCGCGAGCGCGCGCCACTCGAGCTCGAGCCAGAGCCGGCCCTCCTGCGTATCGAGGTGGGAGTTCGAGGGGCCGGACACGGGCAGCCCGAGGTCGCCCTGGACGCGGTGCCACAGCTCGTGGATGAGCAGCGCGCGTGCGCGCAGGGAGTCGGCGGGAAGCGGCCACACGACCATGCTCCACAGCCGGCCGTTCCAGCGCAGCGATGTGTTCGCGACGTTAATCGCGGAGGACAGGACGCCGATGTACAAGGTGCCATCCGCCCGCAGGACGGATGCAGAATCGGGATCTGTCGCCACCACCTGCCGCGTCGCGGCTTCGACGAAGAGAATCGGCCCGTCGAGGCTCACCCCCCAGAGCTTGCCGCCGTCGCGCGCGAGGGCCATGCGGACGTCTGCGACCGCACGCCCCACTTCGGCAGGTGGAATCGCGGCGAGCGCGGGCGCTGTGAGGAGAAGTCCGAGGGTGGCGAGGCAGTGTAGGAATTGCATGCTCACTCCTGGGCCAACGTCCGGTTCACGAGCATCGCTTGGTTCAGGGATTGCACTTTCGCGGTCAGGGAGACGACTCGAATGGCTACTCGCGATTCCTTGGATCATACCGTGCCCAAGGCGAGCGGGCAGGTATGGCTCGCGGGCTGCGCGGCGCTCGTGATCGCGTGGGGCAGCGCAACGGCGAGCGGCGCCGCGCCGTGCCCCGAAGCGCTGAGCACGGCCGCGGAGATCCAGTCGGCGATGCGGAACGCGACGCCGGGCGCCACGATTCTGCTCGCGCCCGGCGTCTACGTGGGCAGCAAGTCGGGGAGCGGGGACCCGGCCTCCAAGGGACGCTTCTACTCGGGGAGGAGCGGCACCGCCTCGAGCCCGATCGTGATGCGCAGCTGCGATCCCGCCCATCCCGCCGTGCTCAGCGGCTCCTCCGTGAGCGACGGCTCCTACGCGATCCACCTCACCGGAGACTACTGGGAGATTCGCGACGTCGTCGTCACCAACGCCCAGAAGGGCGTCGTCATCGACAACGGGAACTACAACCTGCTGTGGGATCTCGACGTCCACCACATCGGGGACGAGGGCGTGCACTTCCGCGACGGCAGCTCCTACAACGATCTTTCCCGCTCCCGCATCCGCGACACTGGTAATCACCAGCCCGCGTATGGCGAGGGCGCCTACGTAGGGTCCGACTACGCCGACTCCTACCAGCACGCGGTGATCGGCAACGTCATCCGCGACACGCGCTTCGACGGCGACATCACGGCCGAGCTCATCGACATCAAGGAAGGCGCCGACGGCACGATCGTCGAGTTCTGCACGTTCGACGGCACCGGGATCACCGGCGCCAACAGCGGCGACTGTTTCATCGACGCCAAGGGCGTCAACAGCGTGATCCGCTACAACCAGGGCTTCCGGAACGGAAACTCCAAGGTTATCGACGCCTTCCAGGTGAGCACGCATGGCTCGCGTTATCCCACGGGCAGGAACAACAGTTTCTACCGCAATACCGTGGAACTCGACGGCTGCTCCGGGTACGTGGTCGACGCGGCGAGCGGAACCACCGGGACGACCGCGCACGACGACATCCGGGTGGAAGGCGGGCACATGTACACCTCGAACGTGAGCGTCGCCCCCACGCTCGCGGCCGGCGAACCTCCGCAGCGTGTTCCGCTGGCGATCGCGGTGGCGCCGAATCCATCCTCCGGCCCCGTCACATTCGAATGCGACGTCGATCGCCCGGGCGAGGGCACGGTGAGCGTCTTCGACGTCGCAGGCCGCCTGGTCGTGGAAATCGCCCGCGGGTCGTTTTCGATGGGATCCCAGGTGTGGCGATGGGACGGGCGCCGGGCCGACGGCGAGCGTGCCGGCCGCGGGATCTATTTCGTGAGGTTGGCGGTCGACCGGTACGAGGTAACACGGCGCTTCAGCCTGATGCGCTGAGGCGTAACCGAGGCGGCTCAGGAGCGCGGGGCAGTCCACACCAGCCGGCCGGCCCACACCGCCAGCGCTGCGGAAATCATGGTGATGCCTACGAAGAATGGATTGGAGCCCACGCTGCGCTCGACGACGAAGCGCCAGACGTGGACCAGGCTCACGATGCCGAACGCCGTGCCGGTGACGATGACATACGCCTTCATGACACCTCCTGGTTCGCTCACGAATAACGCGCCTGCTCGTCCATCCAGGACAGGTGGAGACTACCCGAACTCGGGCCCTGCGCTCGCGCAGACCTCCCGCGACGTCCCCGCACCGGGGGTGTGGTAGCCTTGGTGTCGGGTCGCATCAACGTCTCTGGATCTCGGCACACTCCTTGACCCGGCTCACCTCGCTTCGTCCCATCCTGCTGGCGCTCGTGCTGCTCGCCCTTCCGGGATCGAGCCGCGCGGCCGAGCCGCGGCGGTTGCCTGGACGCCTGAACGCCCACGCGGCGGCGTCTCCGCTCTCCGGCTCCACCACGATGTACGCGCCCTACCCCTATCGGCCCAAGGAATTCGCGCTCATTCATGATGGCGTGCGGTTCCACCTGTTCTACATGCGCCACAGCATCCTGGCGCAGAACGAGGATTCCACCGAAGTGGACCTGGGCCACGCGGTGTCTCTCGACCTCGTGGGCTGGAATCAGCTCGACCCGGTTCTGCACGTGCGGCCCGGGAAGTGGGACGATCTGCACATCTGGGCGCCGACGATCATCTCGCAGGGCGGCACCTATTACATGTACTACGCCGGTGTCACGAGGGTGCCGTACCCGTATCGCGCCTACCAGCGCATCGGTGTGGCGACCTCGACCGATCTCGTGAACTGGACGCGGTACGATGCCCCGGTCTTCGACGGAAACCGGGTGCCGTGGGCGCTGGCGGACTCTTCACGATACGAGGGATGTCAGTTCCGGGATCCGTTCGTCATGCCGGATCCCGCGAATCCGGATCACTGGCTCATGTACTTCGCCGCGACCCCGCGCGCCGCGACGTCCCAGTTGATCACCGGAGTGGGATTCAACGAGACCGGCCTGTCGCCGTGGCAGGACCTGAAGCCGCTCTGGAACACGGATGCAGCGCACTACCTCGGTTTCGTCGAGTCGCCATGCGTGTTCGACCACGGCGGGCGCTGGTATCTGTTCTTCACCACGAATTCCGGTCACCCGATCCGGTACCAGCACGCGCTGTCGCCGACCGCGGATTCGAGCGCGTGGGTCGGCAACTACCGGCTGTTCGACAACGACCCGGGCACCGACGACTGGTTCGGGCCGGAGTACCTTCGCGTCGGGGAGCACGAGTACTTCGCCGCGGTGACCAGCCAGATGCACTCGATCGAGATCCGGGAGATGGTGTGGTCGGGTGTGGCGAGCTTCAGCCTCGTGAATCCATCCGTGGTGGCGGTTCCCGAGCGGCCGGGACCGGAGCACGGCTTGGGCATCGTGGTCTTGGGAAGCGCGGAGGGCGGCGGCGACGTCGAGTTCCGTGTGAACCTTCCGCAGGCGATGAAAGCGCGGATCGCCGTCCACGACGTGGCAGGCCGCAAGATCAAAGTCCTGAGCGCCGGCCCGCTGCCCGGCGGCCCAACCGTCGTGAGCTGGGACCGAAAGAACGGCGACGGGTGCCAAGTCGCGACCGGGATGTACCTCGTGACGCTCGAGACCCCGGTCGGATCCCGCTCGGCGAAGGTTCGCATCCTGCGATAGGCGGCGCCCGGCCCGCGTGAGCCCGCGCCACCTGAGGTCTCATCGGGTGGCGCAAGCGCTGCTGGGCGCGGGTGACGCGAGAGCCCGCGCCCTTCAGGCGCCGATCTTCATCCGCTGCCGGTCCCAGCACAGGTGCCTTGCGTCGTTCGTGCCGCCGCGGATGATCGGGCCGTAGTCGAACCCCGGGAACCGCCGCTCCAACTCTCCCCACACATCGCCCATGCCCGATGCCTCGGTCGGGAACGAGCAGCCTCCGTGCTCTCCCTCGAACAGGAGCCATTCGTCGGGCAGGTACGGTCCATCGGAAGTCGTCACATACCAGATCCGGATCACGTCGTCCCATGCGATGGCTTCGCGCTTTCTCTTCGCATGTTCGCACGCAATCTCATCGCCCGTGATCACCACCCGGTACTCCGGAGGCATGGACGGCCTGGCAACCCGGCGCTCGAAGAGGGCCACGACGAAACACACGCCAAAGAAGCCGGTCGTGAGCCAGCCCATCGAGCTGCCGGAGACGATCATCGCCACGCCGATCGTGACAAACACCGCCGACGCGACGAGCGTGAAGATTCTGCCAGGCATCGCGCGGATCCTCGCTCGCGGGGCTCGGTCGCGCGGCTTCACCCGCGGCACGGCCCCACATGGTCATCGGCATCGCCCGGGCGGCGAGTTGAGGTCGGAACCAGCCGCGGCCGGCGCCGAGGATCGAGATGGACTCCCGCCCGTTCACGCTGCTTCAGCCCTGCGGGCGCGGCCCAGCATCGACGCCGCATGCGCTCTGCAGCTCCGCGCGCTCCGCGTCATCGAGCTTCGAGCTGAAGTGGAGCACCGGTTCCATGACGTCGTCGCGCTCGAAGTAGGTGGTGCGGCAGCCGATGTGCACGAAGCCGCCCGGCATGAAGCGACCTTCCTCGAAGAACACGAGCCGGATGCGCCAGGTCCCGCGCTCGATGCGCTCCTTGCAGCTGCGGCACTTGGCCTGGCTGCTCGGCGCGCGCTCTGCGCCGTCGATCCGCGGGAGGCGGCGGTGCGATGAGCTGAAGTGCGCCGCCCGCTCGAGCGCTGCGGCATCGGGCGGGCTCTCCTTCGCCTCGCCGAGCGCCTGAAGAACGGCCTCAGGTCGCTTGTAGGCCGCGCACAGGGGATGGAACCACAGGGTCGCATCGCCCTCGGCGAACGGGTTCGGGATGCGCTCGCCGAAGCGCAGCTCGCCTTTCGCGATGGCCTGCCCGCAGCCGCGACATTTCGCCCGGCCGGTCGGTGCCGGCTCGAAGACGTGAGGCATGCGCAGGAGGGTAGCCCAGAGGGCCGCTTCGATGCAGCCGGCCGGCCGCGCCGGCCGTTCCCGGAGATCGGCGACGTGCTACTTCCGGACCATTGTGCCGCCGGATTCCCGAGCCATACCTTGGTTCTGGTGCAGCGATGCGGCTCGCTCGCGGGAGCCCAGGAGGAGAAGCCATGAAGTCAGCACACCTCGAAACGAGTCGGATGACGATCGACTCCTATCGATTCGTCGACTTCGCCACGCGGCAGATCATGAAGGCCTGGGCCGGGCGCCAGGAGCCGGGCGTGATTCCCTTCACGCCGCTGGCGAAGCCGCTGCGTGAGTGTACCGTGGCGCTGGTGTCCAGCGCCGGCATCGCGCGTAACGACGACCACCCGTTCGATCAGGAGGGCGAGCGGCGTGACCCATGGTGGGGCGATCCGAGCTTCCGCAGGATCCCGCTCGGCACGACCGAGGAGGACATCCGCATCTACCACCTCCACATCGACCCGCGCTTCGGGGAGGCGGACCTCGACGTGGTGCTGCCGATGCGACGCCTGGCGGAGCTTGCGAGCGAGGGCGTGGTCGGCCGGCCCGCGCCGACCCACTATTCGACCATGGGCTACATCCTCGAGCCCACGGAGCTGGTCGAGAAGACCGCGCCGGCGATCGCCGCGGCCATGCGCGATGAGCAGGTGGACGCGGTGGTGCTGGTGCCGGTGTGACCGTTCTGCAGCCGGTCCGTCGGACTGGTCCAGCGGATTCTCGAGGCGAGCGGGATCGCGACCGTGACGCTGTCGTGGATGCCGGAGTTGACGCGCAAGGTCGGCGTGCCGCGGCTCGCGGGGATCAGCTACCCGCTGAGCCGGCCGCTCGGGCGGCCGCACGACTCGGATGGGCAACGCGCCGTGCTGCGCGCGACGCTCGCACTGCTCGAGACCGCGACCGGGCCCGACCATTACGTCGAGCTTCCGTTCGTGTGGCCCGAGACCGTGGCGCAGGCTCGCAACGCTTCGAAGGACGTACCGCCGTCGCCGATTGCAACGCTGCTGCTCAAGCAGCCGTGGCTCGTGCCCCGGCTCTACAGCGGCCGGATCCCAGGGCCCGCCCCGCGAGCCAGTGGCGGCGTCATGGATGAGGCCTAAGGCGAGCGCCCACTCGAGGACTCGCCGGAAAACGCCAAGGGCGGCGTCCTTGCGGACGCCGCCCTAATGGCGCGAAGTGGTACCCGAGCGCTAGGCCTTGCGAACGTTCGCCGCCTGCAGCCCCTTCGGGCCGCGGGTGACGTCGAACTCGAGCGACTCACCCTCGGCGAGCGTCTTGAAACCTTCGCCGCCGATGGCCGAGAAGTGGACAAACACGTCCTCGCCGCCGTCCGACTGCGTGATGAAGCCAAAGCCCTTCGCCTCGTTGAACCACTTCACGGTGCCACTAGCCACTTGAAACTCCCTTTGTAATCGGGTCCGAAGACCCGCTCTCTTGCCGCGTAGCACGCCGCGGCTGCGTCCGGTCTCCATGACCGATGCCTTCGATCGATCCCGTGTAGCCGTTCAACAAAAAACCGCCAGAAGAGTCTCTGGCGGAATCTGAACGCTGACGGCACATCCACAAGCGACCGAAGACATGCGCAGTATCGGCGAAAGCTCGGAAGAAAGCCAGCGGTATTTTCCCTGCGCCCACCGCGCGTGGGTTTTGCGTGGATTCTCCAATGAAACGACATTTTCTCGCTGGCGCGGGTCACCTGGTCTGAAGCACCTCCGATGCGGGTTTCGGAATGCCGATGTGATAGCCCTGTGCGCAATCGACGCCGATGTCACGGAGGAGTCCAACGGTCTCCTCGTCCGCGACGAACTCGGCGACCGTTTTCTTGCCCATCCCTCGCGCAATGCTGACGATGGCTTCCACCACGAGACGGTCCATGGGGCTCGTCGCGAGGCTGCGGATGAAATCGCCGTCGATCTTGAGACAATCGAAGGGGAAGTTCTTGAGGTAGTAGAAGGAGCCGAACCCCGCGCCGAAGTCGTCCAACGCGAACTGGCAGCCCTTGGCGCGTAGTCGAGTCGCGAAGGCTTTGGCATTCTCGACATTTGCGATCGCAGCCGTCTCGGTCAGCTCGAAGGTCAATCGGGCGGGGTCGATCCCGCCTTCTGCCAACGCCTCTTCAATGAGCGCTGCAAGCTTGCGGTCCCCGATTGACTTGCCCGACAGGTTGACATGGAGCACGAGCCTGTCGCCCGCACGCGCGTGCGCGGAAATCAGCGCGATCGCCTTGCGCACCACCCAGCCATCGATGGATTGGATCAGGCCGAAGCGCTCGGCACCGTAGAGAAAGGCGCTGGGCGGGAGCGGCTCCCCTCTGTCCTCGTCGGGGAGGCGCAGCAAGAGCTCGTACTGGTAGATCTGGTTGGTGCCGAGGTCGAGGATCGGCTGACAGTAAAGGATCAAACGATCCTGTTCGAGCGCGCGGCGGATCCGCTCGGCTTCAGCCAACCGTGTCGACCCGCGCTCCTTTCCGGTCCCGACCGGCCGATACATTGCGAAGCGATTCCGCCCACCCTCCTTGGCTTCATACATCGCGCGGTCGGCGTAGGCCAGAATCTCGATGTCCGTCAACCCTTCGAACATCGTGACACCGATGCTTGCCGTGACGCGGATGGACTGATCGGCGAGCACGGCCGCCTGTCGGCCCAGGGCTTTGACCACCTCGTCCGCCACGCTCTGTGCATGGTCAGCATCCGCCTGAGGAAGAAGTACTGCGAACTCGTCCCCGCCGAGCCGCGCCACAAGATCCGTATGGCGCAATCGCTGCCTCAGGAGTCCCGCCACTCCTTTGAGCACATCGTCGCCGGCCTTGTGGCCGAAGGTGTCGTTGATGTCCTTGAAGTTGTCGAGATCGATGACCAATACAGCACCCGGGGCCCCATAGCGGGCCGCCCGCGCGGTCTCCTTCGCGAGCTCGTGCTCGAAGTGCCGCCCGTTGAAAAGGCCCGTCAGAAAATCGTGATTCACGAAGTACTCGAGACGTCGCGCCAGCTCCTTCCGTTCGGAGATGTCCTGCACTTGGGAGACGAGGTAAAGGGGACTTCGATCCTCGTCGCGGACGATCGAGGCGGTCACCAGCACCCACACATAGTGGCCCCAAGTGTGCTGGTAGCGCTTTTCGACCTGGTAGCTGGAGATCTGGCCGGCCAGGAGCCGACTCAGGTTCTGGGCGTCGAGGTCGATGTCGTCCGGATGAGTGATCGCTCGAAGGGTCGTGGCCTTGAGTTCTGCCTCGGTGCGGCCGGTGATTCGGCAGAGCGCATCGTTGACCTGTAACCAGCGATGATCCGTGGCGATGAGGGCCATGCCGATGGGAGCGTTGTCGAACGCACTCTCGAAGCGCTCGCGCACCTCCCGCAGCCCGCGCTCGGTTTCCCGCGCTTCTTTCCCGACACGCTCGCGTTCCGAGATCTCCTGCCGCAGGTGCTCGTTGGTGGATTCGAGCTCGCTCTCGGCCGCCTCGAGCTCGTCGATCCTGCGCACCTGGGCAATGCCGGCCGACGCCAGGACGGCGGTGCGCCGGCCGACGTAGTCGATGATCTGCTCAGGGGCGCGGAGGAGGGCCGCTTCCAGTCGCTCGAGCCGTTCGAGAGCCTCCGACAGCGATCGGTTGTCGGGCACGCCGATCCCGTGGCGCAGCACCCGATTGGCGGCCGTGAGATCGGCGATCCAGGTGCGGACAGTTCCATCGAGCTGTCCGCCCGCGCGCTTCAGGGCTTCTTCCAGCCAGCCCACGCCGGCAGGCTCCGCGGCGATGCGTTGGGGGCGAGATGGGGGCTCGCGCTGTGTCCGTCTCGAACTCTTCATCCCTGATATGAGTGAGCGTGAGCGAGGGAACGTCTGCGCAGGAGTCGGCCAATCCGTGCCTGCTGGGCTTGCCCAGCGTCCGGAGGAGAAGATGCATCGCGACGCGGGGGGAAGTCAACGTCGTGCCGGGGGACTGCCCGTACGACATTCACCTCATGGTCGTCGCTGCCCGACCGCGACGTGTGCGACGCGTGCGAAATCGATGAAGCCGTGCTCGGGGTCGGTGTGGACGAGCTTCACACGCACCTGGTCGCCGACGTCGAGCCCCTCCTGGCCGCGCTCGATGCGACCCTCGGCGGGCGGATCGAAGATGCGCGCCCATGTGCCCTTGGGCGATGCGCCGGTGACGAGCCCATCGAACTCGTCGCCGATTCGATTGGTCAGCAGGCACGCGGCGGCCGCCTTGCGCATCAGCCGTTCGACTTTCTGGGCGTCGTCCTCCTTCTGCGTGCAGTGGGCGGCGAGTGTCTCGAGCTCCGGGCGGGCGTAGGGGACCGGGGCGCCCGCGACGGCGGCCTTGATCAGGCGCTGCGTGACGAGATCCGGGTAGCGCCGGTTCGGCGCGGTCGAATGGGTGTAGTCCCTCACGGCCAGTCCGAAGTGACCGCTCGCCTTCTGGTCGGGGAAGCTCGCCATGTACTCGCCCCGGCCGAGCAGCTTGATCACCGAGAGCGAGAGGTCGGGGAATCGCAATGCATCCGCCGCGCGACGCCGCAGCAGGAACTCCTGCAGTGCCTTCGCGTCGGGCTCGGGCGGCAGCCGCTCTCCGAGGTGCTGGGCGATGTCCACGATCCGCTGCCAGCGCTCGGGCGAGCGCACCACGCGGCGCATGATCGGGAAGCCGCGGTCCCCGAGGAAGCGGGCGATGATGCCGTTGGCTGCGATCATGAAGTCCTCGATCAGCTCCTTGGCCCGGTTGCGCTCATCGCGCGCCAGCCCGACGACGGCGTCGCCCTCGAATCGCGCGTGCACCTCGAGCGACTCGAGCTCCAGAGCGCCGTTCTCGTGCCGATACTCGCGCAGGCGTTGGGCGACCCGGTCCTGAAGTCGGAGGTTTTCGGCGAGTCCCGGGACGGCGCCGATCGCGGGCGGCATCTCGCCCCGACCCTCGAGCCACGCGCCGACGCTCGGGTAGGCGAGCTTGGCCCGGTTGCGCACTGCCGCGCGATACACGTTCGATGTGGTGCGAGCGCCCGCTCCATCCACCGCGACCTCGATCACGATCGCCAGGCGACTCTCGTCCTGGCCCAGGGAAGTGAGGTCGGTGCTGAGCCGCTCGGGCAGCATCGGGAAGTTCCGTGGCGGCGTGTAGACCGAAGTCGTGTTGGTCGCGGCGTGGGCTTCCACCGCCGAGCCCGGCAGCACCGATGCGCTGACATCCGCCACTGCGACCAGCACGCGCGCGTCGCCATCGGAACGCCCCGTGGCCACCGTGAGCTGGTCGAGATCACGGGAATCGTCGTTGTCGATCGAGCACCACAGCATGTCCCTCAGGTCGCGCACGCCGGAGTCGAAGGGGGGAGCCGGGGCCGCGAGTCGCTGGGCTTCCGCCACGGCCGCGGGCGCAAAGTCGGGCTCGAGCCCGCGCTCGAGCATGGCCTGCCGCGCCACGCGCAGCAGCAGCGCGCGCTGGCCGCCGTTCAGGGGATTCACGGCTCGCGGTGGTACGTCACGGATTTCGCGATCGCCGGGGTCGCATGCGCCGTCTCGCTCGCGAGCTCCCGCTGGAGCACGGCGAGCGCCTCGGCCGGGCTGTCGACGACCTGGAACAGCGCGAGGTCCGCGGCATTGATCATCCCGTGCCGCACCAGCGCTTCGAAGTTCACGATCTCGTTCCAGTAGGACGAGCCGTAGAGGATCACGATCACCCGCCGATCGAGCTTGCCGGTCTGCGAGAGCGTCAGGATCTCGAACAGCTCGTCCAGGGTCCCGAAGCCTCCCGGAAACGCGATGATGGCGCGCGCGAGATGGGCGAACCACAGCTTGCGCATGAAGAAATAGTGGAACTCGAAGCCGAGCCCGCGCGTGATGTAGGGGTTGGGGCGCTGCTCGTGGGGCAAGCCGATGTTGAGCCCGATCGTGCGCCCGCCGGCATCGGCCGCACCGCGGTTGGCGGCTTCCATGATCCCGCCGCCTCCTCCCGTGCACACCAGGAAACGTTGGGCGGGGGATCCGAGCTGCTTCGACCACTCGGTGACCCGACGGGCGAGCTCGCGCGCGGCGGCGTACCAGGAGCCCAGCGGTCCGTCCTCGCGGAGCCTCGCCGATCCGAAGAACACGATGGTGTCGTGAACCTGGTGTTGCCGGAATGCCCGCAGGGGCTGGAGGTACTCGGACAGGATGCGCAGCGGCCTGCCCTCGTCGCTTTCGAGAAACTCGTGGTCGAGGTAGGCGAGAGGCGGTCCGTTCGCGGCGGGCGAGGGTTCGTTCGGCTTCGTCAATCGGACCTCCTCGAAGACCGGGCGGTGGGCAGCGGCAGTGGAGCGGCGAGGGTAGCCGGTCCGGCCACCGTGCGCACACGCGCCCGCGCCGCGCACGCGGTGGCGGCGGTTTCCTCGATGGTTCCCGGGTGGCATGATCGCGCGCTCCACGTGAAGGTCGTTCGGTCGCGTCGAGGGCCAATCGCGTGATGCCAGCTGTAGTGGAACAGAAGCAACCCGACGCCATGGCTGCGGGGGACAAGTGGGCCATGCTGGCGATGGCGCTCCTGTCGCTTGGCGCCCACATCGCCGTCAACGCCTTCGGCGGGTACGGTTACTTCCGCGACGAGCTCTACTATGTCGCGTGCAGCAAGCACCTCGCCGCCGGCTATGTCGACCAGCCGCCGCTGTCGATCTTCATCCTGGCGGCCGCGAGGCTCTTCCTGGGCGATTCCGTATTCGCGATTCGCCTGGTACCGGCGATCGTGTCCTTCCTGTCGGTGATCGCCCTCTGCGTCCTGGTCCGCAGAATGGGCGGACGCTCGACGGCCATGGTCATCGCCTCGCTGTGCTTCCTCGCATCGCCGCTGCTCCTCGGCGCGTATGCGTACTATTCGATGAACAGCCTCGACGTTCTGTTCTGGCTGCTGATCGCGCACGCGACGCTCGACGTCTTCGAGGGTCCGACGCTGCGGGCGTGGCTGTGGCTCGGACCGATCCTCGGCCTCGGGCTCCTCAACAAGACCAGCGTGCTCTGGGTGGCCGGGGGTGTCGCCATGGCCATCCTGCTCACCGACCTGCGCCGCCAGCTTCGCCACCCGGGCCCTTGGCTGGCAGGCGCTCTCGCCCTCCTGATCTTCTCGCCGTTCGTGATCTGGAATCTCCGGCACGGCCTTCCCCATCTCGAATTCCTCCGCAACGCGACGAGCGGGAAGTATTCGTCACTGACTCGCGTTCGCTTCCTCGCCGACCAATGCCTCGAGATGAACCCCGTGGTCTTCCTCGTCGCGCTGCCGGGACTCTGGTGGTGTCTGCTCGACCGGGAAGGAAAGCGTCAACCAGCGCTCGGCATCATGTTTCTCACGGTGTTCACGGTGCTGCTGGCCAACCCTCACACCAAGGCCGAGTACATGGCGCCGGCCTATCCGTTGCTCTTTGCCTGCGGCGCGGTCGCGATCTCGCGGCTCTCGCATCCGTGGCGCCGGATCGCAGTAGCGGTCGTAGTCGGCCTTCTCGTCTTCACCGGGGCTGCATTCGCCCCGCTGGCCATGCCCATCCTGACGGCGGGAGACTACGTTCGGTATACGAAAGCGCTTGGCATCACGCCGAGCAGCCCGGAGAACAAGAAGCTCTCCGGGCTTCCGCAATTCTTCGCCGACATGAACGGTTGGGAGGAGCTTGCGAGAGACGTTTCCGCGGCCTACCGATCGATCCCGGAGAGCGAGCGGCGGACGACGGTTGCGCTCGTCGGCAACTACGGCGAGGCCGGAGCGCTCGAGCTGTACGCCGCCCGGTTCGAGTTGCCACGCGTCATCTGCAACCACAACTCGTACTGGTTCTGGGGGACCGGGGCGACGCCGATCACCACGTTCATACGCCTGGGAGGCAAACGCGACGACTACCTCAAGAAGTACGGGGAGGTGACCCTCGCCGGCGTCCATTACTCCCGGTACGCGATGCCCTACGAGGACAGCCTCGGCATCTTCATCGCCCGACAGCGCCAGACGCCCATTGAGAAGGACTGGCCGAAGGCCAAGCACTTCGAGTGACCCGATCGACCGACGTT
>Ga0075434_100001976_pt1 | contig 17789 bp, 13 predicted proteins | sample RhiMethybrSRZTD3_FD_75298 | JGI IMG/M metagenome (GOLD analysis project Ga0075434, IMG submission 75298) | Populus rhizosphere microbial communities from Tennessee, USA - Rhizosphere MetaG P. TD hybrid SRZTD3 | ecosystem: Host-associated > Plants > Roots > Rhizosphere > Soil | place: USA... | reverse complement strand
CGCCATCCCCTATACAACCGCGATGGGTGCCGAGCGCGAGGACGTTCGTAAGGTCATCAATTTGGTCACAGCGGTGAAAATGCCCTTTCCGGAAGGGTTGGCACGAAATCGTGCGAAGACGGAGCGCGTCTGGCTCGAGCGCGACACGACCACAACGGGATGCATCCGCCTTGAAGAGCGACGCTGGTGCTATGAGCATATCCCGCCGCAGGGCAATCGCGCCGAAATGCTGAGGATCCGCAACGAGCCGTCGCGGGGTGTCAGCATCGGCGCACTATACTACTACATCGTAGATTTGGATCTTGACGGTCTGGTCGACGTTGGTTCGACGACGCGCATCGAGGAACTCGATCAAAGGCGTCCGGTGACGCCGATTGGACACGTCATCCAGTTTTTCCACCGCAGTACGAAGCGAGCAGAGCAGTCGGTCGGCGATTACCAGAAGATGTACGACGAGGGACTCCAGATCGCCTTGAAATATTTTGGCGAATAGCCAGCGAGGGGGCTGCGCCGTCAGCCGACGCCATGGCCTGCGGCTGCGGCCGGTCGCAGACCCGGGCGGATCGCGCGCTAAGCGGGATGGTCGGTACGGCGTGTTAGGATGCCGCGCGCACCCCCTTGCGACTTGGCCAGGGTTTGCTCGGCGCTAGGACTTTCGCTTGTAGTTTTGCTTGGCCTGCTCGCTTGGGTGCGGGCACTACCCGGCTGACCAACGCCGGCACTTGGAATTTGCGCCGGTAGTCGCCGGGCGCCATGCCTGCGAGACGTCGGAACAGGCGCCGGAACGAGGCCATGTCTTCGTATCCGACCTCTTGCGCCACGGCCTCAATGGTGGTGGAGCTCCTTTCCAGGAGCTGCTTGGCTTCCTCGATGCGTAGGGCTTGCACGTAGGCCAGCGGCGAATAGCCGGTGGCGGCTCGGAAGCGCCGGTCGAAGGTGCGCTTCGGTAAACCCGATCGACGCACGAGTTCAGCAACGATGTCGGCGCGCTCGTAATTCTCCGCCAACCACGTCTGGCAATTAAGGATGGCCGTATCACCGTGATCGACATTGGCGATCATCGATGCGTAGGGCAGCTGGCCCATGCACGCGCTGAGGGTGGCGATCTTGCCAATCAGGTGTGGCATTGCCTGCTAGTCCCTGGGGCGAATATTGCCACTGCGACCGGTCGCGGTTTGAGACGCATTGACGGCGCGGCAGTCCAAGGCGTAAGGAAGCGGGTGCGATGGGGATGGAGTTCCCCGATAACCGCCGCCAGGCTGATAACTCCTACCGGGCGCTCGGTCGCGGGTAGGGGTTTTTTGTTGCCTGGCTCGATCGCGAGTGCCCTCGTGCCGCGTGATCGAAAGGACTGCCATGCGCGCCTCATTGATTATCTTCGTCGGCGCCGGCGTCGGCGGCGTTCTTCGTCACCTGCTCAACGCCTGGATCATGCGCTTGGCCGGGCTTGAGTTTCCACTCGGCATCCTCACCATCAATGTCATCGGATCGACGGCCATGGGCTTGGTTGCCGGCTGGTTCGCCTTCAAAGGCCAGGCGCCGCAGGACGTTCGGCTCTTTCTGACCACGGGTATCCTCGGCGGCTTTACCACGTTCTCGGCGTTTTCGCTCGACGCCGCCATCCTGTATGAACGGGGACAGCTCGGGCTGGCGGTCGTCTACGTCGTTGCCTCCGTTGCCCTGTCCGTTGGCGGCCTATTTGCCGGCATGTGGACGATGCGAAGCCTCACCTAGGGAGTGCCGGTCATGCCTGAGCTTTATCTGCCGGCCTGGATCCTTTGGGCTTTATTGTCGGCGGCTTTTGCGGCACTGACGGCGGTCTTCGCCAAAATTGGCGTCGCGAGCATCGATGCCGACCTCGCCACTTTGATTCGCACCGTCGTGATTGTTGTGGTGTTGGGCGCCATTCTCGTCGCGCGAGGACGCGTGCAACCGCTCGCCGGCATCTCGGCTCGAACGTATCTGTTTTTAATCCTCTCGGGGCTGGCAACCGGGGCCTCCTGGGTTTGCTACTTCCGAGCCCTGAAACTCGGAGATGCCGCCCGGGTGGCGCCAGTGGATAAGCTGAGTGTTGTTCTCGTTGCGATCTTTGGCGTGCTCTTTCTCAGTGAACATCTTGCGCTCTACAACTGGCTGGGCGTGCTCCTGATTACCGCAGGTGTGATTTGCGTCGCCCTTCCCTAAATGCCCAGCACCCGGGTTGTCGTCCTGGCCGCGCACGCCGGTCCATCCCGGCCGGTCACAGTGCACGGGTCTTAGCAAGGCTGGATGCAGGGGCGAAGAATGAGTGAGAACCCGTTTTTCCCGCGTCTCTTTAGCCCCCTAACGCTTGGCCAACGTCGCCTGCGCAACCGGGTCGCCCTGTCGGCAACGCTCACGAACTATGGGAGGGGCCATCGCGTCACCGAGCGCTGGACCAACTTTCTCGCCGAGCGTGCCAAGGGTGGTGCCGGCGCAATTGTGACCGAGGTGATCGCCGTCGATCCGGCGGCACTGGCCCACGCTGCCATTGTCACCGGCTTTGAGAGAGAAAACGACGACGGGTTCAAGCGCACCGCGGAGGCCGTTGAGGGCGCGGGCGCCTGCCTGATTGGCCAACTTTGGCACCCGGGGCGTCAGCAGCTCTGGAGTCCAGTGTGGTTCCCGCAGGGTATTTCGAGCGAACCGGATGCCTACAGCTGGACCGTCCCCCACGTCATGAGCGCGGACGAACTGCGCGGGGTCGCGGACGCCTTTGTCTCGGTTGCCGACCGCCTCAAACACTGTGGTTTCGGCGGCGTGGAGCTGCACGGCGCGCACGGCTACTTGATCGCGCAGATCCTGTCGCCCTGGTCGAACCAGCGGACCGATCGCTATGGCGGCGCGTTGGAAAATCGCCTGCGCTTTGTGGCGGAGCTGTGCGAGGCGATCCGGGCAACGTGCGGCAAGGACTTTCTGCTCGGCTTGAAGCTGCCGGGCGACGAGGGCGTCGATGGTGGCATCGATGCCGGCGAGGCCGCGCGCATCACGGCGGCGCTTGCGGGCCCGGGCACGATCGACTATTTCGCCTACAGCCAGGGAAACTTCAGCAACAGCCTGGAAAACCATGTGCCGGATATGCACTTCCGGCGCGCACCCTTTCTCGACATTGCCAAGAGCGTGCGCCCCGCCGCCGGCGGCGCACCCGTGATGGCGATCGGGCGCATCGCTGAACCGGCGGAAGCGGAAGCCGCGATCCTCGAGGGCGCCGGCGACTTCGTCGGGTTGACGCGCGCACTGATCGCCGACGCCGATTGGCCCAATAAGGCTCGTGAGGGGCGAGCGCGCGAGATTAGACCATCGAGCTACGATAATTTCGCTTGGGGGGAGGTCCATCTCGGCAAACCACTGGCCGAAATCCACAATCCGCAGCTTGGCGCAAAGGGCGAGTCCAACTGGCGACCCGCCGCTGCCCGTCGCAAGAGGCGTGTGACCGTGCTGGGTGCGGGCCCGGCCGGCTTGCAGGCCGCGCGCGTGGCGGCCGAGCGCGGGCACGAGGTCACACTCTTCAGTGCCTCACACGCCTTAGGGGGTAAGCTCAAGTGGGAAGCCCAACTGCCGGGCCGTGGCGAATATGGCAACCTTCTCGCCTGGATGGAGCAGGAGCTCCGCGCGACATCGGCAAAGGTCGAACGTGGCGGGGTGGCGACGCTCGCCGATGTGCTGGCCCTCAAGCCCGAGGCGGTGATCCTGGCGACGGGATCGGACTTGCGCCCACTCAAATCGATCGAGGGCGGCGTCGGCGCACGGGATTGGCACGGATATCGCGGGACTGACCGTGCCGCGGGTACGGCCGTACTTTTCGACATGGACCACAGCGCCGCCACCTACGCCGTGGCTGACGCCCTGGCCAACCGCTACGAAAAATTGGTGCTCCTCACCCCGCGCACCGATATCGCCCGGCAGGTGAACTACTGTAGTCGCATCGGCATCCATCGCCGGCTCTATCAAGCCGAGGCCGAAATCCTCGTGGCGGCCGAACCGATCGCGTTCAAGAACGGCGCCCTGACCTGGCGCAACGTTTTTAGCGGACGGGTGCGCGAGATTTCAGGTGTTGCCCTGTTTCTTTGGTCGACGCCGCGCCTTGCCAACGACGCGTTGGCCGAGCCGCTGCGGCGCGCCGGCCTCGATATACGGTTGATCGGCGACTGTCTGGCGCCGCGCAATCTGATCTGCGCCATTCACGAGGGCGAAGCGGCGGCCTTGGCAATTTGAGGCCAACGCCTGCGGCCCTGGCCCCAGCGCGCTCGACGACCGAATTTCCTGGGAGCGGCTGCCTCGCGGCGAGCCCTCACCTCGGCGGCACTTGTCCTTGGGCGACGGCGCGCCGCAGCGCGCGTTCCAGGGTCTCTTGTTCGAAGGGCTTCTGCAGCATCGGGCCTCCCTGCAGGGAGTGCGGCAAGATGCCTTCGCCGTAGCCGGTAGCAAAAATAAAGCGGATGCCGCGCGCCGCCAACGCTTCGGCAATGGGAAAGGTCTGTTTGCCATTCAAATTGACGTCGAGCAGGGCCACATCGAAGGCGGGGCCGTCCGTTGCCTGCTTCAGGGCATCGTCGAACCGTGCCACCATGCCAACAACCGTGCAGCCGAGTTCGTGCAGCATGTCCTCCATGAGCATGGCCACCATGGATTCGTCTTCGATGATAAGGACGCGGACCCCCTTCAGCTCGATGTCACTCGGCGGCTGCGCCGGTATTTCCTGCTGGCCCATTATCTTCCACCGATTTCTGCCAAGGGTGCACGAATTGAGCACACGACGCCCGAACTCGGGAAGTCGAGGCTGACCAGGCCGCCGAGATCTTGGCTCAAGCCCTGCTCAATCAGCCGACTACCAAACCCCCGTTTGCTGGGCACGGATACGACGGGGCCGCCCTTTTCGCTCCAGCGCAAGGCAAAATGTCCATCATCCTCGATATTCCAGCCCACCTCGACCATGCCCTGGGTGTTGGAAAAAGCGCCATACTTGATGGCGTTGGTGGCCAACTCGTGCAAGGCCATTGATAAGGCAAGTGCGGCCTTCGGCCGGAGCCTGATTTCGGGGCCACTAAACCGCAGGCGGCGCTCGCTACCATCGCCGGCATGCGGAGCGAGCGATTCGGCAACGATCTTGCGCAAACTCGCGCCCTCCCAATGCTCGCGTGTCAGGATGTCGTGGGCGTTTGAGAGCGCGACAATCCTGGAATCGAACACCTTCTGGCCTTCGAGCAAATTCGGGGCGCTGCGCAAGGATTGGCGGGCCACCGACTGGATGGTGGCCAGCGTATTCTTGACGCGGTGGTTGAGCTCATTCACGAGCAGCGTCAGGCGTTCGCGAGTGGCCACCTGATTGGAGATGTCACGGAAATAGCAGACGACGCCGAAGCGCCCATCGGGTTGCAGGATACGATGCGCCTGCCACTCATAGACTTCCATCACACCACGGTCGCGACGCTGTTCCACCCGCTCCGGCATAAAGTGCGGTTCACCTGTCGCGAGCGTGTGCCGGAAGATGCGCACCAGCTCCTGGGCGTAGGTCTTCGGCCAAAGGATGGCGATGATTTCAGCAAAGTCTCGCCCCACCAGGCTTGGAATATCGCCAAAGACTTTTGCCGCTGTGGGGTTCACCTCCCGGATTTTGAAATCAGCGTCGATCAGGTAAACGCCGAGCGGCGCCTGGTTTAGCAAGGTGGCAAACTGCGCGGTGCGGTGTTGGAGCGCGACTTCCTGCTCTTTGCGATCGGTAATGTCGCGCGCCGCACCGGCAACCGCCTCCACTTCGCCACCCGGACCCAAGACGGGTACGAAGATGTAATCGTAGGTACGTCGTCCCAGCGTACCCGTAAACGGCACCTCGCCGCGGATGGGCTTCTTGGTCGCAACAACCTTATCGATCTCGAGATTGTGCATTTCTGCATGCCAGGGTTCGTAGCCAAGCTCGAGGCAGGTCTTGCCGATGGCTTGGATCCAGCTTTTGCCCCACACGGCAAGCAAGGCGTCATTGGCATAAATGAATTGATGGCCGAGGTTGAACACGTACACAAGATCCGGTGTATTCGAGAGCACCGTCTGGTAGAGGCGGCGCTGCTGGTCCGAGCGAGCAGCTAATGCCAGAACCTCTTCTTCTGCGCGCTTGCGCTCGGTTACATCCATGGCGGCGCCGAACCACTCGACGATCTCACCGTCGGCATTGAGCCGCGGTATGGCACGCGACACGGTCCAGCCGGCAGTGCCGTCGACCCGCCGCACGCGGTGCTCGAGCTGAAACAGGCTCTTGCAGCGGATGGCCGCATTAATGGCCTGCAGCACGGAAGGCTGGTCCTCGGGAAAAATGTAGGTCTCGAGCCAGGACGAGCTTGGGTTGCTGGTATCGGGAATGAAATCGTGGCCGAGGAGATAGAGCATCCTGGTCCAGTCCGGGCTCATGCGGTAGACGATGGTGGAGCTTGCGGTCACCAGGGCCCGAAACCGTTCTTCGCTTTCGCGGAGCGCAGCGGTTGATTCCTTGCGCACGCGTGCAAGTTCAAGGGCTGCGCTTACCCGTGCGATCAGTTCGCGAGCAGAGAAAGGCTTGATCAGGTAGTCGCTGGCACCGGCTGCAAGCCCCTCCACCCGGCTTTCCTCTCCGGCGCGCGCGGAGAGGAGAATGACGGGTATGTCCTGCAAGGTCCGGTCGGCGCGGATGGCGGCAATCAGTTGAAAGCCATCCATTTTGGGCATCATGACGTCGGTCAGAACAAGGTTTGGCTGGCGCTTGCGCATTTCTGTGAGAGCGGCCTCGCCGTTCGCGACCGTATGCACCTCGCATCCACCTTGCAGAAGTCGCCGGATATAGTCCCGCATATCCCTATTGTCGTCGGCAACGAGGACATAGGTGTCCGACCCCAGCGAGGATGGCAGACCATCAACGTCGTCGTCGACGACCTCGCCGCTGAGGTCTGCCGCGTCTGGCAACCAGCGCAGTGCCTCCTGCACGAACGCTTCTGCTCCAACCGAGGTTGAGGGCAGACCTGCTCGTGCCGCTAGGCGATCGCGGGGCAGGTGCTGCGTGCCGAGCGGTACGGAGACACTGAATGTCGTACCGTGGTCGATTTCGCTCTCGACGCTGATGCTGCCGCCGTGGAGCTTGACGAGTTCCTGCACGAGAGCGAGGCCTATGCCGCTGCCCTCATGCGTTCGGCTCCTCTGCCCCTCGATGCGGTGGAAGCGCTCAAACAGCAACGGCAGTTCGTGCGCAGGAATGCCGACACCGGTATCACTGACGGTCAGGAGGGCTGTGCCGTCCACCTCCCGCACGGCCACAGTGATCGCCCCCGCAAATGTAAACTTGAAAGCGTTGGCGAGAAGATTGAGGACGACTTTCTCCCACATGTCACGATCGACAAAAACCGGTGCGGATAAGGGATGACAATCCACGGTCAGTCCCAGACCGGCACGCGCGCAGGCTGAGCTAAAATTGCTGGCGAGTTCGGCGGTGAAGGTTGCCAAATCCGTGGCGCTGTAGGAGGCCTGCGCCCGGCTCGCTTCAATGCGTGAAAAATCGAGCAACGAATTGACGAGCTTCAACAGTCGAAGCGAGTTGCGGTGTACGAGGTCGAGTTGCTCACCCTCCAATCCCCTTTTTTGGTTCTGGGCATCGCTGAGCGGGCCAATGATCAAGCTCAGGGGTGTGCGGAACTCATGGCTGACATTGGAAAAGAAGACCGTCTTGGCCCGATCGAGTTCGGCTAACGCCTCGGCGCGCTTGCGCTCTTCCTCATAGGCCTGGGCCGTGGTAATCCCGGCGGCGATCTGCGCGGCAACAAGATCGAGAAAAGCACGGTATTGATCATCGAGCCGCAGCCTCGGACTGACGCCTGCAACCAGGAAGCCGGCGAGCTGGCTCGGAATACTCGACCTAATCGGCAGCACCACGGCCTTTTCCGGTGGGTCAAACCAAGGACCTGGAGGTACGTCCGTCATTGCTCCGGAAAGCGTGGGAATGACGGTCGGCGCCTTTGTCTCGCGCACCCGAGCGAACTGCCATGCGTCGTGCCCACCGTCAGCCTTAACCACGCGAACCACTCCGGCGCGGACATTATCAATACCCGTGCTGGCGGCGAGCTGCGCATCCCCGCTTGCCGGGTCGAGCAGGTAGAGAAGGGCAAAAGGAATGTCTTTGGCGTGGGGCTCTAAGGCGTGTGCAGCAATAACGCATGCCGTTTCTGGCGTCCTCGCCTCACCCGCGCGTGCCCCCAAATCCCTGAGCACGCCAATCCGCCGCTCCCCCACGATCTTTTCGGTGGTCTCGTGTACCGTTGCGAGGACACCCCCAATGCCGCGAGGCGCGGTGTCATCCGGTACGGGGCTGTAGGCGATGGTGAAGTGTGTTTCTTCCGTGAAGCCGTGCCGCTTCAGCTCCAGCAGAATGTCCTCCATCCAGGTGGCTGGGCCGCCACTGAATGGTGCATCGATAAGCGGCCGCAAGACATGCTCGATTTCCGTCCACACCTCCCGGAACGGTTTGCCGAGCGCGTCGGGATGCTTCGTTCCGAGAATGGGCCGGTAGGCGTCGTTGTAAATCGAGACGTACTCGGGTCCCCACCACAGCAGGAGGGGGAAACGGTTCACGATCAGAAAATCAACAACCGTCTTGAGGGTCGGTGACCATTCCGCCCGCGGACCGATGGGCGTTGTTGACCAATCCTTGTTGCGGATCAGCCGAGCGAGCTCGCTGTCCCGCTCAAGTGGATTTACGCTTTCCCCCGGCGGGATTGCCGCTGGCTTTTGTGCAGTTTTTAGCGAGGTGTGGTCGCTCACCGATACCCTTTGGATTGGCGGGTTGTCTAACTCTCTCCCTGATCGAGGCCTAGCAACAAGACGTCATGGGGCACTCCCGGGTCAGCTGGCCGAGACGCTACCAACACGACGAAATCCCCCGGGGCGGCCCGAACCGATCTAAAGGGCAACAACGCCGGACCTGCTGCAAAGTTCCTGCCGCAATTGCGCCCCGCTATCGGCCGAGGTTGCGCTTAGGGCTCCGTCGGCGAAAGTGGCCCGTGCGGCTGCGGTCGGGTCCGGTCTAAAGCCTGGGTGACCTGCAAGGTCGGGCCGCAGGCGACGGCTGAAAACGGTTCGGCAGCCCCTGGGGAGCGCACGAGCACCCTAAGATAAGGAGGAGCGATGATCATGACGAAACAGGCCTCCAGCCCGCAGGTCTATCGAATTGTCGTCAGGGCCAGCGCTGCGGCGCTCTGGGACGCGATCACATCACCCACGTGGACCGAGCGATATGGCTACGGCGGCCGCGTCGACTACGGCTTGCGGCCCGGCGGCCCGTTTCGCCACAAGGCCAGCGCCGAGATGGCGGCGCTGGGAATGCCCGAGGACATGATCGTCGGGGAGGTTATCGAATGTGACCCGCCCCACAGATTGGTGCAAACCTGGCATCCCCTCTTTAACGCGGCAATGGCGGCGGAGGCGCCCACGCGCCTAACCTACGAGATCGCGCAAAGTCGGGCCGGCGTCTGCACGCTGAGTATCACCCACGATGTCGCGGGTGCACCGATCGTCGCCGGCATGGTCCCCGGCGGCGGGGATCCGGCGCAGGGTGGCGGCGGCTGGCCATGGGTCCTCAGCGATCTGAAGTCGCTGTTGGAGACAGGGGAGCGCATGCCGAGCTAGCCCAGGGTGCACCTTATTGGTTTGTTGTGGCACACGTGCCTCGCTGTGGATCTGTGGGCGCCGGTGCCGGGTGCTTTGGCGACGTGACATTGAGGACGTGTGAGCACGCCATTGCCAGCGGCGAGGTCGTGCGGCGCGACCGCACCGCGGGAGGCAGACGTGGTATCCTGCTTACCCAACTGAGGGAGGCCTTCTGTGCTCACCGTCACGCGCGACATGATCCTGCCCACCACCATCACCGGCTCCTACCCGCGCCCGCTCTGGTTCGACCGCAGCCTGGCCGGACGATCCTTCAAATCGGCCTTGGGTGATTCCCTTTTTCGCGAGCAATATCTCGACGCCGTCGCCAGCATTATCGCCGAGCAGGAAGCCGCAGGGCTCGATATTGTGACTGATGGCGACAGTCGCTTCGACCTGACGGTCGGCGGCAAATCCTGGTTCTTCTATCCGATCGAGCGCCTTGGTGGTGTCTGCGGTCATCGCGACACGTCGCGGGGATGGATGTCACGGCACGGCCTGCGCCCCGGCAAGATCTTGTGGGAAGTGCAGGAGGCGTATCAGCCCGGCGTGGTGCGCGAAAAACTGACACGCGGGCCACTGGAATACGCCGCATTGTGGCAAGTCGCGCAACGCGCAACCGACCGTCCCGTGAAATTCGGTGCGATCTGCGCGCCCGCGCTGGCATCGATGCTGTGGAATGAATTCTATGACAACGACAAGGACATGGTCCTCGACCTCTGCGACATCATGAACGCCGAACTCCACGATATGGCCGCCGCCGGCTGTCCATTGATCCAGGTTGAGGAGCCGCCCCACCATATGCGCGCCCAGCAACCCGAGTGCACGGATGCCGATCTCGAGTTCCTCACCGCCGCCTTTAATCGGCAGCTCACCGGCGTCAACGCCGAAATCTGGGTGCACACCTGCTGGGGCAATCCCAATCAGCAGCGCGTGCATTGGCAGGTGCCGAGTTATGAACGCGCCCTGCCCCATCTCTTGCAGCTGAACTGTGACGTGTTGACGCTCGAATGCGCAAGTTCGGATGGTCAGGATCTCAAGCTCTTCAAGCACATCAAGACCGACAAGAAGATCGGCATCGGCGTCGTCAACCATTGCAATACGGTGGTTGAACCGGCAGAGCATGTGGCCGCCTTGATCCGCAAGGCGCTCGAGTATATCCCCAGGGAACAGCTGGTGATCAGCACGGACTGCGGCTTTGGGCGCGAGGGCTTGTCGCGACGGATTGCGTTTTATAAGTGCGTGGCGCTGGTGCAAGGCACCAATATCGTGCGCCGGGAGCTTGGCCTGCCGGAAGCACGCGTGCGTGCGGCCGATCCCACGTTATGGTTCGCCGGACGGGACCTTGCCCAATGACGGCCGCGGGTAGGTTAATACGCACGCCCGAGCGGTTGACCGAAGCCCCACCCAGTAAATTCAGCTCGAGCGTCAGGCGCGACTTGCCTCACCGGGCTCGCCGTTGGCAGCTCTCTAGAAGAGCGCTTCTGCTATCCGCTCCAGTTGTGCGCCCATCTCGGCCTCCGTCGCAACATGCGTCGCACGCACAACGATCCGATCAGCACCCGCGTCGAGCAGCGGCCCCACAACATCCTTCGTCGGCTCCTGCCCATAGACCGTGATGGAGATCGATTTTGGATCGCGGCCGGCGTCCGCTGACAGCCGATTGAGCTCGTTGCGAGCTTTTTCCAGCTCAGCAGGAGTGATGCGATTGGGCAGCCAACCATCCGCGTGATCGACGACGCGTTTGAGCACGTTTTTTGCCGCCCCGCCTAGAAAGATGGGCGGATGCGGCTTCTGGACGGGCTTTGGATATGAGCGCACAGGCGGGAAATTGAAGAATTCGCCATGAAACTCGGCGGCGTCTTGGGACCAGAGCGCCTTCATCACGTCAAGTGCTTCCCGTGTCTGCGTCCACCGGCGCGCGAAATTGCCGCCAAATATCTCGACTTCTTCTCTCAGCCAGCCCGTGCCCACGCCAAGGATGAAGCGGCCTGCGCTATGGTGATCCAGGGCGGCAATCTCCTTAGCCAAAAGCAAAGGATTACGTTGGGGCACCAGAGTGATGCCGGTTGCCAGCTTCAGTGTCGTCGTTACCCCCGACGCGCGTGCGAGGGCGATGTAGGGGTCCGTGAAATGCGAATAAGTCCAGGGGATCGCGCCGCCCGTAGCTGGGAAAGGGCTCGCGCTCTCGACCGGCACGGCGGGATGCTCGGCATACCAGATCGAATCGAAGCCCAGACGTTCTGCCGTTCGTCCCATAAAGGCTGGGTCGACGGTATAGGCGGGCAATGGCATGGACAGTCCAATACGCATGGCGGTGACTTTCACATGTTGTTGCTCGTCTAACCGTAGCGGCGACGCAACTGCGCGGCAATCGCCACCGGGCCCGCCGACAGAACTCCAGGCGCGCGTGGGTGACCGACGCGCAAGGCACGTGCCGCTGGACAAACGTGTTTGGACCGGGGACCCTTGCCAGCGATGGCAGTGGAGGAGGAAACATAGATGACCGCCAAAAAGATTGCAGTGATCGTAACGGGTGCTGCGAGCGGTATCGGTTTGGCGATGACATTGGGCCTGATGGAGGCTGGTCATAACGTTATCGCTGTAGACCGCAACGCTGACGGTTTGGCACGGCTTGCCAAGCAAGCGGAAGGATTGAAGGGAAGCGTGCACGGGGTCACGGCCGACCTGGCACAGCCGGATAGTTTCGCCTACGTCGCGGGCGCTGCTTTGATCAAATTCAGGCGGATTGATGCGTTAGTGAATAATGCGGGAATCGGCCAGGCCTCGGTACGGAACGATCGTCAGCCCATTCGCTTCTGGGAGACCACGGCCGAGCAATGGGGCCGCTTTATAGCGATCAATGCCGCTGCACCGATCAATATGGCGCGCGCGGTGCTGCCCCACATGCTGGCGGCGAAGCATGGTCGCATCATTACGGTCACCACCAGTCTCGGAACAATGGTGCGAGAAGGATTCCTGCTCTACGGTTCGTCCAAGGCGGCGGCGGAGTCGGCGATGGCGGTGCTGGCAGCGGATCTTTCCGGCAGTGGCGTGACGTCAAACGTGCTGGTGCCTGGCGGGACGACTGACACGCCACTGGTCGGCGCGGCCCCAAACCGGGAGAAGATGCTGAGACCAGCGATCATGGTCCCGCCACTTCTCTGGCTGCTCAGCGAGGAGGCGCGGGCAGTCAACGGCAAACGCTTCATCGCTGCGGACTGGGACACGAGCGCGCCCCCGGCTCAAGCAGCCGAGAAAGCCGGCGCACCGATCGCTTGGCTCAGCATTGCGCGGATGCCAATCGAACCATCCTAAGGGATGCCGAGCTTGCCTGCTCGTGCTCGGGCGCGAGGGTCCGGGAGGGCTTGGTCGATATTACGCACCACCGACGGGACTCGCTCAGCCTTGCTGTGATCTCGAGCCGTGGCGCCTTCTGTCGTTGGGGCGATTACAATCGCTAGCATGTCCTTGCCCGTTCTTGGGACCGTGCCGGACGGTGATGGTGACGTCGCCGGTGACTTTGAGCCTGAGCTCATGCTGGGACAGGGTCCGCGCTGACGCCAAAGTCGCACCAAAAGGTGAGCTTTTGCAGCTATCCCACATGGCTTTCGGCAAGCTACGAGTGCAGCTCGACGAGCCTCTCAGTGCTCACGCACGAGTTCGAGCACGGCAGCACCGTAGCGTTGAATTTTGCTTTGCCCGACGCCGCTGACGTCTTTGAGGTCATCTAAATTCTTGGGCCGCTTGCGTGCGATGTCCGCCAATGTGGCGTCGTGGAAAATAACGTAGGGCGGGACGTGCTGCTCGCTGGCGCGCTCGCGACGCCAGGCACGCAGCGCAGCGAAAAGGGCAGCGTCGGTCGCATCCACGGCTGGGTTATCGCCGTCCCGGCGCTTGCGCGACCGAGCGGAACGTCCGCTGCCTTCGGAGCGCGTGCTCGTTAGCACCTTGCGCGCCGATACCCGCCGCTCGCCACGGTAGACGGCCCGGACGTCGTCGGTCTCGCCAAGTCCGATGAGAGGCCGACCATCGTTGGGATGCTCGCGCAACAGTCCCTCGAACAGCAATTGGTCGAGGAGATCACGCCAACCTCCTGCATCGAATTCTCGGCCGATGCCGTAGGTCGACATCGCCTTTTCTGAGACAGGTGCATTTTTGGACTGGCCAAGTAGGTGGTCGACGACGCGACCACGGCCGTAGCGCCCGCCGAGGCGATGCACGGCGGAAAGGGCCTTCTGCGCGGCCTCAGTGACGTCTGTGGAGTCCGGTGGATCAAGGCAGACGTCGCAGACGCCGCAATCCTCCACGCCGGTCTCGCCAAAGTATCGGCGGACCGCAGCCGGCCGGCAACCGGTACCATCGAGCAGGGCGTAGAATTGGCGTAGCTTGAGCATCTGCACCGATTTGACACTGTCGTCGACGTCGCGGCCGTCGATACGGCGCCGAGCCCAGGCGAGATCGGAGGCGGAATAAAGGGTGATGCCTTCTGCGGCTGCGCCATCGCGGCCGGCGCGTCCGATCTCCTGCCAATAAGACTCGATCGATGCGGGTGGATCCGCGTGGATTACATAGCGCACGTCGGGCTTGTCGACGCCCATGCCGAAGGCGATGGTGGCCACCATGACGGCCGCGTCTGCATCAAGGAACTGCTCAAGGCGGGCGGTACGCAGTTGGTTGTCGAGTCCGGCGTGGTAGGCAAGTGCCGGCACCCGCGCTGCGATCAACTTCTCGGCAAGTTTGTCGACGCCGTCGCGCGAGCCGACATAGATCACCCCCGACCGCCTTGGCCGATCCGCCACGAGCTTGAGAACACGGTCATGGCCCTGTGCCTGCTTACGTTCGGCCGATAAAGCGAGTTCGGGCCTAGCGAAGCTGTCGACGAATTCACGGGCGTCTTTGAGATGCAACTGGGCGCGGATATCGTCGCGAGTGCGGGCATCTGCGGTGGCGGTGACGGCGAGACGTGGCACACCGGGAAAGAGCTCGGCAAGGCGCCCGAGCATGCGGTATTCGGGGCGAAAGTCGTGGCCCCATTGGCTAACGCAGTGAGCTTCGTCAATCGCCACCAAAGCAAGCGGCAGATTGGTGAAACGCTCCAGGATCGAGGGCTGCATCAGGCCTTCGGGCGAGACGTAAAGTAGGTCGAGAGTGGCGTCCTTGATGCGTTGCCAGATACTGGCGCGGGAAGCGGGGCTCGTGCTTGCATCGAGGCGCTCGGCGGCGATGCCTAGTTGCTGCAACGCCGCGACTTGATCGGCCATCAGCGCAATGAGCGGCGAAATCACAAGGCCGAGGCCGGGTCTAACAAGGGATGGGATTTGATAGCACAGGCTCTTGCCGCCACCGGTGGGCAGCACGGCGAGCGCATTGTGCCCGGCAAGCACCTCGCTGATCACACCGGCCTGGAGCCCGCGAAATTGCGCATGCCCGAACGTGCTGCGCAGAACATCGAGCGCCACACCAATTATGGTTCCCATGCGAATTGGGATCCCGACATTGAGGAATCAAAACCCGAAGTGTCTTATGGAGGAGGTGCACCGAAGCTGCAAACCGCTCTGGGGTGGTTTGCAGGGACATGCTTCAGGGCTGAGCGGGCTGCTACAGCCGCGGATCCACAAGCTGTGGAAACGCTGACGGGCTGGGCGCCGAAAGCGGTTTGGCCCCCGCCGGGCAATGTCTTGCAACCCCTTGGGCCTTCTCAACCGCTTAGCAAGCGGCTCTGTTACGCCGCGCGGTCGGGGTCTTAAAGTGCCAAAGAACGAACCCGCTCTAGTCGCGGGATGGGTGGGGCAGGACACCATATCGCCCCTTGCTGTCGAGGATGATCTTGTTGGTGCCGCTCAGGACGCGCTCCATGGTCTCCAGATACATGCGTTTGCGGGTTACCTCCGGCGCCTTCTTGTATTCCTCGTAAATCTTTAGGAAACGGGCGCTCTGGCCTGTCGCCTCGGCGACGGCTTGCTCTTTGTAGGCCCGAGCGGCTTGCAGGATTCGCTCGGCTTCACCGCGCGCCTCCGGAACAACTTTGTTGGCATAGGAGCCAGCTTCGTTCTGCAGGCGCTCTTTGTCGGCGCGAGCTGCCTGCACGTCTCGGAACGCGTCTATGACCTGGGTCGGCGGATCAACCTTCTGCAGCTGCACTTGGTCGATAGTGACACCGGCATCATAAGAATCGAGCACATCCTGCATCAGTTTGTGCACCGCCCGCTCCGTCTTTTGGCGCGCGCTGGTTAGAAGCGGCTGGATGTTCGATTGGCCGACAATATCGCGCATGGCGCTTTCGGCCACCTCCTTGACCGTGACGTCGGGCTTCTGAATGTTGAAGAGATATTTCTGAGCGTCCTTGATGCGCCAGAATACGACGAAATTAATGTCGACGATGTTCTCGTCGCCTGTGAGCGTGAGACTTTCCTCTAGCACCGGTCGCACTCCCCTCATCACCTCGCCCGAGCGCATGCCAATCTCGATGATGTTTTGTCGGGTGACCTTGGGCAACCGTACCTCTTCGATCGGGTAAGGTAGGCGGAAATGAAGACCCGGTGGTTCGGTCCGAACGGGTTTGCCGAATAACATGACCACACCAAGCTCGTCTGGATCGACGCTGAACGCAAAGGCGTAGAAGACTATCAGGGCCGCGATCGCCACGGTGATCAGGACCAAGAGAGGCCTCGGGAGGCCAGTACCGCCGGGCAGCATCTGCTTGAGCTTGTCGCGGCGATCAGGATGCGGCGGGGCGCGCCCATCGCTTCTATCGCCGCCATTGCTCAAAGGCATGACCTTGTTCTTTCGAGGTGTGGGCTGCCGGCGACAGGAGCGCTGTTGAGCCTGCCCTGACTGCGTGGATGTCCTAGCGGATCGATCGCCTATAGCCGCATCTCCAGCACGACCTCATCGTGCGGGATCGTTGCGGGTAAAAGGATAGTGCTGGCTCTCATACAAGGCCCGTATTTGCGTGGCATTATAACGCTCATCGTTCACTTCGAGCGACGTGCCCAACAACACTTTCAGCGGAAGCTCTTCGATAGCGTATCTGATCGCTTCGGCCGCCTGGGCAAACCGCCGATACCGCAATCCAGAACGACCTTTTGCCGCGAACAACTCGGCGGCGGCCTTGTAGTCGAAGGTGGACATGAGCCTAACATAGACCTTTTTCGAAAAAAGGCGCTCATATTTGGAGCTCAGCGAAATCCAACGACCACCAAGGCCTCACTTTGGTCTTCCGCGCAAGGCCAGGCGACGCTGCAAGACATTTATGGCTGGAAGGCGCCGTCAATGGTTAAGACGCCAGCTGATGGATGCCACGATATGGCTCGCGTGACCGTCGGGGACTGGCCTTCCAATTGGACTAACGTGTGCTTGCCCGGCAGGCATTGCACACGCTTTTTTTCGAAGCCCTACTCGGGCACAAACAAGAGATCAGACGAGAGCACGCCATATTTCTCATCCCTTGCAGCTTTGTAACCTCGCCCCTAACTATTGTTGACTTGTGCGCCGCAACATGAGACAAGCTGGCCATCGCTCGATGCCTGAGCGACGTGCGGCGCTCCAGCCGCGTGAAGGGTGTGTCCGGGCTTTCGGCCCTGTTTTACCCTCCTGTTGAGCGCCCCGAAATTCCCGACCGACAGCCCAGGACACGCGGGGTGTCACCAAAAAGCAAGCCGCGCCTTGCGTAGGTACCGGCGTGCAAACCGGCGCGCGCAGGCTGCGTGGCCACACGAAAGAATATTCATTTGACGACGTTCTCAGACCTAAGGCTGGCAGCGCCGATCCTCAAGGCGCTTGCCGAAAAGGGCTATGCCACGCCGACGCCGATCCAGGCGCAGGCGATCCCATGCGTACTGGCCGGCAAGGACTTGCTCGGTATCGCCCAGACTGGCACCGGCAAGACCGCCGCCTTCGCCTTTCCCATCCTCGACCACCTCGCCAGAAGCACCCGCCCGCGCAAACGTCACAGCTGCCGCGCCCTCATCCTGAGCCCGACCCGCGAGCTTGCCACCCAGATCGCCGATAGCTTTCGTGCCTACGGACGCCACTTGGGCCTTTCCGTCGCCGTCGTGGTCGGCGGTGTTAGCCACCGGCCCCAGGCGATCGCGCTGGCGCGCGGCGTCGAT
>Ga0075434_100001975_pt1 | contig 17790 bp, 11 predicted proteins | sample RhiMethybrSRZTD3_FD_75298 | JGI IMG/M metagenome (GOLD analysis project Ga0075434, IMG submission 75298) | Populus rhizosphere microbial communities from Tennessee, USA - Rhizosphere MetaG P. TD hybrid SRZTD3 | ecosystem: Host-associated > Plants > Roots > Rhizosphere > Soil | place: USA... | reverse complement strand
ACGACAACACGCCGTAGATGCCGAGCGTCGCCATGAGCAGCGCCGCCAGCCCGAAGAACGTCATGACCAGCGAGCTGAGACGCTCGAGCAGCAGCGTGTCGCCGAGCGCGTCGTTCATCGTCCGCACCTCGCCCATAGCCAGCGTCGGATCGGCCTGCCGGATGGTGCGGCGGACGGCGGCGATGAGCTGATCCGGCGGCTGTTCCGAGCGGACAACGACGTTCATCGCGTTGATGCCCGTGCCGCCCGCTGGGAAATAGATCTCAGGAATTGCCGGCCTGTTCCGGCCGTTGTTGCGGGTATCGCCGACAACACCGACGACTTCGAGCCAGGATCCGTTCGGTCCGCTGAAGCGCGCGAACGTGCCGATCGAACTTCGGTCCGGCCAGAAGGCGTGCGCAGCGGCCTCGTTGATCACCGTCTGCAGGGCAATGTCCCGCCGGTCACCGACTTGGTCTTTGCCACGCCACAACAGGTTGTCGGCTTCGTTCAGCAGCCGGCCTTCCCTGAGCGGGATCTTCATGGTCGAAAAAAAGTCCGGTGCGGTGCTCACTATGCATGCCTTCTCTGCGGCGGCATCGGCCGGCCGGCCTTCGACGGAAAAATTGGCGCCGCCGCCGCAGCCCATGCCGGGCAGTTGGCTCGCGAACGAGACGCCCGTCACGCCGGGCGTCTGCCGCAACGTGTTTATCAACCGCGCTTGCTCGGCCCACCGCTGCTCGTCCAACCTTTTTCGTTCGGCCGACCGTGCCTCTCCAGAAAGCCGGGGATCGACTGTGCGTCTCGGCAGGGTGAGCCCGAACGCGACGACGTCGTCAGGGTCGAACCCCATTGACACCTGGCCCAGGTTGCGCAGATGGACGACGAGAATGGCCGACGACGTCAGGAGCGTGAAGGCGAGGGCGATCGCGACGACGACGAACGCATTCGACAGGCGTCGCGCGGGCGCGCCGGCCGACGCGCGCACGCCTTCGGAGAGTACCGCGTTCGGCGCCGTGCGCATCGCCTGCCAGAGCGGGGCCATGCCGGCGAGCACGCCAGTGGCGACCGCCAGTGCGACGCTGAAGCCAAGCACCTTCCAGTCGATCGTGATCAAGTCGGTCCGCGGGACGAATGGGGCCGCCGCGGTCAGGATCTGCCTGACGAAGATGGCGCTGAGACCGACGCCGGCGGCGGCGCCCGCGACCGAGACCAGTGCGCCCTCGGCGAAGTAGCGTAGCGCGAGCTGCCGCCGCGACGCGCCGAGCGCGACGCGGATCGCCGTCTCGCGCGCGCGGACGACGGATCGGGACAGCAGCAGCGTGGCGACGTTGGCGCACGCAATGAGGAGCAGGAGCCCTGCGCCGCCGAGCAGGGCGAGCAGCGTGGCTTGGACTCTCGGCGCAGTCGGTTCGCGCAGGTCGGCCGCGTCCGCCGTGTAGAACGGATACCGCTTCGGATCCGTCGCCGCGATGATGGCGGCCACGCGCTTGACGTCCGCCCGCGCCTGTTCCAGCGAGACTCCGGGTTTGCGGCGGGCGTACGCAGTGTACTGGCGGCTGTTCCGGTTCGCGTCGGCCGGCGACTGAACGAATGGAATCCACACCTCGGTGTCGCCGCGTCCGCCCAGACTGGCAATCGGCAACCGAAACGCTGGCGGCATCACGCCGCTCACGGTATAGCGGCGCTCGTCGAGCGTGATGAAGGTGCCGATGATGTCGCGCCCGCCGCCAAGGCGCTGCCAGAGGAGATAGGAGATCACGGCGCTGTTGTCGTCGGCGAACCACTGGCCGAGGAGCGGTTGACCGAGTTGCCGCGCGAGGGCAGGCGTCACTGCGGTGCCTGGGACGAGTTGCGGCTCGCCAGGCGCTGTCAGCTGGTATCGGCTGATCGCACGGAACCAGCCGAACGCGTCGAAGCTCGTTGTCTGCTGCTGGTAGTCCTGCAGCTCAGGAACCGACATCCCCATCATCGAGCCCGGCGTTGTCGCGCTCGTGCCGTACAGCGACACGTAGCGCTCGCTGTTCGGGTAAGGGAGGGGCCGGAACAGTACGCCGCTGATGACGGTGAAGATCGCGGTGGCCGAGCCGATCCCGACGGCAAACGCCACCACTGCGAGCAGCGCGACGCCGGGCGCCGTTTTCCAGGAGGCCCAGGCTTGGGAGAAGGCTGATAGCACGTCGCCGAGACTTTAGCGCGGAGTCGCTGGGCAGTCCATGGGGCGATTGCCGATTGATTACAGATCGTCGGCCCCGCTATCAACCTCAATGGCTTCGGCGGTACGACGTTGTCCCGCGACGTTTAGGGCTGCTTGCTGATTGCCAAAGCCTCGGCGATAAAGTTGCGGAGAGAGACTTTGCCGCGTTCTCGATTCCAAGATCCGAATACAGTCGAGGATGCTGTTTTTGGCCCTTGATTCACGATGAAGACAGTCTTCGCCTTCTCGATCTCTTGAGGCGGCGGGGCTGGATCAACGCGAGTCTCGAGTCATGACAACAGATACACGGCTCGCGCTCCCTAAGGGCACGAAGCAATAACGGCATCGTCACGCGTGGCCGTAAGCCGTCGCTGCCTCGCAGACTGCCACTCAATCAATGGATCCGGAAGCGGATCCACCGGAAGGCCCCGCAGACTTCGGGACTATCCCCGCACGACCCGGAGACCGGGACGCCATCTACGCTCAGGTCAGCCGTGCCGTTCGAGGCCAACTCGAGATCCGTCACGAACTCACCCGGCTGCGCCGGACCCCGCCCGGCGAAAGTCTTGTACCAATGGTCCAGCCGTATGAACTCGGCAAGGATATGCACGCCCTCCACTGGGCTGCAGATGCCAGTCGAGTAGTTGGGTGGAGTAGCGACGCAGTGCTCGGCAGGGAAGGTTTGATCGAGCGCGAACCGACGCAGTTCCGGATCAATCGTGAAAGTCCCGACAGGGGACGTCTGGTCCACGACCACGGATTCTGTGATGACAAGGTCGAGGCGCCCTGTACCGTCGCCGACCGCGACATAAGTTAAGTCGCTGTACTGGACGTGGTCAACTAAGTCACCGGATTCTGTCGTCTCCCGGCCCAATCTAAATATTGTGTCGAGGACGACATCGCCCGGTTTGGAAGCATCCCTTGAAATCCAGGACGCCTCGGCCTCGCGGATTGTGAATGAGGTCGGCTCCTGCGCCGCTGATAGCGATAGCGTGGCGGCCACGACCATCAATGCGACACATCCACTGAGACATACCGACATTAAATGAAGGCGTCGCATGGCTTTCCCTCCCCGTTAAAGCGGTGCTATCCCGACTCGGTTCTTCACGACGGCAACGAAATCGGAGAAGGACCTGCACGGTCCAGCGTGGTCGCACTCCCCTATAGGCGACCCTGGCTCAGCGCGCACGGTCGCCCTTGTCATCTTGGCCGCTCTTGCCGCCGGCAACACCATCTGGCCCGACCGCCGACATACGCCAAAGCCCTCCGGACGGTCGCGATGTCGAAGGATTCGGAGGGAATGCTAGGTCTTGGCTCTCAAGGACCGAGCCTAGTTGTGTCAGATGAGCACGTCTGTCTGGTTCTGGACACCCAACCGAAATCTGCGCTAAGACCGTTCATTACAGAACCTCGAACCGTGGGACGGTGCTCGGCCGGGATCGTCGACGCTGGCCCACGATCGACATCGCGACCGACCGCGGCACGCCGCCTCGAAGATGCGAACTGCAGACCGGCGGACATCGTGATTGACTCCGCGAACGCAAATCACAGATTGCTCTGGGCGTCAGTTGGGGCGTCAAGTTGTGACCGCGATGATCGATGTTGCTCTAGACGCGCGAGTTGTCGAAGGATTTTGGAGCCGGCGACCCGACTTGAACGGGTGACCTGCTGATTACGAATCAGCTGCTCTACCAACTGAGCTACGCCGGCACTGCGGAGGGTGCGGCTCGGGGCCGCGACAGCATCTCATCCTAGCACGTAGTCGAGAAACCTACCGTTCTCGGTTCGGAGTTCGGCGTTCCTGTTCTGCGTTCCAGTTCGACGTTCGATGTTCGACGTTCAGCAACGAGCCACGTCGACGCTGAACCAGGAACATCGAAACCAGGAACCGGAACCCAGAACCGGAACCCCGAACGCCGAACCGCGAACGGCTCCTTGAAGACAAAGGCGCTTCGCACAGCCCCTTATTCCGAACGGAGCGCCGCTAGCGGATCGATGCGCGCGGCTCGACGGGCAGGGATGTACGCGGCGAACAACACCACGGCCACGACAACAGGCACGATCGAGAGGTATGTGATCGAATCAGCGGCGGTGCCGGGGAAGGCTCGTTGTGTGAGTCCGCCCACTCCAATGCTCGCAACCACACCGAACACCACACCCACCACCGACGGCAGCACTCCCTGACGCAAGATCATTTGCAACACCGATCGCGGCAGCGCACCGAGCGCCATCCGGATTCCGATCTCGCGTGTTCGTCGACTGACCGCGTAGGCGGTGAGGCCGTAGAGACCGATGAGCGCGAGGCCGAGGCCCATGATCCCCATGCCCGCGATCGTTCGCACGACGACGGTGTTGAGATTGCGCGCGTTCGAATGATAGAACGCCTCGATCGTTCGCATGCTGAGAATGGGCACCTCGCGACCGAGCGCGACCACCGCGCTGCGCACCTGCGCGGCCACTTCGGCCGACTCGCCTTCCGTCCGCACGATCAACGTGCTGCGCGTGATGGGATGCTGCAGCCGCGGCAGATACAGGAACGGCGTCGACGAGGACGTGAACAGGCGGAACTTGATGTCTTGCGCGACGCCCACGATCTGCACCCATCCCTCATCGGGCCTGTTGAGACGGACGCGCTTGCCGATCGGATCCTGCCCGGGCCAATAACGCGCCGCCATGCCGCGGCTGACGATGGCGACGCGGGGCGCGTCGATCGCGTCGGTGGCCTCGAAGCGTCGGCCGCCCACGATCGGGATGCCGATCGCATCGAAGTAGTGCTCGTCGACGCGCGCGGCAGGCACCGTCAGATCGGTGATGCCCGCTGGCAGCTCGAACCCTTCGGGCACCAGCGACGCACCATCCTGGAAGTCCTGATTCAGCGGCACGGACGTGGTCATCGCCACCGCCGTCACGCGCGGGATGGCTGCGACACGCTCCTCGAGCGCGCGATAGAACGTGTCGCTTTGATCCTGCGTGTAGCGCGCCATGCCGGGATCGAGGTTTGTGAGGAGCATGTGATCGGTCCGGAATCCGGGGCCACGTCCGTACTCCGCTTCGAACGCTCGATAGAACGCCAGCGCCACGGTCAGCAGCACCAGCGTGAGCGCGATCTGCGACGCGACGAGGCCGTGGCGTCCCCACAAGCGAGCGAGACGGTCTGCGGGGCTCGTCGAATTGCGAAGCGTGCTCGACAAGTCTCGCAAGCGTGTGCTCCGCCATGCCGGAATCACACTCGAGAGGAGTGCGCTGACCGCCGTGGCTGCGAGGGCCACGAGGAGCGCGCGTTGATCCAGGGCATACGTCAGTCTCACGCCGACGTCGGATGCGATCTGAAACTGTCGGAACGAGCGGACACCCAAGTCCGCGAGACCAACGCCGACGAGGCCGCCGGCGCCTGCGATCAAGAAGCTCTCGGTGATCAACTGACGGATCAGCCGCCCACGGCTGCCGCCAATCGCGAGGCGGACTGCGATTTCTCGCGCGCGAACAGGAGCGCGGCTCGCGAGCAGCCCCGCGACGTTCGCGCAGGCGACAAGCACCACCGCCAACGCGAGACCCACGAGGATCGTGCTGAGTGCGGCCAACGGCGCGTACTCCGCCAGCCGCGCATCCATTTCGGTCCTGAGCAGCAGCCCGTAGCGCTCGTTCGTGGCCGGATGCTCCCGTTCGAGCGCGCGTGCAATGGCCGCCGTCTCCTCGCGCGCCTGTTCGAGCGACGCGCCAGGACGCACGCGGCCAAACGCGCGGAACACTCGCAGGTCACGGCGATCGATCAGGTCCGGTGCTGACGGATCGAACGTGGTCGCCATCGAGACAGGCACGTAGAAGGCGGGCGGGACGTAGATGTCGAGGCCGGCGAAGCCCTCGGGCGCGACGCCGATGACGGTGAAGGGCAGACCTCTGAGGCGCACCTCGCGGCCGACGATCTGTGGATCGGCGCCGAACTGCTCGGTCCACGTGTCGTGCGAGAGGACGATCACCGCATCGCGGCCGGTGACGCGATCCTCGCCGGGAATGAACGCGCGCCCGAGCGCGGGCTTGATGTGAAGCAGATCGAAGAAGTTCGCGCTGACCGCCAGTCCGAGCTTGCTCTGCGCCGCGTCGTCACGGTTGCGGACGAAGCTGGTCACGACACCGCGCGTGGCGGCGAGGCCTTCGAAGCGTTGCGCGCGATCGCGAAGGTCGACGAAATCGGGATACGAGATCGCGCCGTTGCGCACCTGTCCCGTGGGCGTCGTGGTGCTCAGCGTCACCAGTCCACGAGCATCGGGCACAGGCAGCGGCCGCAGGACCATACCGTCTGCGACGCTGAACATCGCCGCGTTTGCGCCCACGCCGATCGCGATCGAGAGAATCGCGATCAGCGAGAACCCGGGGTTCTTCGCGAGCATGCGGGCGCCGTGGCGCAGGTCCTGCCAGATCCCGAGCATCGAAGATGCCTCCTGTGAGAGCGAAGTGTATCGACTCATCAAGGACTGTGCCGGTCTTAGGGTGCGGGAAGGCCAGACTTGCGCTGCACGCAGAGAATCTCGCGTCCGCGAATGGGACGATGCTGTCCGGAGGCGATGCAAAAAGGGCCGCCTTGCGGCGGCCCCTACGAGCACACGGGCCACCTAAAGGTGGCCCCTACGTACGACGACGGGCTCAGTGGTGCATCGGCACCTTGAGCTCCGCGAGCTTCGCGATCATGTCTTCAGCCGACGTCGCCGGCTTCACCTGCTTCTCGATGTAGGCGATCTTCCCAGTCTTGTCGATGTAGAACGTCCAGCGATTCGCGAATCCTGGCGGATTCGGCATCAGGACGCCGTACTTCGTTGCCGTGTCCTTGGTCGGATCGGCGAGCAGCGGGAAGTCCGCTTCCTTCTTCTCGACCACCGTCGACGCGCCGCCGCCGCGGCCCTGCAGCGTCACGCTGGTGGCCTTGGCGAACTTGGTGTTGTCCTCGACGTTGTCGACGCTGGCCATGAAGTAGGCCACGTCGTACATCTTGATCTTGTCGCCGTTCTCCGCCAGCGACTTGCACTCGATGGTGCAGCCCTGCGTGAACGCCTTCGGGAACCAGGCCACGACGACGGCCTTCTTTCCCTTGTAGTCCGACAGCTTGTATGTCTTCCCGTCGGATGCCTGCAGACTGAAATCAGGCGCGGGGTCTCCCACCTTCAGCTCGGTGCTCTGAGCACGAGCTCCCACGGCCAGGGATCCCGCTATCAGGGCCGCTGCAAGCCCTATCGTCACAAGTGCGCGCATCAACGAACCTCCTGGGCTCTTCGCCCGTTGCGTCAGGGGTGGCCCGAAACGTCCTGAGTATACTGCGGCGGGCCGTTGCTAGGGTCCGCCATAGCTTTAGCGACGGCGGAAAGGTGGCCCCCACGTATGCCTCGGCTGCCACTATGACGCATCGATTGATCAAGGAGGTTCGTGCCGCCTTGAAGGAGGCGGCCGACCCCGTCAAAGCGCCGCAAATGCAGGCCTATATGAAGTCGTCGATGCCCTATCGCGGGGTGTCGGCACCCATTCAACGGAGCCTCTGGCGACGGATCTTTGGCGAACACCCGCTGATGCCGGAAGAGCAGTGGAGGGATGTCGCGCTCGAGCTTTGGCGGAAGGCTGAGTACCGTGAGGAGCGTTACGCGGCTGTTGCATTCACCGATCTCAAGATCTATCTGCCGCACCGGACGATGGATGCGATACCCATGTTCGAAGAGATGATCGTCACCGGCGCGTGGTGGGACTTCGTCGACGCGCTCGCCGGCCACCACCTGGGCGACGTGCTGCGCGGATACCCGCGCCGCATGAAACCGCTGATGCGGCGATGGTCCACCGACGAGCACCTGTGGAAGCGTCGGGCGTCGATCCTGTGTCAGCTTGGCTTCAAGCGCGACACCGATCTCGATCTCCTCTACGAATGCATCGAGCCCAATCTCGGAGACAAGGACTTCTTCATCCGCAAGGCAATTGGCTGGGCGTTGCGGCAGTATGCGTGGACGGATCCGGTTGAAGTGAAAAGTTACGTCAAATCACATCGCCATCGATTGAGCCCGTTGAGCATTCGAGAGGCGATGAAGAACATTTGAGCTAGACTCTGGCCACGACGTACGCGAATACGCCGGGCCTAGAAACCAGGCCCGGCCTACACTGTCGGAGACCGGTATGAACAGAGTGGTTGCGGCGGCGCTCATTGTCCTGATCGCGAGCGCTTCTGCGTTCGCGCAGCGGCCGTCGGATCCGGCGCTGCTCGTGCCGCAGAACGCGCCGGCGCTCGACTACGTTGCGGTGGCGAACCCGCTGACGTTTCCCGAGGGCGTGACGATTGGCGCGTCCGCCGATGTGGCCTTCGACGCGAAAGGGCATCTGTGGGTGCTCAATCGCGGCATGCAGCCGCTCGCCGAGTTCGACGCCGACGGCAAATTCATTCGTGCCTTCGGCGAAGGGATGTTCACCCGCACGCACGGGCTGCGCATCGATCGCGACGGCAACCTCTGGGTCACCGACGTCGGCGCGCACTACGTCGTCAAGATGAGCCCCGACGGCAAGGTGCTGATGACGATCGGCACCAAGGGCGAGCAGGGCGAGTGGAACGAAGCGACCGGATCGCATCGCCTCAACGAGCCCAACGATGTCATCATCGCGCGCAACGGCGACTTCTTCATCGCCCAGGGGCATACGCCGGGTGCCAAGGGCGACCCGCGCGTGTTGAAGTTCGACAAGACCGGCAAGTTCATCACGTCGTGGGGCGGCAAGGGGAAAGAGCCCGGCAAGTTCGAGGTCGCGCACGGCATGGCGATCGACGCGAAGGGCCTGCTGTGGGTCACCGATCGCGAGAACCAACGGATTCAGATCTTCGACGACAAAGGTACCTTCGTCCGCGAAGTGAAGGTCGCCGGTCTCCCGTGCTCACTCGACATCGGCAAGGACTCTATCTTCATGGTGAACGGCTTCGCCGGCCAGGTGGTGAAGATGGATCTGCAAGGCAAGGTACTCGCCGTCACTGGCAAGGCCGGCAACGGCGTCGGCGAGTTCGGCGAAGCGCACTTCATTGCGGTCAGCCCCAAGGGCGATCTGTGGGTGGCCGACAGCGTCAACCGCGCCGTCCAGAAATTCGTCAAGAAGTAGAGGCGGGTCTTCAGACCCGCCTTAAGTGAACAACTCCTGCCGCACGCGATCCCGTTCGCGATCGATTTGATCCGCGGTGGCGCCGAGACGACGAAGCACCGCTTCGGTCATCGCGAGCGCGACCTCGCCCTCGCCTGAGAACACCTGCTCGGCACCCGCGTGCTTGAGCGGCGGCACATCGCGCAGGTAGCCGCTGCGCACGAACACATGCACGCCCGGATTGATCGTCCTCGCATGTCTGATGATCTCGGGCGATCCGGTATCGGCGCCGCTGACGATGAGCGTGGCCGCGTGTGGCAGGCCTGCCGAGACGAGCGTCTCCGGCTGGCGCGCGTCGCCGTAGACCGCCGACACGCCCTCATCGCGCAGTGCCCGCACTGCGTCGACATTCAAGTCCACGACGGTGGGCGCGATCCCGTTCTCTTTCAGCAGACGGGTCACTGTGCGTCCCGTCGGACCGTAGCCGATGACGATCGCACGGCCCTGCGGATCGAGCCTCGATGATGCGCCCATGTCCATCGCCTCGGGATCGCGGGCGATGCGCGCCAGGCGTTTCTGCGCCAACCATCGTTCGACCGGCTCGATCGCTCTGAACGCGAGCGGGTTGATCGTGATCGAGATGATGGCCGTGGCCACCACGATGTCGATGGCGTCGGCAGGAACGATGGCGAGATTTCTGCCGAGCGTCGCCAGGATGAACGAGAACTCGCCGATCTGCCCGAGCGAGATCGCGACGGTAGCGACGGTTCGAGCGGGATAGCGCATCAGCCTGGCGACGATCGATGCCGTGATCGGATTGAGGATGAGGACGATGGCCAGCGCAGTGAGCATGAGGGCGGGCGAGTCGAGCAGCACGCTCGGCCTGAGCAGCATGCCCACCGAGACGAAGAACAGCACGGCGAACGCATCGCGCATCGGCAGCGCATCGGTGGCCGCGCGCAAACTGTAGTCTGAGCTCCCGACCACCATGCCGGCGAGGAACGCGCCAAGCGCGATCGACACGCCGAACACCGCCGCGGATCCGACCGCCAATCCAATGGCTAACGCAAGCACCGCCAGCGTGAATAGCTCTCGCGACCTGGTGGCCGCGATGCGATCGAGAATCGCCGGAATCGCCCGTCGTCCGACCAGGGCCGCGATGGCGGCAAGCGCAGCCACTTTCACGATCGCCAGCACGATGCCCATTGCCAGCGCACCCCCCGGGCTCGATCCGTCTTTGAGCGCGGGAAGCAGCACGAGCACCAGTACGGCGAGGATGTCCTGGACCACCAGCCAGCCGACGGCGATGTGTCCGGCATCGGTGTGCAGCTGACGGCGATCGGAGAGGACGCGAACGAGCACGACCGTGCTGGCGAGCGACAGTGACAAGCCGAACACGATGGCCCCCGGCCACGTCCAGCCGAACGCGTGTGCGGAGAGTGCCCCGACGATCGTCGCGATTCCGCTCTGCACGATCGCGCCGGGGACGGCGATGCGACGCACCTCGAGCAGCTCTTCGACGTGGAACTGCAGACCGACGCCGAACATGAGGAGGATCACGCCGATCTCGGCGAACTGCTCGGCGACGTGCGGGTCGGCGATGAAGCCGGGCGTGTGCGGTCCGATGGCGAGGCCGGCGACGAGATAGCCGACGATGGGCGACAGCCCGAGGCGCTGCGTGATGTAGCCGAACACCAGTGCGGCGGCGAGGCTTCCGGCCAACGTGAGGACAATGCCAGCGTCGTTCATCGGCTTCGATCGTATCCGCGTTCGTAGGGTGTGAGCCGATCTGCCGGGCGTTTGCACACTACGGGGTGGAGGGAACGTATGGATCATGTCCGGGAGCATCGAAGCGTGCTGGCTCGCCGCGAAAAGCAGCTTCTCATCTGGATCGCGGAGCGGATGCCGCGATCGGTGAATTCCGATCACCTCACATTTCTGGCGCTTGGAGCCATGGTGCTTGCCGGTGCCGGCTACTGGCTGCTGCGCTGGGATACGCGCGCAGTGTGGATTGTGGTGGCCGCGCTCGCGCTCAACTGGTTTGGCGACAGCCTCGACGGCACGCTCGCCCGCGTGCGCCGGGTGGAGCGGCCTCGATACGGCTACTACGTCGATCACGTGCTGGACATCGTCGGCACCACGCTGCTGCTCGGCGGTCTTGCGTGTTCCGGCTACATGAATCCGGTGATCGCGCTGTCGGTGCTCGTCGCATATCTGCTCGTCGCCGGCGAAGTGTTTCTCGCGACAGCGACCAGAGGCGTGTTCAAGATGTCGTCGTTCGGCGTGGGTCCGACGGAATTGCGGATCCTGCTGGCGATCGGGACGCTGGCGCTGCCTGGCGATCCGCAGGTGCCGCTCGGGCCGTTTGGGCGGATGCCACTTTTCGATATCGGAGGGGTCGTCGCGATAGTGGGACTCGCGATCACGTTGTTGTTATCGGTGTGGCGCAATACCAAGGCCCTGGCGACGCTCGAACCGCGACCGACATCGACGGAGCACGGGTGTAGTAACATGAACTCCTTACGATCACTGGGGAATTCGCTACAGTGGGGACACCACACAGCATCGCTAAGGATATGGGCGGCAAGCCGCAGAAGGCGCGCAATCCGCTCGTCGTCCGCGGCGCCCGCACGCACAACCTGAAGAACATCGACGTCACGCTGCCCGCGGGCAAGCTGGTGATCATTACCGGTGTGAGCGGATCGGGAAAGTCGTCGCTGGCCTTCGACACGATCTATGCGGAGGGGCAGCGCCGCTACGTCGAATCGCTCTCGGCGTACGCGCGGCAGTTCCTCGAGCGCATGGAAAAGCCCGACGTCGATCGCATCGAGGGCATCTGTCCGGCCATCGCGATTCGCCAGAAGAACAGCGTTCGTAACCCGCGATCCACCGTCGGCACCACGACCGAGATTCACGACTACATGCGCCTGCTGTTCGCGCGTGTCGGTCGCACGTTCTGCCGGCAGTGCGGTCTGGAGGTCGTGCGCGAGACCGCCGAGGTCGTCGCCAAGCAGCTCGGCGAGCTTTCCGCTGGTACGCGTGTGCTCATCGGGTTCCAGTTGCCGGTGGTGTCGATGTCGACCGCGAACCCGGCGACCGATGCTGAGACAGTTGAGGAAGCCGAAGCGCTCGATCTCGAGCCGGTGGGCAAGACCGTGGATCCGATCGCGGTCGCGCTCGACACGCTTCGCAAACGCGGCTACGGTCGCCTGCTGATCGATGGCCAGGCCGTCAGCTTCGACGAGATCGATCGCGCCTCGCTCAAGTCGCGGTCGACGCTCGAGGTCGTGGTCGATCGCCTGCGCATCGAAGGCGACCTGCGCAGCCGCCTCACCGACTCAATCGAAACCTCGTATCGCGAGGGCGGCGGCGCCGCGTTCGCGGTGGCGCTCGACGGCACCGCACCGGGACGGCTCGAGTTCTCCGAGCGCTTCGAGTGCCGCTCGTGCGGCATCGGGTACGAGACTCCCCAGCCGCGACTGTTCTCGTTCAACAACCCGTTCGGTGCGTGCCCGACCTGTCATGGGTTCGGCAACATCATCGAGCTCGACATGAACCTCGTGGTGCCCGATCAGGCGAAATCGATCGCGCAAGGCGCCATCGAGCCGTGGAGCAAGCCGCACTACCGTACGCAGCTGGCCGAGTTGAAACGCGCGGCGCGCAAGGACAACGTGCGGCTCGAGGTGCCGTGGTCCGATCTCACCGACGAGGAACGGCGTTTCGTCGTCGACGGTGATGGTGAGTTCGAAGGGGTTCGCGGCTTCTTCCGGTGGCTCGAGCGGAAGAAATACAAGGTGCACGTACGGGTGTTTCTCAGCCGCTATCGCGGCTACCTGGCGTGCCCCGATTGCGGCGGCGCCCGGCTGCGGCGCGAGGCGCGCAACGTGCGCATCGGCGGCCAGACGATCGACGCGGTGTCGGCGCTGACCGTGGTCGGCGCGCAGAAATTCTTCAGCCAGCTGCAGCTCAGCGACCGCGAAACCGCCGTCGCCGACAAGGTCCTGCGTGAGATCTGCCGTCGGCTGAGTTTTCTGAGCGACGTCGGTCTCGACTACCTCACGCTCGATCGGTTGTCGTCAACGCTGTCCGGCGGCGAGTCGCAGCGCATCAATCTGGCGACATCGCTCGGCTCGGCCCTGGTCGGCACACTGTACGTGCTCGACGAACCGTCGATCGGGCTGCATTCGCGCGACAACCAGCGGCTCATAGACATCCTGCGGCAGCTTCGCGATCAGGGCAACACGGTGCTGGTCGTCGAGCACGATGAAGACATGATCCGCGTCGCCGATCACATCGTCGATCTTGGGCTTGGTGCGGGAGAGCAGGGTGGGCGCGTGGTCTATTCAGGCGACCTGCCGGGGCTGCTCACCGAGACGCGATCGCTGACGGCGAAGTACCTGCGCAACGAGCTCGCGATTCCGGTTCCATCGCCGCGCCGGCGAGGCTCTGGACAGAAGATCAAGTTGAAGGGAGCGAGCGAGCACAATCTGAAGAACATCGACATCGAGATTCCGCTGAACACGCTCACCTGCGTGACCGGCGTGAGCGGATCGGGGAAATCGACGCTCGTGCACGATGTCCTGTACGCGGCGATCAAGCGGGCGAAGGGCGATTGGGATCGTCGCGTGGGCGCGTTCCGAGATCTCCAAGGTCTCGAATACGTCACCGATGTCGCGCTCGTGGATCAGACGCCGATCGGCCGCACCCCGCGATCGAATCCGGTGACGTATCTCAAGGCGTTCGACCCCATTCGCGAGCTGTTCTCGTTGACGAAGGACGCGCGCGCGAGAGGCCTCACCGCCAGTCACTTCTCGTTCAACGTGCCCGGCGGTCGCTGCGAGGCATGCCAGGGCGAAGGCGAAGTGCGCGTCGAGATGCAGTTCCTCGCCGACGTGTTCGTGCCGTGCGAGCAGTGCGACGGCAAGCGGTTCAAGCCGCAGGTGCTCGAAGTGCACTACCGCGGCAAGTCGGTGCACCAGGTGCTCGACATGACCGTGCGCGAAGCATTGACGTTCTTCAGTCAGTCGCCGAAGGTCCTTCGACGTCTGCAGGTGCTCGACGAGATTGGTCTGGGTTACCTGCGTCTCGGACAGCCGGCGACGACGCTGTCGGGTGGCGAGGCGCAACGGATCAAGATCGCCGCGCATCTCGCGTCGTTTGGCGGCGAGCGCGTGCTCTACATCCTGGACGAGCCGACGACCGGTCTGCACTTCGACGACATCGCGAAACTGCTGGCGGCGTTTCGCAAGCTCGTCGAAGCGGGGCACTCGCTGCTCGTGATCGAGCACAACCTCGATGTGATCAAGACCGCCGACTACGTGATCGATCTCGGACCCGAAGGCGGCGACGAAGGCGGACGCGTCGTCGCCGTCGGAACGCCGGAGCAGGTCGCGCAGAACGACGCGTCGCACACCGGCCGCGCGCTCCGATTGGTGCTCGCGACGGGCCGCTCGAATGCCTACGCCGCGAGGTAGACGACTAAGGCCTAGCCCAGCCCTGATGCCTGAGGCCTGGGCCCTGAGGCCTGTACTGCCGCGACAGTTTTACGAGCGGCCAACTCTCCTCGTTGCCGCGGAACTGCTCGGGAAGGTCCTCGTGCATCGATCGCGACGCGGTGTCGCGGCAGGAATGATCGTCGAGACCGAGGCTTACATCGGCGAAGACGATCCTGCGTGTCACGCAGCGCCGGGACCGACGACGCGCAATCAGCCGCTGTATGGTCCGCCGGGGATCGCGTACGTGTATCTCAACTACGGGATCCACTATCTCGTGAACGCGGTCACCGAGAGTAAGGGCTCGCCCGCGGCTGTGTTGATCCGCGCGCTCGAGCCGATCGACGGCATTGGCTTGATGACGCGCCGTCGCCGCGGCGGACGGCCCGACATCGAACGCAACCTGTGCCGCGGACCCGGCAACCTGACGCAGGCGCTCGGCATCACGCTCGCGGAGAACCGTCTCGATCTCACATCGAGCCGCTTGTCGATCGAGGATCGCGGTGTGGTGCCGCAGCGCGTCGCGTGGGGGCCTCGCATCGGAATTCGTCATGGGACCGACCGGCCGTGGAGATGCTGGATCGACGGGCATCCGTGCGTATCGGGACCGCGTGCTAGGATGAGCCGATCGAAGGCGCGACGGTCCGCCTGAAGGCGGACCCCACCTACATGGGACAGACACTGCTCAAGAAGGTGTGGGATCTCCACACTGTGCGACAGCTGCCGACGGGGCAGACGCAGCTGTTCATCGGCCTGCATCTCGTGCACGAAGTGACGAGCCCGCAGGCGTTTGACGCGCTGCGCGCCAACGGCTGGACGATCCCGTTCCTCGATCGCACGTTCGCCACCGTCGATCACATCGTTCCCACGAGCGATCGCAAGCGGCCGTTCATCGACGTCATGGCCGAGGACATGATGTCGTCGCTCGAGCGCAACGTGCGCGACTTCGGCATTCGCTTCGTCGGCCTGGACGATCAGCGTCAAGGCATCGTCCACATCATCGGACCCGAGCTCGGGCTCACACAGCCGGGCATGACGATCGCGTGCGGCGACAGCCACACCTCAACGCACGGCGCCTTCGGATCGGTGGCATTTGGCATCGGCACCTCGCAGGTGCGCGATGTCCTCGCCTCACAGTGCCTCGCGATCGAGCCGCTCAAAGTGCGCCGCATTCGTGTCACCGGCACGCTGCCGAAGGGGGTCTACGCCAAGGACGTAATCCTCGCGATCATTCAGCGGCTCGGCGTGCAGGGCGGCAACGGCTACGCCTACGAGTACGCGGGCGACGCCGTCGATCGCATGTCGATGGACGAGCGGATGACGATCTGCAACATGTCGATCGAGGGCGGAGCTCGCGTCGGCTACGTCAATCCCGACGACACCACCATCGAGTACGTGCGCGGGCGTCCGTTCGCACCGCCTGCCGATCGATTCGATCGCATGGCGGCGTGGTGGAAGTCGATGGCCTCCGATCGCGATGCGTCGTACGACGATGACGTGGAGATCAAGGCGAGCGAGCTGACGCCGATCGTCACGTGGGGCGTGAATCCGGGACAGTCGATCGGGATCGACGGCCGTGTGCCGGCGCCTGCCGAAGGCGCCGACCCGAAGGGGATCTCCGACGCCCTGAGCTTCATGGGGCTCACCGCCGGCCAGCCGATCGAAGGGATGAAGGTCGACGTCGCCTTCATCGGCTCGTGCACAAACGGGCGGCTCTCCGATCTGCGCGAGGCCGCGCAGATCGTCAAGGGCAAGCACGTGGCGAAGCACGTCAAGGCGCTCGTGGTCCCCGGATCGACCGGCGTGGCGCACGCGGCGGAGCGCGAGGGGCTCGACGAGGTGTTCCGGGCTGCAGGATTCGAGTGGCGCGGTGCCGGCTGTTCGATGTGCCTGGGCATGAACCCAGACAAGCTGCAGGGCGATCAGGTGTGCGCCTCGTCTTCGAATCGCAATTTCAAAGGACGGCAGGGAAGCCCTACCGGCCGCACGCTGCTCATGAGCCCGGCGATGGTAGCCGCGGCCGCGCTTGCGGGAGAAGTGACCGACGTGAGGGAGCTGGCCTGATGCAGCGGATCACGCAGGTGAGCGGCCGCGCGATTCCGATGCGCGGCAACGACATCGATACCGATCGCATCATCCCGGCGCGATACCTGCGCGCGATCACGTTCGACGGCATGGAGGATCACGTCTTCGAAGACGATCGTCGGCTTGGCAGCCCCGGCCACAATCGTCACCCGTTCGACACGCCGTCGTATCAGGGCGCCTCGCTCATGCTCGTCAACAGCAACTTCGGATGCGGGTCGTCGCGCGAGCATGCACCGCAGGCGATCCGGCGGTGGGGCATCGAGGCGATTGTCGGCGAGTCGTTCGCGGAAATCTTCTTCGGCAACTCGGCGATGATCGGGATGCCATGCGTGACCGCGTCTTCCGAGGACATCGCGGCGCTGATGACGCTCGTCGAGCGCCAGCCTGCCACAGTGCTCACGCTCGATCTGCAGGCGGGCACGTTGGATGCCGGGAGTGTGCGCTGCGCGATCTCGCTGCCGCCGAAACAGCGCGAGGCGTTCGCGACAGGTGCGTGGGATACGACGGGGATGCTGCTCGATCGCTACGATGAGGTCAGAGCCACGGCGGCGCGATTGCCGTACACCGCGGGCGCATAGTCCCGAAATACGACACACAGAGGCTCAGAGGCACCGAGTAAGAAGATCTAACAAATTGATCTCTGTGCCTCGGTGCCTCGGTGTGTCGTTAGTTCTTTTTTTTCTCTTCGAGCAAGCCCAAGAAAGCGCCCGCAGCATGGGAGCGCTCGCCTCCCTTGCGGAAGATCAACCTCACCTGTCGGCGCAGCCGGATCTCCGGCATCGCGAGAGCGACGAGCTCGCCGCGAGCGATCTCGGGCTCCGCGCATCGGCGTGGAAGCAGCGCCACGCCCATCTGCATACCGACCGCGCGCTTGATGCCCTCGAGGCTGGGCAGTGAGACGAGGATGTTTGCGGGGATGTGATGCTGCTCGAACAGGCGCAGGACGCG
>Ga0075434_100001974_pt1 | contig 17794 bp, 19 predicted proteins | sample RhiMethybrSRZTD3_FD_75298 | JGI IMG/M metagenome (GOLD analysis project Ga0075434, IMG submission 75298) | Populus rhizosphere microbial communities from Tennessee, USA - Rhizosphere MetaG P. TD hybrid SRZTD3 | ecosystem: Host-associated > Plants > Roots > Rhizosphere > Soil | place: USA... | reverse complement strand
ACTGCGATAATTTCGCCCTGCGAGGGCTTCTCTTTCGCCGTATCGGGAATGATGATGCCGCCAGCGGTTTTTTCCTCGGCATCGATGCGCTTGACGACAACGCGGTCGTGAAGCGGACGGAATTTCATGGCAGTCCTCCTAAGCTATTAGACAATCTGGTTTATTTTGGCGCTTTTGGTCCCCCGCCAGCACCTGGCCGCCACATGGGTGGCGGCTTTTTTGCTCGCAAGGGGCATCGAAAAAATTTTTAGCACTCATTTCAAGCGAGTGCCAACAATTCTGAAAAGCCTAGTACCCCCAAGGGTTAACGGCGATGTGATGGGAACGTGATTTCAGCCCGTCACGTTACCAATCGCGGCCGGCACGAGGCATGCCGTCGGGGCTGTTAGCAGACAAATCTCCTTGCTGCTAGTGCCTTGATTTTCAACACCTTGTTTACCTTTTCGGCTTGCAATGGGGATTGCCGGAAACGGAAACTTTCAGTCCGACTCGCGACGGAGGACGAAATGGTTTCAGAGGATTTCCGTAAACAAGTCAGTGGTTATGGCCTGACGACTGCGCACATCCTGTATCGGCGTCCCGATCATCGCTGGCTGCTTCAGTCCTACGTTTGGCAGAACTACGATCTCTTTCCAGAATTCCCCGAGCTGCAGCGTTTCCTGACGTTCTGGATGGAGAAGCTCGAGGGGCCACTGCACTCGGTGCGCGTGGCGCATTGCAAGCTGATCAAGCCCGCCGAACTCAAGGCCATCGACGGGGAATTCCGACTGCACTGAGTAGTGGGGCAATATGATTTACGATGGCCGGGCATAGCTGTCCGAAGGACGGCGTGCTTTCGCACGCCTATGTCCCGGCCATCCACGTCTTCATTATTTCATCGGGATCAAGACGTCATGTCCGGCACGAGGCCGGGCAGGGCGCCAATGGCGATGATCAATCACTGTGACATTTGGCATTCAAATGTTTTGAACGAGCGGCGTTGCGGTGCGCGTGGCACAAAGGCGAGGGGTGCTCTACTTAAGCATTAACCTCCAAGTCCGCCGGCATCGAGCGAAGCCCACGTGCGAAAATATTTTCCCCGCATCGTTTTGATGCTCGGCAACGTCGTCGTCGGAATGACCATTCTTGGCCCGGCGGGCATGCTCGCCGAGCTCGCGACGGGCCTCGGAGTCGGCATTCACGATACTGGTCTGCTCGTGACTTATGGTGCCGTTGTGTTGTGCATCGGCTCGCCGGTGATGGCTTGGCTGACGACGCGAATTGACCGTCGCGTTCTCCTGGTTGTCACGCTGGCCGTGCTGGCAATCGGGCAGGCGGTATCGGCGCTGACATCGAGTTATTCCGTCATCCTCCTGCTTCGGATCATCATGCTGGCAATCGGCGCGCTCTATACGCCGCAGGCAGCGACGACCGTCGCCTTGCTCGTTCCCGACCGCGAGCGGCCAAGCGCGATCGCCTTCGTGTTTCTCGGCTGGTCGATCGCGATCGCGGGCGGACTGCCCCTTGTAACCTTTGTCGCCACAAATTTCGGTTGGCAGGCCGTCTACGGCGCTCTGGCCGTTTTCGCTGCAATCATCGCGATGCTGTTGTTTGCGGCGTTGCCGAAGGGACTTAAGGGCGCGCCGCTCTCACCGCGAAGCTTTGTCGCCATCGCGGAGAACAAGCGCATCATGCTCATTCTTCTAGTGACACTGCTGCAAACGTGCGGGCAATTCGCCGTTTTCGTTTATCTGGCCCCGCTACTCAACGCGTTGACCGGCGCGGGGGCAGCGATAACCGGCGGCTTCTTCGCATTCTATGGCGTCGTGGGGCTGATCGGTAACGTCGTCGTAAGCAGCATCGTGACGGCGCTCGGAACCCAGAAAACGCTGGCGGTGTTTCTTGGCTCAATGCTTCTCGGACTGGCGCTGTGGTCGGTCGGTGCCGGATGGTTGCCGGCCATGGGCGCAGGCATATTTTTCTGGGGGTTCGGATTTTCTGCAGTCAATTCCCTGCAGCAGGCGCGTCTGGTCGCGGCCGCGCCGGATCTCGCCAGCGCGTCAGTCGCGCTCAACACGTCCTTGCTTTACGTCGGGCAGGCAATCGGCTCCGGCATTGGAGGATTTTTGTTCGCCCATGAATATTTCCGGCTGATCGGGTTCGTGGGTGTCTTTTTTGTGACGGCTGCATGCGCGGTTCTTGCGGCTTTCCGGGAATCAGGCTCCCAAAAGCCAACATGAGAGCGCCGGATTAGCGCCTGTCATGAGTTCCCTTGCCAAGCCCTTCACAGTCGTGAAAATGCGCGAATGCCGAAGCAATGAAATCGCAAAAAAGGTAGCCGCATGGCCCGCATCCGTTTCGATTTCGGCACCCTGAAGCTCGACGCCGAATTGCTCGACACTCCCACTGCCAAAGCTATAACCGCCGCGCTTCCTCTTTCGTCGGCGGTGCTGACCTGGGGCGAGGAAGTTTATTTCGATGTGCCGGTGAATGTTGCGCGCGAGCCTGACGCCCGTGCTGTTATCACCCCGGGAGAAATCGCATACTGGCCGCAAGGCCCTGCGATAGCGATAGGCTTTGGACGTACGCCGATCTCAAAGGGAGAGGAAACGCGGCTCGCAAGCCCGTGCAACGTTTTTGCGAAAGCGCTCGGCAGCGTGAAGGTGCTGTCGAAGGTGAAGACAGGCGTCGAGGTGAAGGTGAGCAAGCTCGACTAGCGAGGCGATCGTTCGCCGGCGTGGCGGCGTACCATCGACAGCGTGAGGTCCCATGCATTGCGGATGTTGACGATGGCCAGCATAAGCAGTCCGCCGCCCAGCACCTCCAAGGCGTAGGCGCGGTCGAAATAGATCATGATGCTTGCAACGAACAACGCAAAATACGCGCCCACCGGCAGCAATCCATAGGCGAAGTAGTCCTGCACATAGTTCGTCATCTCGGTGCGCACCACCCAGACCGTAATGACTATCGACACGGCAATGCCGAGGAGGGCCGTTGCGCCGATGAGTACGGCGAAGAAGACCGGTCCATGTGAAGGCACCAGGCATACGGCAGAGATAAAGAATACGCTGGTGAAATGGATCACCACCGGGCTCATGAATGTGCGAGGGCCCCGTTGATCCTTGTTGCTGAGATATCCGGTGCCGAGCGACACCGCGACAAACAAAAGCGCAAGCAACGTGGCGCCCGCAGTGCCGAGCAAGAGGTAGAATTCATGCCAGGCGTGCAGCGATTCCATAACAACTATCCTCGTCCAACGAATGGCATCTTGTTGGCCATCACCGTCATGAAGAGGACGTTGGTGTCGAGGGGCAGGCCGGCCATGTAAACGACCGCATTGCCGACATGGTCGGCCTCCATGCGCGGCTCGATCATCTTGCGGCCGTCAGGCTGCAGGACGCCTTCACCCTGCACCATACGCTCGGTCAACGGCGTCGCGGCATTGCCGATGTCGACCTGGCCACAGCAGATGTCGTACTGCCGGCAGTCGAGCGACGTCGACTTGGTGAGACCGGTGACCGCATGCTTGGTCGATGTGTAGGCGATCGAATAAGGCCGCGGCGCATGCGCCGAGATCGAGCCGTTGTTGATGATGCGGCCGCCGCGGGGCGACTGGCTCTTCATGATCTTGATCGCTTCCTGCGTGCATAGGAACATGCCGGTAAGGTTCGTCGCCACGACGTTTTGCCAGGCTTCGAATGGCAAATCTTCCAGAGGAACCGCGGGCGCGCCAATGCCTGCATTGTTGAAAAGCACATCAAGCCGGCCGAAGGTGGATTTCACGGTTTCGAACAGCGCGAGGATCGACTCGCGCTTGGACACGTCAGTCGGCACGGCCAAAGCCTGCGCGCCGGCGGCATTGATTTCGCCGGCGACCTTATCGAGCATCTCCTTGCGACGGCCTGCCAGCGCGAGATTGTAGCCAGCCCTCGCAAGCGCAATCGACACGGCGCGGCCAACGCCGGTGCCGGCCCCTGTTACCAGCGCGATTTTCGCAGACGCAGCCATCGGGTGTCCCTTTCATGCTCAATTCCAAGGATGCCCGCATATCATAAAAGCACGCGTCCGCCATCAGCGGTGGCGCAGCGATCATGGCGATCGTGTTTAGCTTGCGAGAGCGGTGGATACTTCGGTCGGCAGGAACGCGCCGGGCGATTGCAGACGCGCGCTGATTTCGGCGACCGTGACAGGCCTGCCGAAGCGATAGCCCTGCATCGAGTGAACGCCGGCGGCGCGCAGGAAGAGCTGCTGGTCGGCGGTTTCCACGCCTTCGGCGGTGACCTGCATGCCGAGGCCGCGGCCCAGGCTGACGATTGCATGCACGATCGCTGCGGCGTCGGCTGCTCTCTCGATCGATCGTACGAAACTGCGGTCGATTTTCAGCTTGTCGAAGGGAAAACGGCGCAGATAGAGCAAGCTGGAATAGCCGGTGCCGAAATCGTCCAGCGCGAGCCGTACGCCGAGCGCTTTGAGACGCACCATCGCGGCTTCCGCGGTGTCGACATTGCCGAGCAGCACGCTCTCGGTCAGCTCCAGTTCAAGCCGGGCCGGATCGAAACGCGTTTCGTGCAGGATGCGCTCGACAACTTCGACGAAATCGATGCGCCGGAATTGCAGCGACGAAACGTTGACGGCAATGGTCAGTCCCGGCCACGCTTTGCCATCGATGCAGGCCCGGCGAAGCACCCAATTCCCCAGATCGATGATCAGCCCACTGTGTTCGGCGATCGCTATGAATTCAGTCGGCGGTATTTCGCCGCGAGTTGGGTGGGTCCAACGGCAGAGCGCCTCGACCCCAACAACCGCCTCGCCGCTCTTGTTCACAACGGGCTGGTAGAGGAGCTGCAGACGGTCATTATCGATTGCTTCACGCAGGTCAGCCTCAAGCAGCTTACGGCTGGAAAGGTCCGCATCCATCGCCGCGTCATAAATGCACGCGCGATTACGGCCCTCATTCTTGGCACGATAAAGCGCCATGTCCGCATAGCGCATGATGTCGGTCGCGGTGCCGCCCTTGTTGTCGATCATCGCGATGCCCATCGAGGCACCGATGATGATGTTTTGTCCGTTGATGACGTATGGCGCGCAGATCGCGGCAATAATGCGTTGCGCGAGGCCCAACATCTTTTCGCTGTCGCCAGCGATTGACGAGATCACCGCGAATTCGTCACCACCAAGGCGCGCAACCAGGTCGCCGCCCCGCAACGTGTGCGAGAGCCGCAGGGTCACGTTGCGGATCAGCTCGTCGCCAATGTGGTGACCAAGGGTATCGTTGACGTCCTTGAAGTGATCGAGATCGATGTAGAAAACGGCGGCCGGTGCACTCCCGTTCTTGACTTCCTCGATCACTGCCTCAAGGCGCTCGCCAAAAAAAATGCGATTAGGGAGACCGCACAAGGGGTCGTGCATGGCGAGATGACGTAGGCGCGATTCGCCGGCGGCGATCGCCGCCGCGGTGCGCCGCATGTAACGCAATACGAACGCCGCGAGGAGGGCGAAACCGATCAAGGCAACGGCGATAAATGGCACGACATTTTGCACGATTTCGGCGCCGGGCTGTTTCGGTGCCCAGGCAAACCGACCAATCGTATTGCCATCCGGCGCCGTGAGCTCAAAAATCAGATCGTTTGCCGCAATCGGATCCCGCTCGGCGTTACGAAGATTGGTCAACCGCAATTGCGCAGCGATGCCGGTGAGCACCTCCTCATCGATGAATTTTACCGACACGATGAGTGGGGCAACGTTATTGTTTGAGGCCTGAAGTCCCTCGGCAGATCCGACCGCCGCCGCGGCGATCACCGCCGGACGACCCAATAGACGACGAATAACGGCGATCTGTCGATGCACGCCATTGTCGGCCTGTGCCATACGATCGACGCGGAGCGCGGTCGTCAGGCTTGGATCACGGCCGCGCATATGGTTGATCACCGGCGCGAGTCCCGGGCGGGCAGTTGCAAACCACTTCATGTCTGCGAATCGATGTCCGACCATCGAAGAAATCAGTTCGTCGCCTGGACCGAGAATGAAAACGTAGTCGTGATCGAAATACGTAGCCAACCACATTCCGACGCGTTGTCGCGCCCATTCGGCATTAAACGAGCGTCGGACGTGCTGGATCGCGCCGTCCGATGAGGCGACGCTTTCCACCTCGCGCAACACTCGTTCGCCATAATTGCTGAGCGCACGCGAGAACAATTGCTTTTCGTGATCCACGGCAACGACGTCGGCACGCTGGGCGGACGACAGCACGGCGACGACAATGCAAACAATTGCAATCGCAACGATGACGCCAATAGGCACGACCACGCTCAGACGAGCGCGGTCCCAACTGGTGTATTGCCGCGCGTCGGAAGCGTGCGGACGAGCAACAGCCGGCACGATGGAAGTCCCTTAAAGTGTCCTGCCGATTAGCCTTTTCGCGGCTGAAACCTAGGCGACAAAGCTTGCTTTTCACTTGCGTTTGTCGAAAACCCGCCATTCTTCGCCGCCGGAACATGCAATTCGCCCGGTTCTGTTAACTGCCGGTAAAACGATAGACGGTGCAGTCCGAGCGGTAATTAATTAATTGGAAAGAGCGAATTTGTCCGAGCAGCTTAGCAAACGTCGTCGCTCAGTTGGAGCTGCGGTAGGGCGGCCGGGGAATCGAGATATGCGCGGCGCGGAGCGCAGCGGACCAACGTTCGCGCAGATCCTGGAAATAGGGCTCGCCTGGCTCGATGCGATAATTCACTTCGGACGTGCACGAGTCTCTGCGCACGACCAGGATGTCAATCGGCAATCCGACCCCGAGATTGGAGCGCATCGTCGAGTCCATCGAGATCAGGCCGATCTTCAGGGCGTCGTAAAGGTCGGTGCTGAAGCTTATCGCCCGATCGAGAACGGGTTTGCCGTATTTGTGTTCGCCGATCTGCAGATACGGCGTGTCCGTCGTGCACTCGATAAAATTGCCTGCCGAATAAATCATGAACAACTGCAGGCGTCCGCCTTTGATCTGCCCGCCGAACAAAAAAGCCACCTCGTGGTCTACTTCGGCGGCAGCAAGTGCCTTGCCTTCGGCTGTCTGTATTTGGCGGACCATGCGTCCGATGCGCTGCGCAGCTTGGAACATTGTCGGCGCATTCATCAGCGTCTCGATCTCCCCGGTCTCCGGATTCTGCACCCCCTCCGTTAATGTCGAACGCACCGATTGGCTGAGCGACAGATTGCCGGAGGAGGCGAGAGCCATGATGCGCTCACCCGGCTGCGTATAGACATGCAGCTTGCGGAATGTGGAGATGTTATCGAGGCCCGCATTGGTGCGCGTATCGGCGACCATAATGAGACCCTCCTGTACAAGGATTCCGCAGCAATAGGTCATGGCCTTCAAGGACTCGTCTGGACACCGGCGGCAGATTTATAGCGAGCCGACGCGCCGTTCCGCAATGTCGGGGACCAGGGTTTCGAAACAAACTTGCATTGCCCGGACGCGTTCGCCGCTATTTGGGCGCTGCCATCAGGTCTGGGCCTGTTGACGTGCCTGGTCTACTCGCACGGCGACCGTCAAAGTTTCCCCACCGCCGCCAAACCGCGTGCCACGCACCGGAGCAGCCCCGAGATAATCAAGGCCGACCGCAACTCGGACATGGGACTCGGTGGTGCAAATGCCATTCGTCGGGTCGAAGCCGACCCATCCCAAATTCTCCACATAGACCTCAGCCCAGGCATGCCCGGCCTCCTGGGCGGTCACACCGTCGGCACGGTGAAAGTGGCCCCCGATGTACCGCGCCGGCACACCGAGGGCGCGCGATGCTGCGACAAAGATATGGGTGATGTCCTGGCAGACTCCGCGTCGAAGCGTGAACGCTTGCGCGGCAGTGGTTGCTGCGTGCGTTGGGTCGGTGTCGAAAGCAATTTCGCGATTTAGCGCGACCATGAGGTCGTGCAGCAGAGCAAGACTATCGCTTCCACTACCTGCACGCGTTGCTTGCGCAAATTCGACGATGGCAGGATCAGTTTGCGTCAGCGGCGTTTCGCGCAGATAGAGCTGTGGAGGAAAGCGTTCGACGGCACCCCGGACCACCCCGTCGGTGTTCTGCGTGTCGACTTCACCGTCGACCTCAACAGTCAACTTCGTGAACGGTCCCTCAGCCGTGAAGGAATGAGTGATGTTGCCGAATGCATCTTCATGCTGGTGCAGCAAACAATCTTCGGAAATATCGGTGCGCCAAGCCATAACGTGCTGACCGTCGTGATCACGCGGCGTCAGGCGCAATATCTGCGTCACTCCTGTCGGCGGCGTCTCGTAGGCATAAATGGTCGAGTGGGAGATTCGAATTCGCATTGACGGCGTTAAGGCCTCTCGACGTCATCCTCGGCTTGCTTGGTTATTCACGCTTCACACCTTAAAGACGTGGGCAGCCGGGACAAGCCCGGCCATGAAGGAACGAGTACTCCGCTCAGGTAAGAAATTGCTCGGTGATCAATGCACCGAGCTTGTTGTTTTCAACGATGAATTCGCCGATGAACTCGTGCAGGCCGCGTTGAAAAATGCCGTCCATGCGGCTGTTTTGCAGGCGGGTCCGAATGCCGCGCGCCTGCCGTTGAGCCGGACCCTGGCGGCCATAGGCGCCGGCAATTGAATCCAGATTGCGCACGATCGCCTCGTAGCAGGAAGACAGCGAGCGGGGCATCTCGTCGCGCAAGATCAGCAGATCGGCTACCAGCCAGGGCTGTAGGCTCTCCCGGTAAACCCAATGGTATGCGGTGAGAGCGGACACCGAGCGCAATATGGCGGCCCATTGAAAGTAATCGAGCGGACCGCCCACGCGTTCGTTTTCGGGCAGCAGGAGATGGTATTTCACATCGAGGATGCGGGCCGTGTTGTCGGCGCGCTCGATGTAAACGCCAAGCCGCGAAAACCAATAGGCGTCGTTGCGCAGCATGGTGCGGTACGCGGAGCCGTCAAAGCGAAGCGAGGATTCCTGCACCCACCGCAGAAAGCGGGAGAACTCTTCGCGCGAAGTCGGTCCGTTTCCATAGCGCTTGAGCTCAAGCCAGGTGCCGTTGATCGCGTCCCACATTTCCATCGTCAGGGCAGTACGCACGGCGCGGGCATTGCTGCGCGCAAGCTCGAAGCAGGCTCGGATGGACGATGAATTTTCGAGTGAAAAGGCAAGGAAATCCGTAACGTTTGCTTCGTTGGCTTCCTCGTACAGCTTGAAGAAGGCTGTGGCGCAGCCGGCGGTCGCGACCGCTGATTCCCATTCATTGCTGGTGCCCACATAGGCAAGGGGAAGTGCTGACAGGCGCTGAGTCGCGTCGAGAATTCGTGCGAGGTATTCCGCGCGCTCGACATAGCGCGAAAGCCAATACAGGTTATCGGCGGTGCGGGAGAGCATTGGCTATGACTCTTCCGCCGCCATCCTTCGAGGCTCAGGCGCTGCGCGCCCTCGCACCTCAGGATGACGGCGAAATAAGGTTTCGTCATCCCGAGGCGCTCGCGCGAAGCGCGAGCCTCGAAGGATGGGTCCGGTTGATTGCATCATCCGTCCAACACCCATGTGTCCTTCGTGCCGCCGCCCTGGCTGGAATTGACCACCAGCGAGCCTGCCTTGAGTGCGACGCGCGTCAATCCCCCCGGCACGATCCGCACGCGATTGCGTCCTGTGAGCACGAACGGCCGCAAGTCAACGTGCCGCGGCGCGACGCCTTCTTCCACGCACGTCGGGCACGTAGAGAGCGCAAGCGTCGGCTGGGCGATGAAATTCTTCGGCGATGTTTTGAGCTTAGCGCGGAATTGCTCGATTGCGACTTTGCTGGCGGCGGGCCCGACAAGCATCCCGTATCCGCCGGAGCCATGCACCTCCTTCACCACCAGCTCGTGCAGATGATCGAGAACGTAGGCAAGATGCTCTTCTTCGCGGCAGCGCCAGGTTGGCACATTCTTCAGCAGCGGTTCTTCGCCGAGATAGAATTTCACGATCGCCGGCAGGAAACTGTACACCGCTTTGTCGTCGGCAATTCCGGTGCCTACGGCATTGGCAAGCGTAACGTTGCCGGCTTTGTACGCCGACATGAGTCCGGGCACTCCTAGAGCGGAATCCGGCCGGAAGGTGAGGGGATCCAGGAAATCGTCATCGATGCGGCGATAGATGACATCCACCCGACGCGGGCCCTGGGTTGTCCGCATGTAGACGATCTCGTCCTTGACGATGAGATCGCGGCCTTCGACCAGCTCAACGCCTAGCTTGTCGGCGAGAAATGAATGCTCGTAGTAGGCCGAATTGAAGACGCCTGGCGTGAGCAGGACCACATTCGGGTCGCGCGGAGCCGACAATGGCGCGACCGATTTCAGCGTCGCAAGCAACTCGTCTGGATAATTCTCGACGGGCGCTATGCGATGGCGCGAAAATAGTTCTGGAAAAAGCCGCATCATGATTTCGCGGTTTTCGAGCATGTACGAGACGCCGGACGGCGTACGTGCGTTGTCTTCCAGAACGTAAAAGGTCTCGGCATCGACGCGCACGATGTCGATACCGGCAACGTGCACATAAATATCGTGCGGTACGTCCTGGCCGCTCATCTCGGGACGGAACGCGGGGTTACGAAATACGAGGTCATCCGGAACCACGCCCGCGCGCAAAATCTCGCGCGCACCGTAAATGTCCTTGATGAAGGCATTGAGTGCGCTGACACGCTGGGTCAGCCCCTTTTCGAGCAGCCTCCAATCACTGCCTGACATGATGCGTGGAATGACGTCGAACGGGATCAGGCGTTCTTGGGCATCGGCTTCGCCGTAGACCGCGAAGGTGATCCCGATGCGGCGGAAGATGAGTTCGGCTTCACGGCGCCGGTAGGCGAGCACGTCAGGCGGCACCTCGGCGAGCCAGCGGGAGAGTTCCCCGTAGGCCGGGCGAACGCCCCCGTCATGTCCCTTCATTTCGTCGAAGGCGACAGTCATGCGATTCCCCCACTGACTGCCGGGTAAGCAAGTCACCGGCCGGCAGGCCAGTCTCGATGTTACCCGCTATCTCTTGCAAGCTTCAGGCCATGGAAAATACCAGCGAAAACGGGATTTTAGCCGCTCGGGGCGAAAACTCGCACAGGCACTGCCCAATAATTGAGCGCTCAGGCGGGTGGCGGCTTGAGCGGCCACCTAGGCCACGCTAGGTCTTTGCATCTGCCTTTGGGAAATTCGGATGAGCGCCAAGCCCGACATCGTCACCGCTGCCGTGCTGGTGATCGGCGACGAAATCCTGTCGGGCCGCACCAAGGACAGGAATATCGGCTATATCGCCGATTATCTCACGGCCATCGGGATCGACCTGAGAGAAGTGCGGGTGGTTGCCGACGACGCCGCGGCAATCGTGGACGCGCTCAACGGGCTCCGTGCCAAATACACCTATATCTTCACCACGGGCGGCATCGGACCGACTCATGACGACATCACGGCCGATTGCGTGGCGGAAGCATTCGGCGTGCCGCTGGAATTTCATCCGGAAGCGGTAGCGGTCATCAAGGAACGGCTCGCCAAGACCGGTGGGGAACTCAACGAAGCGCGCCTGCGCATGGCGCGCATTCCGCGTGGCGCCAGGCTTGTTGCAAACAAAGTATCCGGTGCACCCGGCTTCTGGACCGGGAACGTGATCACCATGGCCGGGATTCCTGCCGTGATGCAGGCGATGCTTGATGAGGTCGCGCCGAAGCTCAAAACCGGCACCAAATTGCTGTCGGAAACAATCCGGGCTGATGCCAAGGAAGGCGATGTCGGTACCGAGCTCGGAGCGATCGCCAAGGCCCATCCGGAAACGATCATTGGCAGCTATCCATTCATCGACGAAAAACAGGGGCCGAATACCAATATTGTGGTCCGATCACGCGATGCAGGCAAACTTGCCGCGGTGAAGGCCGAGGTCGAGACAATGCTTGCGAAGGTGAAGTCGCAGTTGGGAACGGCGCGCTAGGATGCTGACTGAGGCACAAATTCCGTTTCATTCCCAAATTCGAAATTGTTCGCTTGATCCCCGCTTCCGCGGGGACGAACGGGAGTGTGCGCGGAGCGCAGCCACAAACTCCGTTCATTCCCGCGGAAGCGGGAATCCAGTCCTTCCGCGGTAGTCGGGAACGAACGGTGTGAGGGCCGGCAGATGGTCAACTCGATTGCGGAAAAAAAGCCACCCCGTCGGGAAAAAATCTTTCCTGTTTCGTGGGACCAGTTCCACCGCGACTCGCGCGCTCTCGCCTGGCGCCTGCATGAGGCCGGACCGTTTGATGCGATTGTTTGCATCACGCGCGGCGGCCTGGTGCCTGCGGCCATTGTCGCGCGCGAACTTAACGTGAGAATGATCGAAACCGTATCGGTCCTGAGTTATCGCGACTACGACAACCAGGGCGAAGTTTCGGTGATCAAAGGGATCGCGCCTGAGGTGACGGGACTGCACACGAAGGGCAAGCGCGTGCTGATCGTCGATGATCTGGTCGATACCGGCAAGACCGCGCGCGTTGTACGCGACTTATTGCCTAACGCGCATTTCGCCACTGTGTACGCAAAGCCGATGGGACGACCCCTGGTCGACACATTCATCACTGAGGTCTCGCAAGATACCTGGATCTATTTTCCATGGGATACGGGCCTGGCGTTCCAACCGCCGATCCGTCCCGGCGGAGACTGACAAAAAGAAAGCTTTTTGGAGGACACACAATGCTGACACGACGCCATTTGCTCGCGACTGCTGCTGCGTGGACTGCCGCCATATCTGGAGCCGGTGCGCAGAATTACGCGAGCCAGCCAATTCACATTCTTGTCGGCTATGCCGCGGGAGGGGGCGTCGACATTGTCGCCAGGCTGTTGCAGGAGCCGATGAAATCGGCGCTCGGCCAACCCATCATCATTGAAAATCGCACAGGCGCGAGCGCAATGCTGGCGACGAATGCGGTCGCGAAAGCGGCGCCTGATGGCTATACGCTGCTGATGGCGGCGTCCGGCGAAGTCGCCATCAATCATTTCCTGTTCAAGGACAAGATGGGCTACGACCCGGCGAAGGAATTGGTGCCGATTGCAATGAACGGCATCATGTTTCACTAAGCCTTTGATTCCGTTGCGGTCGAATGAGAACATTTAGCGAAACTGGCACCGAGTTGGCACCCGATTATTTCTAGTGCATTCCCCGGCGGCGTTTTAATGCGGCTTCGGTCGCGGGGTTGTCGTGCGCCTTTATTTGGTCGTGGAGTTCTCCCCACGCCTCCAAGGCTTCGCCGTAGTTTACTTCGGCATCCATAAGCTCATAGATTGCGTCGTCGCGCCGCTCCATTGCCTTCTCGACTGCGTCATTCGCCTTTTTGTATCTGGCTTCAAGTGATTCAGAATCGCTGCTCATTGCTTCCCTCCAAATACTGAATTGATTGCCTGCGCAGCCTTGGAATCATCCTTGCGGAATAGATGGCTGTACACCCTGAGCGTGATGTCGGGCTTGGCGTGACCGAGCCGCTTGCTGATTGTCACGATGTCCACGCCGGCGTCGATGAGTTGGCTGGCATGCGTGTGTCGCAGCGCGTGAAAACTTATCTCCGGCATTCCGGCTTTCTCCGCGAACCTCTGCCATAGCGTCGAGGTCTGATTCCGCCCCCACGGGGCGCCGTCAATGGTTTGGAATAGCAGGGCATCATCCGGCAGCCTGCCGGCGCCGAGCCGCATCCTGAGTTCCAGTTGTTCGCGACGATGCTCACGCAACACGGCAATGAGAACATCGGGCAGGGTGATGACGCGACGACCGGCTTTCGTCTTGGGTGACTTGAACCGCACTTGGCCCTTGGTGTTCTCGATGCTCTCTCGGATGTCGAGCGTGCCTTTGTCGAGGTCCACAGCCGACCAGCGCAACGCCAGGGCCTCGCCCATACGTGCGCCCGTGAATAGCGACACCATCGCGAGCACATAGAGGCGAGAGCCCTTTAGCTTGGCGATGAAGCCGGGAATGTCCTGCACGATGACAACTTCGTGTTCCTCGACCTTCGGTGTCGGCTGAGATTTGACCACGTTCTTGACCAGCACTTCGTGCCGCAGGGCATCGTCAAGCGCCTTGGACAACACCCGATGTGCCTGCCCTATCGTGCGGGCCTTCAGGCCGCTGGCCTGTAGCGCCGTGTGCCATTGCTCGATGTCGGCAGGGCGGAGGCGCTGCAGTGGCTTGTCGCCCAAGTGCGGCCTGATTTGGTTGGCTAATATCTCGCGATAGCGAGCAGCCGACCGAGGCGACAGATTGCCGGCGGCTTCCCACTGGTCGATACGACCGGCCACGAAATCGGCCACGGCTGTCTTGGAAGGTTCGACGTAGGAACCGCTGCCGACGGAGGCGATGAGGGCAGCGAGTTTCTCCCGCGCCTCTTTCTTGCCTGCGGCCTGCACCGTGACGTATTGAGTCCGACGCTCGCCATCCTCGCGCGGCAAATCGAACTTGAGCCGCCAACTATTCTCGCCGCGTTTCTTGATGCTGCCCTTCATCGTCGCCCCCTGATGTTGACGTTGATACCGGTTCGTTGAGTTGCTGCTTTCTGAGTTCTTCCGCGAATGTGCTGGCGGCTTGGCGGACCCAGGCCTCCAAGAACTTTCTCGGTATCGCTGGCGACAGGTCTTCGAGGGCGCTATCGGCTGCATATGCCCCCCGTAGCCTGTTAATAAGCTGGGCGTTGTACGTCAGCCCGGCCTTGTCGGCCTCCCGCTGGAGCTTGCGGTGCAAGTCACGCGGAATCCGAACGTGAATCATCTGCATATCGACTTTGGCCATCGGTGCTCTCCGAACTGCACGCTACTAAATGGCACAACTGGGAAAGTACTGCAAGTCTCGTTTCGATAGTTGACAGATATATTTTTGATATGTAGGTATAGCGCACAACATATCAAAAAGATAGGTCATCAAATGGCGAAGCTGTCCGATGCTGAAATCCTGCGGGATTTGAAGGAAAAGCCGACCGTTCCAATCGACCCACACGTGGCCTGGGCGTTCGATTGCTCGCGAAACAGAGCCTATCAGTTGGCGCGTGAGGACAAGGAGATGTTCCTACACATCGGTTCCGCTGGAAAGCGTCCGATGCTGCGCGGAATCAGTTCGGTCATTCGCAAGCGTCTCGGCATCGAGAGCGCGTTATGAAGTCCAAGTCGTGGCGTGACGTTCTGAAGATTCATCCGGCGGCCGAGCTATTCCCGCTGATGAGCGAAGCCGAGTTGAAAGAACTTGCTGCCAATATCAAGGTGAACGGAGTCCAGATTCCGATTCTTCTATGGTGGCATGATGAGCAATGCCATCTCGTTGACGGTCGCAATCGGCTCGATGCGCTTGAGCTAAACGGCTACAGGCTTGTTAGGGGCGGCAAGATTCTTTGGGCGCATCTCGACGTGCCGATTAACGCCGTTGTCGATGTTGACCCGTGGGAAGCCGCAATCTCGGCGAACATTCATCGTCGGCACCTCACAGCCGAGCAGAAGCGCGAACTGATCGCCAAACTGCTCAAGGCCAAGCCCAAGCAATCGAACCGGCAGATCGCGAAGCAGGTGAAGGCAGATGATAAGACCGTCGCCAAGGTGCGGAAGGAACTAGAGGCACGTTCGGAAATTCCGAACGTCGATACCCGCACCGATACCAAGGGCCGCAAGCAACCGGCAGAACGGAAGCGTGCCTCGCGTGCTGGAATGTCTGAATGGCCTGCACCTGATGCGGCATTGACCGAGCAGTGGGCGGACGACTTGCCGGAGGAGGCACACGGGCTCGGCGGCGACAGAGAGGGACGCCGACTTCGGGCTGGGTACGCACTTCTCGCGCGAGCGGAAGAAGCCAAAGAGATGGTCACCATAGCAGACAGGCTGCACGCCTCGGATGTCACCGAGGAAATGAGTGTGGCCGCAGAGGATGCTGTGGCGGCATGGAAACACATAGCCGCCAAATTGAAAGCATTTCAAAAACAGTAATCGCAAGCGTTGATAAAAAAATGCCCGCCACAAGGACGGGGCAAAAGAATTCAATCGCAATGCATGATGCAACGCGCCGAGACGCGCAATGCAAGGGCCGTGAGTCCTGGGAGCCCGCACCGGGAGACCTAGGTTTTAAGCCAGGAGGCATCCGAGAGCGAGCCGTGCGGTCGGTCTACGTGCGACAGGGATATTCCGATGACGAAGCCGAGTCGATTGTGCGCAAGTACCGGAGGCGCTCATGAAAGTGAAAGAGGGCCTCCGCCGCAGTCGTCTTGGTGACCTTAGGAGGCTATTTCGTGAGCGCCATGGAATGACCTTGCCGGATAGTGATGCTGGGCGAGAAGCTCTGCGCGAACTGCTGTTGGTCGCCTCGATGGCATACAACGGCGAGCGCATGATGCTTGGCACCATTGCCCAGTGGGCACCATGGCTGGACAAGGCCAAGGCTGCGGAGACGATGGACGATGTGAACCGCACCCAAGTCTTTCTGCGCTTTCCCTCAGCGCGTGTCCTAGGCAATCGGGTGAGGCTCACGGATTACGAGCGTCACAAGCTGGCTATCACGACGATACGCCCCTTCGATGTGACCGACGAACAGCTAGTGGAGCGCCGCAAGGCCAAGGATGCGCGGCGCACGTGGCGCAAGAGGCGAGCCGCTCAGAAGAAGCCCCGCGAGGCTTGGTTGGCCAATCGCCTGACCAGGACACAGCCGTGGAAGCGATTTGGAATTGGACGACGGCAGTGGGAGCGACGCAGGGCAAAAGAGAGGGCCGCTAGGATGTCGCAGGTCCATGTCGCAGGTGTGTCCGCTACAAAGTTGGATATAGGGAGGGACGCACTTGCGTCATCTGAGAGTGTGAGAGGTTTAAAGAGGAGTTCGAGAAAGAGTGTTGCCATGAGGAAGGCAGGAGCAAGGGAGAGGAAGGCAGCACGAGGCTGACGCCTCTTACGCACGTCTGCGATAGACATTCATGCAACTCAAAATATTTGGCCCGTTTTCCAAACTAGGAGCTGGAAATGAGCGAGGCTGACGCCCCAAACCCCTCATCTCGTGGCTATTTGGTCGCTATTGCGTCCAGGCTGCGCCCTGCGTGTTCAATCTGCATTGGTGACGTTGTCTGTGCGGCTCCTCTGGCCGTCCTGGAACGCGCCCATTGCTGCCGAGATTGCCAACACGACATTCTAAGTTCCCCGTGGGCTTTCCTTTCCTGTTTTGCCTGTTATTTCCCTGTTAGCAGGCATTCGTCGTGACCACGATAAAAAGGAAACGGCGCATCACACACAGAAACCACCCCCGGGGGGTCTAAGCGCTAGATGGGACCCAAATGCGCACGCAACATCCATGCGACATGAACGAGAAAGGCTAAGTAAATCAAGGGGTCTTACGATGTGAGCGGATTAGTTATCCGTAGGTCAGAGGCTATGGGGTATCCCTGATATAACAGGCGGAGGGTAAGGTCTGAGTACGACGGAGAAAGACGCTCAACTGAGCACAAGCTCGCCTATTACGCACCGTATCCCAAACAAAAACTATTCCATGATGCAGGCGCTCTCCACCGAGAGCGTCTGTTCATGGCTGGAAATCGGGTCGGAAAAACCCAGTGCGGTGCTGCCGAGATGGCTTACCACCTCACAGGGCAATATCCCCAGTGGTGGGAAGGCAAACGCTTTGACAAGCCGGTGAGAGCGTGGGCTGCGGGCGTCACGAATGAATCCGTCCGCGACGTTGTGCAGGAGAAACTTATTGGCCCGCCATCTCGCAGGGCTGAGTGGGGTCACGGCTTAATTCCCAAACACACGCTAGGCGATTTCTCGTTGTCCCGCGGGACAGCCGATCTCATTGACACGATCTCTGTGCTGCATGAGTCCGGCGGT
>Ga0075434_100001969_pt1 | contig 17818 bp, 13 predicted proteins | sample RhiMethybrSRZTD3_FD_75298 | JGI IMG/M metagenome (GOLD analysis project Ga0075434, IMG submission 75298) | Populus rhizosphere microbial communities from Tennessee, USA - Rhizosphere MetaG P. TD hybrid SRZTD3 | ecosystem: Host-associated > Plants > Roots > Rhizosphere > Soil | place: USA... | reverse complement strand
GCGTCGGCCTCCGGGGTCGTCGGCGTGGCGAAGCGGATGTCCACGGCCAGCACGCCGGCGCCGCTGCGCGCGATGCCGCGGATCACGCGCGCCAGGTAGTCGCGCGGCGTGGGCTGGCGCCCGCCGAAGCCCTCGAACGCCGTCTCGTCGACGGCCACGATGACGACGCCGGACGGAATCGGGCGGCCCTGCAGGCGCTGCAGCACGTCGAGCCCCATCCGCTGGAAGATCTCGAGATGGCCGAGCGAGGACGCGGCGGTGACGAGTACGGCGGCCGCCAGGCCCACTGCCCAGATCTGCAGCAGGCGCTGGCGGCGTTGACGCCACCACGTCACCGGGTGCGAACCTTCGTCAGCGGCAGGACGCCTTCGAGCTCGCCCTTCATCATCGGGTGCTGGTTGCCGCCGATGAGCCGCGACTTCCGGGACACCTGCTGCTCGACGTACTCGTAGAGCTCCTGCAGGCTGACGATGCCGTCGCGGTTGAGGTCGGCCGCGCCCTTGAGCCCCTCGGTGAGGTAGTAGGTGAAGATGCCGTGCCCGAGCTCGGGCAGCTCGATGGAGACCTCGGCCGGCTGCGCGGCGGTGAGGATCGCGCGGCCCTTCGAGCGCGTCAGCCGCTCGAGGAAGAGATCGTCGACCGCGCCCGCGCGCGTCTTCTTCGAGGAGAACGTGCGGCCGCCGGCGGCGCCGCTGTAGCAGGCGTCCAGGAACATCACGACGCGTTCGGCCTCGATGCGTCCGAAGATCGTCTGCAGGTCGTCCATCGGAAAAGCGGTCGAGAACAGATCGTCGGGGTCGGCGTCGCTCGGGATGAGGTACTTGGCCAGGCCGTCGCGCTCGAGGCCCCGCGTGTCCACCTCCGGCGCGCCGTGCCCGGCGAAGTAGACCAGCACCGTGTCGTCCTTGCGCGCCGAGCGCGACAGCCAGGTACCCAGGGCGTACTTGATGTTCCGCAGCGTCGGCTTGCGCTCGCTGCGGTCGGTGAGCAGCATGACGTTTTCTTTCTTGAAGCCGCCCGTCGTCGTGAGCACGCTGTACATGGCGTCGGCATCGGGCACGGAGTACTTGAGGAACGGGATGCCGGGGCTCTCGTAGCGGCCCACGCCGATCACCACGGCCCACGCGTCCCGCGAGGGCTCGGGCGGCGGCGGGGCCTTGGCCGTCGTGGGAGCAGCCACCGCGGCGCGCGTGACGGTGCGCACCTCCTGCCGGGTCGTGCCGTCGGGCTCGCGCGCGGTGAGGACGATCGTGTTCACGCCTTCGCGCAGGGGAATCGGTGTCGTCACGACCAGCGAGCGCGGCGTGGAAGGCTCGGTCTGCCGCTGCACCTCGGTGCCGTTGTTCGTCACGGTCACGTTCGCCACGCCCCGGCTGGACGTGATGACGGCCGTCACCACCGTCTGCTCGTCGCTCACCCTCGCGCCGTCGGCCGGGTAGCGCACGCTGATCTCGAGCGGCGAGGGCCTGTCGTAGTGGACCGTGCGGACCTCCTGGCGGACGGCGCCGTTGGCGTCGGCAGCTTCCACCACGACGAGGTTCGCGCCCTCGCGCAGCTTGAGCGACGCGTTCAGCGAGACGGAAGGCTTCGGCGCCCGCTCGTCCACGCGCGAGACCTCGGCGCCGTTGACCGTCACGACCACGCTCGTCACGCCGCGGCCACCGGTGACGAGCCCGGCCAGCGGAACGCTCTCGCGATCGACGCGCGCCTGGTCCTTGGGGCTCGAGAGACTCACGGCGAGCGGTTGGCCCGGCGTGGCCGGCGCCGCCACGGCGGGCGGCGGGGTCGCGGGCGCGGCCACGGCCGGGGGCGGCGTGGCGGGCTTCGCGGCGGCGGGCGGCGCGGCCGGCGGCGCAGGCTTGGCCGGCGCCGGCGTGGAGGTGGGCGCCTGCACCACGGCCGTCGCGCCGCCGGCCGCCTCGAACGTCAGCAGGGGCTTGCTCGAGTTCGCCTTGACGATGCGCTGCGCCTCGGGCGCGTACCAGAGCATCACGTCGAACGTGATCTGACGCGCGAGGTCGCCCAGACGCTGGATGGCGGAGTTGGGATTGATGCCGGGACGATCGGCATTGAGCGAATAGCGGATGCGGAAGGCGTCGTGCGTGCGGCCGCCGGCCATCACCGGCTCCCGTGCCTCCACGCGCCACGTGAGCCACGCGTCCGCCGAGTCGTTGCCGAGCCTGACCAGCGTGGCGGCGCTGCCCCACTTGCCGACTTCCAGCGGCCACGGCACGCGCGGCGCCGGATTGATCTCGATCGCTTCCGCGCCGCGCCGGACGAATGTGAGGCCGAGGTCGCGCGTGAGACGAATCTCGCGCTGGCCGTCCGCCGTGAAGATATAGACGTTCTTGTCGATGCGGGCCAGCCGGTAGGTGGCGTCGGCCAGCGCCCACTCGTCGCCGACGGCGTACGTCGGGCGCTCCGCGCGCACCGTCTGGGCCAGGGCGCCAAGCGGCAGGAGGGCCAGCGCGAGCAGCGCGGCCAAGCAGCGGCGCGCGAGTCGCGCGTTCATGACAGTGATGATACAGCCGACGTCACTTCGCGACCTTGACCAGGGGCAGTGCGCCCTCGAGCTCTCCCTTCATGACGGGGTGCTGGTTGCCGCCCACCGAGCGCGACTTCGTGGTCACCTGCTGCTCGACGTACTCGTAGAGCTCCTGCAGGCTCACGATGCCGTCGCGGTTGCCATCCGCGGCGCCCTTGAGGCCCTGCACGAGGTAGTACGTGAAGATGCCGTGGCCGAGCTCGGGCAGCTCGATGGACACCTCCGACGTCCGCGAGGCGGTGACGATCGCGCGCCCCTTGGAGCGCGTGAGCCGCTCCAGGAACAGGTCGTCCACGGCGCCGGCGCGCGTTTTCTTGGCGGCGAAGGTGCGGCCCAGGCCGGGGCCGGCCGCCGAGCCGCTGTAGCACGCGTCGAGGAAGGCCACGACGCGCTCGGCCTCGATGCGGCCGAAGATGGTCTGCAGCTCGTCCATCGGCAGCGCCGTGGAGTAGAGATCGTCGATGTCGGCATCGCTCGGGATCAGGTACTTGGCCAGACCGTCGCGCTCCAGCCCGCGCGTGTCCACCTCGGGCGCGCCATGGCCCGCGTAGAAGATCAGCACCGTGTCGTCCTTCTGGGCCGAGCGGCCCAGGAAGGTCCCGAGCGCCCACTTGATGTTCCGCAGCGTGGGCTTCCGGTCGGTGCGATCGGTGAGCAACATCACGTTGTCCTTCTTGAAGCCGCCGGGGCCGATCAGTGTCTGGTAGATCGCCTCGGCGTCCGACACCGTGTACTTGAGCCGCGGGATGCTGGGGCTCTCGTAGTGGCCGATGCCGATGACGACCGCCCACTGGTTCCGCTGCGGCGCCGGCGGCGCCGCCGGCGCGGGCGGCGGCGCCACTGCCGCCACCTTGGGTGGATCGTAGGTGACGGTCCGGACGTCCTTCAGCGTGACGCCGGCACTGTCGGTGGCACTGATGACGATGGCGTTGGTGCCCGTGCGCAGCGTGAGCGGCGCGGTGACCACGAGCGAGGTCTGCGGGCTCTTCTCCGTCTGCTGGGCCACCTCGACGCCGTTGAGCTGGACGCTCACCTTCCCCACGCCCTTGCTGGAGGTGACCTCCGCCACCACCATGCTCGATTCTTCGCTGAGCTTGGCCCGGTCCTCCGGGAAGCGGACGCCGATCTTGAGCGGCGTCGGCCGCGCATACTCCACCGCGCGCACGTCCTGCTGCACCACGCCGTCGGCGTCGATGGCGGTCACCACCAGCGTATTCTGCCCCTCGCGCAGCTTGATCGGCAGGTTGAGCGGCAGTGCGCGCAGGGGCGCCTTCTCGTCCTGCCGCACGACCTCGAGACCGTTGAGCGTGACGGTGACGCGGCTCACCCCGCGCCCGCCCGCCACGATGCCGGCCAGGGCGATGGACTCGTGATCGACGCGCAGGCGATCGCTGGGCGACGAGATCTTCACCTCGAACGGCGTCGCCACGGCTGCCACCGCGACCGGCCTGGTCTCCGGCTTCGCGGGCTCGGGCTTCGCGGGCTCCGCCCTGCCGGCGATACCTCGCTGCGAGGTCACGGGCTCCGGCTTCGCCGGCTCCGGGCTCACTGGCTCCGGCCTGGCGGCAACGAGCGGCTCGGGTCTCACGGGCGGCTCCGGCCTCATGGGCTCGGGCCTGCTGCCAGGCAGCGGCATCGGCCGCATCTCCGGCCGCGGGCCACCGGAGAGTCCCGGTCGTCCCACGAGCGGCCCCTCCGGACGACCTGGCTCCGGACGCATCGGCCGCGGCCCGTCGCCCGGGGGCGGCATGGGCCCGCGCGGCGGCTCGCCCATCGGCAGACCGTCACGCGGTCCCGGCGGTCCCGCCATCGGGCCCATCGCGGTGTGCGCCGCGCCGCCGGGCGGCGGGCGATGGCCCGGGCCTGGACCAGGGCCAGGGGGCGGCGCGGCGATGCCGCTGATCGGCTCGTACATGATCGCGCGCGCTTCCTGGCGCGTCTCGCCGCCTGCGTCGGTGGCGGTCACCAGCACGACGTTGCGCCCGGGACGCAGCGGCAGCGTCGTGCTGAGCGGGACCTCCTTGGGAGCCTCCGCGGCCTCGTCGACCTTCAGCACCTCCGCGCCGTTCAGGGTGACGCTCACCCTGCGCACGCCCTTGTCGGAGGTGACCTTGCCGGAGAACGGCAGCGTGGCGTTCTCGGCGCGCGTGTCGGGCGCGAGACCCGCGACGGTGATCGCAAGCGGCGCCGGGCGGTCGATGTCGAGGAGCATCGCGGTGAACCCGGGGCTCCCGCGCCCGCCGAAGTCGCGCTCGACCTCGGTCTTCACGTAGCGCCCGACCTCGGGCGCGTACCACATGACGACGGAGGCGGCCCACATCCCCGGATGACCACCCACGTTGGCGCCGTACCGCAGGGAGTTCGGCGGCGCGCTCTCCATCGAGATCCTGAACGCCTTGAACGTGCCGGCGGGGACCGTGACCGTCTCGTACTTGTCCACGCTCAGGGTGATCCGGCGGGTGCAGTTCGTCGGACACCCGACCGTGATCCAGCGGACCTCCGCGGTGGCGACGTAGCCGACCTTGAGCGGCCACTGCAGGTCCACCGGCGGATCGAGCGTGAAGCCGCGCTGGCCCCGCATGGACTTGACCGGCGCCAGATTCTTCGTGAAGCGGAACTCCGCGCCGGCGCCGCTGGCGAAGACGTACTGGTCGTTGTCGATGCGGACGAGATCCCAGACCCCGTCGGAACGTACCCAGCGATCGCCCACCTGCCAGGTCGGACGCTCCGCGCGGGGCTGCGCCTCGGCGAGACCGGCGACGGCGAGCAGCAGCGGCAGCGCGGCGAGCGCTCGAAGTGTCTTCATGGTGCGCCTCGATCAGCATAGGGAAATCACCGAGGATTGGTCAACGAAGTTGTGTGGTTCTAGAATCCCTCCTGGGAGGCAACATGAAGATCGATCGCAAGCGGCTGGAGCACACCATCGAGGAGTTGGGGCGCATCGGAGCCACCGAGCGTGGGGGTCTCACCCGCCTGGCCCTGAGCGACGAGGACAAGCGCGGGCGCGACCTGATGGTGCGCTGGATGCGGGAGGCCGGGCTGCGGGTCACCGTGGACCAGATGGGCAACATCTTCGGCGAGCGGCCCGGCGAGCCCGGCCGGCCGCCGGTCATGATGGGCTCTCACGCCGACTCGGTGCCGACGGGGGGCAAGTACGACGGCCAGCTCGGCGTGCTCTGCGCGCTCGAAACAATCCGGACGTTCAACGACCACCGGGTGAGAACCCGCCATCCGGTCACCCTCGTGATCTTTACGAACGAGGAAGGAGCCCGGTTCCAGCCGGCCATGATCGCCAGCGGCGTGATGGCCGGCAAGATCGCCCTGGAGGACGCCTACAACGCCCGCGACAAGGACGGCATCCGCCTGGTCGACGAGCTCGAGCGCATCGGGTACCTGGGCCCCGAGCCCTGCGTACCGCGGCCGCTGCGCGCCTACCTGGAGCTCCACATCGAGCAGGGCCCGTTCCTCGAAGAGGAAGGCCTCGCCGTCGGTATCGTCGAGGGCATCGTCGCCATCGCGTGGTCGCGGCTGACGATCCACGGCGTGCAGGACCACGCCGGGCCCACGCCGATGCGGATCCGCCACGACGCCCTGGTGGCGGCGTCCGCGGTCGTGACGGGTGTGCGCGGCATCGCGCGGGAGATCGGCGGCGAGCTGGTGACGACGGTCGGGAACCTCACCGTCAGCCCGAACATCGTCAACGCGATCCCCGGCAAGGTCACGCTGTCCATCGACATGCGCGACCCTCAAGATTCCACGCTCGATCGCGCACTGCCGATGCTGGATCGCGTGGTCCGCGACGCGTGTGAGCGCGAGGGCGTGCGCTACGAGCTCGAGCACTACTGGCGCGTGCCGCGCACGCCCTTCGATCGCGACGTGGTGGCGGCCGTCGAGCGCGCCGCCCAGGCCACGGGCGCCGGCTACCGCCGCATCCTCTCGGGCGCCGGCCACGACGCGCAGTACATGGCCGCCATCGGACCGACCGGCATGGTCTTCGTCCCCTCCCGCGGCGGCCGCAGCCACTGCGAAGAAGAATTCACGCCGATCGACGACATCGAGCACGGGGCCAACACCCTGCTCGGCGCCGCCCTCGAGCTCGCCGGCGCGCTAGCGTAAGAGCCAGAGCAGCGTGAGACCGACCGAGGCGTTGTTGGCCATGTGCGCGGCGATGGCCGGCAGCACGCTGCGCGTCCGCTCGTAGCTCCACGCCCACAGCGCGCCGGAGCAGAACACGCTGGCGAAGCCGGCGGCGCCGTAGCCGTGCGCCAGGGCGAAGATCAGCGCGCTGACCAGGATCGACGGGGCGACACCGAAGCGCGTGCGCAGCGAGCCGTAGAGCAGGCCGCGGAAGATGATCTCCTCGAACACGGGCGCGAGCACGACCGTCGCCACGAGCGTCACCACCACGGCGCCGAGCGGCCCCCAGGCGAGATCGCTGTCGAACCACTCCGCCCAGTGCGAGTCGAGCTGCAGCCAGCCGCCGCCCAGCGCGAGCCCGGCGTCGAGCACGACACCGGCGCCGACCAGCGTCATCGCGGCCAGCAGCAGCGGGCGCCAGCCGCCGCGTCGCGGCCACAGCCCGAATACGCCGGCGAAGCTCGCGCCGGCCGGCGCCAGCAGCATCCGCCACGCCAGCAGCACCACGGGCACGTACATGATCGGCGCGTCCAGCGCCTCGGCGACGGCGGGACGCTCGGCCAGCCACTGGTTGCCCGAGAGCACCAGCAGCAGCGCAATGGCCGAGAGCGCCCCGCCTCGCACGAGGGCGGCGACGCCGGCGCCGAGAGGCCACGGCGGCGGCAACGGCGCCGTGGCGGCCATCCGCGCCTCGGGCGAACGGCGGCGCAACGCGATGAGCGCGAGGATGCCGCCGGCCAGCAGCGCCAGATCGACCAGCGTCAGCGCGCGCAGCCGCCACAGCAGCGGCCCCGCGCGCGCCACGATCGACTGCCGGGCGGTTGCGGCCAGTGCCGGCTCGTCGAAGCGCGCGGCGAGCCGCAGCGCGAGCATGTCGGCGAACCAGCCGGGCCCGAGCGTGCCTGCCGCGTCCTCGACCGCATCGGCCTCCACGTCGTCGGCGTCGAGATAGGCCGCGGCGAGCACGTCGGCGTATGTCGCCAGCGGTTCCCCGCGCGCGGTCCACTGCCCGAGGGCACGCTCGAGCGGCTCGTGCCGCCCGGCCTCACCGCGCAGGATCGCCAGCCGCAGGTCGACGCTCGGCGCCAGCGAGTAGTCGGACAGCTCCTCGTACCAGGTGATGGCCTGGTCCAGCTCACGTCCAGGGTCGCTCAGCGTCAGCGCGTAGAGCCGCCGCTCCCACGCCGGCGCGGCGGTCAACGCCGTCTCGACGTCCATCGTGCGGCCGACCAGCAGGGCCAGCGCGCGCTCGGGCTCGGCCACCGCGGACAGCCGTGACTCCCCGGAGTGCAGCCGCATGACGAGCACGACGAAGGTGGCGAGCACGATGCCGGCCAGGATCGTGAACGCGCGCCCCACGCGCGGCGCCGCTGACGGCGCGGCCGCGGGGAGCGGTTCGGGGAACGGCGCGGGATCGGGCGGCGGCGGGCTCGTGGCTATTCGGCCGGCGGCAGCGCGTCGCCCGTGACGTAGGGCACCGTGCGCGCGCGCGGCCGCACGCGCAGGCGCGCGACGACCGGCAGGTGGTCGGACGCCACGCGCGCCAGACGGCTGCGGTGCACGTGGAATTCCTGGCCCTCGAGCTCGACGTCCCAGTAGATGCGGTCGAGGCGGAAGATGGGGAACCACGCCGGATGGGTGCGGCGCATGCGGCGCATCGGCGAGGAGAACTCGCGGCGCAGGCCGCGCGTCACCGGCCCGCGGTGCCACTCGTTGAAGTCGCCCACCACGAGGCGTGGGCCCTCGCAGTCGGCCGCCTTGAGGAAGGTGGAGAGCAGGGTCACCTGGTCGCGGCGCTCGCGAAAGCCCAGGCCGAAGTGACAGTTGAAGACGTGCAGCGCGGTGTCGTTGACGCTCAGGTCCACGCGCAGGCAGCCGCGCGGCTCGCGCCCCCCGTAGGAGAGATCGCAGCGCAGCGAGCTGAGCACCGGCAGGCGCGTCAGCACCGCGTTGCCATAGGTGCCCGCCGCACCGTACGACCGCGTCTCCCCCATCACCACCGCCATGCCGAGGCGCGCGGCGAGGTAGTTCGCCTGGTCGGCGTGCGGGACGCCGTTCTCGCGGATGACCTCCTGCAGGCCGATCACGTCGGGCGCGATCTGGGCGATCACCGCGGCGATGCGGTCGAGGTCGCGGCGGCGATCGAGGCCGACACCGCGATGGATGTTGTAGCTGGCAACGACGAGCGGCGTCACGCGGAGTCGTGATACCGCACGAAGTGCGGGTAGAGCTGGAGCGGATGCGTGATCGGCTCCGGCATCGTCACCTGGGGCGGCGACACCACGAACGTGTGCATCTCTTCGTGGGTGGTGCCGGCGTGCGCCCCGGTCTCGCGGATGAACGTCACGTGGCCGGGCGGCGCCTCCAGCCCGTAGATCACGAAGTCGCCGGCGCTCGGCATGCTCATGAGATCGCGGATGCCCTTCACCACGACGTCGAGATCGGGCCGCCCGGCGAACGGGCCGGTGCCGAGGTCCTCCATCCGGTACGGCTTGCCGCGCCAGAAGCACAGGGGGCCGTCCGCCGTGCGCACGAGCAGGAAGCCGATGGCCGGGTTGCGGGAGATGTCCACGGCGAGCCCGGGGAAGCGCGCCTCGATCTCCTCCAGCGCGATCGCGTTCTCGTGGTCGAGGAAGTACACGAACGCGTTGGGGCCCGCGGCGATGACGCGCACGCCGTCGCGCTCGCGCGCCTCCTTCAGCTCGCCCAGCAGCCAGGGGAAGTCGTCCTCGACATAGTTGATGAAGCGCTGCACCAGGCCCGGCGCGTACCCGCTGCGCAGGGCCTTGATGCCGCTCGACACGCGTCGCCCCTCGGGATGGTACGGTCCCACCTCGTGCGCGCCGGCCGGGCTCAGGAACTCCTCGAACAGCAGGCGCTCGATGCGCCGGCCGCCGGTGAGACGCTCGAACGACTGGCAGTGAGCCTGCCCATGGTCGGCCAGGACGTAGGTGTCGTACCGATACTCGGGGACCCGGCGCGTCACCCGCCAGATCTGGCGCAGCGAGGTGTCGATGAGGGTGAGGGCCCGCAGCGCCCGACGGTGTGCGGGGCCCCAGGCATGCGCGAAGATGTCGTAGTCGAGGAAGTTGACGTACACGGCCGGCGCCCCGCCATAGATGTCGCGCCCGGCCGAGAGCGTGAAGAGCTGGCGCACCCACACCGAGACGCCGATCTTCAGCGCGAGGAGCTTCCAGCCCTGCGGCGCCTGCACCGGATCGGCGACGAAGACCAGCAGCGCGCGCCCCACCTCGAGCACCGAGATCACCAGGCTCTTGACGATCACCCACGCCAGCACGATCGCCGCCGACAGCGTGCGCAGCAGGCTGGCCCCGCTGGGACGCTTGAGCATCGTGAAGCTGAACGTGTTGTTCACGGCGCCGCCGGTGAACACGCACCCGTAGGTGGCGCCACCGTTCACGATCCCGCGGCGGCCGGCCGCCTGCGTGGACTCGACCCAGGCGGCATCTCCCGCCCGCGGAAAGTACACGTCGCTGCGCCGGCGCTTGTCGTGATAGTGGAAGCCCGGGATGTCGGGGGACACCCCGTACATCGCAGCCATCTGGAAGGCCGGCGTGGAGGTGGGTAGCCCGACCGACATCGGATGCATCCGGTGGCCGCCGCGCTCGATCAGGCGCCGCAGGAACGGCATGCGGCCTTCCTTGAGCGCGCGCTCCAGCACCTCGCGCGAGAGACCATCGATCTGCACGATGAGCAAGCGACGGCGGCCGGGCGACGGCGCGCGACCCAATCGCAGGCGGCGCACGAGCCGGTCGAGCCAGTGCTGGAACAACAGGACCAGGTCATCCAGAGTCACTGCGCTTTCATTGTACTATCCGCTGTCCACGCCCGATTCCGTGCCTGGCACGAGCGATGCTCTCTTGGCCGGCATGGACGTCGACGAGTTCCGGTGGCGAGTGCAGGAATTGCACGCCCAGGTCGACCGGCTCGGCCGCGATATCGAGGCATTGCGCGCGGAATCGACGGCGGGGCGGATCGATGCCGAGAACATCGCGCAGCTCCGACTTCTGCAATTACACGTGGACTGACCGCCTGTAGACCGCGCGGGGTGCTCTGGCGGGAGCTCCGTGCCGCCATGTACTATCCCCCCACATGACGTCCCCGATCGTGACCGCGGTCCGCCGCTTCGTCGAGGACGAGGTGCGTCCGGTCGCCGCCGCACTCGAGCACGCCGATGCGTATCCCCACCCGCTGGTCGACCGCATGCGCGCGCTCGGCCTCTTCGGGGCGCTGGTGCCCGCGGACTTCGGCGGCCTCGGCCTCGACGTCAGCACGTACGCGCGCGTGATCGAGGAGCTGTGCCGCGGCTGGATGTCGCTGGCCGGCGTCATCAACAGTCACACGATGGCTGCGCTCACGGTGCTGCACCACGGCACCGACGCGCAGCGCGCGCGCTTCCTGCCGCGCTTCGCCCGCGGCGAAGCGCGGGGCGGCCTCTGTCTCACCGAGCCGCACGCGGGCTCCGACGTGCAGGCCATCCGCACCACCGCGCGGCGCGAGGGCGATCACTACGTGGTCAACGGCAGCAAGATGTTCATCACCAACGGCCGCGAGGGCAACACGTTCACGCTGCTGGCCGTCACCGATCCGCGCGCGCAGCCGCGCCACCGTGGCATGTCCTGCTTCGTCGTCGAGAAGGGCCATCCGGGCTTTCGCGTGGTGAAGTCTCTCGCCAAGCTCGGCTACAAGGGCGTCGACACGGTCGAGCTCCTGTTCGAAGATTTCGTGGTCCCGGCGGAGAATCTCGTCGGCGGGATCGAAGGCCGCGGGTTCGCCCAGGTCATGAGCGGGCTCGAGGCCGGGCGCATCAACATCGCGGCCCGCTGCGTCGGCGTGGCCCAGGCGGCCTACGAGGCCGCGCTGGAGCACGCCGGCAGCCGCGGCGAGACGCCGCCGGCGCTGGCCGACCTCGCCACCGGCGTGGAAGCGGCGCGGCTGATCACCTACTGGGCGGCCGGCATGAAGGACCGCCGCGAGCGCTGCGACCTCGAAGCCGGCATGGCCAAGCTGTTCGCCTCCGAGACCGCGCACACCGTGGCGCTCGGCGCCATGCGCGTGCACGGCGAGGCCGGGACGCTCGCGCGTCTCGACGTCGAGCGGCACTACCGCGACACCCCGCTGATGATCATCGGCGAGGGCACCAACGAGATTCAGCGCACGCTCATCGCCCGCCAGCTCGTCGAGCGCCATGGCGAGCGCCTCGGCGCGCTGACCTCGCGCGAGGGCGAGCCCGACGAGCGCCGGCAGATGGTGCTGGCCGTGCGGCAGTTCGTCGACAAGTCGCTGGCGCCGGTGGCCGCCGAGCACGACGCCGAGGGCCGGTACCCGGCCTCGATCCTGCGCGAGCTGGCCGAGCTCGGCGTGCTCGGCGCGCCGGTCGATCCCGCGCTGGGCGGCCTCGGGCTCGACGGCGTCACGCTCGCCATGCTCCTCGAGGAGCTCGCGCGCGGCTGGACGACGGCCGCCACCGCCGTGGCCGGCCACCTCACCTGCGCGTGGGCGCTCGACCGCTTCGCGCCGCCCGCCGAGCGCGAGCGCCGGGTGCCCCCGCTCACGCGGGGCGACCGGCTTGCCGCCACCGTGCTCGGCGGCGACGTGCAGGCGCGCCAGCCGGGCGCGTGGGCCTTGAGCGGCCGCACGACGCTGGCCGACAACGCGACGCGCGCCGACCTCTTCCTGCTGCGCATCGCGGGCGAGGACGGCGCGCCCGGCCTCGCGCTGATCGAGCGCGGTACGCCGGGGCTCACCGTCGGTGCTCCGGAGACGCCGCTCGGCGGCCGCGGGCTCGACCCCGCGACGCTGGTACTCGACAACGTGCGCCCGGCGCTGGTGCTCGAGGACGGCGACACCGCGCTCGCCGTCGCCACCACGGCCTCGGCGGCCATCGCCGTGGGCGTCGCCCAGGCCGCGTTCGAGGCCGCGCTGCGCTACTCGCAGCAGCGCAGCACGTTCGGCAAGCCCCTCTGCCAGCATCAGGCCGTGCAGCTCAAGCTCGCCGACATGGCCACCGGCATCACGGCCGCCCGCCTGCTCACCTACCGCGCGGCGAGCTACGCGCAGCCCAGCGTCGCGGCCGCGGCCATGGCGCGCCTGCACGCCGCCGCCGTCGCCCAGCAGGTGACGCTCGAGAGCATGCGCATCCACGGCGGCTACGGCTATGTCAGCGAGTTCCCCGTCGAGCGCTATTATCGCGACGCCGCGCGCCTGGCGTTCACCCCGCTCGACGACGACGCGCTCCGCGCGCTGCTCGCCGCCCGCGTGGCGCGCGCGTGAACGCGGCCGGCCGCGCGCGCGTCATCGCCGTCGAGCTCGAGCGCTGACGCCATGGCCTACGGGCGCTACTTCGAGGAGTTCACAGTGGGCCAGGTGCTGAAGCACTGGCCCGGGCGCACGATCACCGAGGCGGACTGCACGTGGTTCGCGCTGCTGACGATGAACCAGCACCCCGTGCACAGTGACGCGCACTACGCGGCCACCCACACGCAGCACGGGCAGCGGCTCGTGCTGGGACCCCTCGTCTTCTCGATCGGCATCGGCATGACGGTGGCCGACATCTCGGGCAAGGCCATCGCGAACCTCGAGATCGAGAAGATCACGCACGAGGCGCCGACCTTCATCGGCGACACCATCTATTCCGAGTCCACCGTGCTGGCCGTGAAGGAGTCGAAGCAGGGCGACCGCGGCACGGTGGCGGTGGAGACGCGGGTGACCAACCAGCGCGGGGAGCGCGTGATGACGTTCCGGCGGATCGCGCTCGTCCCCAAGAAGAACCACGCCACCCTCGGCGAAGGGACATACCCGGCATGACCCGCGCGATGCTCGACGGCCTGCGGATCGTCACCGTGTCCCAGTTCGGCGCCGGCCCCTTCGGCACGCAGCTGCTGGCCGACCTCGGCGCCGAGGTCATCAAGATCGAGGACCCCGGCGTGGGCGGCGATGTCGCGCGCCACGTGGGCCCGTACGCCGGCGAGGGCGACTCGCTCTACTTCCAGTCGTTCAACCGCGGCAAGAAATCGCTGACCCTCGATCTGGCGCACGCCGACGGGCGCGCGGTGCTGCGCGATCTCGCGCGCGTCTCGCACGCCGTCTACAACAACCTGCGCGGTGACCTGCCGGCGCGCCTCGGGCTGACGTACGCCGCGCTGAAGGACGCCAACCCCGCCCTGGTGTGCTGCTCGCTCTCCGGCTTCGGGGCCACCGGCCCGCGCGCCGCCGAGCCGGCCTTCGACTACCTGATCCAGGGCTACGCGGGCTGGATGTCGATCACCGGCGAGCCGGACGCGCCGCCGGGCAAGTGCGGGGTGTCGGTGGTGGACTTCGCCGGCGGCTACGCCTCGATCGCCGCGCTCATGGCCGGCCTCTGGGACGCGCAGCGCACCGGCGTGGGCCGCGACATCGATATCTCGCTGCTCGACACCGCGGTCAGCATGCTGTCCTACTTCGCGATCTGGACGCTCAATCGCGACTGGCAGCCCGCGCGCGTCGCCGACTCGGGCCACCAATCGCTGGTGCCCGCGCAGAACTTCAAGACGCGCGACGGCTGGCTGGTCGTCTTCTGCAACAAGGAAAAATTCTGGCGCGCGTTGGTGGACGCGCTGGAGCTCGAGGACGTCGCCGGCGATCCGCGCTTCGCGACCTTCGGCGACCGGCGCGCCCACAAGGACGCGCTACTGCCCCGGCTCGCCGCCCGCTTCGCCGAGCGAACGACCGACGACTGGCTCGCGCGGCTGCGCGGGCGCGTGCCGTGCGCGCCGGTGAACACGGTGGCCGAGGCGCTCGAGGACGAGCAGGTCCGCGCGCGCGAGATGATCGTCGAGGTCAAGCACCCGGCCTTCGGCGTCCTGCGCGAGGTGGCCTCGCCCGTGAAGACGGCCGGCACGCCGGCCGCCACCCGCGCGCCCGCCCTCGGCGAGCACACCGAGGAGATCCTGCGCGAGCTCCTGCGGTATGATCCCGACCGCGTCGCGGCCCTGCGCGCATCGGGCGCGCTGGGCGGCGCCGCGCCTCGCGCTCGCTAATCCCCTCGCCTCAGGAGGTCGTCGCCATGCACCTCGTCAGGATGCTGGCCGCTCTCGTCACGCTCGCCGCGCTCGTCGCCTGGCCCGGCGCCGCCGCGGCGTGGTCGCGCAGCCCGGCCACGACGTTCGCCACGCTGCCGGCCGGCGCCGCGCATCCCGAAGGCATCACGGTGGACCACGCCGGCAACGTCTACGTCGCGACGTTCGACGTGGCCAAGCCCGCCGGCAGCCCCGGCGAGATCTTCGTCTACAGCCCCTCGGGCCGCCTGCTGCGGCGCCTGAGCGTCGCGGGCTCGAGCAACCTGCTCCTGGACCTCGCGTTTCACCCCACGACCGGCGCGCTGCTCGTGATCGACTTCGGCGCCAAGCAGGTGCTCACCGTGAACCCGTTCACGGGCGCCTCGACCCCCTTCGTCACGATTCCGGGCGGCGCCGCCGCCGGTCCGAACGTGCTGACCTTCGACGCGGCCGGCAACGTCTACATCTCCGACTCCTTCCAGGGCGTGATCTGGCGCACGCCGCCCGGCGGCGCGACGATCGCCGCGTGGAAGGCGGATGCGCTGCTGACGACGACCGGCGTGCCGCCGTTCGGCGCCAACGGGCTGGCCTTCAATGGCGCGGGCACCACGCTGTTCGTCTGCAACACCGGCAACGACACCGTCGTGCAGATCCCCGTGCTGGCCGGCGGCCTCGCCGGCAACGCCTCCGTGTTCGTCAACAGCGTGAACGGCTGCGACGGGCTCATCATCGACGAGCACGACAACCTGTGGCTGGCCGCCAACCAGGCCGACGAGATCGTCGTGGTGAACCCGGCCGGCCGCGTGATCGCCAAGCTCGGCGACTTCGAGGGTCTCGACCCCAAGGGCGCGCCGCGCGGGCTCCTGTTTCCCGCGAGCCTCGTGCGCAGCGGCGGGTTCATCTACGTGACGAACCTCTCGCTCGACCTGCGGCTCTTCGGTCTCGCTCCGCCGGTCGACGCGCTGTGGGCCGCCGACGTCCGGCAGCACACGGTCTCGAAGATCCCGGCCCACATCCCGCCGATTCCCGGCCTGCGGTAGCGCGGACGAACGCCACCGGCGCCGACCGGCTCGACTGGTCGGCGCCGGCGACGGCGGCGGTAGAATCGGGGGCATGGTCGAGCGGACCCTCCCGACGCCGGATGTCGAGGAGATCACCGGGACGGGGACCGAGGTCGCGCCCCCCTGGATGACCATCCTGCACAACTGCGAGTGCCATACCTTCGAGCAGGTGGTGAAGCAGCTCCAGAAGGCGATCGCGTGCAGCGAGGCCGAGGGCTGGGAGATCGCCTGGCAGGTCCACAACACCGGCAGGGCCGTGGTCAAGGTCGGCCCCGAGGGCGAGTGCGTCCGCGTCGGCAACATCCTCGCCTCCATCGGTCTGGTGGTGACCGTGATCCAGTCGTGACGACCGCGGCGCGCCTCGCCGTCTGGACGCTGATCGTCGGCAAGCTGGTCGGCGCGTGGGGCCTCACCTGGGACATCCAGTGGCACCTGCGCATCGGCCGCGATTCCTTCTGGATCGCCCCGCACGTGATGATGTACGCCGGCGTCACCGCCGGCTTCATCGTCACCTTCGGCGTGCTGGCGCTCGAGACGTGGCGGACGCGCGGCGGGCGCCCGCGGCCCGGCACCATCCGCGTGGCCGGCCTGGTCGGCACTCGCGGCTTCCATCTCGCCGCGTGGGGCGTGGCCCTGGTGATCCTGGCCGCGCCCATCGACGATCTCTGGCACCGGCTCTTCGGCCTCGACATCACGCTGTGGAGCCCGCCGCACCTGCTCGGCCTGCTGGGCACCGCGATCAACACGGTCGGCACGCTGCTCGCGGCCACCGAGGTCTATCCGCCCCGCAGCCGGCTGCGCTGGGTGGCGCTGCTGCTCGGCGGCGCGCTCCTCTACGGCGGCACGCGCGTGGTGCTGGAGCCGGCGTGGCTCACCGCCTACAACCACGGCGGCATCGCGTTCCACACCTTCGCGATGCTGGGCGCGCTCGTGCTGCCCATCGCGCTGGTGCCGGCCGCGCGTCTGCTCGGCCCGCGATGGGCGCCCATCGCGCTGGTGGCGGTCTCGCTGGCGATCTCGATGATCGGCGAGCAGATCGCCCGCGCCGGCTTCGCGCTCGTCCAGCCGGTGTCGGTGATCGCCGAGGAGATCGCCAAGGACCCGACCTCCGCCATCGCCCAGGCGGCCGAGATCCGTGCGAAGACGCGCGGCGCCGAGGCGCCGATGTGGCTGCGCCTGCTGCTGCCCCTGGCCTCGGCGGCGGTGCTGGCGGTGTTCGACGTGCGCCGCCGGCCGGCCCTGGCCGGCGCGGCGTACGGGATCGCGCTGGTCGCGCTCTACGGCTGGTCCATCGGCAGGAGCCCGGCGTTCGCGCCGCTCGTCCCCTCGGCGGTCGAGACGCTGGCCGCGCTCGTCATCGCCGCCGCCGGCGGCTTGCTCGGCGGGATGGCTGGACGGTGGCTCGCGAACGCGCTCGGCAGCGGTGCGCCGCGGCCTCGGGTGGACGCACGCGCGGAGGCGCCCCTGGAGCTCACATCACCGGGCCGATGATCCACGGGGCGAACTCTTCCTCGCCCACGCCGGAGAGCTCGCTCTTGCTGCGCTTGCCCGAGGCCACGGCCACGATCTCCTCGAAGATCTGACGGCCCACGGTCGCCAGCGGCGTGCCCTCGACGATCACGCCGCAGTTGACGTCCATGTCCTCTTCCATGTGGCGGTACATCAGCGAGTTGGTGGCGAGCTTGATGGAGGGCACCGGCTTGCAGCCGAACACCGAGCCGCGGCCGGTGGTGAAGCAGATGAGGTTGCAGCCGCCGGCCACCAGCCCGGTGATGGACACGGGATCGTGCCCCGGCGTGTCCATGAACACGAAGCCCTTGGTCGAGATGGGCTCACCGTACTGGAACACGTCCATCATCGGCGTGGTGCCGCCCTTGGTGACGCCGCCCAGCGACTTCTCGAAGACGGTGGTGATGCCGCCGGCCTTGTTGCCGGGCGCGGGGTTGTTGTCCATCGCCTCGATGCCGCGGCAGTACCACTCCCACCACTTGTAGCGATCGATCAGCTTCTTGGCCACG
>Ga0075434_100001967_pt1 | contig 17823 bp, 9 predicted proteins | sample RhiMethybrSRZTD3_FD_75298 | JGI IMG/M metagenome (GOLD analysis project Ga0075434, IMG submission 75298) | Populus rhizosphere microbial communities from Tennessee, USA - Rhizosphere MetaG P. TD hybrid SRZTD3 | ecosystem: Host-associated > Plants > Roots > Rhizosphere > Soil | place: USA... | reverse complement strand
TTTCGAGAGAAGAAGAACCTGCGCGTGGTTGAGCTTCCCCGCCCTGCTCGAGGCCCGACGCTGGACCTGAAGCGCGTGCGGGGTGGGCTGCTGGTGCAGGATCGCTTCGACCCTGAACGCGCGGCGAACGAAACCGGTTGGAAGGTGGTGACCAAACGGGCACCTCAGGAATCACAATGGAACGACCTGCGCTTCGCGTGGTCGGCGGTGGGCAGCGTCAAATCCAATGCGATCCTCATCGCGCGGGACGAGGCCGCGATCGGGATCGGCGCCGGGCAGATGTCCCGGATCGACGCGTCCTTCCTGGCGATCCACAAGGCACGGAGCGAGGGACACGATCCCAAGGGAGCCGTGCTGGCGAGCGACGCGTTCTTTCCGTTCCGCGATGGGGTAGATGAAGCGTCGGCCGCGGGGATCGAAGCGATCATCCAGCCCGGCGGGTCGGTACGCGACGCCGAGGTGATCGCCGCCGCGGACGAACATGGCCTGGCCATGGTGCACACCGGCACCCGGCAATTCCGCCACTAAGCGAGCACGTGATGACCGAGCAGCGCGAGGGACCTCCGTATCGTTGGGCCGGGGCGGTTTTCCTGACCACCCTGGCTCTGTACGTCGCCACGCTCGGGCCCACGACCCAGTTCTGGGATGCCGCCGAGTACATGACCGCGGCTCATTCCCTCGGCATCCCGCATCCCCCGGGGAATCCGCTGTTCGTCATCATGGCCCATGTCTGGGGGCTTCTGCCGCTGGCCGCCGACTACGGCGCGCGCATCAACCTGTTCGCCGCCGCGACGAGCGCCGCCTCGGCCGCCCTCTGGTTTCTCATCGGCGAGCGGTGGCTGCGTCCCATGGTCGCGTCACGCCCGGCTCGTCTCGTGTGGGCCGCGACCGGGGCCCTGGTCGGCGCGACGACGTTCACGGTGTGGAATCAGTCGGTGGCGAACGAGAAGGTCTACACGATCAGTGTGTTCACCATCGCCGTCGTGCTCTGGCTCGGCATTCGGTGGAGCGACCACGACGACCAGGAGCGGCCGGACCGCCTGCTCGTGGTGATCGCGTATCTGCTGATGCTCACGAGCGCCAACCACCAGATGGGGCTGTTGGCCGCGCCGGCGGTGCTCGCGCTCGTGATCATGACCGACCGGTTCGTTCTGGGGCGCCCGCGCGTGATCGGCTGGGCGCTGGCCGCGGTCGTCGCCGCGACCTCGGTGTATGCCTTTCTGCCGATTCGCGCGCGGCGCGATCCGTATCTCAACCAGGGCGCGGTGTCGACCTGGCCGGCGCTCAAGGCGCACCTGTCGCGCGCGCAGTTCGCCAAACCGTCCGTGTTCTCCGATCCGCGCTACCAGGAAGGGCCGACCAATCCGGGCCGCTCGCCGAGGCTGTTCGGCCAGCAGATGCAGAATTACGCCCAGTACTTCATGTGGCAGTGGGGTCACGATCTGAACGACGGCCTGCAGCGCGCGCTGGCGGTGGTGTTCGCGTTCCTCGGGCTCGTGGGAGCGCACGCGCACTGGCGCGCAGAGCGGCGCCAGGCCATCGCCATGACGACGCTCGTGCTCACGCTCACAATCGGTCTCGTGTTCTATCTGAATTTCAAGACCGGGTACTCCCAGGACGTCGGCCAGGCCCAGGTGGTCCGGGAGGTGCGCGAGCGCGACTACTTCTTCATCGCGTCGTTCTCGGCCTGGGGCGTGTGGGTCGGTATGGGGCTGGCGGCGATCGCCTCCTGGATCGTCGGGGCCACGCAGGCCGGAGGCGGGGGGAGGGGAGGAGCGCAGTCCTGGCGCTGGGCGCTCGTGGCGCCCGTCCTGGCGCTGGCCTTCGTGCCGCTCGTCGCTAACCGGGTCACCGCGCCGCGCAGCCATGAGACGCTGGCGCGCGCCTACGGCCAGGATCTGCTGCAATCGCTCGATCCCTACGCGATCGTCGTGACCGCGGGCGACAACGACACGTTCCCGTTGTGGTACGCGCAGGAAGTGGGCGGCGTGCGCCGCGACGTGACCGTGATGGTGACGTCGCTCGCCAATCTCAGCTGGTATCTGCGACAGATGAACCAACGTGCCGTCCCACCGTTCGATCCGACGACGGCGCCCGCGTGGTACCGCAGCGGCAGCTGGCCCCGGCCCGAGCAGCCGTGGATGGGGAATATCTATCGAGGAACGGCCGACACGCTCCCCGAGTTTGTCGTGGTCGATTCACCGGTTACCGGCCGGCTCGGCCCGATCAACGTGGCGCTCGATCCGGCACAGCTTCCGGTCTCGGGGATCCTGACCCGTGTCGACCTCGCGTTGCTGCAGCTGATCAAGGAGAACCTCGGCCGCCGGCCGATCTATTTCGCGGGCACGACCGCCAGCTATCCAGACCAGCTCGGGCTCGGGCCGTATCTCGTCACGCAGGGCATGGTCCGCGAGCTCAAGACCAGCGTCGTCGTGCCCGACAGCACCGTGCAGCTGAGCCGGGTCCAGGGACGCTACATCGACGTGCCCCGCACCACCGCGCTCGGCTTCGAGGTGTACCACCGCGCCGAAGCGGCGCGGCGCCGGCCGCAGGGTTGGGTGGACAAGCCGTCCCAGAACATCCTGCTCCCCTATATCTTGACGTTCGATACGATCGCCGAGGTCACGCGGGACTCGAATCCCGCCCGCTCGCGCGAGGCCCTGTCGCTGGCGACGGCGATGCTGGCCAACACGACGTACCAGTTCGATCTGACGCCGCCGTCGCGCTGACGATTCCATCCGGGACCCCATGACCGATCCATACGAGTCGCAGGACACCAGACCGCCGTATCTCTGGGCCGGGTTCGTTTTCCTGGGCACGCTGGCGCTGTATGTCGCCACGCTCGCCCCGACCACCCAGTTCTGGGATACCTCCGAATACATCGCGGCCGCCCGTGTGCTGGGGATCCCGCATCCCCCCGGCAACCCACTGTTCACCATGATGGCGCACGTGTGGGGCATGCTGCCGCTGGCCTCGGCGTACGCGCAACGCATCAACCTCTTTGCCGCGACCACGAGCGCGGTGGCCGCGGCGTGCTGGTTCCTGATCGGCGAGCGCTGGATGCGCTCCATCGTGCCGGTGCGCCTGCCCCGCCGCCTCGCCGCGCTGGCGGGCGCCCTGGTGAGCGCGACCGCGTTCACCGTGTGGAATCAGTCCGTCGTGAACGAGAAGGTCTACACGCTGAGCCTGCTGTCGATCGCCCTGATCCTGTGGTTCATCGTGCGGTGGGACGACCAAGAGCCCGGCGAGGCCCACGATCATCACCTGCTGTTGATCGTGTTTCTGCTGGCCCTCACGTCCACCAACCACATGATGGGCGTGCTGGTGGGGCCGGTGGTCATCGTGCTGTTGTTCCCCCCGTTCATGACCCGCCGGGCGGGCACTGACGCCGGAGAGACGACCGAGTGGGCGCAGTGGCTGGCGTTTTCGGCCACGTTCGGCTTGATCATGGCGACAGGGATGGAAACGTCGACCATCCTCAAGATCGCGATCGCCGGATACCTGCTCGTGCTCCTGTACACGGCCACGACGGGCAACTGGCGCTTCACGCTCGCGCTGTTCGGCGTCGCGGTGGTGGGTCTCTCGGTGTATGTGTTCCTCCCGATCCGCGCGGCGCACTACCCTCCGATCAACGAGGGTGAACCGACCACGCTGAAGTCGCTGTGGGCCGTACTCACGCGCCAGCAGTACGGCAAGCCGCCGATCACCGAGCGCCAGGCCGATTTCGTGGCGCAGCTGGGGATGTGGGTCAATTATTTCAAGTGGCAGTGGGGCCACGACTTCATCAAAGACAACCTGCAGTGGATGCTGGCGGCCGTGTTCGGAAGCCTCGGGCTGCTCGGGGCGTGGCGCCACTTCAAGGCCGACCGCCGTCACGCCACCGCGATGCTGCTGCTGATGACGACGATGACCCTGTTGCTCATCTTCTACCTCAATTTCAAGTACGGCTACTCCCAGTACCTGCCGCGCAACCTGCCCCGCGAGGTGCGCGAACGCGACTATTTCTTCGTCGTTTCGTTCGCCTTATGGGGCATCTGGGTCGGTATCGGCCTCGCCACCCTCATGGAATGGGTCCAGGACGGCCTGCGCGAGCGCTTCGCCGACGACGGACAACGATGGTCGTTCGCGCTACCGGTGCTTGGGCTGGCGGTCATTCCGCTGTTCACCAACCACCTCACGGCGAGCCGGGCCCACGAGACCCTGGCGCGCGATTTCGCCGCCGATCTGCTCAACTCGGTCGAGCCGTACGGCGTGCTCGTCACGGCGGGCGACAACGACACCTTCCCCCTGTGGTACGCGCAGGAGGTCGAGGGCATCCGCAAGGACGTCACCCTCATCAACCTGTCGCTCGCCAACACCGACTGGTACCTGCGGCAGATGCAGCGCCGGCCGATCTACGAATACGATGCGGCCGCCGGACCCGCGATCTACCGCGCCGGGCAGTGGCCCAAACCCACGGGGCCGGTACTCAGTTTCTCCATGGGGCAGCTGGACAGCCTGCAGCTCTACTATCCGTTCGACAAGCGCCAGGTGCTGAACCTGGGCGGCGTGCAGGTCACGCTCGATCCGGAGCAGATCCATCCCATCGCCAACGGACAGGGCTACCTCGAGAAAGCCGACATCGTGGTGCTCGAGGCGATCCGGGACCAGATGGGCAAGCGCCCGGTGTATTTCTCCCGCACCGTCGGCACCTACGCCGACGAGTTCGGGCTCACGCCCTATCTCGAGGGACACGGCTTCGCGCGCGCGCTTCGCCCGCAGCCGATCACCGCGAGCGACAGCATCCAGCTGCTGGGTGGATTCGGCTGGATCAACCTGCAACGCTCCAAGGCGCTGGCGATCGACGTGTATCACGGGTCGAGCGCCGCCCGGCGGCGGCCCAGAGGATGGGTCGACCGGCCGTCGGAAGGCATCCTCGGCCTGTACGGTTTGACCTACGCGGCGCTGTCGCAGGCGCTCCAGGGCAAGGATCCCGCGGCCGCGCTCCGCGCCCTGACGATCGCTGATTCGATCAACAAGAACACGCGCGAATTCCGCACGACGTTGCCTCCCGAGCGTGCCCAATGATCAGACGGTTTTCCATGACGCTCACGCTGCTGATTGCCCTGCGGCCGCTCGCGGCCCAGCGGGCGACCGGGACGGTGGGCGCGTACGTGGCGCCCCGCGTGTGGCCCCAGGAGCCACGACGCTTCGATCTGCTGCATCAGACGATGCGCCTCAGGTTCGACGTTCCCCACCGCACGCTGCTGGGGGAGGTCACCACCCGGGTTGCGATCACGCTCGCGCCCACCGACACGATCCGGCTCGACGCCGAGAATCTCACGATCGACAAGGCGACGGATGCGAGGGGGCGAACGCTACGAGTGACCGCCGACACGAGCCACGTCACGGTGCGGCTCGGGCGCCGAGCGGCCGTTGGCGACACCGTCGAGTTCACCCTCGCCTACCACGGCACGCCCGAGCGCGGGCTCTATTTCGTGCCGCGCCGCAACGTGATCTGGAGCCAGGGCGAGGCGACCGAGACGCGCGCCTGGATCCCGACCTACGATGCCTCGAACGACAAGACCACCTGGGATTTCTTCGTCACCGCCGACTCCGGGCAGAAGGTGTTGTCGAACGGGCGACTCGTGGACGTGAAGCCGGCGCCCGGTGGGCGGCAGAGCGTCTGGCACTGGGCACAGGAAACGCCCGCTTCGACGTATCTCTACTCGATCGTCGTCGGCCCGTTCACCGTGCTGCAGGACCAGTGGCGCGGCATCCCGGTCGAATACTGGACCTACGCCGACACCGTCAACTCGGCGTGGCGCGCGTTCGGGGAGACGCCAGGGATGATCGAGATCTATTCCCAGGTCCTGGACGTCCCCTACCCCTGGGCCAAATACGATCAGTCGCTCATTCCCGACTTCACCTACGGCGGGATGGAAAACGTCTCCGCCACCACCCAGACCGATCTCATCCTGCACGGCGCGGGCGACGAGCCGCAGGGCAGCGGGCGCGGGCTCGCGGCACACGAGCTGGCCCACCAGTGGTTCGGCGACCTGACCACCGCCGCGGACTGGGCGGACATCTGGTTGAACGAGGGACTGACCACCTACATGGAGTCGGTGCACACCGAGAAGTCGCGCGGCTGGAACGATGCCGTGCTCGAATGGGGTGGCCAGCAGGCGGGCGCCATGGGGGCGGACCTGAACGTCGAGCGGCCGCTCGTCTACGGCATTTATCAGGGCACCGACCCGATCCAGCTGTTCTTCTCGGGTCATGTGTATCCGAAAGGCGCGCAGGTCGCCCACCAGCTGCGCCGCCTGCTGGGCGATTCCGTGTTCTGGGCCGGCATGCACCGGTTCCTGGTCGACAACGCGCATCGTCCCGTGACCACGGCGGACTACGCGATCGCCATGGAGAAGACCTGCCAGTGCGATCTGGACTGGTTCTTCGATCAGTGGGCGTACGGCATCGGCTACCCCAAGGTCACGTTCTCCCGCCATTGGGACGCGGCGTCCAGGACGCTGCATCTCACGGTGGCGCAGACACAGAAGGTCGACTCGACGCATCCCCTGTTCCGGTTCCCGGCGACCATTCGCGTGATCACCCGGGATTCGGTCGTGCGCCAGGAGATCATGGTCTCCAAGGCGAGCGAAGTGTTTGCGATTTCGCTGCCCTCGGAACCCCTGTCGTTTCGGTTCGACGAGGGCGGCTGGCTGCTGGGGACCGTGTCCGGCGATCAAAGCCCGGCCGAGCTGGCGCAGATGGCGATGCACGACCTGGACGTGCGAGGGCGAGATTGGGCGCTCGGCCAGCTCGCGGCGGTGAAGGACTCGACGGCCGCGGCAGCGCGGCGGTTCATCGTCCTGAACGAGCAGCGTCCGGAGCTGCGGACCACCGCGTTGCAGCAGATGGCGGGCGACAATAACCCCGCCTCCCACGACGTGGCGGCCTCGGCGCTGCGCGATCCCGATGGCTCGGTGCGGGCCGCGGCGCTGCAGGCGTTGTTCGCGCTCGACACGACGGCCGCGACCAAGGTGGCGAGCGGCATGTACGCCACCGATCCGAACAACAACGTCCGTCACGCCGCGCTGTCGGTCATCGCCCAGGTGCGGGGGCCCGACGCGCTGGATCTCCTGATCAATGCCGTGGCGCCGGGGCAGCCGTTCCAGCTGCGACTCACGGCGTTGCCGTTCCTGGCCCGGATTCACGATCCCAAAGCGCTCGCGGCGATCGAGCAGCTCACCGACGCTTCAGAAGATCGGAATGTGCGGACGTCCGCCCTGCAGGCCTTGCTCTCGAGCGGCGACAGCACGCGGGCGGCCGCGGTGGCGCTGCGACTCATCTCCGATCCGGATCCGCTGTTCGCGATGTCCGCCGTGCAGGTCGCCGCGCACACCGGTGGCAGCGCGGCACGTACCCGCCTGACCCAGGCCCTGGCTCGCGAATCGCGGGTGCACGTGCGGCTGGCGCTCCAGCAGGCGCTCTCGGCGCACTAAGGAGGCGCTCGCGCGAGCGCGCGACGTCGCACACATTCAGGGACACCCTTCCCTGGCGGCGGTGCGGTGTCCGACGAGCAGCGTGAGGCGTTCGAGCGACTCGAGCGGCGGGTTGGCGCCCTCGAGGAAGTGGTCCGCCGGCTGATCCAGGGTCGCGGCCTGGCCGAGCAGTCCCGCACTCTGCCGCGACCCAAACCCGTCGACGTCCCGCCTCCCGTGCCCACGGCGCCCCCTGCCACAGTTACCGCATCACAGCAAGCCGCGCCGAGCATCACGAACGATCTGGAGCAATGGTTCGGCCAACGGGGCCTCCTGGTCGTCGGCGTCGTGGCGCTCCTCGCCGCCGTCGCGTTCTTCCTCAAGTACGCGTTCGACCGCGGGTGGATCCCGCCGCTCCTGCGCGCGCTGGCAGCGATCGCGGCGGGAATCGCGGTCGCCGCATGGGGCGAGCGGCGCATCCGTGGAGGCATGCGACGCTACGGCGCGGCGATGATCGGCGCGGGCGGTGGTCTCGTATTCCTCGGCCTCTGGGCCGCGGCAGGACCATACGGCCTGATCGACCGGAGGGTCGGCATCCTGGTGATCGCCGCGTCCACCGTCGCTGTCACAATGCTCGCGCTGCACCACGAGATCGAGGGACTCGCGATTTGGGCGCTCGTCGGGGCGTACCTCGCCCCTCTGGTGCTGCCGCCGCCCGTGCCGGATCCGGATGCGTTCCTGGGATACCTCGAGGTCATCGGTCTCGGAACCGGGCTGCTGGCGTATACGATGGGCTGGCGCCGCACCTTCGATTTCGCGCTGTTCGGATATCTGTTTCTCGCCGCCGCCGGCGCGTCGGAAGCGCTGGTGAGCCCGGCCGGCTGCTGGCTGCTCGCCTCTGCCGCCGTGCTGACGTTGCACGTCACGCGACAGCGGGCCTGGCCTGAGGCACGGCTCGGTGTCCTCCTCTTCGCCTGGATCCTTCTGATTCAGAGCTTGCCTCGGATCGACGAGAGCGATCCCAGCAAATGGCTCGCGCTCGGCGCAGGTGTGGCGGTGTGGGGCCTGCTTGGGTGGCAGCAGCTCGCGCGTGACCCCTTCACTGGCACGGCCTTGACCGGTCCCGCCGATATGAATGCCACGGTTCTGATCGAGCGCATGCTGTTCGTCGCGAGCCCGCTTGCATTCCTGCTCATGGCTTTCGTCATTGGGCTGAGCCTTGTGAAACAAAGTCCCAGCCTGGTTCCGGGATTCCTCGGGGCAGTTTATCTCGCAGCCGGTTGGCTGCGGCGCTCGGCATCCCACCTCCTGGTGGGATTCGCCCTCGCCGCCCTCGCAGTAGCGCTCCAGTGGCCTGCCACGACAGTGGTCATGGGTTGGATGGTGCTCGCCGGCACGGCGCTCATCGTGGAACGAGCGGGTCACCGGCCAGGCGGGCGCGTGGCGTCGCTCGGACTCGCGGCTTGTGCGTTCGTCTGTCTCTTCACCGTCGCGCTCGCTTCTCGCGACGACACCGCGCCGACATTCGGTGATTCCTGGGCGCTCGCGTTGTATTTCTATGTCGCCGCCGCGGTGCTGTGCGCTCGCTGGTGGGGGCTCAAAGCGCAGAACGGGCCGCTCTGGGTCCTGATCGGATCTGCCGTGTTCGCGGGTGGGTCCATCGAATTCAGACGGTTCTTCGCTCAAAGCTCGCGGCTCGCCGGAGATCTCGCCTTGAGCGTCTGGTGGCTGGTTTACGCCGGAGCCCTGGTCTCGCTTGGCTTCCGCCTGGATCGAAAGCAGGTCCGGTCGGCGGGGCTGGCGGTCGCGGCGGGAGCCGGGCTGAAGATCGTGCTGTACGACCTGTCCAACCTCGAGGCGCTATACCGTGTCGCGTCATTCTTCGCGCTGGCCCTGATCGCGTTGGCCGTGGCGTACGCCTACAACCGACGGGCGGCGCGGGAGCCCGCCTAGAGCTATCGACGCCGCAGCTGGGACACGAGCGCGGCCCGATCGAGCAGGCGACCCGCCTGCAACACGGCCCAGATACGGCGTGAATTGCGAATGTCACTCACGGGGTCACCGTCCAGAATGACCATGTCGGCCCACTTCCCCAGCGCGATCGTGCCCAGGTCCCGCTCGGCCCCGATAATCCGCGCCGCGTCACCGGTCGCGGCCCGGATCGCGTCCAGCGGCGACAGCCCAGCGGCCACGAGCTCCTCCAGCTCCATGTGGACTCCGGTCGGGATCTGCCAGATGTCGGTCCCGGTGCCGATCGTCACACCGGCGCGCGCGAGCTTGCCGGTCGCTTGACGCGCCATCAGCCCGAAGCCCGCGAACAGCCGGCGCCGGGCCGAGTCGAGCTGCAGCATCCAGTTGAAGCTGCTCCGCTGCGGCAGAAACGGCGCCAGCTCGCTGTCGGCGGCGAGCAGGTCCGGATGCTCGTTCAGCCGGACCGCGAAGTTCGAATAGGTGATCGTGGGAACGACGGCGAGGTGGGCCGCCCGGTACAGCTGCACGAGATCGTCGTAAATGATCCCGTCGGAGCGAGGCTCGCAGAATCCGGCGTGCTCTTTGGCGTCCATCCCGGCGGCAACGAGCGGCAAGAGGTGCGAGCAATGACCCGTCACACGCATGCCGCGCCGGTGCGCCTCGGCGATGAACCGGGCGTTGATGTCCCAGCGCCGGAAGGTGCGCGTCTTGATGTGCTGGGAGCCGAAGATCTTCGCCATTTCGACTGACCGGGCCAGATGGCCGGAGTCCGCTTCCGGCTCCACACCCTGTTGGTCCTCCGCGTCGTAGGCCCAGTCGCTGTAGAACTGGAACCCGCCGAAATCCACGCGTGGTCCGTCCGCAATCCCTGCGGCAATGGCATCCGCGGTCGCGACCAAAGGACCGATCGCCGAGCCCTGATCGCGGATGATCGTGACGCCGAAGTAGGCGAAGCCCGGCAGCAGATCCAGCCGGTACTCGTGCGCGTGCAAGTCCATGAGACCGGGGATGACGTAGCGCCCGCCGGCATCGAGCACCCGGGCCGTGCCGGCGCTGATGGTCCCTGCGGGGCCGATGCGACTGATCCGGCCGCGCTGCACCAGCAGATCCTGCGGCGGAGTCGCCGGCCGCCCAGTGCCATCGATGATCCGCGCGTTCCGGATCAGTAGCGGCTCGGGTGTTGGCGGCGTGAAGGAGAGCGGCCAGCCGAGGCGTTGTTCACGCCCATCGGGCGAGCGCAACCGCAGTCCGCCTTCGGAGATGTAGAGGACCGTACCGTCTTTGGAGACAGAGGAATAATCGGCCGGATCCGGACCGAGCGGCTGCGCCGGCGCGAGCATGCCGGTCGAGTCGAACGGCGCCCGCCACAGCCGGGCGTGGCGCACGAACCAGATCGAACCGGCGGACCACGACAAGAAAAGCGGTGAATCGGGCATGCGTGCCACATCCCGCCGCTCGCCGGACAGCCGGATGATGGTGGCCCTGGTGGGCGTTCCAGGATTGAAGCCTCCCGTGACGACCAGCAGCCCATCCGACCCCGGAGTCCACACCACTTCGGCTCCGTTCTCGGCGCCGATCGACTGGCCTCGAGCCGTATCCGAAACTTCGGTGGCCCGCGCGTCAATGACCCGAATGATCGTCGTGTCCTCGGTCGGCTGGTGCATGAACGAGAGACGCCGTCCATCAGGGGCGTAGGCTGGATAATCCTCGCGACCGGGCAACGCCGTGATGCGCCGGATCGTGCCCGTCCCGAGATCCGCCGCGAACAGATCCTCCTCCGACGATGGCCCCGCCGACCAGGCGAGCGTGACGCCATCGGGCGACCAGGCGAGGTGATGCGCGCTGAGCGGGACGTCGACGACCGCGCGCGGGGCGCCCCCCACCGGCATTACCCACAGCTTGCCGAGCGCGAGCATGGCCACACTGCGGGCATCGGGAGAGATGGCGAGTCCCATGAATGCGCGCACCGGCTGCGCCGTGCCGGGCTCGGGAAAGCGGGCGGGGGGAAGCGAGCGTCGCGCTCTCTGGATGGAGAGGCTGACGGTAAAGGGGATTTCCGCTGGCGGGCCGCCCGCGGCCGGGATTTTCCACAGTCGCCCGTCGGCGCTGTACACCAATTGGTTGCCGTCGGGAGTCCATCTGACGCGCGTCGCCGCAACGTCGGCATTGTCAGTGAGGCGAACGGCCGCGGCGTCTGTGGTGTCCACCCGCTGCACCCACACCTGCATTCGCTGGGCGGAATCTCGGGCGAAGAAGGCGAGGCGCCGGCCGTCGGGCGCGAACGCCGGTGCCAGAGCCTCGGTCCCCTTCGCGGTCAGCGGCGTCGCATGTCCGCTGTCGGCGTCCACCAGCCAGAGGCGACCACCACGGGGCCCGAGGAATCCCGCGACGACCGCGACTCGCCTGCCACCGGGGGGGGGCTCCCATGCCGGATCGCGAAGATTGGGACCCACGACCGCCGCGGTCGGCAGCTCGCGCGCCTCGCGCGTGGCGATATCGAGCCACAACAGCCGGGTGCGCCACCGCGGGGACGCGCTGTCCGGCGGCACGAGTCGCGTGAACGCAAGGCCTTTTCCGTCCGGTGACCACGCGGCGTTGCCATCGTACCCGTCGGGGTTCTCGAGCTGCGTCAGCTGCCGCGGAGCCCCTCCCGGCTCGAGCAGCCACAGGCCGGTGCGGCCGTGCCGCTCGCCGCGGAACACAATCCGCCGGCCCTGGGGCGAATACGATGGGTCGAGATCCTCGGCCGTGTCGCGCACGGCGTCCGTCACCGGCCGCGCCCCTCCCCCACCGCTCGGCATCTCCCACAGCTGCCCCAGGAGGTCGAACACGATGGTTCGGCCATCGGGCGAGAGATCGAAGCTGAGGTACGTGCCCTCGTGAACCCGGATGGCGATCGTCTCCATCGCAGGGCGGCTTTGTGCTGCGGCGGTGGGAGCAATGGCGGCGACCGCGATGGCGATCGATGACAAAGGACACCGGTGCCATGACCAGCCGCGCATCCGTCCCACCCGATGAATGAGTTGTGACCTATTCTGTCCGCGACCGCCGCGCGCCGCAACTCGCCGCGGCTGAACTTGACGCTTACCTCCGGAACCGCCATCTCACGTGTATGGCAGCGCGCGGACACCCGATAACGTGTCTCTTTGCCTGGCTGGTCTCAGCATGCGCGACGGAACGCAGCGGCCCCGAGGTCCCAGCAGCTCTGGCAATCGTTGCGGGAAATAGTCAGGTCGACACAATCGAGGCGACGCTGGTCGACTCGCTCGCGATACGAGTGACCGCCGCGTCCGGACATGGCATCGGGATGGTACGCATCAGGTGGAGCGCTGGCAGCGGTGTCGTGCGACCCGAGTCAACCGCTACGGACCCGTCCGGCATCGCGAAGGCTCAGTGGACGCTCGGCTCGGACCTGGGTGAAGCGCACGTCACGGTTTCCCTGCTCGATTCGACGCAGACTCTGACTGATAGCTTCACGGCGACAGTCAATCCCGGACACGCCGCTCGTGTCTTGCTCACGCCGTATGGGAGTCCTCAGATCCTGGTCGGCAGCAGCCTTCCCATTGCGGCCATCGTCCGGGACCGCCTGGGTCATACCCTCGTGAACCCGTCGATTCAGTGGACCTCGTCCACTCCGGGAGTGGCCACGGTGAGCGACTCCGCCGCCAGTACCCCGGATGTCAGCGGCTTCGGCGTCGTTCATCCGGTTGGGAACGGAAAAACGTTCATCGCCGCGCAAAGCGGCGGCGTACGAGACTCAACGGCAGTCGTGGTGGTCCGGGACACCGCCGTATTCGGCGGCTACGACCTGCAACAACGCGATAGCGTAGCCTTTCCGTACTGCCAGTACCCGTCACCGAACGAAATATGGTGCTTCTCCGGATCGCTCGAAATCGACGGAATCGGTGGCTTTGCGGCCAAGCGCTACACGGTCGTCACGCTCGTCCTGATCAATCAAACGCTGATCGACAGTTCGGTCACCACGGGGACCTACCAGACCCTCACGCCGTGCCAGCTCACGCTCATCGCGGCCGGCGAGCCGGAGGGGGACGCTCTGAAGAGCCTGGATGTTCTCACGGTGAGCAGCGATTCCACGTCACCGGCACCCCACCGCTGGGGCTATCATGCGGTCACTCGACCACAAACGTGCCCCTGAACGGGGGGGGCTTCCGTCATGGGGTCACAGCAAGCGCATAGCCCGTAAGGGAGGCACGCAGCGCGTCATCGCGATCCGCGACCTCGAGCACGTGGGCGGAGTAGTGCGCGACGGCCTTCACGTCGGGGACGTACAGCGTCACCACGGCGCCGGTCGCCAGGTCCCCCACCAGAACCCCAATGATCGTCGCGTCGCCCGAGCCCCGGGTGAACAGTCGCAGCGACGCGTTGGCGGCGGTCACGTTGTTGATCGGTGGGCCGCTCAACGTGAAGGTCAGTGCCCCATCGTCCACGTGCGGCGTGGTCAGGCGCAGGGTCAGCGTACCGGCGTGCGGAACGACGGCGACCGGGTCGTTCGAGCACGCCGCGCTCACCGACAGCGTGGTCACCAGCGCGAAGATCCATGCTGAGCGGTTCATCGATTGCTCCCTTCCAGTGCCTGCACCGTTCTGACGAACGCCGCGAAATCGCCGACGTCGTAGCGGCCGTTTCGGTTCCCCAACGCGTCGAGGTATTGCAGGTCCGATGGGCTCAGGACGCCGACGCCCAACAACGCCTGGGCGGCGACCTCGAGCGAGAATGGCGGCGGTAGGATTCCCAGCGCCAGCCCGCGGTCGGGCACGGACGCCGGGTTCACTTCGATCACCTGGCCGACCAGCCGGTCGGTGGCGAAGAGCCGCGCCAATGTGACGCCGGTCTCGTCGCGCGCGAAGGCCATCGCGATCGGAGCGTCCGGTCCCACGGCGTAGGGATCGGCCCGTGTCGCACCCGAGGCCTCGAACGCCAGCAGGCGCCCGGCCTCGGGTGCCGGCGCATAGATGCGGCCGGTCACGTCGAAGGCGAATCCCCACAGCACGAACCGCGCGCCCAGGACGCGTCGCGGCCCGTCGCTCGTCAGTTTCCAGATCTCCGTGCCGTTGGAGAAGTACGGCTCGCCCGAGGGACCGATCGCCAGCGGGCCGGGGCCGAACTCGCCGATCGATTGGAGGGCAAACTTGGTTTCGAACCGACCGGTCGCACTGTAGCGGCGCAGCGAGCGGTCCAGCAGATCGGTGACCCAGATGCGGCCGTCCGATCCGACGGCGACCCAGACCGCAAATCCGACGTCGCTCAAGAACCGTGTAGTCTGACCTTGCGGGGTCACCCGGTACACACCGTTCGGGGACGCCACCAGCAGGCCGCCGAACGCGTCGAACGCTATCCCGGTCGGGTTTGGAATCCCGGTTGCAAAGGTCGTCACCGCTCCCTGGCCGGACACGCGCATGACGCGATTCCCCGCCAGGTCGCTCACGAACAGGTCCCCGGCGCTCCCGAATGCGAGGCCCAAGGCTAGACCGAGATGCTCCGCGCGAACGGTGATCGGGTCGCCCGGCCCTGGCGTCACGGTACGAACATGCAGTGTATAGGGAAACGGATTCCCGCCGGGGTCCGTGAGGGTGGAAACGGCGGCGAAGTACGTCCCCGTCGCGGTGATCGAGTACTGGAGGCGAGGATCGGCGCCGTCGGCGTCGTCGTTGAAGGCGACGCGAGTGGTGCCGTCGTTCGCGAAGAGGGCCACCGCCGGATCGACCAGCAGACCGTGCGCCGCGGCGTCCACGTCGAGCTCGATCGTCATCCCGGCCTGGCCGGTAAAGGCCCAGTAGTCCACATCCCCCGCAGGGTTCGCGTCAGCCGAGCACAGCTCGCCCACGGCGGAGTCCCCGATCGTGACCCGCGAGGCGGTCGCCGGCGCATCGTTGGGCTCCTGCTCCGTACCCACCGCGTCGCACAGGACCTTCCCGAAATTGATCGCATACTGGAGCGTCGGGCCGCCCGTGTTGCCGAACGCGCGGATTACCACGTAGTAGCGGCCGCTCGCCGGAATGCGGTAGGAGATGCGGCTGTCGAATCCATCGAAATCATCGTTGAAGGCAAGCGAGTGTCCGTCGGGCGCGAGCAGCTCGAGTGTCGCATCGAGCGTCGATCCGTCCTGCTCCGCGTCGACGTCCACGCTGAAGAACAACCCCGCCGCGAGGTCCACGAACCAGGCGTCCGCGTCCCCCACCGGGTTCACGGTGCCGGAAGCCTGGTCGCCGAGGGCCACGCTGTCGGCCGTTGCGATGGTGTTGTTGGGCTCCGACTCGGTGACGATCGTCGCTACGCTCCTCGTGACGCTCGCGCGGCGCGCGTGCGGCACGCGGGCGCCGTCCTTGAGTCGCTGGATCTCCTCCCGCCACGAGCCCGTGGTGGGCGATTGGGCGAAGGCCGGCGCAACACCGGACAGCGCGAACAGCAACAGGAAGGAGGCACCCGCTCGCGCGGGAACTCTGAGGAAGCGCGTAGAACGACGGATGGAGGACACGATTGCTCCTGTCGCCAGAGGACGTGGGTTGTCGTACGTCTTTCGCAACAGTCCCACAGGCGATCGCAGTTCCGAAACTCGGGCGAGATTTGGTTACGAAACCGTCAGGCAGGTCGTGTGTAGTCCGTGGACCGACACGTGCACTCCGATAGGTACTACGCGCCGACGTTTTGGCGCTCAACGCTTACGCAATCGGCGATGGATCTCGTTCACGATGGAGAGCAATTACATTCACTGCACTGGGAGGGCTGGCCGAATGGTAAGGCACCAGTCTTGAAAACTGGCGGGCGAAAGCCCTTAGAGGTTCGAGTCCTCTGCCCTCCGCTTAAGTCGCAACCAGTTCGCTGCTCCACCTGCCGCGCCCTGCTCGCCCCTGCGCTGTCTTTTGGGTCCGCTTTGGTTCCAGTCCCGAGAGCCATCGGTCCGGGCGCCGCTGCGGCGAGCTTCGAGACAACCTCGCGTCGCTCATAGGTGGTAGAATCGTCCATCCTGGCGATTAGAGCGACTTCTACGGGTAATCGTTAGGGGTGTACGTACCCTTCGTCGCAGTAAGCGCGAATCCCTTCTTATCCTGCTCGACGCTATACAACTGAGTGGGCGTACCTCGCAGCACCAAACACAAAATCTCTCTGTGCGTGGGTGGAATTTGGGCGCCAAAGTAGATACCTGTAAGCGCCCGCCGTTCATACCTGAATAGCTTGTTGGGCTCTTTGTGCATGATGCGCCATTCATCCTCGTACTGGAAACACGCACCTTTGGTCAGCACAGAGGCGACAAAGAGATCATTCTCAGGATCATCGCTAGTCGGCTCGACAATAATGTCCACGGGGTTGATGTAAGGAAACGCGTCCGCGTAACGGACGCAGTAGGCATCCGTGAATGGTTTGATGCTGGTGTCAAACTCGAGACAGAATCCACGGTGACCATCGGCGTAATGTGACCACATCGTAATGTCTAGAGGCTTCGCGCTAAAGCAGGCTACGCCACGCTGTTCGAGTAGGATCTTGCGACGCTCTCCAAAGCCGTCGGTAGCGCTTCGTACGATCAGGTCACGAAATGCTTGACTGGGCATACCATCGGGACACATCGCGTCCAGCACGTACTGACTCGTGGGCTGTGCGTTTTTGTAGTGATTGAAGGCTTTCAGGAAGTCGGCATCGGTGAGACGCGCAGGATCAAAAATGGGTAGAGCGCAGTCAAACGGATCATTGAACCGAATCGGGGCATTAAACCAAAGTTGCGCGCTGGTAAGATTGCTAAGCGTCTGCACGGTGAACGGTTGATACTGGTAGAGATGAGTTGGCGGGAGTTTGCGCGGCATGATATCAAGATACTTTTTGCTTGGCGTTGATGCTGTGTGTGGGAAATGAAACCGGTGCGCCAAAAGAGATCAAAAGCCAGCGCGCGAGAATTGGGCAAGGTCAGCGGTTAAGAGCTCGAACACAGCGTTAGGTGGTCGTTGTACAAACGGCCGCCTCCGACTCCGTGAGGAGCCGAGAGCAGCCGTTTGGGTCCACCTTAGGTCCGGACGATCGGTACACCTGCACACACGTGCCCTACTGCCCTCCCGCAAATGTTTATGCCCTGCTCACGTGTGTGACGTATGCGCTGAGTACAGTAGGGGCTCGTCTTGAAAACCGGCGGGCGCAATCCCTTAGAGGACGGGCTGTGAAACTTACTGGCCAGGAGCGCCGGGAGATCCCCAGGCCGCGCCGGACCGTGGAAGCCTACGACGGAGCGGCGCGACCTGGGTTCGAACCGGAAGTGACTTCAGGCACCCGCACGGAAGTCGGAGAACGCAAACCGATACGTATTGGCCTGTGGATCGTACACCGCATGGAACTGTCGGGGGTAATTGCCTTCCATGCCGGGAATGGACGGGATCGGCAAATCGAA
>Ga0075434_100001965_pt1 | contig 17830 bp, 12 predicted proteins | sample RhiMethybrSRZTD3_FD_75298 | JGI IMG/M metagenome (GOLD analysis project Ga0075434, IMG submission 75298) | Populus rhizosphere microbial communities from Tennessee, USA - Rhizosphere MetaG P. TD hybrid SRZTD3 | ecosystem: Host-associated > Plants > Roots > Rhizosphere > Soil | place: USA... | reverse complement strand
CAGTCGAGCACGGAACGCTTCGCGTCCGAACGCACGTCGACGTCGACCGGCTCAGCGACGAGCGCGCGCTTCACGGCGTCCTCAGTGCTCGCACCGAGGTCAGCGACCGCCTCGACGTCCAGATCGTGGCCTTCGCAACCAAGCTGTGTGATCCCACGAGCCGCGAGGGCAGGGAGAGACTTGAAGCGGCGGTCGAGGCAGGGGCAGATCTCGTGGGCGGCGTGCCGGCATTTCATCCGGATCCCGAGGCTTCGATCGCGGCCCTCCTCGGGCTTGCCCGAGAACTCGAGGTCCCGGCGGATCTTCACATCGACGAGACGACGGACGCGTCGGCTCTGCTGCTCGAGCGGCTGGCCGACGAGACACTCGCACTCGGACTGGAGGGCCGTGTTTCCGCGAGCCACTGCTCATCGCTCGCAGCTGTCCCAACCCAGGCGGCCCGTCGCACGATCGAGAAGGTTGCCGCCGCGGACATCACCGTCATCGTCCAGCCGGCGCTGAACCTCTATCTACAGGATCGTGGAGATGCCACACCGCGCCTTCGCGGCCTGACGCTCGTACGCGAGCTGGTCTCCGCCGGCGTCCCGGTTCGCTTCGGCAGCGACACGTCGCGGACGTCTTCTACCCCTACGGGGATGCCGACCCCCTCGAAAGCGCATTCCTCGTCGCACTCGCAGCGCACGTCGATGACGAGGAAGTCCTCCTCGCGGGAATCTGCGATGGTCGGAGCAGGATCGCGATTGGAGACCAAGCCGACCTTGTGCTCCTGAACGCGTCCTCCGTTCGCGATGCCCTCTCGCGAAGACCGGGCGGGCGGACCGTCGTTCGCAAAGGCCGGGTGGTTTCGGGAATCAAGCCGTGACCGCGCTGAAGGACCAGCTGGTCGGATCCTCAGGCGGCAGGGCTTAAATACCCCTTCTTGCACCCGAGCCAGACGGCCTCAGCCATGTTCTTGGCCTGGAGCTTGGCTAGGACGCTCTTGCGCTGGCTTCTTATCGTCCCCGTGGACTTGATGAGCTGGTCAGCCGTCTCGTCCGCAGACATACCTTCGGCCGCGGCGCGCAGGACATCGAGCTCAGCAGGGGTGAGGACTTCACGCGGGGGTGCGGTTCCCCCCTTCCCGTTCTGTTCGGGCATCGCATCGTCGTATTCCTCGAGGGTCTCCGGCTCCTCTAGGAGCCGTTGCAATCGCATCATCGCCTGCGCATGAATCGTCCGAAGCCTCGTCGGCGTCACGCCAGCCAGGTCCGCCAGGCTCGTGAAGGACATGTCGCTGAAGTAATGGAGGGCGACGATCTGACGTTCCCGTTCGGAAAGTTTGCGGAGAGCAGCCCGAACGGTCTCTTGCTCGACCACAGACGTCGCCGGGTCGGCCGCGCGCGCGTCCGGGATCGTCTCTCCCACGCTCGGTCGTTCGATGCCGTTATGCAATGTCGGCTCCTCGAGCGACAAGAACCGAATCTCGTCGCCGCGCTCCCGCACGGAGCGAGGGACGAGATCGCTCTCCCGAAGCGAATCGATGATCGCGCCGAGGATCCGAGGCGCTGCATACGCCGCAAAGAAGTTGGGGAACTCGGGGTCGTAACCATCGACGGCGGCCAGGAGGCCGACCATTCCCGACGACACGAGGTCCCGCCGATCGACGTGCGGCGGAAGGCGCCGGTGCACTCGCCCGGCAATGGTCACGACCAGGGGCGTATAACCGAGAACGAGCTCTTCGCGAAGCGTCGGACACTTCGTCCGGCGAAAACGGCGCCAGAGCGAGGCTTCCCGCGGGAGGCGTCGATCGGTGGGACTAGGTTGGTGAATCCTGGGCGATTTTTTTTGCATTCGTCATCGAAGATTCCGGAGGTTTGCCGAAACCTGTGAAGACGGAAGCCCAGGATAGTACGTGCATCGGCCACCACTCCGCGTCGGCAGGAAGCGGCAACACTCCCGTTTCCTCGCAACAAGCGATGATTCAGGCTTGTCCCTTTGACGAGGCTCACCGGGATTAGGCGCCGGAACGAGTACGAGTCCTAGTCAGAAGAAGTACGAATCGTGACGCGATGTTCATGCAGCGTATTTGTACGAGAGTTCACCGATCAAGCGGCAGACAAACGGCGGGGAATGGCGTATAGCGGTTCCCAGCAGATGTGGCGCTTGCCGTCGGCGAGCGGAGGGGGGTTCGCCCAGCGTGGCATACGTCAACTCCTCCTCGAAGGCCCCCCAACCCCTCTTGAAGCGTCGCAACCCCTCATGACCGACATCGGTCCGCCCGAAATCGAATACGCTCGCGCCGCCTTCGATGCTCCACTGGATAGCCCGCCACACAAGGAGGTGGTTCGGACGAAGTGCGCGTGCTCGTGGATCCAACGCGCTGTACTTGTAGATCGCGGTTCGTTTGAACCGGAGAACAACGACCCCTGCGACTGGCTGAATGCCGCTGTACGCGAGGAACAGTCGCCCCAGGCCCGGGTCCAGCACTCGTCTCCAAAGCAAATGGAAATATCGGCGCGGTTGAATCGGTACTCCTAAGGCTCGCCGATTCATAAGATGTAGTCGATAGAAGACATCAGAAACATCCGATTCGGTTTCGGCTGTTCGAACCGTAATTCCCTCCTGGAGAGCCCTCCTCATACTTCGGCGGTGAGAGCTCTGGACGGCCTGAAGCAGCTTCTCCTCGCCTTCGGCGAGGGGCAGTACGCTGCGGAGCGCCCCAAGGTTTGCGGGAGTGTGTTCGCCGCCATCGAGTGGAGCTCGAACCTCCAGCTGCCTGACATCTGCTTCCTTGCGCGCCAGGTTGAGTTGCGAAGCGAAATCGACCCTCACTCCCGCGCCCGACGAAAGGGGCGGGCAATAGTCCGTAAATGGAAGCGAAACCCATCGCCGTTTGCGCTTCGGGGGCAATGCAACCTCGATGACCGGTAGCCCTTCAGTTTCGCCGTCGCCGACGAGGCCAAACGAACGAAAACCGTAGGTATCCGTAAGCACGCTTATCCACGCTGGGTGATGGAATGGGGTCGCATGCTCGCTGCGACCCAGCAATCCGCGCCACTCGTTACTTTCGAGATCGACTGGGCGCATAGCTCCTGAGGCGGAGGAACCGCTTGTACAAAACGTACGAGAAGAGCGGCAACTCCGAGATGGCGGGGACCGGATCGTCCCGCGCGAACAATGCGAAAACGAGTGGCGGGCGTAGTGACCTCAGGTACTGACGCGGCGTCAATCGACCCTCACGCACCTCATGCGCCGCGGCCCGAACGTCCGTTGTCGGTCGCATCCACCGGACCGATGTACGAGCCCGGACCGGTGGCGTCGCCTCGTCGTGGAGGAGCTTCCAAAACAGATAGGGAAAATCGACGCCCGCTCGTCTCCCGAGTTCTTGCCAGGCCCACGCGCGAGCGTTGATGTCGAGCAGCTTATGCTCGCCGTCCCGTGGATCGCGTTTGAACTCTAGTTCGACGAGCCCGGTCAGATTGAGCACCCGAAGCAGCCGCTGAGACGGCTCCTCGATCGCGGATTCGTCAACCGATTCGACAAACGAACTCGCGCGCCCGAAGTCGGGCGGATACTGACGAGTCCGTCGAGCGATGAGAACCGCCCTCGGGTGGCCGGCATCTGAGAGCGCCGCATACGAGAATTGCGTTTCGCCTCCGCCCGGGATGAGCTCTTGAACCATCACCGTATTCGGAGCCACGAATCGGCGCGCTTGCTCGTAACCAGCAACAAGAGCTTCGCGGTCAGCCGCGGGCCACGCCTTTGCATGTGTGAACAGGTTCTCCTTCGGCTTCACCGCCGGCTTGAGTATCACCGGAAACGTGCAGTCGAGGCGAGCAACCTCCTCTCGGCTGCGCGGGTAGTACGTCTGAGGAAACGCGACGCCTACGTCCTCTGCGAGGCGGTACGTGAGGCGTTTGTCATAGGCCCAACGAAACACGGACCAGGGCGGCGAGGCGACTACGAAATGCCGGCTGAGCTGTTCGTGGTATCGGCCAAGCAGCGCGCCGGTTTCGTCGCTGGTCGGGTAGAGGGTCCAGCCTTCGAGGCCTCGGGTAGTTGCCAGGTCCAGGAGGTAGTCGACTTGACGATCGTCCTCTCGGTTCGGCCACGACAGGCTGAAACTGCTGAATCGAGACGTCGTCGCTACGAAGTTATCGCCTTCCCGAAGAACGCAAACAGGGATGCCGTTTCGACCGAGACTGCGGACGATCGCCAGGCCAACAGGCGCACCGCCGATAACGATCGCTCCAGGGCGCCCTTCGCCGGGTGACCCCGCCCTCGCCTGCGACCGTCGCGCCATGATCGGCCGTGCGTTAAGGCTCAAGATGCCAATCGTCGGTTAGTTAGTCTCTGGCCGAGAGCGCTCCACACGGCTCACCACGCTGCGCGACACCGTGCGGGCCGCGTAGTCCGCACCCGCCACGAAGCGCGCAAGCGGGCCGAAGCTCCAAGAAGCCGGCGCCCCCACGAAGTACAGACCAGGCACGGACGACTCGAAGTTCCTGGTGAGACGCGGCGATCCGTTGACCCGTTGGATTCGGGCTAAAAGGCTTTCTTCCAGGAAGGGGTAGCGCGTGATGTCGACCGAGAATCCGGTCCCGAGCAGGACATGGTCGACCTCGCGCTTCGTGCCGTCGTTGAGCTCGAGCTCTAGGTGACCGTTCTGAGCCCGCGCAGATTCGATCGTCGTCGCGGTCGTTATGCGGACGCCCTCGATACGAGGGACAAGCCAGCCCGAGGCTGCCGCTCTGATGCAACGCTCGGCAAGCGGGTCCTGGATCGGCCGCGGAATCTGCCGGAACGCCCAGGGTGAAGCCACGATCCAGCTCACGCCTGCCGGCCCGACATCCGACGGGGCGTAGAGGAGCCGCCCGGCGAAGCGATGCAGGCTCGCGCTCCGGTTCAGCCATCGAATTTGCGAGGCCCGTGCGAGGACCTCAACATTGGCGCCTGCCTCCTTCAGAAGCACCGCCGATTCGATCGCGCTCTGCCCGCCGCCGACGACGGCGACGCGGCGGTTCTCGAAGCGGCTCAGATCTCGATGGTCCGAAGAATGGGAAACCAGCGCCGAGGGAAACTCGGCAAGCTGCGGAGGGCGAGCTGCAAAGGCTCCAATTCCCGCAGCAACGATGACCACGTCCGCGTGGATCCGGTCGCCGACGTCGACCTCGACGTCGAAGCCGCCATTCTCGGGCTCGATCCGTCGGACGTTTCGTCGGTCGGCCTCGATCGCTGCCTGCTCCTGAAACCAGCGCCCGTAATCGACGAAGTCCTCGAGCGGGATCGGCCGCTGAATCCGGACGCCTCGCGCGCGCTCGTAGGCGTCTAGTGTGAGCTCACGGCCGGGGTCGGACAGGTTCGAGCCGCGCCAGGGCGATCGTAGCCACATCCCCTTCGGCATGTTCTGCCGCCAGAAAGACATCGGCTCGCCAAAGACGCGGAGACGCGGACGCGCGGGAGACGCGCCCAGGTGCGCCGCGACCGAAAGGCCATACGGTCCGGCCCCGACGATGGCCACCTCGTAGCGCTCCAAACTCAACTCCTCCCTCGCTCCCCGTGGAGGAAGAGCTCGATCCTCCTCCCATCCAACGAAGAAAAGATAGGAAGTCAGCAGGGAAAAGTCGAGTGGCATCGCGGCCAACCCGTGGCGCCGCTCGCCCCCGAAATATGATCGGCCGGCCAATGCACGATTGCTCACGGTCGGGTCAGTGCAGATGTTGACCGCTCGCCGACGTGTGCCGCTACTCGACTACTTCGGCGTTCCCTACGAGGTCGACGAGGCGATAGAAGCCGGATCACAAGACGGTTCGTTGTGCGAAGTCGCGTTGTTACAGAACGGCGCGGCCGCGCGGAAGATCGTGTGGCCGGCAGCGACGCGGCCCAAGCTGCCCGCGCCCTCGAGGATCGGCTCATCCACGCTATTCGCGGCCGTCGCGCCAGAAGACGCCTGCGCGGCGTGGCTCAATCGGATCGGGAGTAATTGGGAGGTGCTGATCGACATCTACGGCCCCGACGGTGCTCGCAGCGCGGCTATCTGGCGCGATGAACGGGGAAACGTATTTCTTCCGTTCGACCCGAACCAGGCAATCGCAGCCGTGCTGAGCGAGCAGTACCGGAGGGCCGGTCGCTCGTCTCCAGCGGCCGTTGCCCGAGCGTTCGCGGCGGGCGCGTACTACCGCGTGCGCCCGGTAGTCCCGCGCAAGCTGCAGATCGCTGCGCGTCGCATCTTCGTGCGGGCTCAGGCAAGGGCCGTGTTCCCCGCATGGCCGATCGAGCCATCGCTGCACGACTTGTACGACATTCTCCTGCGGCTCTTCACCGGATTTGTCCAACGCCCGCTTCCGTACCTCGCGCCCTGGCCGGCTCCCTACAAGTGGGCCCTCGTCCTTACCCACGATGTCGAGACCTACGAGGGGTACCTCGAACTCGACCGCCTGCGCCGAATCGAGGTCGAACTCGGATTCCGATCAGCCTGGAACTTCGTTCCGCGGCGTTACGAGGTCGACGATCGAGTCGTGCGAGAACTGAACGCCGAAGGGCACGAGGTAGGCGTCCACGGCCTCTATCACGATGGTCGGGACCTTGCATCCCAAAAGCTTCTGGAAACGCGTCTTCCGGAAATGCACGCGTTTGCTCAGAGGTGGAACGCGGTTGGCTTCCGTTCGCCGGCGCTCCGGCGATCGGCCGAGCTGATGCCGCTGCTGGGCTTTGAGTACGACTCGTCCTACCCCGACACCGACCCCCATGGACCCGACGGCGGCGGCTGCTGCTCCTGGCTCCCCTTCATGATCGAAGACCTAGTGGAGCTTCCGGTGACCCTTCCCCAGGACCACACGATTTTCGAGATCCTCCGCATCGATTCGAGTGCTTGGCATGAGAAAACTCGATACCTCCGCGACCGGGGCGGGATGGCCCTCTTGCTGACGCATCCCGATTACATGCTGGATACCGAGCGGTTGCGCGCCTATGACGAGTTCCTGCGGACGTTTGCGACCGATGGCACGGTGTGGAAGGCCCTCCCTCGCGAGGTGAGCGCATGGTGGAGGCGGAGGAGCGCATCGCGGCTCGTCCTTGATCATGGACGCTGGACCGTCGAAGGCGAAGCGGCAGGTGAGGCAGCCGTAGCCTTCTGCGAACCGGGAGCCGCGCTACCGAGCTAGTCGCATCCATGCCGCTTCGATCATTTCTTGACGACCCATAGGCTGCGGACGATCGGATCACCGTAACGCGGGTGTGCTCGCGATCCGAAAGCCGGCAACACTCGCCACGAGTAAGTTCCGGGCACCAGGCGCAACCGGCGCCCCTTATAGACCCACCGTGCAGGGAGACCGAGCCGCGGCGCCGAGGGAAGGGCTTCGAAGACTTCGTCCCCGGCGCGAAAGAACTGCACCTTGTAGTAGAGCGCACCCTCGACTGCGGGCCACACGAAGACCCGCGCCTGGGGCGCGGGCGCAGGTGATTCCGCTCGGCCGGCCTTGTTCGAGCGGCGGGTCGACCTCGGTCGCACCGCGCTGGGTCGGATCGTCTTCTTTTTCGGGCCCGCTTGTTTCGACTTGCGCGGCAGCGTTGAAGCACCAAGCGTGTTGTCGAGCTGAGATGTGTGCTGGTCAGCGCCGCGGTCGATGGCGCGGGCCGCAACTATGACGGCCACGGCAGCACCGACGAGCACGGCAAGCCCGCCAAATACAAGACCGCTGCGCCGCCGACGGGGACGCGGACGGCCCCGCTCTGGAGGGCCTACATCGATCTCGAGAGTTCTCTCGAACGGCGGCTTCGTCAACCGGTCGGCAGTCCCACCGGCCGAATTCCCTACACGATCGGCCGGCAGCGTCTCGGATCTTGCGAGTTTCGACGTACCAGTCTGAGCGATAGTTCGACTCGACCCCGGAAGCTCCAAGTCACTCCGCGCTCGCTTCGCAAGCTCGGGATCGACAAGGGCAAGCTCAGGCGATATTGGGTCCGGCTGGGAGTTTGAGTTCGTCCTCAATCCCATCTCGCTTCGAGCCCACGTCCTGCAGCCAAGTCAAGTCGCCTCGCTGCCGCGAACCCAGTAGGCCTCCAACTCAAACGGTGCGGCCGCCAGTCTAGCTAGCGCGATCGGAAAGCCCAGACGCGAGATTCGCCTTCCACCAAATGAGTGATTCGTGTTCGTGAACGACGGCCGATACAGGGTGCAGCAATGTGGAACGCCGCCTCCACGTGCCGCCTCCGTCGCGCATTCCTGCTTCTCCTGGTATCCGCGGGCTTTGCGCTGGCCGTGTCGGCAACAGCGTATGGAGCATCTTCGCCGACGGTCGACTCGGGAGCGTCAGCGAGGAAGTCGCTGCTGCAAAGAGTTACCAACCCGCGGAGCAGCTGGCGTTCCGTGCCGATGCATAAGAGGTCGAGGAGCGACACCGGCTCGCCGTCGGTGCCGAGCGGCCTCGCGCTGAGCGGGGCGACCGGGACGGGCTTCACCCTCTCGTGGAGCCCCTCCGCCGACAACGTCGGAGTGATCGGCTACGAGCTCTACCTGAACAGCCTCAAGGTCGGGACTACCAGCGCCACGAGCTACGCGTTCAGCGGGCTCAGCTGCGGTACGAGTTACACCCTTGCAGTCGACGCCTACGACGCGGCCGGCAACCGCTCGTCGAAGAGCGCGGTCCAGGCGAGCACCAGCCCCTGCCCGGACACGCAGGCGCCGTCGACGCCCCTCTTTCTTGTCGAAACAAGCTCGACGGCCAGCAGCATCTCGCTCTCCTGGACGGGCTCGCTGGACAACGTGGGAGTCGCCGGCTACACCGTCTACGCGAGCGGCAACAAGGCGGGGACGACCGGGCTGACGCTTTACAGCTTGACCAACCTCGCATGTGGACATAGCTACACGGTCAGCGTCGATGCCTACGACGCGGCCGGCAACCACTCGCCGCAGGCCTCAGTCGTGGCCTCGACCACGCCCTGTGACACGTATGCGCCCTCGACTCCGAGCGGGCTCAGTTCCAGCTCGGCGACAGCGAACAGCCTCTCGCTCACGTGGAGCGCCGCAACCGACAACGTCGGCGTGGCCGGCTACGACCTCTATCTGAACGGGAGCAAGGTCGGCGCGACCACGACGACGAGCTACGGTTACACCGGGCTCAGTTGCGGGACGAGCTACACGCTCGCGGTCGTCGCCTACGACGCCGCCGGCAATCGCTCACCGCAGGCATCGCTCGCCGCGACGACCAGCGCCTGCGCACCGCCGCCCCCCGCGTCGCCTACCTCCCCGGGGACCGGGATCGGCCTGGTCGCGTTCGGGAGCACGCTCCAGCAGACACTCTCATCCTGGGGCAGCAACTACTCCTACGTCCTTTTCGGCGGCGACTACTCGGTCGCCCAGTCCCTCCCGGGCGAGACGCTCCATTATCAGGACGGCACCGCCGTCAACGCGCAGTGGAACGACGGTATCCCCTACTCGGAGGCAAGCGCGAACGGGTGGATGCTCAAGGACGCCGCGGGCAATTACATCCACGTCTACGGCGACTCGAGCCGCTATCTGCTCGACGTCGGCAATCCGGCCGCGCAGCAGGCCTACATCAACGACACGCTCCAGACGCTACGAGCCCATCCCGGCATCGACGGGGTCGAGCTCGACAACATCCAGACCGACATCGGCTCGATCACCCGGGGTGTCTACCCGGCCAAGTACCCGTCGCTGAGCGCCTACCAGAACGCCGAGGTCAGCTTCCTCGCCGCCGTTGGCCCGGCGCTCCGGAACGCCGGCTACTACGTGGTCGCCAATGCCGGCGGCTACGTCAACGATTCGAGCTACGACTCGGGGCAGGACACGAACTCCTTCTGGGCGAGGATCGCGCCCTACCTGGGTGGGCTGATGAACGAGTACTGGATGCAGAACGCGAACAGCGTGACGCAGCTAATGGACGATTCCGGAGCCGGCTTCATGCATTCCTGGTCGGGGTGGGAGAAGCTCGTGACGACCGCCCAGGCAGGCGGTGCTGACTTCCTCGGCCTTTCCATCGGGTCGACCTCCGACCTGCGGACGATGCGGTTCGGCAAGGGCAGCTTCCTGCTCGACTGGAACGGCCAGGGCGGTGCCTTCCTCTACGCGATCGCCCCCGCGTTCACCAGCGGCATCAGCCCCTGGAACCCCGCCTGGACGACCAACATCGGCACCCCAACGGGGTCCAAGTACCAGGTCGCGACGAAGGTCTGGCGGCGCGACTTCACGAAAGGGACGGTCGTTGTCAACCCGACCGCAAGCTCGGTGACGATCAGCGTCAACGGGTCGAGCTACACGATCGCTCCGACCGATGCGCTAATCGCGCCGAGCTGAGAGGGCGAGTTCGAGTCGAGGTCGCGAGAAACCTGAAAAGTCGTCTGACGGCACCAATACACTCCGGCACTTCGCCTAAGCCCATCTGTGAACAGGTGAGCTGCCAAGCCAGGACAGTCATGGATCGAAGACCCAGCCAATGGGCGGCTGCGATCGCATTGGCCGGCGCAGCCTTCGTAGCGTTCGGCGTCATCGTGGTTCGCGCCGATGCGAGAGTCACGCCCCTGGCGTCGTCTCCTGAAGCAATCCGCGCTGGCGGGAAAACGGCACAGCCGCTTTCGCGGACGTCCCTAGGCAGCCGTTGTCGACAACGCAAACCTGCAGACCGGCGCAAGTGTGCCCAGGCCGCTGCTGGCACGAGACGGGGCACGGGGCTTATCGCTTTCGGTTCCACGCTCGGAAGCTACAGCCACCTTTCGGAATACTCGCTCGTCGTGTTCGGAGGCGACTTCGGAATCGCTCGTCGCGTGAAGGGGAAAGCCCTCCATTACGAAGAGGTCTCTGTCTGTGCCGACTGGAACTGCAGCGTTCCTTACGGACAAGCAGCAGCAAAGGGTTGGCTACTCAGGGATAAGAACGGCAGTCTCCTTCACACCTACGACGACTCGAGGCGGTATCTGCCGGACCTCGGCCTGCCCGCCTACCAGCAAGCCTTCATCCGCACAACCCTCTCGATCCTGCGAGCTCATCCGCGTGTGGACGGAATTGAGATCGACAACGTCCAGACCGACATCGGCTCGATCACTCACTGGACCTATCCGGCCAAGTACCCCACGGGGCAGGCGTTCCAGAACGCGGAGGTGGCGTTCCTTTCGGTTGTCGGCCCCGCTCTCAGAAAAGCGGGTTACTACGTCGCGGCCAATGCAGGCGGCTACACCAACTCGTCGAGCTTCGACAGCGGGCGGGCGACGAACGCACTCTGGAGGCGGATCGCGCCGTACCTCGGTGGTCTGATGAACGAGTTCTGGATGCAGGACCCCAACAACCTCACGCGCCTGATGGACGATTCGGGGCGCTGGTACATGCACTGCTGGTCGGGATGGCAGAAACTCGTCCGAACTGCGCAGAGTCGCGGTGCCGACTTCATCGGCGTCTCGATCGGCGGGGTGTCGGACGTGCGAACGATGCGCTTCGGGAAGGCGAGCTTCCTGCTCGATTGGAACGGACATGGCGGAGCGTTCGTCTATGCCATTCCGCCGGCCTACACCAGCGCTGTTTCCCCCTGGAACGCAGCGTGGACCGCAAACATAGGCACTCCGACGGGCCGCAAGCGCCGCGTCGGGTCGAAGATCTGGCGTCGGAACTTCACCAAGGGGACGGTCGTCGTCAACCCGACCTCGAGCTCCGTCACGACCAGCGTAAACGGGACGAGCTACACGATCGCTCCAACCGATGCCTTGATCCTCGCGCGCTAGGCGCCAGTCCTTATCGCCCATCGCCCAGTCGCTCGGCCTATTGACACGATCGTTCGTGCTTGACTACATACGAGACGTCGTTTTGCGGGAGGAGGGGAGAGCAGGTGGGTCGGAAGGTTCTTGTCACGGGCGGAGCCGGTTTCATTGGCTCGCATCTCGTGCGCGCATTGCTCGAACGGGGAGACGACGTTCGCATCCTCGACAACTTCTCCACCGGAAACCGTGGAAACCTGGCAGGCGTCGACGGCGACATCGAGATCGTCGAAGGAGAGCTCAGAAGCTACGAACGCGTCCAGAACGCCGTTCGCGGACAAGAATTCGTCTTCCACCAGGGAGCGCTTCCGTCCGTTCCGCGGTCGGTTCAGGACCCGTTGACCACCGGGGCCGTCAACGTCGAGGGCACTCTGAACGTGCTCCTCGCTTCTCGTGACGAGGGGGTGCGAAGGCTTGTCTTCGCCTCATCGTCGTCGGTGTACGGATCGCAAGCATCGCTGCCGCTCAAGGAGTCGGCGAAACCGGATCCGATCTCGCCCTATGGCGTCGCCAAGCTCGCGGCCGAGCGTTACTGCGTGAGTTTCAGCCGCGTCTACCCGATCGAGACGATTGCCCTTCGCTACTTCAACGTCTTCGGCCCGCAGCAGGATCCGCGATCCGAGTACGCAGCTGTGGTTCCCCGTTTTATCACCGAGGTCATGGCCGGGCGTCCGGTGCCGATCTACGGAGACGGAGAGCAGCGTCGCGATTTCACCTACATCGCTAACATCGTCGACGCGAATTTGCGCGCGGCAGAGACGGCTGACTCGAACGGTGAGGTCCTGAACATCGCGACCGGTCGCTCGGTCAGCGTCAACGAGCTTGCCGACACGATCGGCGCCGTCCTCGGTCGAGAAGTCGAACGCGATTATCGGCCGGCCCGTCCCGGAGAGATTCCCGCCTCATGGGCCGACGTAAATGCGGCGCGAGCAGCATTGAGCTGGGAGCCGACGATCGATCTCACCGAGGGCCTGCGGCGAACGGCCGAGAGCTTCGGTTAGCCGGGATGGGGCCGCAGCGCTAGCCGTGGCCTCGACCAGCGCTGGCACCGCGACGCGGCGCCCCGATGCGCGAGCGCGCATGACGATTCCACCCTTCTTGATCACGATCGACACCGAAGGCGACGACCTATGGAGTCGGCCCCGATCGGTGACAACGCGCAATGCGGAGTACCTCGCGCGGTTCCAGCAGCTGTGCGAGCGATATGGATATCGGCCAACGTGGTTGACGAACTACGAGATGATCTCGTCCGATACTTTCCGAGAGTTCGCGGCCGACGTGGTAGCGCGAGGGACCGCCGAGATCGGAATGCACCTTCACGCATGGGACTCTCCGCCAATTTCGCCTTTGACCTCTGACGACGACCGTTGCCACCCCTTCCTGATCGAGTATCCGGTTCCGGTGATGCGCGAGAAGATTCATGCGCTCACGGGGGCCCTCGAGGATGCGATCGGCGTCAAGATGCGAAGCCACCGAGCCGGCCGCTGGGCATTCGACTCGCGCTACGCCGAGATGTTGATCGCGGAGGGATACAGCGTCGACTGTTCGGTGACCCCACTGGTCAGTTGGGCGCGAACGCCCGGTGCGCCGACGGGAAATGGCGGAACGGACTACACCCGTTTTCCCAACGAGCCATATTGGCTCGATATCGACGATATCTCTCGGCCCGGATCCTCGCCGCTCCTCGAGGTACCAGTGACGATCGTGTCGTTTCGGTCAGAGCGCTTGAGCCGGATCCTCGGCGTCGTGGATCGCATGCCCGCCAAGCTCGCTGGTCTCTCCGAGTTCGCCCATCGGGTCGCGAACCGCCTGTCCCCGTCCGCCGTCTGGCTCCGGCCTACGGGCCGAAATCGGCAACGCCTTTTTGCAGTGATCGACCGCGTGCTAGCCGATCGATCGCCGTACGCTGAGTTCATGCTCCATTCGTCGGAGCTCATGCCCGGTGGTAGCCCGACCTTTCCGGACGCAGAGTCGATCGAGTCCCTGTATCGAGATCTCGAATCTCTCTTCACGCGAATAGAAGGCAAGTTTCGCGGTTGTACGCTCGCCGAGTTTCACGATGAGATCGCGACCTAACCCGGGGACTGAGCGTCGATCAGGCGAGGTATCAGCGCAGTGAGACAGCGCCGTCGCGACCGCCCGGACGAGCAGCGCCGCGTCTGCGTTATTCGCCAGTTTTACTTTCCCCAGGATGTCCGCGTGAGAAGGGAAGTCGAGGCGTTATCCGAGCAGGGTTACCGCGTCGACGTCCTTTGCCTCGCGCTCGCCGGCCAGCCCCGTAACGAGCGACTCGGGTCCGTCGAGGTCCATCGGTTGAACATGATGCACCGTCGAGGACGCGCCGAGCGCTATCTGCTCGAGTATGGGGCCTTCTTCCTCTGGGCCTTCGCGAAGGCGTCCCGCATGCACGCGAGACACAGATACCGTCTGGTTCAAGTCCACACCGTTCCGGACGCGCTCGTATTCGCGGCAGCTTTTCCAAAGCTCCTCGGGGCCAGCATCATCCTCGACATGCACGAAGTGATGCCCGAGTTGTTCGCCTCGAAGTTCGGAGACAACCGCACGGCGGTGCGACTCTTGGAGCTCGTGGAACGCCTGAGTGCGTCCTTCGCCGACCGCGTCCTCACCGTGAGTAGACCGACGTGGAAGGTGCTCGTCGGCCGCGGGGTTCCTCCGCGGAAGCTCGAGATCGTGATGAACACCCCCGACGACCGAATCTTCACCCCCTCGGACGGATCACTGGCTCCGAGGCACAACTCAGACGCAGGACTAACGCTGGTAAGTCACGGAGCGCTGATCGAGCGATATGGCTATCAAACGATCCTGCAGGCGCTGAAGGAGATCCGGGAAAGCCATCCCCAGGTGCGTCTCCTGATCATGGGCCACGGGGAATACGAGGCTACCTTGCGTGAACTCGTTCGTGAGCTCGCGCTCGAGAAAAACGTCGAGATTCTCGGCTTCAAGCCTCTGGAAGAGGTCGTCGACATCCTTCGGAGCGCAGACATCGGCGTCACCGCGAATACGAATGACATATTTACGCAGCTGATCGTCCCGACGAAGCTGATGGAATACGTCGCACTGGGAATCCCGGCAGTTGTTTCTCGTCTACCCGCTGTCGAGGACTATTTCGACGAAACGATGGTCAACTTCTTCGACCCCGATGATCCGCAGGATCTTGCCTCAGTCATATGCTCGGTGGCTGACGATCTGGGCAAGGCACGCGCGACCGCACAGCGCACACGGGAACGTTTCTTGGCCGAGTACGGGTGGACGAAAATGAAGGCCCGCTATCTTCAGGTCGTCGACGCACTCGTGGACGTCCCCTGAGATCTGAGCTCAGGGAGCCTACGGTAGAGCCCGCTTTGCCGGCAATTCGGCTACATCGGCTTTCTTAGAGATCATCCGCTCGTAAATCGACAGCATGCGGATGGCGATCGCCTCTGTCGTGAGGTGAACCGATTTGGCGCGCCCGTCGCTGCGCGCGGGCTCGGACAAAGCCGCTGCGACCGCGCCGGCCAGCACATGGGCCGAGGGCTTGCAGACCCACGAAGGCGAGACCCCTTCGAGGAGATCTTTCACGTCGCCAACAGGCGTCGCGACGACCGGCAGGTTGCACATCAACGCCTCTTTGACGACGTTTGGAGACCCCTCGGCCCTTGATGTGAAGAGAAGGCAATCTGCAGCATTCATCATCAGTGGCACTTGCGACGGCTCGATGCCCCCCAGCGTCTTCAGCTCCAGGTTCTTGACCTGCTCGGCCGCAAGCTCACATGCGGCGGCGGCTAACCGGTAGCCCTTCGCGGGGACCTCTGGGTTACCGCCGAACAGCGCGATTGCGGACTCCGGCTCCCATCCGAGGAGACGGCGCGCCTCGCTCCGAGGCATCACCGTGAAGGTCGAGCCGTCAACGCCGCTCGGCACAACGTCGTTTCGACGTCGGCAAGAACTCGGAAGGGCGTCGTGCATCTCCTGAGACTTGGTGATCGTGCGCGAAACGAACCGTGCCGATTCGCGCAACACCTTCGCTCGTGCCCGAGACGTGAAACGAGTGCTTCCGTCCTCTTGCGGCGCCCCAAGGATGTCGAGACCCAGGTACGAAACCAGAACCGGGACGCGACGATAGGCCGCGGCAGTGAACGCCGTCTCTCCTCCGTGGGCGTGAACAAGTCGATAGGGGGGCTCCTTGGCGAAGTTCATTCTCGCCAGGGAAGCTGCCGCAGCCGCATACGCGCGCTTGGAGAGGTAGCCCCGAACGAACATGACGTCAAAACGGACGCCGCGTTGCCGCAGCGAATCCACCTGCCTCTTGATGAAGATGCCGTATCCTGGGTCGTCGTCGCGGGGCCATGCGTTAGTAACGACAAGCACCTCGGGCGTGGGGTCACGCAGTTCGAACGTGACTAGCGCAAGGCGCCTGCGTTCGCGTCGGGACGGCGTTGTCAAACCGCCGATTCGCTGACTGCGAAGCTGGCCGACGAGGTCCGTGCCTCGACGACCTCGCGATGCCACAGCTCGAGCTGAAGCAGCGACCAGATTCGGGCCGAGTGGTCCGCGACAAGCTCCTGATGCTCTCGGATGATGGTCTCGAGCTCGGAACGGCGGAAGTAGCCACGATCGACCGACGTACGGTCCAGAAGGACTTCTGCAGGCAGATCGCGTAGTTCGTCTCGGAACCACCGCGCAAGCGGTACGCCGAAGCCCATCTTCTCCCGGTTCAAGATCTCGTCGGGCAGCCACGCGCCGACCGCTTGCTTCAGGATCGCCTTGCCGGACTCTCCGTCGTGCTTCCACTCGGCAGGTAAAGCGGCTGAGAACTCCATCAGTTCTTGATCGAGGAAGGGTGAACGCGCTTCGACGGAGTGTGCCATCGCAGCAATATCCATCTTCGTAAGCAGTGCGCCCGGTAGATAGGTTTGAACATCGGTGTCGAGCATTCGCTCGAGGTTGTTGCCCGCAGTCGAAGCAGCCCATGGCCCGGCCAGGAATCCCTCGGGCTCGGCCCCATCGAGCGACGCCACGAACGCGTCGGTCAGCAATCGCTCGCGCGCGCGAGCGTCGAACACAGACATCCAGCCCGCATATCGTTCTCCCGCTGACTTGGGAAGCGCGGTAGCCGCTCGCGCGACCCGCCCGCCGAGGCCGGTGTCGGTCGGGCCCTGAGCTTTTGCGACCCGCGCCGCCAACCGACGCAGGCGGATCGGCACCCATGACAATCGGTCGAGCTCGTTCGCGGCTCGGTAACGGCCATAGCCGGCGAAGCTCTCGTCGCCCCCGTCTCCGTTGAGGGCGACCGTTACGTACCGGCCCGCCAACTCGGCCAAGTAGAAGCTTGGGATGGCCGAGGAATCTCCGAAGGGCTCACCGTACTGTCGGGCGAGCTTGGGAAGAAGCTGGGCTGCGTCGGGTTCGACCACAAATTCGTGATGATCGGTGTCGAAGCGCTCTGCGACGATGCGAGCCCACCGAAGCTCGTCAAATGCGGCCTCGCGAAATCCGATTGAGAACGTCTTGACACGACCGGTCACCTTCTCCGCCATCGCGGCCACGACTGCGCTGGAATCGATCCCGCCCGAAAGGAATGCGCCGAGCGGCACCTCGCTCATCAGCCGAATCTCGGTCGCTTCCACAATGAGCTCGCGAAGCCGCTCAGCGAGCTCGCCGACCGAACGATCCTGGCGCTCGTTCGAATAATCCAAAGCCCAGTAGCGTTGGACGGTCGTTCCCTCTGGTGTGACGGAGAGGGTCGACGCGGGCGGGAGCTTTTGGATGCCTTCGAACGCGCTCAGAGGATGCGGGACATACTGGAGCGTGAGATAGGCGGCGATCCCCGCGTGGCTGACCCGGCGATCGATATCGGGATCCTCGAGCAATGCGCGGACCTCGGATCCGAACCAAACGGTGTCTCCCCTGCGAGCCCAGAACAGCGGCTTCTTACCGACCCGATCGCGGGCGCAGAGGAGACGGCGAGCCCGGCTGTCCCAGATCGCAAAAGCGAACATCCCTCTCAATCGATGTACGAGCTCATCGCCGAGATCCTCGTAAAGGTGTACGAGGACCTCGACATCGGAATTGGTCGAGAAACGATGAC
>Ga0075434_100001963_pt1 | contig 17838 bp, 18 predicted proteins | sample RhiMethybrSRZTD3_FD_75298 | JGI IMG/M metagenome (GOLD analysis project Ga0075434, IMG submission 75298) | Populus rhizosphere microbial communities from Tennessee, USA - Rhizosphere MetaG P. TD hybrid SRZTD3 | ecosystem: Host-associated > Plants > Roots > Rhizosphere > Soil | place: USA... | reverse complement strand
GTGGTCTCGGTGTCTTCGAGCGTGTCGTGCAGGATCGCCGCCGCGAGCACTTCGGGATCGTTTACGCCGCCGACGTCGGCGAGCAAGAGCGCGACGGCGAGCGGATGGTTGACGTAGGGCGACGACTCTTCGTCCTTTCTTTTCTGCAGCCGGTGCTTGCGCGCGGCGAAGTCGGCGGCGCGGAGGATGAGCGGCGATGCCATGCCGCGATTCTCCCGGTCGGCGCGCCGGTTGTCAACTGCGAACGGCGCCTCCCTCCCTTGAGTCTACCGCCCCCTTCTGTTAGCGTTTTTGCTTCGGCGCCGCTATGAATTTTCCATCCGATCTCGCCGGCCTGTGGGGCGGCACGCGCTACAACGGATACAACCGCGCGCTGAAAAATATTTTCTCGGCGCGCGTGCACAAGGTCGGCATCCGCATGGACTTCACCTGCCCCAACCGCGACGGCAAGGTCGCGGCCGGCGGCTGCATCTACTGCAACAACGCGAGCCACACGCCGCAGGGCTTCCGCGCCGGGACGTCGGTGACCGAGCAGCTCGCCGCGGGCGTCGCGGCGCTCAAGCGCCGCCACCGCGCGGAGAAGTTCATCGCCTATTTCCAGAGCTATTCCAACACTTACGGGCCGCCGGAAAAACTCGCGCGTCTTTATCGCGAGGCGCTGTCGTTTCCCGGCGTGGTCGGGCTCGCGGTCTCGACGCGCCCCGACTGCGTGGAGGACGCGGTGCTCGATCTCCTCGCCGGGCTCGCACGCGAGACGTATCTCTGGCTCGAGCTGGGGCTCGAATCGATGCACGACAAGACGCTGCGCTGGGTCAATCGCGGCCACGATCTCGCCGACTTCGTCGACGCGGTCGGGCGCGCCAAGGCGCGCGGCCTGCGCGTCTGCGCGCACCTGATCCTGGGTTTTCCGAACGAGACGCGCGACGAGATGCTGGAAACGCCGGCGCTCTTCAACGCACTCGGCATCGACGGGATCAAGCTCCACAACCTGCACGTCATCCGCGACACGGCGCTGGCGGACATGTATCGCGCCGAACCCTTTCCGCTGATGAGCCGCGAAGAATACGCGGCGCTGGTGGTCGATTTCCTGGAGCGGCTGTCGCCGGAGATTCTCATCCATCGCCTTTCCGGCGAGACCTACCGCGCGCTCACGGTCGCGCCGGAGTGGTCGGTCGACAAGATCGGCACGCACAACGCGATCCGGCGGGCGCTCGCCGCGCGCGACGCATGGCAGGGAAGATTGGCCGAACGAGTTTCGAGTTTCGACGCCTCGACGACGCTCAGGACAGGCTCTTCGCCGGCGCTCAGGGCGGGGGTTCAGGTTGCTAATTTATCGGAGGTTCGAAGTTGAACGGCCATTTGGGATTGATCCATTCGCTTCTGCCGGCGACGGTGGACCTCCGCGTTTCGGTTCCGGGCGACCATCCGTCGGCGCGCAATCTGGGCACGGAGCGCTCGGGCTCGGGAACGATCGTCGACCGCGCGGGCTACATCCTGACCGTCCATTACGTCGTCGTCGGAGCGCAGTCGATCGTCGTGACGGCCGCCGACGGCGAGCAGTATCCCGGCGAGATCGCGGCCGACGATCAGGAGAGCGGGCTTGCGCTGGTGAAGATTCCCGGCGGCGATTTTCCGTTCCTGCACCCCGCGCCGCCGCAATCGGTCGAAATCGGCGCGCCCGCGCTTATCGTCGCGAGCAACGGCGAGGCGCAGCGCAGAACCAGCGGCGGCTACGTCACCTCCTTCGAGGGCTACGACGGCCATTGGGAGTACATGCTGGAGAGGAGCATCCGTGTGACCGCGCCGAACCCGGGCTTCGGCGGCGGCACGCTCGCGGATTTCTCAGGTCGATTGATGGGCGTCGTGTCGCTGAATCTCGGCGATATCGGCAAACCCACGCTCGCGATTCCGATCGAGATGTATTCGAAGTACGAGGCGGAGCTCAAGCAGTTCGGCCGCGTGAAGAGCCGCCCGACGCGCCCCTGGCTCGGTCTCTACTCGCAGCCGATGGGCGGCCACGTCGTCGTGGCGGGCGTCGTGCCCGGCGGGCCGGCGGAGAAATCCGGCCTCAAAGAGGGCGACATCATCCTCAAAGTGGAGACGCAGGAGATCCGCTCACGCGCGGAACTCTATCGCGAGATGTGGAAGAAAAAGCCGGGCGAGCGCATCTCACTCCGCATTCTGCGGGAGGATGAGTCGCTCGATTTAGCGGTGGTCGGCGCCGACCGAAGGTCGCACTTGCGGAGCTAATCCTCCGAGCTGACTTTTTGGAGCTCGCCCTTGCCGGTGACTTTGACGGACTGGGCGGGCATGTAGGCCTCGGGCTCGTATTTGATCATCGCCTTGTCGGTTTGCTGCAGATCCTTCAGCTTCACCTTCGCACCGTCCTTCTCGATATCGGTGTTCTCGTCGATGCCGACGACTTCTTCGCGGATCTTGCCCTTGCGCTCGACCTGAAAGGTGATGGTCCGCTGGCCCACGGCGCTGATCACCGCCTCGACCTCGACGTCCTTGGCCTTCTTTTTTTCTTTTTCTTCCTGGGCGAGCGCGACGCTCGAGCCCCAGAGCAGCAGCGACAGAACAACGAGCCATTTAGCGGTTTGCATCGGTCCTCCCTTGGCCGTTCGCAGGTTGAAATGTATCACCGGGGAAATTAACCAAAGATCGGAGGAGAGTCAAGGCGGAGAAGCGGGAATCGGACAGATCAGTCGGATCAGACCGACCGGCCGGATTGGGTCGGGATCGATCTTATCTTCAGCTCACATCGCGCGCCGGCAGCACGATGCGGAATATCGTGCCCTTGCCGATTTCGCTTTCGACCTCGACGCTGCCGTGGAGCAGCTCGACGAGCCGTTTCGCGATCGCCAGCCCCAGGCCGACGCCACCCAAGCTCCGCGTCGCCGAGCCCTCGGCCTGGCGAAACGGCTCGAAGATGTACGGCAGCGCATCCTGCGGGATGCCGACGCCGGTGTCCCTGACCTCGATCGCGATCAGCCTTCCGCCTTCGCGCGGCGCCGCGCTGACGCGCACCTCGCCGCGGTCCGTGTACTTGACGGCGTTGAAGACGATGTTGCTCAGGACCTCCTTCACCTTCATGCGATCGCTCACGAACGGGGGCAGCCCGTCCTCGGCGGTCCAGGAAAGCTCGACCGCCTTGCCGCTCAACCCGACCTGAAAAAAGGTCTCGAGCTCGTTCCAGATGTCTTCGAGGCGGAACTCCTCGACATGAATGACGTACTGTCCCGCCTCGAAGCGCGAGAGGTCGAGCAGGCTCGTCACGAGATTCAGCGCCTCGCCGGAATTTCTGAGCGCGGTCTCGAGGCATTTGCGCTGGCGCTCGGAGACCTCGCCCAAAAAGCCGCGCACGACGAGATCGAGGTTGCCGATCACGATGTTGATCGGCGTGCGCATCTCGTGCGTCATCGTGGCCAGGACCTCGGCCTTGGCGCGCGCGGCCTGCGCAAGCTCGTCGTGGAGCCGCTTGACCTCGCGGATGAGGCGCGCGTTCTCCAGCATCACCGCGACCGGGCCGGCGATCGCGCCGAGCATGTCGAGCTCCTTGTCGCCAAAGGCGCCGGGATTTTTGCTCACGACTTCGATCACGCCGGTAAGCTCGCCCTTGATCTTCAGCGGCACGCAGGCGATCGAGCGCGTCTTGAAGCCGGTCTCCTGATCCACGCGCTGCGAGAAGTGCGGCTCGCGGGTAACATCCGAAACCACAAGCGGCATTCCCGTGCCGGCGACGAAGCCGGCGATACCTTCGCCGGGCTTGAGCTTAATGTTTCTCAGCTGCTCGGCCTTCTCGCCCAGCGCGATGAAAAAATTGAGGCTGCCCGTCTCGCGATCGACGAGCAGAATCGACGAGCCGTCGCCTCCCATAAGGCTGGAGGTGAAACGCATCGCCGTCGTGAGCACGTCGTCGAAGGGCATCGACGTGCCCATACTATCGGCGATGTGGGCGAGAATGCGTACTTCACTGTCGACGTCGATGTGGCTCATGGGCTTCACGATTCTCCTTTGCCCAATTCCTGGGAGCGCCGCGTTGCCTGCAGCACCGCCTCCATCACCGTGCCGCGGAATCTTCCCTTCTCGAGCGCATAGAGCCCTGCGATCGTCGTGCCGCCGGGCGAGGTCACCTCGTCGCGCAGCTCGCCCAGATGCTTCCCGCTCTCGAGCGCCATCCGCGCCGCGCCGTAAACGGTCTGGAGCGCGAGCTTGAGCGCCACGTCGCGGCTGAGGCCGACCTGGACGCCGCCGTCGGCGAGCGATTCGATAAAGAGAAACACGTAGGCCGGCCCGCTGCCCGAGAGGCCCGTGACAGCGTCGAGATATTTTTCTTCCAGCGGCAGGCCGACGCCGAAGCTGTTGAGGATCGCGCCGACCTTTGCGAGGTCGCTGCCGGTCGCGCTCGCTCCGCCCGCGTAGCCGGACGCTCCCGCGCCGACGACGCACGTGATGTTCGGCATCACGCGGACCACGCGCGCGCCTTTGCCGAGGCGGCCTTCGAGCCGGGAGAGCGGCACGCCGGCGGCGACCGAGACGACGAGCTTGGTCTTGCCGACTTTCTTGGCGATCTCCTCGGCGACGCCGTCGATCACCTGCGGCTTGACCGCAAGGATCACGATGTCGGCGAAGTCGCAGAGCTTCGCATTGCTCGGCGTGACTTCGATGCCGACCTCCGCGGCGAGCGACTGGCGCAGCGCCTTGCTCACGTCGCTGGCCATGATCTGCTCGGGACGCGCGAGCCCGGCACCGACGACGCCGCGCACGATTGCCGAGCCGATCTTGCCCGCGCCGATCACACCGATCTTGTCTTCCAGCCGCTCCATGGTATCGCCTATGGCCTGCTTCTTAATACCTTTTGCCGAGCTTTTGAAGCTCGCGCCACGAGTCCGCGTCGTCGGGGCTCTGCGCCAGCACCTCACGGAACTTCTCCTCCGCCTCCCTGGTCCTGCCGGTGTTGGCGAGCGCGACGCCAAGCTTGCGGCGTAAATCTACGTTGGTCCGCCGGAGTCTCAGCGCGCTTTTATAGGCATCGACCGCCTCGGGCCACGCCTTGAGCTGCCGGTAGGTCTCGGCGAGCGCGATCCAGAACGAATCGGAATTCTCCTCTTTCGCCTTGGCGCTCTCCAGGAACGTTCTGGCGCTCGCCGGATCGCGTTTCTCGAGCGCCAGCCGGCCCGCAGCGAGCAGAACCTTCGGATGGTCCGGCCGGATACTGCGCGCCTGCGCGAGCCATTTTTCCGCCTCGGGCACGTCGTGATTGAAAATCGCGATGTTGGCGAGCCCCAGATACGGCGGCACATCCCTCATGCCGAGTTCGATCGCCTTGAGATAGACGAGCTTCGCCTCGCTCAGATAAAAATCGCCGGAGAGACCGATAATCGCCGGGACCGTCTGCGGTGAGCGGCCCATCGCCTGCATCGCGGCCTTCAGCGCCTCGGGATTTTTTTCCGCCTCGAGCAGGATGTGCGTCTTCAGCACATAGAAATCGGCCCGCGAAGGCTCGAGCGCGATGGCCTTCTCGATCTCGGCGAGCGCGCGGCTGTGCCAGCTGTTCGCTTCGTGAGCCTGCGCCAGATAGAAATGGCGCAGCGCCTCGGGCAGACCCGGCGTGTCGAGCCAGGGGGCTTCGCTGAGATTCGGCCCCATGAGCTGGCGGTTCAGCTCCGAGGTGGCGCGGCCGAGATTCCTGGGCGCGGAAAATTCTAGCTGCGCGCCATCGTCCGTGTTGAACGATGCCCCTTCGGCAAAGGCGAGCGCTCCCTCGCGGCTCATGCGGTAGAAGCCGAGAACCGCGTAGGGATTCGTCAAGCCCAGCTCGGCGAAATCCGATTTGAGCACCTCGTTCTTGTCAAAGACTTCCTTGATCTCGGGGTAGCGAAAGACCTGCGGCTGCATCGTCCCCACCATCAGAAAGTCGCTCTCCTTCATGCCCCAGACCGTGACGTAGGGGAACGCCTCCGAAAAAGTCCGGAAGACCATCTTAAAGTCGTCCGGCGACATCGAGTAGTTGTGGAACCACTGGCCAAAGACGCCGTCCGGCTTGAGCTTCGATTTGACGACCGAGTAGAACTCGCGCGTATAAAGGTTGGCGATGCCCGCGATCCATGGATTGGAGGGCTCCGCCGCGATCACGTCGTACATCTTCGGCGTCGCGAGAATATAGTTGCGCCCGTCGGTCGGAATCACCCGCACCTTCGGATTTTCCAGAACTTTGCCGTTGCCGGGCCCCGAGGACGCCTTCTCGTTGAAAAAGGTCGTCGCGTTGCGCATCGCTGGCTCGATCTCGAGCACCTCGACCTCTTTGATGGGAAAAGCGGCCACCGCGTGTGTGGTCATGCCGGTGCCGAGGCCGATCACCGCCGCGCGATCGCCGGCCTTCGGGCGGAGGAGCATCGGTATATACCCCGTCATGAGCTGACTCAGCGAGTCGCCGTAGGAGCCGTCGATCTTCCCGTTGGTGCGGAAATAGCGGTAGTCGCTGCCGGCGCTCTGATGCACGCTCACCGTGGCCGTCAAACCTTCGCGGTAATACAGGATGTCGTCGCGGTGCATCTCCTCGACGCGGAGCGAATCGCGCTGGAGCTTTTCGTAGCGGTCGCTGTAGACCGTGACGCCGCTCGTCATTACGTGCTTGTCCCACGGCGGCGTCCTGAAATAGATGAGCGCGATCGCCGCCATGACGGCGGCGCCCATCGCGAAGCGCGGCACCGGCGAGAGGCGCGGGTCGGCGACCATCAGGAACCAGCCGATCAGGAGGTTCAGAATGACGGCGAGGATGATCGAATTCTGCACGCCGAGATAGGGAATGAAGATGAAGCCGCCGGCGAAGGCGCCGACGATCGCCCCCACCGTGTTCGCTGCATAGGAGGTACCAACGCTGCTGCCGACGCGGTAGAGGCTCTGCGTGAAGAGCCGCGCGACCAGCGGAAACGTCATGCCGAGAAGCAACGTCGGCAGGAACATCACCAGCGCCGAAGTGAAGACCTGGATCGAGAGAAACAGGTTGAAGGAGTCGCCGAAGCCGTGCATCAGGCGGAGAAAGATAAGCGGCAGCTTGCCGAACAGCGGGATCGTCGCCAGCGCGCTGAGCCCGACCAGGATCTCGATCAGGCCGAACGTGGTGAGCGTCATCCGACGCTCGCCCATGAGCCGGCCGTAGAGAAAACCGCCGAGCGCGAGGCCGACGAGGAAAGTCACGAGCATCGTCGTAAACGAATAGATCGAGCTCCCGATGACGAGCGTGAGCGCGCGCGTCCAGGCGTTCTCGTAGACGAGCGCCGCCATCCCCGAAAGGCCGAAGGAGAGCAGCAGCACCCAGCCGAGGTTCGAAGGCGACGCGGCGATCTCCGCCTCGACCGGCGCCGGAGCCTCGACCGGTGCGGCGGCGGGCGTCTCGACAGTTTTTTGCCTGAGCGCGTCGACGATAAAGATGACCACGGCGATGAAAAGATTGAGGCCGGCGGCGACGAAGACCGTCCGGCGCATGCCCAGATTCGGGATCAGATAATAGCCCGACACCGCGCAGCCCAGCACCGCGCCGAGCGTGTTGGTGCCGTAGAGGTCGCCGACGCGCTTGCCTATCTGCTCGTAGGTGCGGATAAAGAACCGGCTCAAGACCGGCAGCGTCGCGCCCATCAGCATCGTCGGCAGGACGAGCAGGACGAACGACAGGACGAAGAGCAACAGGTTGAAGACGAACGGATAGGCCTCGTTCAAATGATACAGCGGGATGTAGATCAGCCGGCCGCCCTGGAACAGCCAGGGCACCGCGAGGCCGTATATGCCGACGCCCGCTTCCAGGATGCCGTAGAGGAGAAAATCGTTCTTGCCGCGGTCGGCGATGCGCCCGAAGAGATAGCTCCCGACGGCGAGGCCGGCCATGAACGCCGCGAGCACGGTGGCGATCGCGTAGGTCGTATTGCCGAAGATCTGCGTCAGCATCCGCGTCCACACGACCTCGTAAATGAGGCCGGCGGCGCCCGAAAAAAAGAAGCAGAGAAAGGCGATCGAGAGCAGCGCGGTCTCGCGCGTGCGGCTATAACCGATTGGCATGTCCATTCCTTTTAGATATCCCCCGTATGCAAATTATCCCGCAGTGATATCAGCCCCGGAAAATGCTGTAAAGAGTGTCGAATTCATCTTTCCAGCGCTTTTTCCGGTCAGGCCGTCGAAATATTCCCGATGCGCAACGAGCAGGAAACCGACGGGCGCGGGTGACTGTCGGGCGAGGAGCCGCTGGGCCTTTGCGGCTAGCCTGTTGAAACGATCGGGTTATATATCATACAAGTCTTAGACGTTTCGAGCGGGCGTTCATAGGAGGAAAGATCATGCCCAAGGATATGCGTACATGGATCGCGGAGCTCGACCGGGCCGGCGAGTTGGTGCGGATCGACAAGCCGGTCGATCCGCACACGCAGATGGGCGCCCTGCTCTATCAATCGCGCGAGAAGGCGCTCTTGTTCGAGAACCTGGCGGGCTTTCCCAAATGGAAGAGTCTCGGCATGGCGCCGGCGAACCTCCGCCACGCGGCGCTCGCCTACGGCACGACGGTCGAGAAGCTTGTCCCGACCGCCGCCGAGCGCGCGCTGCTGCGCCATCCGACCGAGCGCGTAAAGACCGGTCCGGTGAAAGAGATTATCCTGAAAGGCGATCAGGTCGATCTTAAAAAGCTCCCCGCGCACGTCGCCGGCAGCGAGGAGACGCCTTACATCGCGTCGGGCCTGATGATCGCGCGCGACCCCGACAGCGGCGTGCGCAACGTGGCGTTTCACCGCCTGCAGATCAAGGGGCCGCGTAAGATGGGCGCGCTCATCGTGCCGCGCCATACGCGCGCGATCCTGAACAAGCACGAGGAGCGGAACGAGCCGATGCCGATCGCGATCTTCATCGGCCACCATCCTTTATATTACATGGCCGCGGCGACGACCGGCGCGTTCGAGATGGACGAATTAGAGTTGGCCGGCGGGCTCATCGGCGAGCCGGTGCGCGTCGTCAAGTGCGAGACAAACGATTTAGAAGTCCCCTACGACGCGGAGATCGTGCTCGAGGGGCGCATCCTTCCCAATGTACGCGAGGAGGAGGGGCCGTTCTCGGAGTTCCACGACTACTACGTCGCGGGGATGGGGAAAAATCCCGTGATCGAAGTGGACTGCATCACGATGCGGCGCGACGCGATCTTCAAGGCGATCCAGAACGGCTCGGAGGTCGAGGGCTGCATCTTCCATAAAGTCCCGTTCGGCGTCGCGGTCTACAATCACATCAAAAACATCGGCGGCTACGTGAATCTGCACAATTTATTGGTATTGCCCGGCCTGTTCGGTATCGTCGTACAGATGACGCCGCGCTTCTACGGCGAGGCGAAGCAGGTCTTGATGGGCGTCCTGTCGAGCCCGATCCTCCATCCCAAGATCGCCATCGCGGTGGATGAGGACGTGAACATTTTTAATTATTGGGAAGTGCTGTGGGCGATCAACACGCGCTGCAACCCGTCGGAGGACATCACGGTGATTCCCGGCGTGCGCATGCACCCGATGGACCCGACCGGCGAGGAGCCGATCCCGCCCGGCGGCCCCTACTGGCACCGCGTCGGCGGCAAAGTGATCATCGACGCCACCAAGCCGCCGCTCTGCGCCGGCGACGCGGCGCGCCTGCCGTTTCAGAGATTGAAGCCGATGGGCTGGGAGACGGTGAGGCTGGAGGATTTTTTACCGAAGTGAGGCTTTGGCTGACGGCGGTTTCAAAGCTTGTCGGTATCGAGCAACCGAGCCGCGTGATGGATAGTTAAAAGATGGACCTGATCTTCCCGAAGACGATAAATGAAGCGATAACTGCCTACAATTAATTCTCGGATATTTTTGACATCGAGTTCCGGGACCACCCTTCCCGAACGAGGATACTTGGCGAGCCGATCCGTTGCGCGAAGCGTGCGGTCGGCAAAGACAGCGGCCATTTGAGGTGAATCGCGGGCAATGAAGAGGCAGATCGCCTCAAGATCGTCGAGAGCTTGAGGAGTCCATTTTATTTGAGCCATTTCGACATCCGCCGACGAGCTTCTTCCTGACTGACCAACTCACCGCCTTCCGCCTGACGAATGCCTTTCTCGATCTTGTAGAGCAGATATAGCCTCTCAAGGGCATCTTCCACGCTCGCATCGTCCGGTAATTCTTCGATGGCCTTTAAGATCTGCTGCTTCGTTTCCATGGTCGGTTTCCTCTGTTTACTCATATAACCGCGGGATATGAGAGCTCAGTTTCTCAATACAGGCTATACTAGCATAGAGATCATTCGCGGCGAAATCAGCTTTTCACCTCGGCGATGCGCTTGTCCTGCAGCCAAATAGCATTGAAGATCTCGAACGCCTGCTGCGCCAACGGCGTCCCGATGATTTCGTCGCGATTCAGAGCTTTTCCCGCCATGCTTTCGCGGGAGATCTTGCGAGCGGTTGCATCGATTACCATGACTCCCAAGCCTGGGCGATATTCCAGCGCCACGGTTCGGCGGTTGGCGGAGTTGCTGTCGTCGCCCCATTGCCCGACGATAATGTCGAAATGTGCGCCATCTTCGGCGACCTTGCCGAGCGACCAGTGCACGTAATAGGCCGCCTCTGCATTATTTCCGCGATAAACGATCCCACACAGTCCGGCTGTTTTCGCCGCAGCAGTCGCACGGACCGAAGTCGTTGCTGCCGCTTGGCTCGATTGATAGTTCGTCCATTTATTCTTTGCTCAGATGCTTCAGGTTTGCCGCGTTTTGCTCCCAATTCCTGCCGTCGAACTTTTCTATGATCAGCTCCTTCGGCTGCGGTTCAAGGCAGCGGACATTCACATCGTAGCCGTCGGGATTTGAGCGCGGAATATAAAACGATTTCACGCCACAGGTCTTACAGAACTTGTGCTGCGCGACGGCGGTATTGAACGTGTAAGTCGTCAAGTTTTCCTCGCCGCTTAGCAGCTTGAATTTGGATTTCGGCACGATCAGGTGCAGAAAGCCCGACTTCGAGCAGATCGAGCAGTTGCACTCCTGCGCCGTGATTGTCTCCCGCGCTTCGACCTCGAAGCGGACCGCGCCGCAGTGGCAGGAGCCGTCGTAGATCATGGCGTTTCATTACATCTTAATCGACGGATGCATCAAGCCGACGGTCTTTGCGCGTTTTTAGTCCGTGCCGTTTGTTGCTTCGGCTTTTTGCCAAGACTCGCATCCGGGTTTTCGAGCTCGAGGAGCCGCCGTTTTCTTTCCAGGCCGCCGGCGAAGCCGCACAGGCCGCCGTTTTTTCCCATCACCCGGTGGCAGGGAATGACGATCGCCACCGGATTTCGGCCGGTGCTGGTGCCGGCGGCGCGGACGGCCAGGGGCGCGCCCGCCCGTCGGGCCAGGGTGCTATAGCTGACGGTTTCGCCGTATGGGATGCGCGCGATTTCCCCCCAGACCCTGCGCTGGAAATCGGTGCCGGCGAGCCGTAGCGGGAGCGAGAAGCTTTTTCTTCTTCCCGCGAAATATTCCCGGAGTTGCCTCGCCGCCTCCCGCAGAACGGGGTGCCGGGCATCGCGCGTCCAGCGCTTCCGCGCGCCGGGGATGTGATCGCAGCCGACAAAATAAAGGCCGGTCAGGGCGGAGGCGTCGGCGGCCAGCATGAGGGCGCCGACCGGGCTTCGGATGATGGAATAGTAGTTAGTACCGTTTTCTTTCGTCGTTTCTATTCGTTTCATGTCGGTTGTTCCTTTCATGATCCAAATATAGCCGGGGCCGGATGAAATGCTCGCCATTTTCGGACATCTAGATTAAAATAATTTTGCTGTCCGAAAGCGGCCAGACGCGCCGGGACTCGCGGTGTATGTTGAACGCATGAAACAGGACGCGAAATCGCTTTACAAGGCGCTCGTTTCGCGCGACCGCCGCTTCGACGGCCTCTTTTTCGTCGGGGTGGCCTCGACGGGCATCTATTGCCGCCCCATTTGCCCCGCGAAGCCTCCGAAAGAGGTCAATTGCCGCTTTTACAACTCCGCCCAGGAGGCGGAGCAGGCGGGTTTCCGCCCCTGCCTGCGGTGCCGCCCCGAGCTGGCGCCCGGCAGCGCGCCCGTGGACAGCTCCCAGCGCATCGCGCACCTCGTCGTCCAGCGGATCGAGGAAAGCACGGCGGACGAAGAGAGCGCGCTGGAAGCTATCGCCGGCGAGTTTGAGTTGAGCTCGCGCCAGATCCGCCGCATTATTCGAAAAGAGCTGGGTGTGCCACCGATCCAGTTGATTCTAACGCGCCGCTTACTGCTGGCGAAGCAGCTCCTCACGGAGACTAAATTGCCGGTCATCGAGATTGCATTCGCCAGCGGCTTTTCGAGTCTTCGTCGTTTCAACGACGCCTTTACCACACGCTACGGAATGCCGCCAACGCGGCTCCGCAAAAAGGCCGTCGAAGACATGGGCACCGTTGACGGCTCGGGCACGTCGACCCTGCAGCTTTCTTATCGTCCGCCTTACGACTGGCCCGGCATACTGGCTTTCCTCAAGGCTCGCGAGCTGCAAGGCGTCGAATGGGTGACCGGAAATTTTTACGCCCGCACCGTGCAGCTGGGGGATTCCAGAGGCTGGATCAGAATCACCCAGGCGGAAAAGAAAGACGCGCTCCTGCTCGAATTCAGCCACGGCCTCGCGCCCGTTCTGCCCGCGCTCCTGAATCGCGTGCGTAACCTCTTCGATCTGAACGCCCGGCCTGAGATCATTTCCCGGCATCTCGCCAACGACAGACTCCTACGCCCCTGGGTCAAAGCCAATCCGGGCGTGAGAGTGCCGGGGGCATTCAGCGGCTTCGAAATGGGCCTGCGCGCCATTCTCGGTCAGCAGGTCACGGTCAAATCCGCGACCACGGTCGCCGGCCGCCTTGCCGCGGCGTTCGGCGATCCGATCGTCACGCCGTTTCCCGAGTTGAACCGCCTGACGCCCGCGCCCGGGAGGATCGCCGCGGCGGGCGTCCATCAATTTGTAGGGCTCGGGATTACGAGAGCGCGATGCAAAAGCATCCTCGGCCTCGCCGAGGCGCAGGCTTCCGGCAGACTGTCGCTCGACAGCGGCAACCATCACAGTCCCGAGACCACGATCGAGCGGCTAGCCGAGCTCCCCGGCATCGGCCGGTGGACGGCGCATTACATCGCCATGCGCGCTCTGCGCTGGCCGGACGCTTTTCCCAAGGAGGACATCGCCGTGCGCAACAATCTCGGCGGGGTTACATCCAAACAAGCCGAGACAATGTCCCAGGCCTGGCGCCCCTGGCGCAGCTACGCCGTGCTCCATATCTGGAAACATCCGAGGCCGCCGGCAAACGGGGTAGGACCGGAATGATCCGCACCGCGGCGCCGTTGCAGCTACCACGATAGATCATTTCTTTTCATGCGAATCGTCGAAAATCCTTCGTCACGCGGTAGTGCTCGGTTTCGGTGTAAGCGATTTCTCGTATGGCATCGCCGTCGACGCTCATACGGCGACGTTCAAGGCGTCGGCGGCGCGTTGGAGAGGCTTGTCCAACGTCCAAAGCGTGTTTTCCGTGATCAATACCGAAGCGAGAAGATGGACATCGACCCACCCCAGACCCCGACCGAATAGACGCCGCTTTTCCAACATACTCAGGACTTCTTCGTTCTCGACGAGATCCAGCATCGGCAATGCCCTCAGCAAGCCGAGAATCTCCCGCCGGTCCCGCAAAGTCCCGCACGCCAGCTCTCCAACGATAAATGGGTGGCAAAGAACCTGCTCGTCGTACAGCAGGGACCCGAGCTTGTCGCTGCCCAATCGTAAATGTTCGATCCAGACCGAGGTGTCTACGAGGATCATGCCGCGTGTCGGGCGCGCCGCCTGCGCACTGGACGAAGCCCCTTCTGGGTACCGCCTAGGTCGGCTAAACGACGTGCGCTCTCCTTCGAAATCAAGGCCTCGAGCCCTAGACGCACCAGCGAGGTCTTTTGTTTAATGCCCGTCAATTGAGCGGCGTGCCGCAGCAGCGATTCGTCGATATTGAGCGTTGTTCTCATATGCATCAAAATGCCTTATTGATGCATACAAGTCAATCTTGTGCTTAGCGCGACTTACCGCCCCCCTATCTTCCCCCCAACTCCTTCAGCGCCTGGCGCACGTGGGAAAAATCCCTGATTTCATCCAGCGGCCGTTTTTTGTCGCCCAGTCTTTCCATCTGAGCTTCCAGCTCGGCGTCCGTCATCTGGCCATCGCGGGCGAGCGTCTTGAGCTCGACGTCGTAGGAGCGCGCGGCCGCCTCCGGCGTCTGCTGCACCGCGCCCATCATGATGCGGATGGTCTCGTCGCGGTGCTCCTCGATGAATCGGTTCGCCTTGAGCATCGCCCGGATCGTGCGGCGCAGCACCTGCGGGCTCTCTTTGATGAATCGATCGGCGGCGAACAAACCGGAGTTGGGGACGCCGATCTCCGGCGGTCCCGAAATCGCCTTGAGACCCATCTGCTGCAGCGTGAGATCATGCGGGGGCGAGACCGCGACGGCTTGCACTGCGTTGGTCAACACCGCCTGCGCCCTGAGCGTGGGCTCGCCGACGGCGATCGCCTGAACCGAATTGGGATCCACCCCCTTCATGCGCAAAAGCTCCCTCGCGACGATATGATCGCCGCCGTTGACCGAGGCGACGCCGAGCTTCTTGCCCCTTAAATCTTGAATGTCCTTGACGACGTCGGGACGGACCATGAGAAAGTACATGCCCTTCTTCAGCAGGACGAAGACCGTCTTCATCGGCAAGCCCTGCACGATGCCGCGGAACGTGCTGAAGAAGGAGGTCGTAAACGTCACGTCGCCGTTCAGCACCGCCATGGCGCCGAGCCGCGGGTTGATCTGGATGAACTCGACCTCCAGTCCTTCCTCCTTGAGGAAGCCTTTGGCTTGAGCGACATAGTAAGTCGTGTTCGTATTGCTCCGGCTGGAAATCGATATGCGGATCTTCTGGACCTGCGCGCCGGCCGCGACCGCCGAGAGGAAGATGGCGAGCGCCGTCAAAGCCGGAAGCAAGCGTCGGTCGCGGCGGGAACGGTTGGAAGTGTTGAGCCTGTCCAAAAGACTCACGACCTCTTTTCTATTCTCTTACTATTTTCCCTGGCCCATTTCCCGGTAAACGGCGTCGATGAATCCCATTTTATCCAGCTCAGCGACGAGACTCGCATCGACCACGTCGTCGACCGTGACTTTCGCCACCTTGGGATTGAATTTCGCAAGAAAGGCGATCAACGAGGCGACGCCTTCGTTGGTCGGATACGGTTTTCGGATGTTCGCCGCGTAGCCCCGGAGCGCCTTGTAGGCATCGTCGGTCTTGGCGGGGTCGTCGAACTTCAAGTACCGGCCGAGAACGCGCTTCACTTCCGGGCCGTTGCGCTCTTGCGCGATGAAGGCAATCCCCTCGACGATGCCTTTCACCGCCTTGAGCGCCGTATCGCGGTGTTTCGCCAGGTAGGCCTTGCTGCTGTCCAGAGACTCGTGCTGGTAGGGAATGCCGAATTTTCCGAGATAGCCGAGGTCCTTGTATCCTTCCTTGAGCATGAACGGAACGAACGACGGGTCGACGACCGTGGCGTCGATGGCGCCGGCGCGAAGGCCGGCCACCCGGGTCGTCATCGTGCCGCTCTGCACGAACGTGATCTGGTCGCGTTTGGCGTCGAGCTTGAAATGCTCCAGCGCGATTTCGACCGCGGCGTGCGACGAGCTGCCGATGCGGCTGACGCCGATTCTCTTTCCCTTGAGGTCAGCGATGTCTTTCACTTGTTTGGTCGAGATCAGGTTGTATTCGAGCGAGTTCACCAGCCCCATGATGATCGTCTCGCCCGAACCCGACGCGTTGGAGATGATGGCCGGGGCGCCCGCGTTGTCGGCGATGCCGATTTCCCCCGACGCCAAAGCCTGGGATGTCAAAGTGCCGCTCTCGATCAAGATGATCTCCGCGTCGAGGCCGTGTTTTTTGAAAAACCCTTTCTCGCGCGGAATCCACAGAAACGCCGTGCTCGGGCTGAGCGCGGAGTAGCTCAATCGGATCTTCTCCTGCGCCGAGACTAAGCGGATAGAGCCGGTCAAAAGCGCCAGGGCGAGAACGATAAGGCTGGTCGATCTCAACAGTGTCCTCATGGTTTCCTCCTCGGGCGTTCGTCACGCGCAATGGTCATGACAAGGTTTCTTCCGTTTCATCTGGCGTAAAACGGCTTGACCGCTTTCACGATGACTGGAAATAATGCGTTGTTCTCATCCGCGATCAGGTCCATGTACTCGCCGTCGCCCAAAAGGCCGTGAATGGCCACACCTATATCCGTTTTGATCGCCTCCATGAGGGCACTCGACGGCCTATCTACGCGAAGTACGAGAGCCAAATGAGGCTTTTCTCCAGTGGCCTTAAAGTACACCTGCCCAAGATAGGCTTCGCGGATTTCCTTGTTTTTTGAGAGAACATTAACTAACGATTCGACCAGACCCGCCGGAATTTTAGCCGGAGCGCCAACGAGAGCTTCAGTCGCTTCGGTTAATTTTATCTCTTTGCTCTGTGACTGGGCCAGAAGCTCTTTTAACCCGCGAATTTCCTCGGGTAGGAATATCTTTGGATACTCAGTACCGACGTTCAAAGCCCAATGAATATCCGGGCTCGCCATGTCGGTCAGAGCATGACCGGGCACGCGCACAAATCCAATCTCCCGCTTGGCCCAGGCGCTCAATCGTTCCCTGGTGTCGAAAAGCATGGCGTAGCGAACACCAGCTGATTCCAAGATAATAGGTTGTATTTCAGTGCCAACCTCGAGCCGTTTTCGTTCTTCCTTCTCAGGCACATTATGCGTGGCGATATAAATCTCGCTCTGGAGGAACAGATTGTAATATTTCGGCCGTTGCTGCGGATCGTTGTTAGCGGCCACTAGCGCGTGATCTAGTGGGGTCATCGGGTTATCAGCGGCTGCCGCAACGTGCGTGACACAAAAAAACATCGCGATAAATAATAACCCGCCATAGCGGATTTTGGTTTTGAAAATCACGGCACATACAGCGCATCGATCAGCCCCGCCGCTTCTTTCTGCGTGGTAATTTACTCCTTCACTCTCACGAATCTTACGTCGTCGTGGCCGCCACCCGCGAAAGGCATGAACAGAAATACCATACCAACGACGCTGAAGCTTTGGCGAAGTTTGCCGTGACCCGCTGTATCGAGGCCAAGCTCCCTCAATTCAGTGTACGGCCCGACGATCACCTCGCCTCTTTTATTGCCTGAAAATCCCACTCTCGTCTCCAGACGAATACGGCCGTCGCTGATTTGGAAGTCCTTCCCTTCCACAAAGGTACTTTCCTTCTTAACGCCGTCCTTCGATAGGGCTTTCACGACGAGTTGTTTCTCACCTGCTTTTCGGACCTCGATAGTTTCAACCGTTTTATGGTCCAGCTCTTTGTCTTCCGGCCAGATAACTTTAGACAAGTAAAAAGAACTCGGGCCGCGGTACCCCGACTCACCCTCGTTTTTGTATACCCCCTCCAGGTCCTCGATTTTTTCGATCCCGGCGAACCTCGAATTGTTTCTCGGTCCCGATGTAAAGCAAGCATTCGCCAGTGTCGCCACCAATAAGATCAAGACCCCCGTACGGTTAGTTATCGATTGCATCAACAAGCCCCTACGGCACGTACATCGCGTCGATCAGCCCCGCGGCCTCTTTCGGGAACATACCCAATTCCACGCCTTCGCGGAGCCAGGCCTTCTGGCCTTTGAGGGTCGGCGCGTCGGGCCAGGTGAAGTCGGATGGCAATAAAAATATTTTCGCGCGCGGCCAGGCGGCGGCGATCTCGTCCGGCTTTTCCAGGCCGAAGAACTG
>Ga0075434_100001961_pt1 | contig 17843 bp, 17 predicted proteins | sample RhiMethybrSRZTD3_FD_75298 | JGI IMG/M metagenome (GOLD analysis project Ga0075434, IMG submission 75298) | Populus rhizosphere microbial communities from Tennessee, USA - Rhizosphere MetaG P. TD hybrid SRZTD3 | ecosystem: Host-associated > Plants > Roots > Rhizosphere > Soil | place: USA... | reverse complement strand
CGACCATCAGCTTGGTCACGTACAACATCAGCTTCGGCTGGACGCTCTCGAACTACCGGCAGATCCACGACCCGCTTTACTTCAACACCTTGACGCGGTCGATCTTTCTGTCGATCTCCGCCACGCTCGGCTGCCTATTGCTTGGCTTCCCGCTCGCCTACTTCATCAGCCGCCAGCCGTCGCGTTGGCAGAAGCTTCTGCTGGTGCTGGTGATCGTGCCGTTCTGGACGAGCTTCATCGTACGCACCTACGCGATCGTCAACCTGATTGACAACGGCGGGCCGCTGCAGCACTTCCTGCACGCGCTGCACGTGCTGAGCGGGCCGCTGAACATCCTCTATACCCCGAAGGGCATCGCACTGGGCATCGTCTACTCGTACCTGCCGTTGATGGTGCTCCCGATCTACGTTTCGCTGGAGCGGATCGACTACAACCTGGTCGACGCCGCCAACGACCTGGGCGCGAACCCGCGGCGCACGTTCCGGCGGGTGACACTGCCGCTGGCGATGCCGGGCGTCGTGGTCGGTTGCATCATCGTCGGCATCCCCGCCCTCGGTGAGTACGTTATCCCGGAGATCCTCGGCGGTGGAAAGACGTTGATGCTCGGCAACGTCATCACGGATCAGTTCCTGTCGGTGGGTGACTACCCGTTCGGCTCCGCGATCGCGGTAGCGCTGATGGTTGTGATGGCGCTGGCGCTGATCGTTTTCAGGCTGACACAGCGGCGAGCGGCTCCGTCGTGAAGCTCCGCCGCCACTGGTTCTCCGGCCTGATCTCGCTGGTCGTGATCGTCTGTCTGTGGGCGCCACTTGTGATCGTCGCTGTCAACTCGGTAAACAAGGACACCCTGCTGGTCAGCTGGAAGGGCTTTACCACCCACTGGTACAACCAGGCGTACCACAACCCCGACGTAAGGGGCGGGGTCAAGGAGACGATGACGATCGCGCTTGCCTCGACTGCGATCTCGCTGGTGCTAGCCGTGAGCGGGTCGCTGTGGTGGCGGCGTGCCGGTCACCGCTCGCAGCGCATGTTCGACGGCCTCACCTACCTGCGCATCATGCTTCCCGAGGTGGTGTTCGCGGTGGCGCTGTTCCTCCTGTTTTCGAAGATCCGGTTCCCGCTGGGCACCACCGCGGTGGTTATCGGGCACGTCGTCTGGAACTCGGCGTACGCGACGCTGATCATTCAAGCGCGGGTGGCGACGCTCGATCCCGCGCTCGAGGACGCCGCAGCTGACCTGGGCGCGAACGCGTGGCGGGTGTTCCGGCGGGTGACGTTCCCGGGGCTCCTGCCCGGGATCGTCGCGGCCGGGCTGCTCGCGTTCACGTTCTCGTTCGACGACGTCGTGACGTCGTACTTCCTGGTGGGGTCAGGGACGGCACCGCTCCCGGTGGTGATCCTGTCGATGATCCGGTTCCGGATCACGCCCGAGATCAACGCGATCGGGATGATGGTGATGCTGTTCACCGTTACCATGTTCACAGTTGGGTTCCTGGCTGTTACCCGGCTGGGCCGGGGCGCGCGGCGGGCACTGGCGCTGCCCGAGGGGCGCGACTGATGGAGCCCGGGACCGTCAAGCTGTCAGCGCTGACGAAGCGCTTCGGCGACCTGGTGGCGGTGAAAAGCCTCGATCTGGAGATCCCGGCAGGCGGGTTCTTCTCGCTGATCGGGCCGAGTGGCTGCGGCAAGACCACCACGCTGCGGATGGTCGCCGGCCTCGAGCACCCCGACGAAGGCACGATCGAGGTGGGTGGCGAGGACATCACGCGCCGGCCCGCCTACCGGCGGCCGGTGAACACCGTGTTCCAGTCCTACGCGCTGTTCCCGCACCTCTCGGTGGCGGACAACGTCGCTTTCGGCCTGGTCGAGGAAAGGCGGCCGCGGACCGAGATCCGAACGCGCGTTGCCGAGATGCTCGAGCTGGTGCAGCTGGTCGGGCGCGAACACTCGAAGCCCGCGCAGCTGTCGGGCGGGCAACAGCAACGCGTCGCGCTGGCGCGAGCACTGGTCAAGCACCCGAAGGTGCTCTTGCTGGACGAGCCGCTGGGCGCGCTCGATTTGAAACTGCGTAAGGAGCTGCAGGGGCAGCTGAAGTCGGTGCAACGACGGGTCGGGATCACGTTCGTGTACGTAACGCACGACCAGGAGGAGGCCTTCTCGATGTCCGACCGGGTCGCGGTCATGCACGACGGCCTGCTCGAACAGGTGGGAACACCCGAGGATGTGTACCGAAAGCCGGCGACGCTGTTCGTCGCCGACTTCGTGGGCGCGTCCAACCGCACCGAGGCGGTGGTGGAGGCCGCACTCGGCGAGGGCAGGTACCGGCTGCGGGCCGGCGACATAGGTGAGCTCCCCGCCTACGGTCCGGAGCGGATCGCCGAGGGCACAGCGGTGAACATGATCGTGCGGCCGGAGTCGCTTCGGCTGGGAGGCGAGGGCTATGCCGCCACGGTCGCCGACGTGTCGTACGTCGGTCCGGCCAAGCACCTCGAGCTCGAAACGGAGGCATTGGGGAGGGTGCAGGCGACGGTGGGCGGCGACGAGCGGGCGGCGGTCGGCGACCGGGTGACGGTGTCGTGGCCGGCGGAGGCGGCCTGGATCGTCGCGGGAGACAGCCCCGATCCGCCGAACGAAGCCCATAGTCCCACGTCATAGAATCGAGCCACGTGGACGTGCCCGCCCGACAGCCGCTCGTTTCCCCGAGCCCGCCCGATCTCCGGGCCGACACGCGATCACGCCTGACGAGCGTCGCGATCGGGCTCTGGCCACGCGCTGACTGGTCCCTGAGTTGAGCCGGGCGCAGCACGCCTGGGTCCCGCTTTCGGACGGCTGCCGCCTGTCTGCCCGCCTATGGCTCCCCGACGCAACGCCGGCTCCAGCCATCCTCGAGTACATCCCCTACCGGAAGAACGACATCACAGCGCCGCAGGACGAGAGCCGCATGGCCTGGTTCGCCGAGCACGGCTACGCCTGTCTGCGCGTCGACCTGCGCGGCAGCGGCGACTCCGACGGTGTGTTGCTCGACGAGTACCTTGCGCAGGAGCAGGAGGACGCACTCGAGGCGATGGCTTGGATTGCCGCCCAAGACTGGTGCGACGGAGCCATCGGTATGATCGGCATCTCCTGGGGCGGGTTCAACAGCCTACAGGTGGCGGCGCGGCGCCCCCAGGCGCTACGAGCCGTGATCACGTGCATGTCGACCGACGACCGCTACGCCGACGACGTTCACTACATCGGCGGCTCGCTACTGGCCGAGACGCAGCACAGCTGGGCGACGTCGATGCTCGTCTTCTCCACCCTCCCGCCCGACCCAACAGTGGTGGGCGAGCGCTGGCGCACGATGTGGCTGGAGCGCCTTCACGGCGCACGGCCGATGATCGAGCCATGGCTGACACACCAGCGCCGCGATGGATACTGGCGTCACGGTTCGGTCTGCGAGGACTACGCCGCGATCAGCTGCCCGGTGATGGCCGTCGGCGGCTGGTCGGACGGCTACCGTGATGCGGTGCTGCGGATGCTCGAGGGCCTGGACGTGCCCCGGCGCGGGCTGATCGGCCCCTGGTCGCACGCCTATCCGCACGAGCCGGTCGCGCCAGGCCCATGGATCGGGTTCCTGCAAGAGTGCCGGCGCTGGTTCGACGAATGGCTTCGCGGCATCCCCACCGGCGTTCGCGACGAGCCGATGCTGACGGCGTGGATGCAGGAGCCGGCCCCGCCGGCCACATTTCACGCGCAACGACAGGGGCGGTGGGTGGCGGAACCGTCGTGGCCGCCTGCGCACCCGCAGACGCTCGCGCTGACATTGGGCAGCGACCGGGTGCTGGGCTCGGACGCACCCGGCGAGCTCGAGATCTGCTCGCCACAGCACGCGGGGCTGGAGGGCGGCTTCTGGTGTCCGTTCGGCAATCCCGGCGACTGGGCACCCGACCAGCGCGGCGAAGACGAGCTGGCGCTGAGCTTCACGAGCGCGCCGATGGAGCAGCGGACCGAGCTGCTGGGGAAGCCGGTGCTGCGCCTGCGGCTCTCGAGCGAACGGCCGCTGGCACAGGTGGCCGTGCGCCTGAACGCCGTGTCGCGGGACGGCAGCTCGGCCGTGCTCACCCACGGCATCGCGAACCTCACGCACCGCACCTCGCATGCCGAGCCGGCGCCGCTCGAGCCCGGCCGCGTGTACGACGTCTCGGTGCCGTTGCAGTCGCTCGGCCAGGCGGTCGAGACCGGGCAGCGGCTGCGGCTGACGCTCGCCAGCTGCTTCTGGCCCTGGCTCTGGCCTTCGCCTGAGCAGGCCACGCTGACGGTGCACGCGGGTGACGCGTCGTCGCTCGAGCTGCCGCTCTCGACGGCGGCAGAGAGCGCCGGACCAGCCCGTGAGCCGCTGTCCGCATTGCCGCTTCCGCACACTGAGCACCGCTCCCGCTCGGGTGAGCGCGTACTCGAGCACACGGGGCGCGTCTACCGCTTGACGCATATCCCCCACGACTTCGACCTTGAGCTGGCCGGTGGGACGCGAGTCGACTGGAGTGGCCCCGACGACTACACGGTCGCCGACTGCGAGCCGCTCTCGGCCACGATCGACAGCCGGCGGCGAGTGCGGCTGACGGGCGTTGGCTGGGACGCGGAGGTAAACGTGTCAAGCTCGATGCGCTCGGACGAAGCGTTGTTCCACGTCGAGACCCAGCTGTTGGCACGGTCGGGGGGTGAGGACGTATGTGTCCGCGGGTGGCGGTTCAGGATTCCCCGCGATCTGGTGTAGCGTCAGCCGATGACCGCCGTTGACGCAGATCGCTACCCGCGCGACGACCCGGCGCTGGTGGCCGCGCTGCACCAGCTGCTGACGCGTGACGGCGTCTGCGAGCTGCCCGGCTTCGTAACGGCCGAGGGCGTTGCGGCCGCAGCGGCCGAGGCCAATGCTCTCGCCCGCGACTGGTTCGCGACCGACGAGCAGCACAACGTCTACTTCGAGTCCGTCCCGGAGGACGCGCCGCCTGACGATCCGCGAGGAATGCGCCTGCGCTCGTCCAAGAAGCAGATCGCCTACGACCAGATCCCAGAGAACTCGGTTATCCGGCGGATGTACGAGGACGATGCGACGCTCGAATTCATCGCCGGCGTGCTCGGGTTCGAGCGGCTGTATCGCCTGGACGACCCGCTGGGCGCACTCGGCTACGCGTACATGGAGCCGAGCGATACGCTCGCCTGGCACTTCGACCGAAGTGAGTTCGCAGTTACGTTGATGCTGCAGGCCGCCGAACGGGGCGGCGCGTTCGAGTACGTGCCGAACGTACGCAGCGACACCGACGAGCGGCCGCAGCTGGTGGCGGCGGTGCTGGAGGGACGAAGCGACCAGGTGATCGCGCTCGAACCGCAGCCGGGGACATTGACGCTCTTTGCCGGTCGGCGGTCGCTGCACCGCGTGACACCGGTGCAGGGCGGCCGAACGCGGGTAAACGCGGTGCTGGCATACTCGCGTGAGCCGGGGAAGCGATTGAACGAGCTGACCCAGAGGCTGTTCTACGGCCGCGTGGCGTGAGCTTCACGCTGCCCGAGGCCGCGATGGTCGAACCTACATGGTTCGGTGGGTCACCTGCACCTTCCGGTCCTGCAGCTCCTGATAGGTGATCCGGTCGTAGCGCGCCTGGTCCCCCTGCGCCACGATCGGCTCGATCAGCGCATCCGCCGCCGGGTTGTAGAAGAACGCGATCGACTGCCGCCGGCTGCCCGCCACCAGCGCATCCGGCGGTGTCACCACCCGGTGCAAGGTGGAAACGAAACGGTCGTTACTCCACACGCTCATCGCGTCGGCGATGTTGATCACGAAGCTGTCGTCGAGTCCCTGCAAATCGATCCACTGGCCGTCGCGGTCCTTGACCTGGAGGCCGCCAGCCGAATCCTGCGACCGCAGGATGGTCAGGCAGCCGTAATCCGTATGCGCGCCCGCCCGCATCTGCAGCGGCAGCACGTCCTCTTGCTCCGGATAGTTGATCGCACGCAGATAGCTCGCACCGCCGTTCGGCGGGAACAGGTCGTCCAGCATGTCTCCGGGGCGGCCCAGCGCCTCTAAGAGCACCCGGCGCAGCCGGTCGCCCAGTGCGAGCATCGCCGTGAAGTAGCGCTCCATCGCAGGCCTGAGCTCCGCCGGCTGCGCCGGCCACGGGCGCCCGCCGTCGTTCGGCCCAAAGCCGATCGATTCCTTCAGGTCGCCCGGCGTCTTCACCCCCAGCCCGGCCGCGAGCGCCTCCTCCTGGAACGGGTAGTACTGGGGCAGGTTCGCCATCAGCCCCACTCGGTCGCCCAGCGCGAGCGCCATCTTCTCTGCCTCCGGCCGGTCGAAGAACGCCCGCGCCGCCCGCCAGGCCCCGTCGATCACCTCGGCCGGTACGTCGTGGTTGGTGATCGTGAAGAACCCGATCCGTTCGCACGCCGCCCCCACCTGCTCGACCACCCGGGCGTCGTTCGCCGTGAGATCGATCACCGGAACGCTCATATCCCCTCCCAGGCACAACCCCGCTTCGGCCCCAGTCTATTTCGTCTGTGCCGCCACGTCGCATCTCGCCCGATCAAGGCGCCAAGAGCGGTGCTACTGAGACAGGCCAAGCAGCGTCGCCGGGTTGGCCTTGGTCATCTTCTCGAGTTCGTCGGCGCTCGACCCGACATCCAGTAGCGACCGGAGCAGCATACGCATGCCCTCGGCATGGGGCGGAGCCGACGCCTGCCCGAGGTCCGAACTGAGCACCAAGCGGTCTCCCCCGAGCGCTTCGATCCACTCGGCAAGCTCGTCCGGCTTTTGCTCCCAGAAGATCGGAGAGCAGCACGAGACCGCGACATATTCGAGGTAGGCGCCGGCTGCGATCAGCTCCCGCTGAACGTCCAGCTCGAGGCGGCAGAGCGCCCAGTTGGCATGCGTGACGAGGAACTTCGTGACGCCGTTGGCAGTAGCCGCGTCGAGCAGTGCGCGAATCTCAGCGAGGCTGAGGTGGCCGGTCGCCAGGCACGCGTCGGCGTCCGCGACGAGCCTCACGACCTCCACCGCTTCAGGCGTCAACGCGCCTGACTCATCGAACACGGTGACCCCATCGCCAGGGAGTTGCTTTTGCATCCGCCCGAGTTGCGGATAATCGGGGGTCTGAAAATAGTCCGCATGCCACTTGGAGTGGTTGGAGGGCATGAACACGATCTTCGCGCCGTACTGCAAGGCGGCCTGGACGACGTGCGGGTTGATGCCCCCGACCGAGCGGTTGAGCACGATCGCGCCATACGCAGTCGTTTCGGGATAGATCCTGCTGACGTGGTAGGCCCGCCCCATGGTCGCCTGGTCGTGATCTTTGAGAACCACTCCCCGCATCCCAAAATCGATCGCCTGCTGTGCCAGGTCGGCGTCGTCGATGGGCCGGTTGAACAGCGCCGGATGGGTGTGGGCGTGCATATCGACGGCGTCGCGCAGCAACTCAAGATCGGGGCGGCTCATCGCTCCTCCTTGCACTCGAGGACGGCGCGATGCTAGCATCGCCTCTCGCTATACGCAATCGACTTCTCAGTATTCGAGAACCCAAGGAAAGGCAGGAATGGCGCGGGAGACAGTCGCGGCCACCCCGGCATCCGCCGACCCGCGGCAGCGAGAGCTGGAAGGGCGCGTCGCCGTGGTCACCGGGGGCGCGAAGGGAATCGGGCGGACGGTCGGAGAGCTGATGGCGGCCGCAGGGGCCGGGGTCGTCGTGGCCGGGCGTGATCGGGAGGCGATCGACGTCGTCGTCGGCGAGCTGAACGGCTCCTCCGGAGAACGCCGCGTGATCGGGATCCGGTGCGATGTGACGTCCGAGGACGACACAAAGGCCATGGTCGCGCACGCACTCGAGGTGTTCGGCCGTATCGACATTCTCGTCAACTCCGCAGGTGGCACCGGTCCGATCGAGACGCCGTGCCACGAATATCCTGCCGACGAGTTCCGCAGCATCCTCGACCTGAACGTCGTCGGCACATTTCTTCCGTGCAAGGCGGTGATCCCCGCGATGATTGCAAACGGTTCTGGTCGGATCGTGAATATCGCGGGCACCTCAGGCCTTCGCGGTTACCGCAATCGCTCTGGGTATTCCGCGTCCAAGTGGGCGGTGCGGGGCTTCACGCGCACGCTCGCGCTCGAGCTCGGCCAGTACGGGATCACTGTGAACGACGTCTGCCCAAACGTCACCAACGGCGCCCGGATGGACCGGATCGTTAGGACCAAGGCCGCCCGCAGCGGCAGCACTCCCGACGAGGTCTACGCCGAGTTCGCCTCGCAGACCGCGCTGGGCCGGTTCGTCGACGAGATCGACGTCGCCGAGGCGGTGCTCTTCCTTGCATCCGACCGGGCGAAGAACATAACCGGCCACGACCTCGTCGTGGACGCCGGCTGGGATGTGTAAGAGCGGGCCAACGCGTCAGGAGCAACCATGCCCATCATCGAAGTCAAAGCGTTCGAGCGACGTTTCCAGGATCCTGAGCAGTCGAGGTTGCTGATCGAGCGCCTGACCGACGCCCTGGTGTCGGTCTACGGCGAGACCGTGCGGTCGGAGACGTGGGTTCTGCTCGAGGGTGTCGCGCCGGACCGATGGGGATTCGGCGGCGAGGTGCGGGACTGACCGGCTCGCGCCTTCTGTCCACCAGCCTCACGGCCGGCGAGACCGCCGTCCCGCGGATCGTTGGTGGCGACGGCGCGTGGTTCGAACTGGCTGACGGACGGCGGGTGATCGATGCGAGCAACACTGCGGCTCCGCTCGGTCACGGCCACCCCGAGATCGTCGAGGCCGTCCGACGAGCCAGCTCCGGGATCGCGCTCAACGAGGGATGGGCCTGGACAGATCGCGACGACGCCGCTGACGACCTTATCCGTATCGCGTTTGAGGACGCCGATTGGGTTGGTGCCGTGCGATTCTTCGTCAGCGCCAGTGAGGCGAACGACGTCGCTCTCGCACTCGCGCAAGCCCTTACCGGCCGCAGTGAGCTGGCCACCCGTGAGCGGGCGTATCACGGTGGCCTCGGCCTGGCGCGCGAGATGACCACCCAGCCCCAATGGCACGGCGGACTCGCCGGGGCCCGCTCATCGAGCGCGGTGCCTCCCCGGCTCGCGACGGTCCATTCGCTCCCGGCGCCGGCCGGGGCCCGCGTCACCGGCCAGCCCGATCCAACGGCCGGGGACGACTGGGTCGCGGCGGCGGAGCAGACCTTGACCAGATGCGCCGCCGTTCTGCTGGACTACAGCCAGGGCGGCATCTACCACACGCCTCGGTACCAGGACATCGTGGCCACTGCCGCGCACAACGCCGGTGCCCTGTGGATCGCAGACGAGACCGTCACCGGCTTCGGCCGAGTCGGCGGCTGGTTCCAGTTTGAGCACGGGCAGGCTCGACCCGACATGGTGACGATGGGCAAGTGCCTGGCGGCCGGCGCCGCGCCCGCCGGAGCGATCGTGCTGTCCCGGCAGCTGGCCGAGCTGATCGGCTCGAGGACGTGGCAGACCTACTCGACGTTCCGAGGACATCCGGCCGCCGTTGCGGCGCTCCGCGCCCACCTGGCTGTCTCGGCGCGCGACCAGTTCTATCGCCGCGCTCTTGATCTCGATGGGTTCATGTTGCAACGGATGCGGCGCATCGCGGAGGCGCATCCCGGTGTGCGCCGGATCGATGGCCGTGGCCTCCACTGGACGATCGAGCTTCACGGGCCGCCCTGGCAATCGTGGCACGGACAGGAGTCCGAGCCACTGGCGAGTCGCGTGGCGGCCCGGGCACTCGCTGCGGGTGCCCTGATCGCCACGAGCGGCGAGCAGACGTCGTTGTTCGTCGCGCCGCCCTTGATCGCGAGCGAGGATGAAATCGACCGAATCTTCGATGCGCTCGACCACGGTCTGGTCGTGGCGGACGCCAAGGTGGGCGCGACGTGAACAACGAATCACGCGGTGACGCGCGACCGAACGTCGAGTCGTCGTCCAGCGTCGGGAAGGCGCTGCGCATACTCTCGCTATTCGGACCAGAGCGGCCTGAGTGGGGTGCTAGCGAGGTCGCCCGAGAGCTGTTGGTGACCGTCCCGACCGCACATCGCCTGCTCAACGTCCTGACCGATCACGGCTTTCTGGCTCGGTTCGGTCGCGGCCGTTTTCGCCTGGGACTGGAAGCGATCAGCCTGGGGCGCCGTGCCCTGGCGTCGATCGACCTCCGTTCCGCTTTGCGCTCCGATCTCCAGGAGCTCGCCGCCGCGGCCGGCGAAACCGCCCTGCTGACCGTGCCCGAAGAGCATATTGGTGCGTCGCTCTGCATCGACCGGGTTGAGAGCAGCCATCCATTGAGGCTCTCCCTCGATGTGGGAAGGCTCACACCGCTTCACGCGGGTGCGTCTGCCAAGGTGCTGCTCGCCTACCTCCGGCCGGACGACATCGAGCAGGTGCTGAGTCGACCGTTGGAGCGGCTCGCGCCGGGAACCATCACCGATTCAGACGTCCTGCGCACCGAACTCGTCGAGATCCGCGAACGTGGGTATGCGACATCGATGGAGGAGACAGACGTTGCCGCGTGGGGGGTCGCCGCGCCTCTTCGATCGGCGGACGGCATTGCGATTGCCGCGCTTGGGCTCGCCGGCCCGCTGCATCGCTTCGACACCGAGACATCCCGTCGCTTCGGGCAACTCGTGGTGGACGCAGGTCACCAAGCTGAGCGCCGCCTCGGCAGCCTGTTGCTGACGACGCCACTCACCAACCCTCCACGCGCCAACCGAGACGTGGCATGACCGGCGCAGTCGCGCTCGTCACCGGCGGCGGCCGCGGTATCGGCCGATCGACTTCCGAGCTACTCGTGAGCCGCGGGGTGACCGTCGTCGCAGTGTCGCGAACTGAGCGCGAACTGCGGTCACTGAAGGACTCCGTCGGCGCCGACTACATCGTCGCCAGCGTGGAGACGGAACGGGCATGCGAATCGATAATCGAGGAGACGCTGCGGCGCCATGGCCGTGTCGACATTCTGGTAAACAACGCGGGTGTCGAGAGTGGCGTCGAGCGTCCCATCTGGCAACAGGATCCAACGTTGTTCCGGCAATCGCTCGCGGTCAACCTCGAGGGTGCCTTCAACCTCACCCGACTCGCCGCCGGCGACATGGTCGAACGTGGATCGGGGCGGATCGTGATGGTCAGCTCGACAGCTGGCGAGGTCGGGGGACCACGGATGTCCGCGTATTGCGCCTCCAAGCACGGCCTGCTTGGGCTCATGCGTGCCGCCGCACACGACCTCGCTCCGTACGGCGTCACGTGCAACGCCGTCTGCCCCGGGTGGGTGCGAACGCCGATGTCCGAGCACACGGCCGAGGTGGAGGCGCGCGAACTGGGTGTGACGACGGACGAGATCTGGCGGCAGCGTGATGCCGACTCGCCCGCGGGACGCATCGTCACGGCAGAGGAAGTGGCGGAGACGATCGCGTTCCTGGTCAGTGCCGCCGCGAGCGGCATCAACGGCGAGGCCATCACGGTCAGTCTCGGCAGCGCATGGTAGACGGGCCGACGCATTCATCGTGGCTGATCGCCGGCGCCCGGCTTTGCGAGGATCTCGAGACGGGACGGCTGAGCGAGCCGGTGGATGTTCGCCTCGCCGGGGGGCGGATCGTCGAGCTCACGCCGGCGGCCGGCGGCCGATCCGCCGATGACGCGCAGGTGGTCGACGCCACCGGCCTGCTCCTCTCCCCCGGCCTCGTCAACTCGCACTTCCACTCAACCGGCACGTTCAACAGGGCATTCGTCGCGAACCTTCCGCTCGAGTTGTTCATGCTCTACGAGCTGCCGCCATTCGACTTCGGCCCGTTCCCACCCGAGCTCTACCGCTCACAGGTACTCTGGGCCACCTCCCAGATGCTGAAGGTGGGCGTGACGTCGGTGTTCGACGATGCGATGTTCTACCCCGAGCCCAGCGACGAGGCCGTGGCCGGGCTGATGGGCGCGTATCGCGACTCGGGCATCCGCGCGACCGTGGCCGTCTACCTGCCCAACAAGGTCGAGTACGAGTGGATACCCGGTCTCAAGGAGTTGCTGCCGGCCGATGTCGTGGCGCGGATGGACGAGTGCGTTCCATCCGTCGACGAGCTGGTCGGCTTCTACGAACGGTTCGTCAGGCGCTGGCACGGAGAGGAGGGCGGCCGGCTGCGCTGCGCGCTGTCCTGCTCGGCCCCGCAGCGGGCCACCGACGAGTACATCCTGCGCCTGCACGAGATCTCGGAAGAGCTCGACCTGCCATTCGTCTTCCACGTGTACGAGACCAAGCTGCAGCGGGTCGCCGCCGATGCCTTCTATGGCACCTCGATGATCCGACACCTTCGGGAGCTGGGCGTGCTCTGCGAGCGGTCGGTGATCGTACACGCGGTCTGGGTGGACGAGTCCGATATCGCCGACATCGCCGACGCCGGGGCGATCGTCGTCCACTCCCCGAGCGGCAACCTGCGGTGCGGCAGCGGCGTCATGCCCTATCGCCAGCTCCGCGACGCAGGCGTTCCCGTCGCCCTCTGCTCCGACGAGGCCACCGTGGAGGACCGCTGCAACCTCTGGCAGGTGGGCCGGCTTGCCGGGATGCTCCACACCATCGGCGACCCAGACCATCGCACCTGGCCCCGCGCGGAGGAGATAGTGGATGCGATGACCGAGACGGGCGGCCGCTGCCTCCGTGTGGACGGCCTCGGAACGATCCGCGTTGGCGCGCCGGCCGACCTGATCCTGCTCGACCTCGACCTCGTGCTCGACACCCCGATCGCGAAGCTGGCCAATGCGCTGGTGTACGGAGAGCACGGCTCCTCGGTGCGCGCCGTGTTCGTGGACGGCCGATTGGTCGCCCAGGATGGCCGGTTGACCACCATCGACGAGGGCCAGCTGCGACGCGATCTCGATCGCTGGAGCAGGCACTGGGCCGAGGCGGTCGAACCGGTCGAGCGCTGGGCGGCCCGCTTGGCGCCGGCCTACGACGAGATCTACGCACGTTGCGCACGGACTGACGTCGGCATCAACCGGTGGGCGGGAAACGAGGGCTCCTGGCTCGGGCGGGCCGCGCCATGAGGGGATTGGCCGGGCGCGTGGCGGCCGTCACCGGCGGGTCGGGAGGGATCGGCCGTGCCGTGGTGCAGCGACTGCAGGAGGAGGGTGTCGCCGTCGTCGTGCTCGATCTTCAGCAGTCGCCCGTCTCAACTCCCGGCGTGCGAACTATCGCAGTCGATGTGTCAGATTTCGCGGCCGTCACCGAGGCGCTCGGGCGCGAAGCTATCCGGCCCGACTTTCTCGTCAACGTGGCCGGGATCTTCGACTGGGAGGACTGGTCGCGCGGAATCGAAGCGTGGGATCGCACGATCCGCGTCGATCTCGGCGGCGTCGCCGCCTGCTGCCAAGCGGTACTGCCGGGAATGTGCGAACGCGGCTTCGGCCGAGTCGTTACGATCGCTTCGAACGCGGCCGTTGTCGGCTTCCGCAACATGCCATCCTACGGCGCTGCCAAGGCCGGCATCCTCGGCCTCACCATCTCGCTTGCCGCGGACATGGGACGGCGAAACGTGACTGTCAACGCCGTGTGCCCAGGCTCGATCGCCGCCGGGATGGGGAATGCGAGCGGCTGGACAAGCGACGATCGCCTGCGCCGTTGGGACGCGGCACGCACGCCGCTGCCGCGGGTCGGCAGCGCTGAGGACGTGGCCGGGGCAGTCGCCTTCCTCCTGTCCGACGACGCAAGCTGGATCACGGGACAGGCGATCGTCGTGGACGGCGGATTCAGCATCAACGGCGGCCCCGATCTAGCCGACTTCGATCCGCTCCCCAAAGAGGACTCAACGTGACCGTGACCCACCCGTTGTTCCCGAACGTCCGCCGCTCGCCCTACTTCGCCCAGACCTTGGCCGCCGGCGCCAACGCCTTCATGCCCTACAACCACATGTACATGCCGATCTCCTACGGCCGCGATCCCCGCGACGAGTACACCGCTCTCACGACCGGCGTGACCCTTTGGGACGTCGGCGCGGAGCGACAGACGGCTCTCACCGGCCCGGACGCCGTGCGTCTCGCCGACCATCTGGCGACCCGCGACCTGAGCGCCATCGAGGTGGGGCAGTGCAAATTCACGCTGATCTGCGACCCCGACGGACAGATCATGACCGAGCCGATCGTGATCCGGCCGTTCGAGGACACGGTATGGATCTCGCACGGGGACGTCGACCTGACGCTCTGGGCGCGCGGCGTCGCCATGAACGGCGAGTTCGACGCGACGGTGCACGAGCCGGACGTGGCTCCGATGCAGCTGCAGGGGCCACGATCCGTCGACGTGATCAACGCGGTCACGCCCGACATCGACGGCCTCGCGTTCTACCGGGCGCGGGAGACGGCGATCGCGGGAGTATCGTGCGTCGTCACCCGCACCGGGTGGAGCCACGAACACGGCTACGAGATCTACCCCCTGTCGAGTGAGGAGGCGCCACGAATCTGGACGGCGCTGAGCGACGCCGGCAAGGGGTACCACCTGATGGTGATCGGCCCCAACCTGAGCCGCGCATTGGAGGGCGCGATCACCGACACCCACTACTACGTCAACTCCGGGATGAACCCGTACGAGGCCGGGCAGGGACGTCTGGTCGACCTCGACCACGGACCGTTCGTCGGCCAGGAGGCGCTGCGGGCCATCCAGCGCGAAGGGCCACGGCGAACCACGGTGGGGCTGCTCTGCGAGCCGGCCGAATCGCTTCCACCGATGGCCGAGTTCTGGCCGGTCGAAGACGTACGCGGGGCGACCATCGGCGTCGTGCGCTGGGCTGCGTACTCCTACGCCCTCGAGCGACCCGCGGCGATCGCACTGCTCGACGGCAGACACGAAGCCGGCGAGCAGCTGCTGATCCATCATGGCAACGGCACGGCCCGGGCCGAGGTTGCCAATCTCCCGTTTGTCAGTTGAACCGAAAGAGAGGTGACACGGTCGTGACCGCAGATGAGGCGATGGTGGCGATTTGCAGGTGCTGGGATCAGCTCGATGCCGATGCGCTGGCGGCGCTGTTCACGGAGGACGGCACGTACGAAGATCCGCTCAAGCCGGGGACGCTTCGCGGGGTCGAGGATGTCCGTGAGGGGAACCGGCCGGCGATGGCTGCGCTGTCCACGTGCGAGGTCACCCTCGGCCACACGCTCGCCAGTGGAGACCTCGGTTTCGCCGAAGGCGAGTTCCGAAGTGCCCTCGCGGGGGGCGGCCGGTTGGACTTCCCGTTCGCGCTGATCGTCGAGATGGAGGACGGGCTCGTGAAGCGCGCAGCAGAGTACTTCGACACCAAGAGACTGCTCGGATAGCGTGAAGCCGGCACCGTTCGACTACGAGCGGCCACGGTCGCTGGACGATGCGCTCCAACTGCTCGCGGAGCGGGGTGAAGATGCGATCCCCCTGGCCGGCGGGCAGAGCCTGGTGCCGATGATGAACCTTCGCCTGACGCGACCGGCGATCCTCGTCGACCTGAACGAGGTTCCGGGGCTGGACGGCATCGACGAGCGCGACGGGATGCTGGTGATCGGCGCAATGGCTCGTCAGCGCGACGTCGAGCGCTCACCGCTCTGTGCCAGGCTCAGTCCGCTGCTTGCGAGTGCGCTTCGACACGTCGGCAATCCGCAGACGCGCAACCGTGGCACGATCGGCGGCAACCTGGCCCATGCCGATCCTGCGTCCGAGGTACCGACTGCCGTGGCCGCCACCGGCGGGGTGATCGTCCTTGCCTCCCGTGACGGCACTCGCGAGCTCGACTGCGACGCGTTCTTCACCAGGCCGTACACGAACGCACGCAACCCCGGGGAACTGGTGGTAGAGGTGAGGATCCCGGTGCTCCGGCGCGACCAGGGCTGGGCATTCGAGGAAGTGGCACCGTCGTACGCCGCGCAAGCGATCGTGGCCGTCTCTGCAGTCGCCGATGCCGGCGGTGTCCGCGCGGCCGTGGCCGGGATCGCGGGCAGTCCCCGGGTGGTGAGCCACCCGGGCGAACTGGTCGACGTCGAAGACCCGTACCGCCGAGCCGTGGCCGCCGACTTGGTGCAGCGCGTCTCCGCGCGGGCGCTCGAGAGGGCCGCGGCGGCGTGATCGTCCGTACCACCGTGAACGGATTCGCCGTCGAAGAGCAGGTCGAGCCGCGCCTGCTGCTGTCGGATTTCCTGCGCCACACCCTTGGCCTCACCGGCACCCACGTCGGGTGCGAGCACGGAGTGTGCGGAGCATGCAACGTGCTGCTGGACGGGCGCGCCGTCCGCGCCTGCCTGCTATTCGCGGTTCAGGTGGACGGACACGCGGTGACCACCGTCGAGGGACTTGGTGAGGAAGGCGCGTCTCACCGTGCCCAGACCGCCTTTGTCGAACACGGCGCGCTGCAGTGCGGCTTTTGCACGCCGGGATTTCTGGTCTCGCTCGCCGAGCTGTTGCCCGAGCTGGCGGGGCTCGAAGACAGCGCGTTGCGGGAGTCGCTTTCCGGCAACATCTGCCGGTGCACCGGGTACCAAGCGATTGTCGCGGCCGCCCGTGGAGCCGCGCCATGACCGACGATCCGCGGGCGATCCGCCTGATTCAGGCACCGAGGTTGGTCCACGGCCGCGGCCGCTACCTGGACGACCTCCCCGACGAGGGTGCGGCTCACGTGGTGTTCGTTCGGAGTACCCACCCTCATGCGATCATCAAGGCGGTCGATGCATCGGCCGCTTTGGCGCTTGCAGGGGTGCTCGGGGTGTACACGCACAGCGACCTCGAGAGCTGGGGTGTGCTCCGTCTGCCGGTGGGATGGTGCGTTCCCGGCCAGCGCATAATCGACAACCCGTTGCTCGCCGACGAACGTGTGCGGTTCGTCGGCGAGCCGATCGCAGCAGTTCTCGCCGCGAATCCCTACATCGCCGAGGACGCCGCCTCGCTCGTCGAGGTCGACTATCAGGCGCTTCCCGCCGTCGCGCAAGCCGACCGCGCCCTCGACGAGGGTTGCGCGCTGCTGTATCCAGAGTGGGGTGACAACCTGCTGGCCAGCGTCCTCGTCGGTGAGGGCGACACGGACGCCGCCTTCAGCCGGGCGGAGCACGTCATCGCCGCCGGCTTCCACGTCGGCCGCGCCACGGGCATGCCGATCGAGACGCGGGGCGCACTGGCGCGCCTTGACCCCAGCTCGAAGGTGCTCGAACTACACGCGTCAATCCAGGCGGCACACCACGCTCGCACGGACCTGGCCGAGGTGTTGGATCTCCCCGAGAACGCGATCCGGGTGGTGCCACCGGACGTCGGCGGCAGCTTCGGCGTCAAGGATCATCTCTCGGCGGAGGAGGGGGTGGTCTGCGCGCTGGCGCATCGCACGGGTCACGCGGTGAAGTGGGTGGAGGACCGGGTCGAGCATCTCGCGGCCTGTGTTCACAGCCGTGAGCAGCTGTATCAGGTCGAACTCGCCGCCGATGCCGCCGGCAGGGTGCTGGGCCTTCGTGGCAAGCTGCTGTTCGATGCCGGAGCCACCAGCGGCAACCACGGCATCGGCACCGCGCTGTATGCAGCGTCGATGCTACCCGGCCCCTACACCGTGGGCGCGTATCGGCTGCAGGTGCTCGGCGTGGTTACCAACAAGTCACCGAGCGCGGCCTACCGAGGGTACGGCGGCCCGGAGGCCGCGTTCGTGATCGAGGGGCTGATGGACGAGCTGGCAAGGACGCTCGGCATAGACGCCGTCGAGATACGGCGCCGAAACCTGATCCCGGCCGATGCCTTCCCCTACACCAGTGCGGCCGACCTGACCTACGATCGTGCCGACCATCACCGTGCGCTCGACCGGGCCCTGGAACTGGCCGGCGACGCGCCCGGTCGCCCGCACGCTGCAAT